>Ga0070741_10011134_pt1 | contig 16690 bp, 12 predicted proteins | sample Coa_R1_4_FD_66440 | JGI IMG/M metagenome (GOLD analysis project Ga0070741, IMG submission 66440) | Surface soil microbial communities from Centralia Pennsylvania, which are recovering from an underground coalmine fire - Coalmine... | ecosystem: Environmental > Terrestrial > Soil > Unclassified ...
CCCGGCGGTGACAAGATGAGGCGGTGTCCGGTCACGAGCAGGCCCGCGAGATCGTGCTCCAGACGCTCCTCTTGGAGGCGATCGAGGCGGCCGACCTGGCGGTCTGCGTCTACGACGAGGACGGCCGGTACGTCACGGTCAACAGCAAGGCCTGTGAACTCCTTGGCTACACCCGGGACGAGCTGCTCGCCCACGACGTCGCCGACTTCACCGAGGGTGGCATCGACCGCGCGCTGCTGCACAGCGACGACCACCGCGAAGGCGTCCGCCGTGTGACCCGCCGGGACGGCTCGACGACGGCAGTCGCGTTCGTCGTCGTCCCGACGCGTGTCGCGAGGCTGCCGTACTACCTCGCCGTCTGGTGGGAGCTGCCTGAGGGAGACGCGCGCGCCGAACACGCTGCGTAACGCGGCGGCCGGCGAAGCGGGAACGAAGTTCGCGAAAGCTGCTTGTAACTTGGTTACCGGCGAAGCCGGAACCAAGTTGTGCGCCTTCGACGCAACGGAGCTGCAGAGCGCGCGTGTGAACTCGGCTGCCGCCGCAGGCGGAACCTGTTGTCGGTCTGAAGCCTCACCCTCGCAACCCTGCCCAGTGGAGATGGTTTAGTTTCGCGCGACCGGGTAGCTCGGCGGTCATGGAGCCCGACGAGAAAGGGCAGGCGATCATCGGTCTGGCGCTGGTGAGCGCGCTTCTCTCGCATCTCGACAGGCGGCCGCTTGATCGGCTCGTGCACGATCCTTTCGTCATACAGCTGCGGGCGTTTCAGGCAAGCCTCGAGGACTGGCTCGAGCGGGGGGCGCAGGGCTCGCAGCCACACCTGCGGCAGGGCTCGCAGCCACACCTGCGGTTGAGCCGGTAAGCCCGCGCGAGCACTCATTCGCTTCGGGCGCCGAGGCGGTTCGGCAGCGCTGTTTTTGCGAAGCCTCGGAAGATCGAGTCGCCGCCTGCACCTGACCAATGGCCTTGGGGCGCGTCAGTGGGGCAACTTGGATAACGACAGCGCAATCCCACGCCTGCGATAGCGCGCAAGCGTCAGCGCGTCGCGCCTCGCGACGAGAATAGGTGAGGGAATGTCTTTGCAATCAGCTTGAAGTCACCACCTAGGGACCACGATGTGACGTAGAGGTAGTCAAGCTGAATCATCTCCCCGAAGGGGATGTCGCTTCGACCGAGTACCTGCCAGAGACCGGTGATCCCTGGCTTCAGCCGAAGTCGGTCGCGCGCCCAATCGACGACATACCCGTGCTCCTCGAGGATCAAGGGGCGCGGACCAACCAGGCTCATATCGCCGCGTAGCACGTTGATCAACTGAGGAAGTTCATCGATCGAAGTTCGCCGCAGGAAGGCTCCCACTCTTGTGACGCGAGGGTCGTCCGCCGCCTTGAACATTCGGGTGTCGATTGCGGAATGATGATTCAAATGCGCGACTTCGTGCTTGCGCGCGTCGGCATCAGCGACCATAGTTCTGAACTTGATGATCGAGAACATCCTCTCTCCCGCCCCCATCCGTGTTTGCCGGAAGAACGCCGGGCCACGCGAGTCGAGCATGATCACGGCAGCAACTAGCAAGAAGAACGGGGCCGCTATGACGAGCGCGACACTTGCCACGAGGATGTCGAATCCGCGCTTCACGGCGAGCGACGAGCGTGAAAGACCCATCTGGGGAAGACTGATCAACGGAACGCCCTCGACGGTGTGTAGATCAACACCCGGGTACACCAGCTCGTAGAGCCGGGGCACAACGTCGACCTGAACGTCAAGATCCTTCAGGCGACGCATTAGCTCCAGCATCTCGGTGTCCGCCGAGTTCGAGAACGCAACGATGACACGCTCGACGTCGTGCCGACACACAAGCTCGGGAAGCTCATGGGCAGCTCCAACGATCGTCAAGTGCTCGAGATCGGCTCGCCGCTCCTTGGGTTCTGCATCTACGAGTCCAACGAGGCGGATGCCGTACTCAGGGTGTTGAAGTAGTTTTCGAGCGATCCGTTGCCCCACATCGCCTGCTCCGACGATTAGCGTGTTCTGGAGGTACCAGCTGCTACGTCGTGCGCATGCTCTAGCGATCCCGCGACCGCAACAAATCGAGATGATCGAGGCGGCCCAGAACACCAACAGCTTGTCGACTCTCGGGTGCGCGAGTCCCGTCAGGTAGCAGAGGGCAGCTACACCGGTCGTGCAGACGGTAATCATGTGGAACACGGAAGCGAATTCATCCGTCGCGGAATGGTCCGCGCGTTCGTCGTCTTGGTCGTACAGGCCGTAGAGCTTCGCGGCGACGATCCACGCTGGCAGCGTTGCTAGAAACACGCCGACTTCCGTGAGCTGGGTGGTGAAAGGCGTTCCGGAGATCCGCGTCGCCGTCCACTCCGTCACAAGCACCGCAGCTGCTATCGCACAGAGATCGGCGCCCGCGAGTAGCCTTCGGAGAAACCAGCCTCGCCGCCGTGACCGTTCGCCCGCACCGTGTTCCGGCGCATGCGACCGTGCTCGCCGCGGGGCCCGGAGGTTGCCGACGACCGCGTCGTCGAAAGGCACTCGCGAGTCCGTCTCGACCTCCGTCGAGATCAGGCTATCCAGACTGCCGATCGGCTCACTCCGACGGGCCGCACCCGTGGTCATCAAGCTCTCCCCAGCTGATAATTCGACCTCGCCCCCCGAGGTTGTTCATACATCTTGACACGGGTTCGGCGAATTGCAAACGATCGAGCGCGCGCCGAAGGACTCGGTTCCCCGCGATGCTTGGGTCGATGGCCGGGGCGGCGCCCCGGGCTGTCTCCCGCCGGATTGTGCAGCGCTAACCTAGGGCGCCGAATGTCGCTCTGCCTGCGCTTTCCGAAGCTTCGCACGTCCACATCTGCGGGCGACTTGGTCATGCTCGGATCGGGTGGCAGGTTTGGCATGCCGGGACCGTCGCGCATCGCGATTCAGCTGAAAGAAGCCGGGTCTGTCGGCCGTTGGGACGACGAAGCGGAGCAAGTCACCGTCGTGATGAGCGGAAGCCTTACCAGCGTGCCCGCGCCCCTCCGGCCTGGGGCCGGCACTGACGGCGCGCGAGCCTTGGCGTCGCTTTACGCGGAGCGCGGCAAGAACGCGTTCCGCCTTGTTGACGGGGCGTACTGCGCCGTTGTCCTGGACTGGCGAAGAGAAGCAATCGTCATTGCACGGGACAAACTCGGAATCGCGCGCTCATACCTGCGGAGGGAGGGAGAAACCGTCACCTTTTCGGACAGTCTTGTGGACCTTCTCGCGGCGGAGGAGCACAGCTTCGACCTCGATATCAGTAGCGTCTATGCGTTCTTGACGATCGGATGGATACCGACTCCGCACTCGATGTTTCAGGGAGTCGAGAAGCTACCGGCGGGCACTTGGTTGGAGAGCACGAACCGTTCGCTTGAACAAGGCGTGTACTACGACGTTCCTCATTCCCCAACGCTGGAGCATCGCCGTTCCGCGGACGAACTTAACCGGACCATCGTCGAGCACCTCGATCGAAGCGTCGCCCGCGGCCTCGAACTCGGCGGTCGCTGGGGAGCCTTCCTAAGCGGTGGAGTCGACAGCGGGAGCGTCGTTGCTTCCCTGGGCCGTGTGGAAGGGCACTCCTTCCCGACCTACTTTGGTGGATTCGCTGCTCAGTTAAATCGGTACCTGCCCAACCCCGAGGAGCCTGCTATGTCGCAGGCGGTTTCCGAGAGCGTCGGCAGCACGCACCACATGGTATGGCTCGAGCCCCAGGTCGTAGAAACGGCGTTTGAGGTCGTTGGCGCTCTCGAGGAGCCGGTCTGCGACGGTGGCTGCCTCGTGCTCGCCGAGGTCATGCGGATAGCTCGTAATGACGCCGACGGGCTGATGACTGGGATTGGCGGCGATTTCCTGTTCACCGGCGAGCGCCGGCACATGGTGCTCAATTTGTTGAGGATGATGGGTCCGATCCCAGATCCAGCCTGGCGCTTACTGAACGCGGCTTTGGGCTTACCGCTGTTGACCCGCAATGCGCGGATCTCCCAAGTGCACTTCGATCTGACTCGCTTGATCGACGTTCGTCGGCTCAGCTTGGAGACGATGTACGCAGGCTTCTTCCTGCAAGGTGAGCCGGCAGAGATGGAATCGCTATTGCTTCCCGAGGTCCGCGCGATGGTTGACCGGGACCCAGCGCAAGAAATGAACGAGAGCTTCGCCCGATCCGCCGATCTCGACCCGCTGCAGAGGTTCCTGTATCTCGACCTCAAGCATCAGACACCTGAGCACTGCGTCCGCGAAGCAGAAACGCTCGGGCGACATTTCGGCGTCAAGGTTCATCATCCATTTCTCGACTCCGAGTTCGTCGACTTCGCGATGAGCATTCCCGCAAGCGAGAAGGCGACCGGGCTCAAGCTGAAGGTGCCACTAAAGCGAGCTATGCGGGGACGAGTTCCCGACGAGGTGCTGGACCGGAAGAAGGGAGGACTTGGCTCACCAATCCGCTGGTGGGTTACGCAGCGCGACGGTGCGGTCGCGAACGTGCTCTCGCGTGAGAATCTCGAACGACGGGGGATCGTTTCGCCGGACGTCGTAGAGCGCTTCCGTCAGGAGACGGCGAGAGGGAGCCAGGATCATTCCAAGCTCCTGTGGAGCCTGTTTACCCTCGAGGTCTGGCTCCAACAGTTTGTCGATGCGCGCCCTGGTGCTTCCCGCATCCGGTAGCGGGCGCTCTTACCTGAACGCAGCCGCTCCATTGCGGCTTGTCTTCGAGTCGACGAAGACTTGGTGCCACATCTCAAGCGTGAGGAGTTGCCAGATCTGAAGGGCAGTGTCGCGCCTTCCAGAACGAAAGTCGGCGACGACGCGGTCGACCTGGTTCGAGTTGAAGATGCCGCGTCGGCGAACAGTGTCTGCTGAGAGCAAATCGTCGACGAGTGGGCCCAATTCGTGGACGAGCCAGCCGCGGATCGGCGCGCCAAATCCCGCCTTGCCGCGTTGACGAATCTCCTTTGGCACGATCTGACGAGTCGCGTTCTTGAACAGGATCTTGGTGCGATACCCCTGGATCTTCGCCTCGGGTGAAGCGTGACTCATCACCTTCAGCACGTGCTCGTCGAGCAAGGGAACACGAACCTCGATCGAATGCGCCATGCTCATCTTGTCCATATAGGTGAGGTTCAGAGCCGGCAGAAACGTCTTCAGGTCCAGGTACATCGCCTGGTCGAGCCAATGAAGTCCCTTGACCCGTTCGAGATGCCTTTCGAGCGAGGCGTGCGGGGCGCTCGACTCGAGCGCTGCGGTGAAGTCGCGCGAGTAGAGGTTGCTTCTGGCGGTCGCGTCGAAGAATGTCAGCAAGGAGAGGTAGTTGGTGGGGAACGGGAGGTTTGCCTCGCCGAGGAGTTTCTGCGCGTTCCGCCCGAGGCGAGGAAGACGACCGCGGCCGGCGGCGGGCATGGCAAACGCGGCTCGCCGCACCACGTGTCTCAACGGCGACGGCAAACGCCGAAACTGACTCGCCAGCTTCGTCGCGACATAGCGTGGATAGCCACCGAAGATCTCATCGCCGCCCATCCCCGACAAAAGAACCGTGAAGTCCTGGCTCGCCGCCTCGCAGATCCGGAACGCGGAGAGCGCTGCAGGATCTGCGATCGGCTCGTCCATGTGCCAGATGACCTGCGGAAGCGCATCGGCGAGCTTCGGCTCCAGGAGCGCCTCGCGGTAGTCGATCGGAGCGCGACCCGCATAGAGGCGAGCGAAACGAAGATCGTCCGGAACGACGTCGTACGCTAGGTCGCGCTGAGAAAATCCGACCGTGAAGCACGTCGGAAGATTCGGGCTGAGCCGACGCCGCATGATCTCGACGATTGCCGTCGAGTCGATTCCACCGGAGAAGAATGCGCCGAGGGGTACGTCGCTCATCAGCTGGCGGGTGACTGCTGCCTCGGTGGCCGTTCGCAGGTTGTCAGAGACTTCTTCGACGCCTTTCCGAGTCCGCTCGTACTCGAAGTCCCAGTAGCAGCAGGGCTCGAGCGGGCCGTCCGCACCGACCACGAGGAAGTGACCAGGCTCGAGTTTCTTGATGCCTGCGAACGCTGTGTCGGGATCCGGGACCCAGCGCCAGGTGAGGAAGCTCGCGATGCCGGCAGGGTCGGGCCGAGCCTCGATGCCGGCGGCAAGAAGTGCCTTGATCTCGGATGCGGCGAGAAACGCGCCATCCTGCCGCTGCGCGTAGTAGAGCGGCTTTACTCCGAGCCGATCCCGGGCGAGGACTGTTTGTCCCATCGTCCGATCGTGGATGGCGAGCGCGAACATCCCTTCGATGCGCTCGAACAACCCCTCGCCCCACTCGTCCCAGCCATGCACGAGCACCTCGGTGTCGCTGGCCGACGTGAACACGTGACCACGGCTCTGCAGCTCAGTGCGGAGCGGGCGATAGTTGTAGATCTCGCCGTTGAACACGACCCAGACGCTGCTCGTCTCGTCCGTCATCGGCTGAAAGCCCGTCGCATGGAGATCGATGATCGCGAGGCGCACGTGGGCGAGAACCACGTTTCCTGCCATCGCGGCCGGTTCGTCATCGGCCGTCCGGCTCAGGCCGACCCGGTTCTCGTGAAACGCCACGACTCCAGCACCGTCGGGTCCCCGGTGGCGGATCGTGTCGAGCATCTGCCATCCCTCGGCCGCGCGCACGGGCGACTTGCCCACGATCACGGCGATACCGCACATCAGGCGGACCCGAGCGCCCGCTCGTACGCTCTGAGCAGTGCTCGCTCCGAGTGCTGCCAAGACAGCCCCTCGCGCAAGCGCTCGAGGCCTTCGGCGCCGAGTTTCCTCCGACGCTCCGGTTCGTCGAGAAGCTCGTCGATACACGCAGCGAACGCCAGCGGGTCGTTCGGCGTCGCGTAGAGGGCAGCCTCACCTGCGGACGCGCGAGCCTCCTTGAGATCATAGGAGACGATCGGTCGCGACATGGCCATGTACTCGACGATCTTGTTCATCGTCGACACGTCGTTGAGCGGATTCTTTGGATCGGGCGCGAGGCACACGTCGGCCGTCGACAAAATCGTCATCAGCTCCTCGTCAGGGATCCGTCCGGTGAACCGCACGGCCTTGTCGAGTCCGAGCGTGTCGGCGAGTGCGCGCATCTGAGGTCTCACGTCGCCGTCGCCGACGAAGATCGCGTGCCAATCCTCGCGGCCCTCATGGAGGTGCGCAAGCGCACGAATCGCGTGGTCAACACCGTCTTGAGGTCCCATGACACCCAGGTACACAAGCAGATACGGCCTACCGTTCTTCAGGTCGGGGTCGGGCTCACGTTGACTGAAGCGGCTCAAGTCGGGCGCGCTGCGCACGATAAAGATGTCTTCGGGGCGTTTCCGGCCGCGCGTGAGCGCGACCGTCCGATACGACTCGTTGGTCGAGATGACGACATCGGCGATGCGGAACATGAGGAGCTCGAGCACGCGGGTCAGGACGTAGACAGGGTCACGCTTCGGGCGAAAGCGCGACAAGTAGAGCTCTGGGACGAGATCGTGCTGGTCGTAGATCATCCGAGTGCCGGCACGCTTGTGATGCCACACGGGTAGGAGCAACAGATCTGGTGGGTTGCACACGTGAACGACGTCGAATCGCCCAGCCGACCTTAATCGGCGTACAAGTCGTGTGATGTGCCACAGAGCAACCGTGTACTCCCTGAGGTAGCCGAGGGCACCGCCACGCGCCGGACGTAGTTTGTACCTGTGGATCTCTACGCCGTCGCGGCTTTCATACGCCGCGTCGTCGTACTTCCCGACGGGGCAGACCACAGTCACCTCGAGTCCCGCCCTCCGGACCGCGAGACACTCCTGCCAGACGCGCCGGTTCATCGGCACCGAGAGATCCTCGACGATGAAGAGCGCTCTACCACGCAATGCCGATATACCCTCCTCGCTTGCGCAGCGCGTCGGCATCCGGTAATCGCACGAGATCGATGATCACGTGACGATCGCTCGTCGTCAGCTCGGCGACGCGAGCTGCCTGTGCCGAACCCACGACACAAATCTCCGCGTGGTCGAAGAGCTCTTCGGATGTCTCGACGAGGAGCGTCGAGAGGTGAGGTATGCGGCGCTGGATGTATTCGCGGTTGGAGCCGACGATCTGGCTCAACGTGACCGCAGGGTCATATATCCGCAGATCGAAGCCTTTGCCTAGCAGTTGCTCGCTGAGCTCGACAAGGGGGCTCTCGCGGAGATCGTCGGTTCCAGACTTGAATGCGAGTCCGACGATGCCTACTCGACGGCGGCCGAGCCCGATGACGAGATCAATCAGGCGTCGGAGATGGGTTTCGTTCGAGGGGAGAATGCTCTCGATGAGTGGAAGGCGAAGGTCGGCACGGCCAGTTGCATGGGTGAATGAACGAAGGTCCTTCGGGAGACACGAGCCGCCGAACGCGAAGCCGGGACGCAGATAGGCAGTCGAAATGTTCAACTTCGTATCCGAGCAGAAGATCTCCATCACCTGATGCGAGTCGATACCAAATTCGCGACAGGCGCTCCCAATCTCGTTCGCGAACGAGATCTTGAGTGCGTGGAATGCGTTATCTGCGTACTTGACGGTCTCTGCCACCTCGAGCGGAACGCGAAAGACAGGGCCTTCCGTGTCCTCGTACAGTCGCGTCATGACGTCGCCGCTCTTCACGTCGATCTGACCGATCACGGTTTTCGGCGGGTGCCGGAAGTCATGAAGCGACGTTCCCTCGCGGAGAAATTCTGGGTTCACCGCCACGCCGAACCCGTGACCTGCAACCAATCCGGAGTTCGCTTCAAGAATCGGGACAACGGTCTCGCGACAGGTGCCCGGAGGGCACGTCGACCGAATGACGACTACATGCCGACTCGAAGCCGACGGGAGCGCTTGCCCGATCGCCTCTGCAGTCTGCCTCAACGCACTTAGATCGGTGCTGCCGTTCGCGCGGGACGGAGTTCCGACGCAAACGAGTGAAACCTCGGAACTGGTCGTCGCAGCGGCCGCGTCGTCGGTGACGCGCAGGCGACCAGCGCGGACGTTGTGCGCGATCAGTTCCTCCAGGCCCGGCTCGAGGACGGGCGTCCGGCCGTCCCTCATTAGATCAAGCTTGAGCGGATTCGTATCCACGCCGACAACCTCGTGCCCGGCCTCTGCGAAGCATGCGGCGGAGACGGCACCGACATAGCCAAGCCCGAAGACTGCCACTCTCATGACGGCGAAGCCTTGTCCGGATTCATACTCCCACGCGCTCCTTGCTCATTTGGAAGCACCAGCCCCGGCGTCCGCCGGTCTTCGGTGGGCGCCAAGATCACGATCGGCTCATCTTCGTCGATCGCGACGGAGATCAACCATCGATTCTGGCCGACTTGAACGTCGAGGCTCGCCGAGAACGCTGAGCTCTGAAGGCAGACAGTTGTCTCGGGTGACGCATCGCCTGTAACTGGGCACAAGAGGGTCGCGAACTCCACGGGCCCATGCGCTTTTGTCTCCAGCGCGCAGTGCCACGCAGGCACCCACTCGTCCAGTCGCCCGGACCACCAGCCACTGAACGGGATCTCCTCGCCCCGACTCAAGCGAACGGTGGGGTCCGTGCCCCCGGTGCTCGCCGCAAAACGCATCACGAGGCGTGGAGAGCCGTCACGTGTCGCAGTGACAAGCTCGTCATGGTCTAGTTTTGCGTCGAGGTCGGGGTGGAGGGGCCATACGAGCCGGTAGTCATGCTCGCTCGAGGCGTCGAGGCGGTCGTAGACGAGTACCGGACCGCACTCGAGCACAATCAACGCTCGGCGGTGTCGTACGGGACTTGTCAGGTTTGCGTACCCGTCGTGCTCCCCGACGGCCATGCCTCGCGCGAGGTCGACGTAGCGCAACCACGCTTTCGCATGCCTTCTCCAAAGGAAGGGACCCGCTTGCTCGGACTGATCGATGCCGTCGACCGTGACGGTCGGGTGGAAACCCGTCCCGCGAAAGGAGCGGCGCACCGCAGGCTGGCCGAAGTAGCTCCCAACCCCCGGGTCGACGACTAGCTCCTCGCCACCTTCGGTGAGGGTCACCTGAAGGGCGTCGGCGTGGCCGTGCGCAGCGATCGAAAGATACCCGAGCGGACCGACGTCCATCATCGCTCGCTGTTCGCCATCGCGGAGGATGACCAGTCCGCCATGTTCCAAGTGCGCAGAAGTCGGCAGCACGCGATCACGGCCGGCGTCGTGCGGTATCGCCGACTCGCCGAAGAGCCAGAGCGCGGCTGGGTCGAGGAGGCCGCGAGCGGCACGTCCTGCCTCGCTCGATCCGGTACAGGCGAAGATCGACGCCGCGACGCCGCGTGCGTCTCTTAGCGCGGCCGTATCAAGGCGAACCGCCCATGCGTCGTCGGTGTCGCCGTAGGTCGGCGCCGGATCGCGCGTGCCGAGCTGAGCCCACAGGGCGCCACCGACTCGGTTCAGCGCCTCGGTGATTGGTTGCGGCACGCCTCGGTCCTGCGCTTGCAACAGACTGACCACGAGCAACAGCAGGTCGACGACGAACAGCGTGTATGTGAACGCCTGTTCGGCGCCGAGACCGTCGTCCAGGATCTGTCGAGCCGCCTCGCGTTCGAGACCTCGGAGCGCATGCGTTGCCCACCGCTCCGCGGACCTGAGCTCGGGAACGAGGAGGCCGATCGTGGCCAGCCCGGCAAGCTCGCCGACGAGGTGGTTGTTCGCCGAGCTGTGCTCTGAAGGATCTCGCGTGATCCAGAGGCCGTGCTGGGACAAGGAAAGGACGAGAGCTTCTTGTTCGTGTGCGGTGACCAGTTCTGAGCCACGCAGTCCGTCGAGACAGAGCGCGAACGAGATCGCCCGGAGCCCCGCCTCGAACCCGTTGCTCCAGGCAATGCCTCTGCCCGGCACCTGAACCGCCTGCCAGCGGAGGATCTCGTCGAGCGCGGCGCGCACGAACCCCGTGTCCTCCGTGAGAAGCCATGACTGGATGAGCCCGGGGAGGTGCTGAAAGCGGTTCAGCTCCCACACGATCTTGGGATCGCCGACATCGGAGTGTCGGTAGTCGAGGAGCTTTGCGTGACGCTCCGGCCAACGCTTGCCCGTGATCGGATCAAGCGAGAAGTCGATGGGCTGCGCGAGGAAGAGCTCTCCGTGGCCGAAGAATGTGCGCCGTCCGGCGATGGCCGCCGTTGCGGCTTCGGCGACACTCGCGACGGCGGCAGGGCACGCGCCCGCGACTTCCTGCGCCCGGCGTGGTGTTAAGAATCCGAGCGGCGCGTCGATCGCCTGCGACTCGCGGAGCGTGCGCGTCTCGGGTTCCCACGTCCTGCTCCAGAGCCGGCGCATCGTTCGCCACGCGGCATCGTCGGCCCGATGGCGAACGGCACCGGCAGTGCGCGATCGAACCTCGGCCGCGGACATCGACCTCAATCGCCTCAGGTACCAGCCGGCACGTGCCTGCGCCACAGCCCGAGCCGTTTTATCCGCTGGTCGAGGCAGTCATCGCAGAGAGACCCGCGCTCCTGAGCGGATCGAGTCCACGACCGCCAATGTCGCTCTCGTGGAGGCAAGGTACGAATCGACGGACGGCGGCGCGATCCGCCCCGAGACGGCCTCGACAAAGTGCGCGAGTTGCGCGCGGTGGCCCTTGTCCTGGCGCCCCTTGACGGTGGTGCGCTTGCCTCCGACGTAAAGCTCGAGTCGACGGAAGTCGTCCAGCACCGCGGAGATCCCTCCTCCGAAGGCTTCGATCCGCTCCTTCGGCAAGCGGGTGTCGCCGCCGCCGGAGTACACGAGGGTCGCCACGCTCCCGTTGGCGAACTCGAACGTTGCGACGACGTCGTCGCTACATTCGAGCGGCTGCTGCCCCTGTGGCGATGCCATCGCGCCGACGCTGACCACATCCGCCCCGGCCAGGTGCGAGAGGAGATCGACGAAATGGCAGCCCTCGCCGAGCAGCCGGCCGCCCTCCTCGGGATTGAGCATCCAATGCTCGTGATTCAGAGGCCCAGCGTTGACGCGAGCCAACAGAGCGCAATCGGGCACGCCTGCAAGCTCGGCGCGCAAGCGTTCGGTGAGTGGCGAGAAGCGCCGGTTGAATCCGACCATGAGCGTGCCGCCCTCTCGGAGCGCATCCTCGAGAACTGCGACCTCTTCATGAGTAAGCGCCAACGGCTTTTCGACGAACACTGCTTTCTGTGCCCGCAATGCCGCCGCCGCGAGCGTCGCGTGCGACGAGTGCCGCGTCGCGATCATCACAGCATCGATTGTCGGGTCCGCGAGGATTTCGTCAGGCGACTCGGCAGCTCGTTCGAATCCGAGTCGTGAGGCGGCGTCTGCTGCCGACAAACCTGTTTCTGAGGAGACCGCAACCCGCTCGACCGGAAGATCTGCAAGTGCGGGAACGAGCGTGGCTCGTGCGAACGCACCAATGCCGATGAATCCGATCCGGAGCTTGTCGGACGATGCGAACGGACGCCGAGGTGCAATCGTGGGGCTGGTCGTTGCGGGCGCAGCTTCGTCGTACTCCAGGAGCACGCCGAAGGGCCGCGTCGTCGTTTCGGTCTTTCCGCTGACGAGGGCGTATGCCTCAGGGGCGCGCTCGACTGAAAAGCGATGCGTAGTCAGCGCAGAAGGGTGAACGCGTCTGTCCCGAACGAGTTGAAGGAACGCGGACATGTTTCGCTGCTCCGTCCATCGCACGTACTCCGGTGGAAGATCGTGACCTTGTTCTTCGTAAACGCGGTCGTATCGTCCCGGTCCGTATGACCGGGAGAGTCTGAAGTCGAGCTCCTTTTCGTACACCTCGGCCCATTGCGCAACGATCGGCACGTTTCCGACAACGACGATGCGACCGCGACTTCGTGCCAGCTTGATCGCGAGCTGCACCGGGTCGGAAGAGTCTGCGCTCGCACAGACGAGTACTGCATCGAGTCCGAAACTGCTCGACCAAGCGAGCACCTTTTCTTCGAGAGCGCCTTCGGCTCGTGAAAGAGCAGTGGCACCCGCGGCAAGCGCGAAGTCGGTTGCCTTCGCATCTACGTCGACGCCGATTACTGAACAGCCTGATGCGAGAAGCAGTTGAACAGCGAGTTGCCCCACGAGCCCCAGTCCAATAACACCCACGCGATCGCCGACCGTTACCTCGCTCTGGCGGATGCCGTGCAGCGCTATCGCACCGACCGTCGCGTACGTCGCATCGGCGAGATCGACGCCGTCGGGTATCCGTGCGATCAAGTTCTTCGGCACCGCCACCAGCTCGGCATGGTTCGCCCAGCCGGCGCCGCCACATGCGACCGCGTCGCCGGGAGCGATCCCTTCGACGCCGGCGCCAACCGCGTGTACGACTCCTGCGCACGAGTAGCCGATCGGGGTCAGCGCGTCGAGGCGATCTCGGGCAACCGCGATCGCCCGCTTCGGCCCCTCGACGCGTGCCTTCTCGATCACCTTCTTGGCAAGGTCGGGTCGTGAGCGCGCTTTTTGGAGCAGGTTCTTCTCGCCGAGCTGGATCTTGCCGCGCTCGGTGCCCGCGCTAATCAGGGAGTAGCGGTTCGCGACCAAGACCCATCCTGGCCGGATCCGGGGCGGCGGCACATCGGCAACGGCGACCTCGCCGTCGCGTGGTCTGTAGGTGACCTGCCTCACGCCTCGCTAGCCTCCTCGCGCGAGAATTGGTTTCAGAAGTGATTGTGCATTTTGACCGCTAAACTTGCGCGAGCCGCGACCGCAGGCGGTTCCACCGCGACCCTTTGATACGCCCTCTCATTCTTGCGTACCACGCGATTGGCGCCAGTCCAAACGCGAACATGTTCATCACAGCGGACGCGCTGAGGGCGCAGGTGGCGTATTTCCACGAAAGAGGCTACTCGGGTCTTACGTTTGGCGAGTGCGAGCGAAGGCGTGCTGACAAGAGCCTTCCGGAGAAGGTCGTTGTTTTTACCTTTGACGACGCCTTCGAATCCGTTCAGCATGCGGCGACGATCCTAGACGAGGTCGGCTGGGTTGGAACCATCTTCGTGGTAACCGACTTCGCCGGCGAAGACAACCGGCTCTCATGGTTTGGTTTGGATCCAGGCGGCGTCGGTTTGAACTGGAATGCGCTACGAGAAATGAGCAGCCGCGGCTGGGAGATCGGCTCGCATACGTGCAGTCATCCGTTGCTCACCTCGCTGCCGGACTTGGATCTCGAGAAGGAACTTCGCGACTCACGCTCTCGAATCGAGTCGGAGGTCGGCAACTGCCGGGTGCTGGCGTATCCGTATGGCATTGGTGATTCAAGAACTGCTGAAGCTGTGCAGGGGTGCGGCTACACGGCTGCGTGCACCCTCACCGGCGCCCACACGACAGACACTCCGTATCTTCGCCCGCGGCTAAGGCTCGAGTCGCGAGACGTGAACGCGAGATTGATGGTTAAGACCTCTCGCGTATCGCTGGCGGCGAGGCGTTCCTTCGCCGCTCGGCTTGTTCGCCGCTTGCCGCGCGACCGGTCATGGCTGCCGGCTGGTCATTAGATCGAGCGACCGGAGCTCGATGGTGCAGAACTAAGCTGTCTCAAGTGTGCGCGTCCTCTTAGTTCATAACCAGTACCGCTCGACGGGCGGCGAAGAGCGGCATGTGGAGAACCTGGCCGAGGCCCTTCCGAAGGCGGGTGTTGAGGTCACGCGATTGACCGTTGCCACTCCGGCCGCTTTTTCACCGCTGGACCGTCTGGTTATGGGTGCCGAGTTGACGTACAGACCAGCGGGTGCTCGACTCATGCGCGAGGCACTCGCTCGAGATGCGCCGGACGTCGTGCATTTCCACAATGTGTTTCCTCTGCTCACGCCGGCGGCTATGCGCGAAGCGCACCGCTACGGCGCACCCGTTGTGCAAACGATCCACATCTATCGCTTCGCTTGTCCGTCGGGCGTCCTGCTTCGCAACGGTCAGATTCACGAGGACTGCATCGACGGGTCGTCGCTGCTGTGCGGGTTGCGAAACGCGCGCGGGGTTCGCAGCGAAAGCATCGCGTATGGGATCGCGATCGAGCTTCACCGTCGCTTGCGACTCCCGCATCGATGGGTGGATGCGTTCGTGGCTCCGAGCAAGTTCGTCGCGACGATGCTGGTACGCGCCGGGTACCCAGCCCGACGCGTGCACACAATCCCGCACGGGACCGCCATCGCAGACACGCCGTCACCGGCGGGCGACTTCGCGCTCTACGCCGGCCGTCTCTCTCCAGAGAAGGGAACTCGGACGCTGCTTGCTGCGTCCCGAGTCGCCCCAGAGGTTCCGCTCGTCGTGGCAGGTGACGGCTCGCTCGCTTCGTTCGTCGAAAACGAGAAGCGTGAGCACGTTTCCTATCTAGGACACGTCGACCCGCACAGGGTGGCGGAACTGATGCGAGGCGCCCTCTTCACGGTGATGCCGAGCGAGTGCTATGAAGGCCAGCCCTACGGAGCGCTTGAGTCGATGTCGGTCGGAACGCCGCTGGTGGCGTCGCGCCTTGGCGGACTCGCTGAGATCATCGAGGACGGGGTGACTGGAGCGCTCGTTCCCTCGGGCGATCCGGTTGCTCTTGCTGCAGCCATGCGAGAGCGATGGGACGACAGGGTCAGTACTGCCGAGATGGGGATGCTCGCATGGGAGTACGCGCGTCAGCATTTCGCTCCGGAGCTCCAGGTAGACCGGCTCGTCGACCTGTACGAGCGGCTGCTTTCCGCGTGCCGCTAACGGCGATTTCCGCGCTGCCCCTTCTGGTCGCGCGGTCGCCCCTGGCCAACCTCATGCCGAGCGCGGAGTTTTCTGTTCCGCTGAGTTGCCCCGAAGACGCTTATCGTCTGGTGATGCAACCGAGGGGGGAGGGATGAGGTCCGCGGCAAACGCGCTGAGGAGACGGGTGCGCTCCTCGGTTGGCCACAACGCTCTGGCGAGGCGGATCGGGATCCCGTTGTACCGCCGGGCAATGAGGTTTCACGCGTTCTCCCCGCCGCCTCGCGTTTTCGCGAACAGCATGCCGAAGGCTGGGACGCACCTTGTCTCGGCGCTTCTCGGCCAGTTGCCGCAGATGCGATTTTCAGGCGTCCACGCTGACCAGTCGCAGTTCATCGCTGCTGCCAGCGAATCGTGGCGCCTAGGTGAGATCCGCGCACTTTTGAGCCCCATACAGGACGGGCAGTTCGCGACCGGACATTTCTCGGCCTATCCAGCACTGCTCGAGCTGCTCGACGAGCTGAACTTCGCGCGCTTGTTTGTTGTGCGTGACCTGCGCGATGTGGTCGTCTCACACGCGCACTACGTGACGGCCCAGCGATCGCACACGTACTTCAAGCGGTACGCGGAGAAATTCCGCTCAACGGACGAGCGACTCATGGCATCTATTACTGGCTCCGACGCGGACGAGCACGCTCCGGCGCTCGAGTCGATCGGGGCCAGGGCGAGGGCTTACCGTCCATGGCTCGATGATCCGAACTGCCTCGTCGTGCGATTCGAGGCCCTCGTGGGCGCACAGGGCGGTTCGACGGAGGAGCTCCAGGAAGCGACGGTCAGCGCCATCGCACAGCAGGTCGGTAGACCTCTCGACGCGGAGACTCTGTTACGTGTTTGTCGAAACGTGTGGTCGCCTTCTAGTTCGACGTTTCGCTCAGGACAGGTTGGCGAGTGGCGTCGACACTTCAAGTCCGAGCACGTGCGCGCGTTCAAGGCGATCGCAGGCGAGGAACTCATCGCGTTTGGTTACGAGCGCGACCTCGACTGGTGACGGGTCT
>Ga0070741_10011135_pt1 | contig 16690 bp, 12 predicted proteins | sample Coa_R1_4_FD_66440 | JGI IMG/M metagenome (GOLD analysis project Ga0070741, IMG submission 66440) | Surface soil microbial communities from Centralia Pennsylvania, which are recovering from an underground coalmine fire - Coalmine... | ecosystem: Environmental > Terrestrial > Soil > Unclassified ...
GGGGCCGAGTTGGGCCTGCTGCATCACAAGCTGCGGCGCGAGAATCTGCGTGTTGCGAATGGCGTCGAGGGAGGTAAAGGCGGCGGCAAGGCGCACGTCGGTCTCATGCCTGCCGGTGACGATGCCGCCGCCCGGCACGTCGCGCCCTGCCGCCTTGAGGGAGTTGACGACGTCCTCAATGGTCAGGCCGAACTGCGCCAGCTTTTGCGAAGCGACGGCGACATGGATCTCGCGCTGCACCCCGCCGACGACCTGGATACTCGCCACGCCGGGAACGCGTTCCAGGCGCGGACGCAGCGTGTCCTCGGCGTAGGCGCGCAGCGCTTGCAGCGTGAGGGAAGGACTTTCCAGGCCGAAATAGAGGATGGGCAGCGCGTTGATGTCGAGCTTGGCGACGACGGGCGGGCGCGATCCGGCGGGGAGTTGGGCGCGGGTCGCTTCCACGCGGCTGCGCACTTCGGCGGAGGCGACATCCAGATCGGTCCCGACCCGGAAATCCATGCTGATGATTGAGACGTTGGCCTGCGAACTCGAATAGACATCGCGGACGCCCGGCACGGTTCCGACCGCCTCTTCCAGTGGCCTGGTGATCTGTGTCTCGACCTCCGGTGGCCCCGCGCCCGGATAGACCGTCATGACGGTCAGCGTGGGAATATCCACGCGGGGGTTGAGTTCTGCGGGCAGGCGCAGGTACGCCTGAAGGCCCAGCGCCGCAATCGCGGCCAGCGCCATCCAGATCAGAATCGGTCGGGAGATGGCAAGTCGCGTCAGCCACATGGCCTATCGCTCCCGCACCGTGATCCGCGCTGTCTGGCCGGGGCGCACGGTGACATTCTTATCCTGAAAGCGAAACCGGACACGGAAGGTGCGTCCGTCCGGTTCGGCGACGCGGGCGATCTCGCTGACGAGGGCGGGAAAGACGCGGCCCGGCTGTGCATCCAGGGTAATACGGGCAGCCTGCCCGACGCGGAGCCGGGGAAGTTGCCGGGCGGGAACCAGCGCCTCCACGCGCAGCCCGGAGAGCGACGTGACTGTGACGAGCGGCAACCCGGGCTGCGCCGTCTCGCCGACATGGGCGTTGACGTCGGTCGCGATGCCATCGAGCGGACTGACCAGCCGCGCCAGGCTCTCCGCCGCCTTTGCGCCCGCGATTCCGGCCCGCGCCTGCGCCACCGCCGCCTCCGCCGCGCGCACGTCCTGATCGGCCACTGCAAGCGCCTGCTGCCGTCCCTCTAACGCCGCCTGCACGCCCGCCTGCGCCTGCCGCACGCCCGCCTGCGCCGTCTCCACGTCCTTCTGCGCCAGCGCGACACGATACGACGCGCTGCTCCCCTCCGGCCCCGCCTCCAGACGCCGCACGCCCGCCTGCGCCGTCTGAAGGTCGGACTGCGCGACGGCCACCTGCGCCCGCGCGCCTTCCAGATCGTTGCGGGAGACGCCGCCGACTTTCGCCAGTTCTTCCAGCCCGCGCAGCGTCTCCTGCGCGCGTTCCAGCCCCAATCGCGCCTTCCGCACGCCCTCCTGCGCCGTCACCAGTTCATTGCGGGCGTCGTCGCGGGCGGCATCGCGGGCGAGAACGGCCTGCTGCGCTTTCGCCTGCGCCTGTTTCAGTCCGGCCTGCGCGTTCGCCACGTCCGCATCGGCCTTGATCTTCTGCGCGCTTCGCCCGACCTGCGCCTTGCGCAACTGGGCCAGCGCCGCTTGCAGACCCGCCTCCGCTGTGCTACGCTGTGCCGCGATCTCCTGCGCGTCCAGCACTATCAGCAGTTGGCCTTTCCGTACTGTATCGTCCTCCCGCACGTTGACGGCGACGATGCGCGCGGGCATCCGCACGGAGAGCGCGGCCTGCCCCGCCGACCGCACGCTGCCGAGGAGCGAGAGTGTCTCCGCCCTTGCAGCAGGCTTCTCGGCAGACGCGATGGTAGGCGCGGGGGCAGGCGCAGAAACCTCCGTCGCCGCCGGTTTCTTCGCCACCGGTTCGCGCGGCCCACAGCCGGAGAGCAGAAGCAGGCAGAGCAAAGCCCCCCACCCTGGCCCTCCCCCCAAGAACAGGGGGAGGGAACATTCCATTTGGAGGCTTTTTCGTTCCACCGCATTCTGATGCGAGTTAAACAGGAGGGACAAGCCTGTGCCATCGTCTTCCCTCCCCCTGGGGGGAGGGCCAGGGAGGAGGGCCTTCACCGTCCTCCTCCTTCCGGCAGAGCCGCGCCCTGCGCATAGGCAAAATCCGCCGCCGCGCCATGCAGATCATAGGTGGCTTGCAGTTCGCGCTCGCGCGCGGCGCGCAGTTCGCGCTGCGCTGCCTGCACCTCGATAGCGGTTCCCCGCCCCACTTCGTAAGCTTTTTCGGCCACTGTCGCCGTCGCGTCCGCGCCCCGCACCTGCGTCTGCGTCAGCGTGATCCGGTCGCGCGCCTCCCGCATCTTCTGCCACGCCTGCATCACATCCAGCGAGATCGCCTGCCGCGTATCCTCCAACAGCGCCTCCAGTCGCTGCGCCTGCGCCTGCGCCTCCCGCGTGTCCAGCCGCGCCTTGCCCGCATCCAGGATCGGCCAGCGCAGTTCCAGAGTCGCCGCCGCATAATGCTCATGGACGAACGCGCTCGGCGTCTGCTCCGTCACCTGCCCGCGCACGCTCAGCGCAGGCTGTGACTGCGCGCGCGCCAGCGAGACGCCGGCCCGCGCCGCGCGCAGGTTCTGTTCCAGCGACTCGATTTCAGGCCGATGTTCCAGCGCGGCGGCGATGGCGGCCTCCGGGTTCTCCGGCACTATAGGCAGCGCGGCGATAGGCTCCAGAACGACCGGCGCAGCCAGTGGCCGTCCCAACGTCCGATTGAAGGCGAGCCGTGCCAAAGTCAGCCCACCCTCCGCCTGCGTGACGCCCGCCTGCGCCTCCGCCACCTGCGCCGCCGCCGTCTCGGCGTCCACCGGCTTTGCCAGCCCCGCCGCGATCTGCCGCTGCACCAACGCCTGATACCGCTGGGCCGCCTCTAGTCCCTCGCGCGCCGTCCGCGCCCCCGACTCGGCCCGCAGCACGTCCAGATAGGCTTTGCGCGCCGCCAGCGCCAGGTCAGAGAGCACCTTGCGATAGTCCAGGGCGACGAGGCTCGACTGCGCGGCATATCGCTGCCGCGCCGCGCCCAGGCCGGGCCGATAGAGCGGCTGCTCGACCACGAGTTCCAGCTTTCCGTACTGTTCCGGCAGCACGACCGCATCCGGCGCGTTCGGGTGCGGAAACGTGACGCGCGGCCCCTGCACCATCCCGGCTGCGACCGCATTCAAGGTCGGCCTGGCAACGGGCTTCTCCCGATCCGCCTGCACCTGTGCCGCCTCCCGCGCAAACCTTGCCGCTCGCGCCTGCGGACTCTGCCGCAGCGCCACGGCAACGCTCTCCTCCATCGTCAGCGGCTTCGGCCCACCCTGCGCATCAGCCGGACAAGAACTACAAAGCAAAAGGAACCACAGAGGCACGGAGACACGGAGAAAGGCAGGAGAAGAGCAGAAGCTGGCCTCCTTAGCCGGTTTTTCTCCGTGAATCCTCTGTGTCTCCGTGCCTCTGTGGTTCATCATATCTTATCCTGGGATCTGCTCTAGGAAGGATTCGAGGAACGTCGCTAAATTCCTTGCCGCGAGGGAGGAACGCGCGCCGAGGCGGAGTAGCGCGGGGATTTTCCAGGGGCGCGCTATGGTTGCCAGTACGACTCGTCCCCGGTCTACATTGCCGTCGGCATCGGCCAGCGCGTTGAAATCGAGCGGGAAATCGGCCTCGACACTGTCGGTGATAGCGCGCACGGCCAGCCAGGGAATCCCATGTCGCTGTGCGGCTTGCGCGGCCCCCCAGGTCTCCATGTCCACAGCGATGGCCCCCATGCGTTCCGCCAGGGCGCGCTTCTCCGCGCTGCGAGTTAGAATACGCTCCCCAGTGAGAAGCGTTCCCCCCTGTACGGGAATACCGGACAAACGAACGGACTCCGCTGCGCTAAGCAACACGGAGTCCGCGAGATAAGTGACAGGCGAAGCCGTATCGTTTATGACCTGACGGGATAGCGCCAGATCGCCGGGACGCAGTTCCGACGCTAACCCACCCGCAAAGCCACAGATCAGCAGGCAGCGGAGTTTGCAGTCGGCAGCAAGCCGCTCGGCGCTCTCGGCGGCGGCGCGCATTCCCGCACCGGAACAGGCGATACGAACGCGCTTGGCCTCAAGCCTCCGGCGTCGAAACGGCGCGGCCTCTTCCGGCAGAGCGAACAGCACCCCGACAGGCTTCATGGGCCGACGGTCTACGCGGTCGCCAGGGCGGGCTCGGCGTCGGCGGTCAGCACCTTCACCTTGACGGCTTCGACCAGGTCCTCCGGCGTGGAGAGGCCCGACGCGATCCCGACGAGTTCGTATCGGGCGAACGCCTCGACGGGCAGTTCGTCAGCGTTCTGGACGTGGATCGTGTTCGGGTTATGGTGGCGGCAGAGCGCGGCCAGTTCCATCGTGTTGGCGCTGGTGCGCGACCCGACCACGATCATCAACTCCACTTTCGAGGCCAGTTCCACCGCGTCGTCCTGCCGGTTCTGCACGGGGCGGCAGATAGTGTTGATGATCTGAATCTCCTTGCACATCATCAGCATCTCGTTGATGATCTGCTGGCAGAGTTCCAGCGCGTGCGTGGTCTGAAAGATGACGCCGACCTTGCGCATCAGTTTGTGGCTCTGTTTGGCCTCCCGCAGCTCCTCCACGTTGTCAATGACCAGCGCGGGCTGGTTCAGCGCGCCCAGAATGCCCTTGATCTCCGCGTGGTTCTTATCGCCGACAATGACGACCTGACAGCCGCGCGCCTCCAATGTCTGCGCCGCCTCCTGCGCCCGCAGCACGATGGGACAGGTCGCGTCCACCACTTCCAGGCCGCGATTCTTCGCCTCCTGAATCTTGGCTTTGGGCAGGCCGTGCGCGCGAATGACCATCGTGCCGGACTTCTCGTTCTGATATTCCTCGACCTTGCGCAGTCCTTTGGCTTCCAGTTCGTCGGTCACGCGCTTGTTATGCACCAGGTCGCCGAGGATGAACACGTCGCTGCGTTCGGCAAGCGCCTGCCGTGTCAGGTTGATGGCGCGCTTGACGCCGAAGCAGAACCCGACTTCCTTCGCCATGATGACTTTGCGTTTGGGCTGTTTCTCCACCCGATTCTCTCCCTGCGACTCCTTCGCCGCTCAACTCTTGTTCGTTACATATCCATGTTCGCGGAACCAGGCCACCGCCCGCGCCAGCGCCTCGCGTATGGGCGACTGCGGCAGACCGAGTTCGCGCACGGCTTTGGAAGCGTCAAAAAACATCTTATGCCGCGCCATCTTGACGCCTTCGAACGGATGCGCGGGCGCGCGATGCAGCAGGCGCTCCGCTATGATATTCTCCACGCCGACCGCCAGCCATGCCACCGCATAGGGCATTCGCGCTTTCGGCGCGGGCATTCCGGTTATGTCGGCGAGAAGTTCCAGAATCTCTTTGAGCGTGATATTCTGGTTCCCAAGTATATAACGCTCGCCGACGCGCCCGCGTTCCGCCGCCAGCAGCATTCCCTCCGCCACGTCGCGCACATCTATCAGGTTCAGGCCCGTGTAAATATAGGCGGGAAGGCGGCGGTTCAGAAAATCCACGATGACCTGCCCGGTCGGAGTCGGCTTGATATCGTTCTCCCCGACGGGCGTGCTGGGGTTGACGATGACAACCGGCAGGCCCTTCTCCGTGAACTGACGCGCTTCCTGCTCGGCCAGGAACTTCGAGCGTTTGTAGTGGCCGATCATGTCCGCTTCGGAGACGGGCGTCTCTTCCGTGCCGGGAGTTCCGTCCTTCGGGAGGCCGAGCGCGCCGACCGTGCTGGTATAGACGACTTTCGACACGCCCGCGTCCAGCGCCGCCTGCAACAGGTGGCGCGTGCCGTCCACATTCGCCCGATAGAGTTCCTGCGGGTCTCTGGCCCAGAGCCGATAGTCCGCCGCGACATGATAGAGGAGATCGCAGCCGCGCACGGCCTCGCGCAGCGAATCGGGATCGGTCAGGTCGCCGCAGACGAAATCCACCCGCCGCGCATCCAGGTCGGCCAGGTTATCGCGGCGGCTGTTCGGGCGCACGAGGGCGCGAATCCGTTCCCCCCGCGCCACCAACTGCCGCGCCAGATGGCTGCCGACAAACCCCGTCCCGCCCGTCACCAGCGCCGTCACTGTAAAAACCTCAAAGGAATCCACAGATTTTCACGGATGACTGTCTGAACTGTGATTTATGGGATTAGAGGATAGACTATGATTGAGACCAGACTCAATCCTAGTCCATCCATTAATCCGACGAATCATAGTTCAAACAATAATCTGCGTCTATCTGCGTGCATCTGCGGTTCCTTTTATTTCGTGAGCGACCAGGCGGCGAGCTGCAGCTTGCCCTTCATCGTCTTCATGGCCTCGCTCACCGCGCTATGCTCGAAGCCGCTGTGCATCTTGCAGTTGCGGCAGCGGTCGTCTACCCGCGATTCCCAGTACTCCCAGTTCGTGTTGTTCCAGAAGGTCTCCCAGTCGGGGATGAACTTCTCGCCGATGAGATAGCAGGGCGCTTTCCAGCCCTTCGGCGTGTAGTTGACGGTGGACCAGGGCGCGCAGGGCAGTTCGCGCAGGCCCGCCGCAAACTCCAGGAACATCGGAGTCGCATTGATCTTGTACTTGTGCGAGAAGGCGCGTATCTGCCGGAACTTCTCGTGAATCTGGTCTTTGGTCAGGAAGATTTCGCGCTCGACGCTCTCGTACTCATAGCCCGGCGAGATCAGGATGCCGTCGGCTTTCAACTGCTCCACCAGTCGGCACATCTCCTCGACCTCGCCCACTTCCGTCTCTTTGTAGACTGTCGCGTTGATGAAGACGTAGTAGCCGAGCCGCTTGGCCTCCTTGATCATCTCGATGGCTTTGTCGAAGACGCCTTTGCGATTGCAGACATAGTCGTGCGTCTCGCGCATCCCGTCGAGGTGGATCATCAGGAACAGGTGCGGGCTGGGCGGAATCACGCCGAACACCTTCGTATCCAGCTTGAGCGCATTGGTGCAGAGGATGATGTACTTATCGCGGGCGATCAGTCCCTCGACAAGCGGCTTCAGTTCCGGGTAGAGGGTCGGTTCTCCGCCGCACAGGTTGACGATGGGCGCGCCGCAGTCCTCGACCGCCTTGAAACAGGTCTCCAGCGACATGCGGTCGGCCAGCTTGCCCGTATGCCGCTCGACCGAGCAGCCGATGCAGGCCAGATTGCAGGTATAGAGCGGTTCGAGCATCAAGACCGTCGGATACCGCGTATAGCCTGCGCGCTCCATGCGCGCGCGATGCTTGGCCTGTGCCATCGTGAATCCTATGGGAAAACGCATCTTACGTCGTTCCTTCCTTCCAACATACCGGTCAAAAGCAGTATACCTCACACTTCCCTATTGGCAGAGGCCGGGCCTATAAAAGACCCGTCTAGGGGGCGGCTACGCCGCCAACCGTCCTCACGGACGGAAAAACCAATCGCGTCCGTGAGGATGGTTAGCCGTAGGCTCACGAGCCGGGCCTATAAAAGGCCCGGCCTAAACTTCCAGGTTGGCGAAGCGGTTGGCGGTCGCCTGTTCGCTGGCGGCGCTGTCCGGCGGCTCCCCGGTGACGAAGGTGTGATACTGCGACAGCGCCCAGAGCGGGAAGTAGTGCCGGTAGTAGTGGTAGCGCAGGTAGAAGACGCGCGGGAAGCCGGTCCCGGTAAACCACGCCTCTTCCCACGTGCCGTCGCCATCCTGGTTGCGGAGCAGATAGTTCAGGCCGCGCTTGACGAACGGGCTGTCGAGATCGCCCGCGTTGAACAGGCCCATCAGCGCCCAGGCCGTCTGCGAGGCCGTGCTGGGGCCGGTCGCCTTCGCATGGTCGGGATCGTAGGAGCCGCAGGTCTCGCCCCAGCCGCCGTCCTCGTTCTGGACAGAGTGCAGCCAGCGCACCGCGCGCTGAATCCGCTCCCGGCTCATGTCCTCGCCGATACGGGCCAGCCCGCGCAGCACCTGCCAGGTTCCGTAGAGGTAGTTGACGCCCCACCGCCCGAACCAGGAGCCGTCCGCCTCCTGCTCGCGGTAGAGATAGTCTATGGCGCGGCGCACGCGCGGGTCGCTCGCGCCGAGGCTGTAGTAGGAACACATCTCCAGCGTGCGCGCCGTGATGTCCGCCGAGGAGGGATCGAGCATGGCGTTATGGTCGGCGTAAGGCACGTATTGGAACAGCGTCTTGTCGTTGTCTTTGTCGAAGCTGCCCCAGCCGCCGTCCCGGTTCTGCATGGCGAAGACCCAGTTGAGGCCGCGCTGCATGGCAGCGCGGACGTGTTCCGGCGCTTCCATCCAGTGTTCGCCGTTGGGGCAGTAGGTCTTGTAGAGGCCCATCAGCACCATGATAGTGTCGTCCACATCCGGGTAGTACTCGTTCTCCATCTCGAAGTACCACCCGCCCGGCTCCACGTTCGGCGCTTTCACGGCCCAGTCGCCTTTCCGGGTCGTCTGCTTGGTCAGCAGCCACTCGGCGGCGCGTCGGACGGACTCGCCTTCGGCGGGATAGCCGCTATCTATCAGCGCATTGACGGCGATGGCCGTGTCCCAGATGGGCGAGACGCAGGGCTGCATCCGGATCGCATCGTCCTCTTCGATCTCGAAGGCGGCCAGTTCCGCCAACTCCTTGCAGATGGCGGGATGGTTGTCCGGCAGGCCCATGCACTTATAGGCCATGATCGCGTGGGTCATCGCGGGGAAGATGGCTCCCAATCCGCCACTGTTCTCCTCGCGCTCCAGCAGCCATTGCAGCGACCTCTGCAGGGCCAGCTTGCGGAACGGCTTGACCGGGCTGGCATCGTAGACCTTGAGCAGCTTGTCGAGGATGAGGAAGACGTTGCGCCAGGTCAGCGGCTTGCGGTCGAACTGCAAGCGCATTCGCTTCTTGTCACGCCCGCCGACGAACAGTTCGTCAATATGGGCGTGGTCGGGAATGGGGCGGCGCGGCTTGCAGGCGTTCATGACGGCCAGCGGAACCAGGATGGCCCGCGACCAGGAGGACATATTGTAGATGTTGAAGTAGAACCATTTGGGCATCAGGACGGCTTCCGGCGGGATGGTGGGGACGCCGTGCCAGTCGTACTGCCCGAACATGGAGAGGTAGAGTTTGGTGAAGGTGTTGCAGCGCGTGACGCCGCCCTGCGCCAGGATCGCGCGGCGGGCGCGGCGCATGAAGGGTTCGTTCTCCTTATGCCCGGCCAGCTTGCAGGCGAAATAGGCTTTGACGGAGGCGCTCACGTCGGGCGGGCCGCCGGGATAGATAGGCCAGTAGCCCTCCGGGTGCTGCCAGCGACGGATATAGTTGGCAAGCTTGCGGAATTTTGCGGGGTCGCGCCGACCGAGGAACTGCAACAGCAGGATATACTCGCTCTCCAGAATCGTGTCGCCTTCGAGTTCGGCCACCCAGTAGCCGTCCGGCTCCTGCCGGTCGAGAAGATAACGCTGCGCCGCGCCGATGGCGCGGCGCACCGATTCCAGCGAGATCGCCTGTGCAGTCAGGTCGCTGTGTCGCACCACCGATGGCATGGCGACGACCGCTTCCGTCTGGTGTTCTACTCTCGTATTCAATTAGTCACCGTCCGAAGGGTTTTCGGGCGTTGAGTCTCCGAGTCCTACCTGATACAGAGAAGTATTGCAAAGGCTCTGAGATAATCAGGATCGCCTTCAGAAACACAACAGCAGGGAATGAGGCCGTTTTCCGTTTTGCCGAACGCGCCGCCTGCGTTCCCCTTCCTGAACACCGTTTCGGGTGGGTGAGTTCCCGATTTTTGCCCGTCCGCGAAGGCGGATAGGCGTGATTCGAGACCCTCCGTGCGCAAGCAGGCTGCGCCGGGCGGTCCTGTTGCGGGCGGGCGCGGTTCAGGGAAAGGCAAACGCCGACAGGTCGGCAAACACGGAGGCGGGCCGTGTCTCGCGTCGGCACTGTCTGACCGGGTTCGCATCGCATCTTGCAGCGTCCTGCGTCCTTGTGAGAGAGTACGACGCGCTCACGCGCGCGGCTTCGCGATTTGCGTAATTGCCGGGCCGGAGCCGATTTATTCTAGCCTCGCAGGAGAACTTTGTCAAGCGAAATTCTTCACAACGCTTCACAAGCTTAGCCTGCGCGCCACCCCGCTCGACGCCCTTTCTCAGGGCGCAGAGGGGCGCTCTCTTCCTCTTCTATACGAACGAGGGGATCACGGTGGTTCTGTTTAGTAGCCGATAGCGCCGGGGTCGTTGGCGATCGGCGAGACGATGCCGAGCCGCTTGAGTTCGTTGACCAACTGGGAGGCGTCCGCTAACACGACGCGCGCCCAGCGTTGGGTCTCCGGGTCGCTCTTGCGAATCAGCAGCGAGGCGGCGGAACACAGCGAGGTGATCGGCCCCATCAGAGCCTCTTCATTCACGAGTTCGCCGGGCCGCAGGGCCGCGCCATCCGCCGTCGCGAACTGACCCAACGACTGCGGAGACGCGCCAACCGGCTGCGCGACCTCTTCGGGCCGCATCGTCTCGGGAATGATAAATCCTTCCTGCGGCGGCGCGACGGCTGGCGCGGCAGGGGCCGCTCCGACCGGTCTGCGTCCGAAAACGCTCTGCTCTATCTCACGCAGTTCCTTATGAATGGCGAGATAGAGCGGCGTGTTGTCCATCTCCTTCTCATCGGAGACGCCATAATCTCTGCGATTGATGCCGTAGAAGACCGGATCGGTCGTCGCATAGTTGACGAACATGACAGCGATGAACTTCTGGAAAACGTTCCGGTCGAAATAGTATTTGCTCTTATAGTTGGCGTCGTCGCGGACGCTGCGCAGCACCTCCTCGAACAGGGCGGCGATAAAATCGCGCGGCGGCAGTTGGGAGACCTGCTGCGTATTCAGATACTTGAACTCATAGTAGTAGAGCAGTTCCGCATTCTCGGACTGGCCCTCGGCCTGTGCAACGGAGCTGAACACGTTCAGCTTCATCATGCTGTCGAGGTTGCGGCGCGCGTAGCCGCGATGCACCATGTCGAGAGCGTAGCTCTTGAACTCGTCATAGTCCGTGCCGAGGAAATGGGCCTGTTTGCTGGCGATCTTATCGTGCAGTTCGGTGAGACGGCGCACCAGATTCCCGCGCGCGTCGTTGATGATCTCCATCATCTCCTCCCGGATCGGATCGTCTTCCGGGAAAAGTTCGAGCGTCTCGAAGGTGGTACGGATGACGGCGAAATCGTTCAGGCCGTCCTCCAGGCAGGGATAGGCGATGCCGAGCAGCAGATCGTCGGGTATCTGCTCCACCGTATCCGCGTTGCGGATGCCGCGCTCCGGGGCGACCAGGGTATAGAATCGGTTATTGGTGGCGAGGCTCTTGATAAGCACCACCTTCCGATTGTCTCCGTGTTCCGTCGCAAACTGTGTCATTGTGCGTCAGTGCCTCACTTGCTCGCTACAAGGTGTTCAGATGTTGGGTGGTCAGGTGTTTATGACTTTTAATTCTCAGAGCCAATCTGATTGGCGAAGAATGGGAATTCACGAACACCGGATCGCCCAACACCTGAACACCTGCGCTTTAGTGCGTCCAGTTCAAAGACAGCCCATAGTAGATTGTTCCATCCAGGCTAGAGACTTTGGCCTGCAAATGTCGCGCCAGAGGCACGCCCAGTCCGAGATTGGGTCGCCGCCGATACAGTTCCGCGTAGAGGCTGGCCCCCATTGCCAGGCGCGCTTCGATTCCCACGAACAGCCCGCCGATCCGTCCGCTGCCGATTCCGGCGTTCAGCTTGAAGTCGCGCACGAACTTCAGTTGCCGGTCGGAGAGGGGGACGGTCTTCGCGGCTGCAAGGTAGACGGAGTGATCCTCCTCTCCGGTTCCAAACAGGTCACGCACTCCCAGAGAGATCGCCGGATAGGTGCCGAGGTCGCTCAGGAGCGGATACTGCACGCTGAACGCATAGCGGGTCTCATCGTGCGTAAAGTGGGTCGTGCGTTCTACCTCGAACTCGATGCCTTCAGTCGTCGTGAACTGCATCCAGCCAAAGCTCTGATGATGGCTGTCGGGATTGAGGGCGTAATCGGTCTTAAAGCCCAGCGGAGCCAGCGTATTGCCCCCTGGCGCAAGAACGATCCGGTCGGCGCGCGCGCCGAGGCCGACGTACAGGCCGCAGACGAGCCACAGGAGCCATAGGCCGCTGTGGATGGTCCTGACCCTCGGAACCTCCCCCCAGCCCCCTCCTTCGTAAGGAGGGGGAGCATTGAATGCCCCCTCCCCTCGCGAAGGGGAGGGCGGGGGTGGGGTCTCAGGCACTCTCAGTCCTCCACGGCGACGGCGTGTCGTTTCTGCGCGGGCGCGCATCGGCGCAGGAACCGGCCCATGCGCTCCAGAGCTTCTTCCAGCAGGGGCAGGGCCGTCGCGTAGGAGCAGCGTACATGGCCCTCGCCGGACGGCCCGAAAGCGTTGCCCGGCACGACAGCGACACGCTCCTCCATCAGCAGGCGTTCGGCGAACTCTTCGGAACTCAGCCCGGAGCGGCGGATGGAGGGAAAGGCGTAGAAGGCCCCTTTCGGCTCATAGCAGTCCAGGCCGATCTGGTTCAAGCCCTTCACAAAGAATCGGCGGCGGCGGTCGTAGTCGGCGATCATCTCGACGACCTCGTTCTCGGCGCTGTCGAGGGCCTCGATGGCGGCAAGCTGGGCCAGATGCGAGGCGCAGAGCATCGTATACTGATGCACCCGCGTCATCAGCGTCGTCAGCGGCTCCGGGGCGCAGAGATAGCCGACACGCCAGCCGGTCATAGCGTAGGCTTTAGAGAAACCGTTGAGGACGACGGTGCGCTCCCGCGCCCCCGGCAGCGTTCCCAGGCAGGTATGTTCGCCCACATAGGTGAGCCGGTCATAGATTTCGTCCGAGATCAGATAGAAGTCGTGTTTTTCGGCCAGCGCGACGAGGGCTTGCAGGTCGGCGCGGGTCTGCGTGGCTCCGGTCGGGTTGGCGGGCGAGCCGAGAAGCAGCGCCTTCGTGCGCGGGGTAATGGCGGCTTTTACGCGCTCCACGTGCAGGCGGAATCCGTCCTGCGCATCCGTCTTGACCGATACGGGGACGCCTCCCGCGAACTGCACGTTCGGCATATAGGAGACGTAGCAGGGTTCGGGAACGATCACCTCGTCGCCGGGGTTCAGCACGACGCGCAGGGCCAGGTCCAGCCCTTCGGAGACGCCGACGGTGATAAGACACTCGGAGACGGGATCGTAGTCCGCGCCGTAACGCTGGCGCAGGTGGGCGCAGATGCGCTCGCGCAGGGAGAGCAAGCCGCTGTTCGAGGTATAGGTCGTATAGCCGCGCTCTAAGGCCCAGATGCCCGCCTCGCGGATGCGCCAGGGCGTCACGTAGTCCGGCTCGCCCACGCCGAGGGAGATGACGTTCTCCATCTGCTGGGCAATATCGAAGAAGCGGCGAATGCCGGAGGGCGGGCAGGAGGCGATGACGGTGTTGAGCGGCTTGCGTGGCCCACGTCCAGGCGATTCGGTTGCGCGCGTATCGGGACTCGTCATGGGGTTACCATCAGACGGTGATCGCCCTCGCCGTCGGCGAAGATCTCCCCGTCGTCCTTGTATTTCTTGAGCAGGAAGTGGGTGGAGGTAGAGGTGACCCGGTCAATGGTCGCCAGCTTCTGCGCGACGAAATCGGCCACTTCTTTCATCGTGCGCCCTTCGACGACACAGCGCAGGTCTTGCGTACCGGAAACGAGATGCACGGAATGGACTTCAGGGAAACGATAGATACGCTCGGCCACGTCGTCGAAGCCGACACCGCGCTCCGGGGTGACGTTGACATCAATGAAGGCGAAGACTTTCTCTTCGCCGTACTTTTCCCAGTCCACGACGGTTTTATAGCGCCGGATGATGCCGCATTCTTCCCACTCCCTGATCTGCCGCCGCACCTCCGCCTCCGATAGATCGGTGAGCGTGGCGATCTGCTCCGTGCTGGCGCGGGCGTCGCGTTCAAGGATTTTCAGGATCTCTCGCATCGTTTCGCTTTCCGGGCCGATTCGCAAACATCATGGTGTCGCAAGGCGGAGAACCGGTGCGTTTCGGTTCGATCCTTGCAGCGCGTCCGCGCTCGTGCGCGAATCGGACGCATCCCCGCGGACGCAAATAGACACGAATGCGCTGGCGGAGTCTGCGCTGCTTCCGGTTCCGTTCTCCTTCTTTCGTTGGGGCTAGTATAGCGCACACCGGGCAGATTTGTCAATCCAACCGCCTGGCCCCTTCTCCTCTGTCCCTCTCTCGCTCCCGGTAAAAGGCCGGTTTGCCAGAGAAGAACAGGCCGTTGCCCGGATCGGTTTTAGGGCCGCGCGCTCTGCCTCTTCGCATACACCGTCAGCGTCGGCATGATGTAGAGCAGGTCTTCAGGGACGATGGGGCCGAAGCGCGGCAGGCCATAGACCGGCGCCGGGGGCGGAAACACGTGGCGGCGATAGTCGGCAGGAATGGCCTGCACGAACGACACGGCGGGCGCGAGGCGCAGGCGGTCTACGGCGTGCAGAGTCTCCAGGTTGGAGAGGAGGACGTAGTCGGGCGGCGGCGTAAGGACGCTCTGATCCCATTCGGCGGGCGGGATGCGAAGCTGGAAGCGGGTCGTCTCCTCGGCGGCGCGGGCGCGGGTGGGGGCGGCGAGCGCGCCGAAGAGCGGCGAGAGCGGCGGCGAATAGAACCAGGGGATTTTGGCGAAAGCGACGGAAGCGCCCTGCGGCGCGGTCTGTTCCAGCCTATCGGCAACGGTGTCGCGCGGATCACGGAGGGCCATCAGGCGCGTGAGGCTGAAGGCGTAGACCGCCGTGCCGACCGTCACAAGCGCGCCGACCGCCGCCATCGCCTGCCGCACGCTGCGCCGGGGGAACGGCTCCGTCACGAGACGCGCCACCCAGACGCACAGGACAGGAAAGAGCGGGATCATATAGCGGGCGAAACGGACGGCGGAGGCGCTTGCGGCAAGATAAGCGAGCAGGAAAAAGGCGAGCAGTATCTTGTCCGGCTTCGAGCGGCGCACGCAGGCGAAGAGGAACCCGGCGATGGCGAGCAGCAGCAGGGGCAGTCCGAGGCCGAAGTTGAGCGAGATGACCAGGTGATACCACCAGCCGGGGCCGGTCGCGATGAACAGGTCGCCGTGTCCCGTGCGGGCGTGTTCCAGCAGTTCGTAGCGAACGCCGGAGCCGGGATAGGTTCCCTCCCAAAAGGCTTCCAGGTTGAGCAGCGGGCCGGGGCAGGCCAGGAGAAACACGAGGGCCGTCAGGCAGAGCAGGACGACCCACTGCGCCGCGCGATGGCGGTTGCAGGCTCCCGGCGCTTTCGCGAGAAGGTGCGCCACGATGGGCGCGATGAGGACGAGGCCCGCCGTGTATTTGGTCGCGGCGGCCAGCCCGACCCAGACGCCCGCCAGCACGTAGTCCTTCCAGGTCGCCAGAGGCCCGATACCGGTGTGGCCCGGCCCGGCCTGCGGCAGGCGGCAGCCCGCCGCGTAGATCGGAGGCACGGCCAGCAGGCGCACGGCCCAGAGCAGCGCCAGCGCCACAAAGAAGGTCGCCGGGACATCCACCGTCAGGAAATGGGCATGGACGACGGCCAGCGGAGCCAGCGCATAGAGCAGCGCGGCCAGCAGTCCCGCTCTGCGCCCGTAACCGCGATGGCCAAGCGCAAAAATCACCAGAATCGTCGCCGTGCCGAGCAGCGCCGTGACTACTCTTCCCGTCAGGAAGAGGGCCGCATTCTCCGCCGCCAACTGTGCGGGCGTCGGGTTCTGCGGAGCCGCCGGTATCAGCCCCCACCCACTCGCCACCGTCTGCGCGAAGCTGACCAGGTAGAAATAGAACGCGCCGTAGTTGTAGAACTGGATGTCGAACTGGCCGTGCGGGATGTCGGCGGCGCGGGCCGCGCCCAGATTGACCAGTTCATCCGGGTGGTAGGTCGCCAGCGGATGGCGCGCGTCCGGCAGACTCCATCCGATCCCCCACAGCCGCAGCGCCAGGCCGAGCAGGGTGATGAGGATAGGAAGAAAAGCCCCCCCCCCTAACCCTCCCCCCAAGAACAGGGGGAGGGAATCCGCAGGCGCATTCGTGGATGTCTGGCTCCCTTCTCCCTTTGAGGGAGAAGGGTCGGGGATGAGGGTGCAAGCCTCTGTTTTGCTCCCCTCCCCCTGTTCTTGGGGGGAGGGGCCGGGGGTAGGGGGCTTACCCGGCGAAGGTGGCTCCACAACGCGCCTCCAGTTGCTCCCGAATGCGGGCGAGCGAGTCGGTGATCTCGGCGTCCGTCAATGTGCGGTCGGGCGCGCGGAAGGTCAGCGAGAGCGTAAAACTCTTCGTGCCTTCCGGCAAGGGCGGCCCGGCGAACACGTCGGTCAGTTGGAGCGACTCCAGCAGCGGCACGTCTGCGGCGCGCACAGCGGCTTCGACCTCCGCATAGAGCAGTCCGACCGGCACACGCGGCGCGAGATCGCGGGAGACGGCGGGAAAACGCGAGAGCGGACGGTAGCGCGGCCCCTCCGGCGGCAGGGCGCGCTGTAACGCCTCCGCGCTGACCTCGAAGGCGTAGGGGCGTTCCCGCAGGCCCAGCTTCGCAACGACGCGCGGATGAACCTCGCCGACGATGCCCGCCGGTCGCTCGCC
>Ga0070741_10011136_pt1 | contig 16689 bp, 12 predicted proteins | sample Coa_R1_4_FD_66440 | JGI IMG/M metagenome (GOLD analysis project Ga0070741, IMG submission 66440) | Surface soil microbial communities from Centralia Pennsylvania, which are recovering from an underground coalmine fire - Coalmine... | ecosystem: Environmental > Terrestrial > Soil > Unclassified ...
GCATGCGCTCGAGCGCCGCGGGCTCTTGTAAGGCCGCCTCCTGCGGCCGGCGCCGGCGGACGGGCCAGAGGACGCATGCGCTCGAGCGCCGCGGGCTCTTGTAAGGCCGCCTCCTGCGGCCGGCGCCGGCGGACGGGCCAGAGGACGCATGCGCTCGAGCGCCGCGGGCTCTTGTAAGGCAGCACGAGAACCGGCCGCCCGCCCGGTGGCCAAAGCCGGCTCTTGCCATCTGGCCTGATGGCCGGGTAGACTTAGCCGAAGGTGAGACGGTGTTGCATGCTGCGCAACACCGCGGCAGGCAATGGGCGCACCAGAGACGCACAGCCAGCGCAGTGGCGCGATCCAATCGGTGGAGCGTGCCGTTGCGGTGCTGAAGCTCTTCGGCGAATGCGAGACCGACCTGGGGGTGACCGAGCTCGCCCGACGCCTCAAGCTGCATAAGAGTACCGTTTCCCGCCTGCTTTCCACGCTGGAAGCGGGCGGTTTCGTTCAGCAGGACCCGCGCAACGGGCGCTACCGCCTAGGGCTGCAGCTGGCCACGCTGGCCGGGCGTGCACTCACCCAGTATGAGCTGGGCGACGTGGCGCGCCCCTGGCTCCGCGAGCTGGCCAACAGCACCGGCGAGACGACGACCCTCTCCGTGCTGGACGGCAACGAGGCGGTGAACATCGACCAGGTGCTGGCTCCCAATCCGGTGAAGCATCTGGGCTGGATTGGCCGCCGGCTGCCGCTCCACTGCACCGCCGCCGGCAAGCCGCTGCTGGCCTACCAGCCGGTAGCCGTGATCGAGCGCTACCTGGCCGCGCCCTTGCCGCGCTACACCGCGCGCACCATCACCAACCCGGCGCTCCTGCGCCGCGAGCTCGAGCGTGTGCGGGCGCAGGGCTTCGCCATTGGCCAGGAAGAATATGAAGCAGAGCTGAGCGCCGTGGGGGCAGCGGTATTCGATTTTCGCGGCGATGTGGTGGCCAGCATCACCGTCTCCGGGCCAAGCTACCGGCTCCCGCCGCCACGGCTGCTCGAGCTGGGAGCGGCGGTGCATCACGCCGCCGCGCGCATCTCGGCCCAGCTGGGGCACCGGCCGGTGCACGCCGCGCGCGCCCCCGCCATCGGCACACGATTGGCCACCGGCCCCGACGCCGGGCGACGCCCGATGCCGGCAGGAGGGCCAGCGGGCGGACCTGGCACCGGCGGCGCGAGCGGCGCTTCGGGCCCGGCGCCGGCACCAGAGAGCCGGGATCGCGGGCTCCGCCGCCCGCCGGTGGGCCTGGCCGGTCCCGTCTTTGGAACGTAGCGCGAAAGGGCGGAGGGGTAGCAATGCAGGGAACCGCAGGCTCTACCGCAGCCAAGCTGGAAACGCCCTGGACCCACTCCTGGCCCGGCGGCGGGTTCCACCTTGGCTCTGGATTAGCTGGATTAGGAGGAAGGCAGGTAGAACGATGACGCAAGCGAGGCAAGCGGCCGAGCCGCACCGCGCCGCCGGTGCAGAGGCAGAGCGTAGCTCGCTCGTCCTGCGTGTGGCGGGCGAAGCGGGCGAAGGGATTAAGAAGCCGGGCGAGCTGCTGATCCAGGCGGCCACACGAGCCGGCTTCCAGGTGCTGACCGACTTCAGCCCACCTTCTGAGATCAAGGGTGGGGTGTCGTTCTTCCAGATTCGGCTGAGCTCGGACCGGCTCTATACCCGTGGCGACCAGCCCGATGTGCTGCTGTGCTTCAACCAGGAGGCGTTCGAGGTCAATATCCAGGAGCTCCGGCCGGGCGGGCTGCTCATCTACGACCCCGATACCGTCACGCCAGAGCGCACCGAGCGCTTTCGCCTGCTGGCCTTCCCAATGGAGCGCATCGCCGCCAAAGAGCTCAAGATGCCCATCGTCAAGAACGTGGTGGCGCTGGGCGGCATGGCGGCCCTCTTCAGCCTCGAGACCAGCCACCTCTACCGGCTGATCAACGAGCTGTGGGCGCGCAAGGGCGAGGCAGTGGTCCAGACGAACTACCGCGCGCTCGAGGCCGGCATCAAGTACGTGCAGGAGAATGTCTCGGCGGAGGAGCTGGCTGGCTTCCACATCACTCCGAAGAAGGCGACCGGCGAGCATATGGTCGTCTCCGGCAACCAGGCGACGGCGCTGGGAGCAATCGCCGCCGGCTGCTCGTTCTTCGCCGGCTATCCGATTACACCGGCCAGCGACATCATGGAGTTCCTGGCGGCGGTACTCCCCAGCGTGGGCGGAGCAATGATCCAGGCCGAAGACGAGATCGGGGCGATCAATATGGTCATTGGCGCCGGCTACGCCGGCAAGCGGGCAATGACGGCCACCTCTGGCCCCGGCCTTTCGCTCATGGTGGAAGGGCTCGGCCTGGCAACCATGGCCGAGATCCCGCTGGTGGTCGTGGATGCGCAGCGCGCCGGGCCATCGACCGGCATGCCCACACGGCATGAGCAGGGCGATCTCTATCTGTGCGCTTTCGGCGGCCACGGCGAGGTGCCACGGATCGTGCTGGCGGCGACCTCGGTGGAAGACTGCTTCTCCCTCGCCATCGATGCCTTCAACCTGGCAGAGAAGTATCAGACACCCGTCATCCTGATGACCGATACGGTGGTGGCCGTGCGCACGGAGAGCATTCGCAAGCCCGACCTGGCCAAGGTAAAGCTCGAGCACCGGCTGACGTGGCAGCCGGAGCCCAACGGGGTGAATGGCCAGGCGCAGGGCAACGGGCAGGCGAAGGGCTCCATCCCGCTGGGCGAGCATGAGGATGGCTACCTGCGCTACAAGCTGACCGAAAGCGGCATCTCGCCGATGGCTCTTCCCGGCACGCCCGGCGGCCAGTACGTGGCGATGGGGCTGGAGCACAACGAGAAGGGGCGCCATCGGCCGGACCCGCGCAGCCACACGCAGATGACCGAGAAGCGCTTCCGCAAGATCGAGGGCGCGGTGCAGGACGCGCCGGCGCCGGTGACCTACGGAAACCCGCAGGCAGAGATCGGCGTGGTCACCTGGGGCTCGACGGCCGGCGTAGCCATCGAAGCGATCGACGAGCTGGCCAAGGAAGGAATCGATATCTGCCTACTGGCACCGAGAATGCTCATCCCACTCCCGGACCACCAGCTGGCGACGTTCCTGCAGAGCAAGAAGCAGATCGTGGTACCGGAGGTGAACTACCGCGGCCAGTTCGCCGACATCCTGCAGGCTCGCTATCCGCGCCCGATGGTGCGGGTGAATGTCTACGGCGGCCGGCCGATGCTGGTCAGCGGGCTCGCGGGGGTGCTGCGGCGCGTTGCCGCCGGCGAGGTGCAGGGCAACACGCGTCTGGCGCTCAACCCCATCATCGGCCGCCTGGAGGACCTGGTGACGCCCGACGATCTGCTTGCGCCGGTGGAGCGGCGCTAGCGAAGAGAGCGACGACGGTGCACCCAATCGGAGGAGGAGCAAGACGAATGGCAGTTGACACGCCCGTCCGCGAGCACACGCTCGAGGACTACAAGAGTGACGAGAAGCCGACGTGGTGCCCGGGATGTGGTGATTTTGGCGTGCTGAACGCCGTCTATCGCGCACTGCGCATCAAGGGGTTCGAGCCGCACGAGGTGGTGGCTATCTCGGGCATTGGCTGCTCGTCGCGCATCCCTTACTTCATCTCCACCTATGGCTTCCACGGCATTCACGGCCGTGCGATGCCGATTGCCACCGGCGTGCGCGTCGCGCGGCCGGAGCTCAAGACGCTGGTCTTCAGCGGCGACGGCGATGCCTTCGCCATCGGTGCCGGCCACTTCGTCCATGCCATGCGGCGCAACCTGGACGTGACGTACGTGGTGATGGATAACGCCATCTACGGCCTGACCAAGGGCCAGACCTCACCGACGAGCGGCGAGGGGTTCACCACGCTCTCCACGCCGCAGGGGAATCCCGAGCAGGCGCTCAATCCGATCCTGCTGGCCATCGCCGCAGGGGCGACCTTCGTGGCACGCGGCTTCTCGGCAGAGCCGCAGAAGCTGGCCGACCTGATCGTGGCTGGGATGGAGCACAAAGGATTCTCATTCATTGATGTCTATAGCCCGTGTCCAACGTTCAACAAGGTAAACACGTTCAAGTACTACAAGGAAGCCGTGGCCTGGCTGCCGGCCGATCACGACCCCGCCGACCCGATTCGGGCGATGGAGTATGCGCGAAGCGAGTCGCCGCTGTATCTGGGCATCTTCCACCGGCGCGAAGCACCGACGTTCGAGCAGCACATCGAGGCGCAGCAGACGGGTGATGAAAGCGCACGCCAGCAGGTACTGCAAGGGCTGTTCAACCGGTTCAGCTAGCCGGCCCCCCGGCCACGCCCCGGCCACGCTCTTCGCCAGTGCCTCTCGGGCCAGTATGCCAGTATGATAGGAATGCCGGCGCGCGGCGCCGCAGGAGGGCACGCATGAGGCGGCAGAACGTGCAGGATGCGTTTGCCGGCGAGGGAAACCCGCACCAGGAGGGAGTGCGCGTTGCCGAGACCGGCGACGAATCGGTCGAATATCAGGTGGTGCGCGGTCGGGTGCTGGTGATTGTGCCCGCCGGCACCCCAGATGAGCAGGTCTTCGAGGCGCAGGAGCGCGTGCTTGGTGAGCTGCATCTGGAGGACGGAACGATCTTGAGCTTCACGATCGAGGACGGTGCGACCGGGGCGCAGATCGCCACCAGCCGTGCGGGTCGCCCGCAGGAGTCGGCCGAAGGGCTGAGCACCCTGGACGTTCCCTCGACGTCGTGAGCCCGGATGGCAGGTCTTGGGGAGCCGCATTCCTACGCCACGCGCGACCGGCACGGCTAGCGGCCGGCCGGAGCAGGCGCCAATCTCCCTCTTCCAGCCTTCCGGCGGCTGGAGCACCGCTGCCGCCTCGCTGGCCGGCGCGCAGCGGGCCGCGAATGAGGATCGCTGGCTGGTCGTGCCGGCCGGAGGCTACCGGCCTTTGCTCGTCGCCGTGGCCGATGGGGTGGGCGGCGAGGCAGCCGGCGAGCGCGCCAGCACGACGGCGATCGAGGCGCTCGAGGCCGCCTGGCGCGCCTGGCAGCCGACCCAGCCTCCATCCACCGAGGATGTACGGCAACGGCTGCTAGCCGCGGCGGAGGCCGCGCAGGCAGCGACGCTGCAGCTGACGCGTAGCGAGCCTCGCGCGGCGCGCGCGGCAACCACGCTCTGCGCCGCCGCGCTGACCGCTACCGAGGCCGTTACCGCCCACGCCGGCGACAGCCGCGCTTACCTGGTGGTACCGGGCCGAGCGACCCCGCTGACCGCCGACCACACCTGGATTGCCGAGCAGATTGCCCGGGGCGCGCTGCGCGCGAGCGACGCGGCGCGCCATCCGATGCGCAACGTGATCACTCGCTATCTCGGCCAGCCAGAGGGCTGTGAGCTCGAGCTGACCGGACCGGTGCCGATCCGGCCCGGCTGCCTGCTGCTCTGTACCGATGGCCTCTCGAACGTGGTAGCCGACACGGAGCTGGCCGAGCATTGTGCTCCTGCCTTTGTCGGCGACGCCCGGGCGGCGGTGCATCAGCTCCTCTCGCTGGTGGCGGCGCGCCGCGGCGCCGACGACGCCACCGTGATCGTCTGCGCGCCGGCCCACGGTGCATCGGCCCCGGCTGCAGCCAAGGCTGGAGACGGTGGAAGCGAGCGGGCCGGCTTGCCTGGGCATGCCCCAGGATCGATGATGGGGGGAGCCCGCCCCGGCGACCCCTTCGGGCTGCGACGCGCCGCTGCTCTCCGCCGGGGCATGCGGGCAGCGCCGCGAGGCCGCCGGCCGCTGCTGCTCGCCGCCACCGGCGCAGCGGTGCTGGCGGCGGCCGGGGGCGGCGCGTGGCTTGTCCCGCGGCTGCCCTACCTCGTCCCGCTGCTCCGGCCGGCGCCACTGCCGGCCGCGCGCGACTATCTGGCTCTCTGGCAGGCCGGCCGGTACGACGCGCTCTACGACCGCCTCTCGAGTGCCGCCCAGCACGCCATCACGCGCGAGGCGTTCGCCAAGCGGCACCGGGCCGTTGCCGAGGAGATGACGCTCACCGCGCTCACCCTCTCGCCGGCTGCGGGCGAGCAAGGCGACGCGGTCTCCCATCCATCGTTCGCCTACGTGTCGGCAGCCAGGACGGTGGTGGCCTTTCGGGCCAGCTATACGACCAGCCGCTTCGGACAGTTCGAGCGCACTAACGAGCTGCCCCTGGTGTGGGAGCGCGGCGCGTGGCGGGTGGACTGGTCGCCGGCGGTGCTGCTGCCAGAGCTAACCGGCGGGCGCCTGGTGCGCGCGTTCGACGACTCGGCCGTCCGCGGGAGCATCGTGGATCGCAATGGCCGGCCGCTGGCTATCTCCCAGCCTGGGGCCACGCCGGCACGGGTCTATCCGCAGGGCGCGACGGCCGGCCCGCTGGTGGGCTACATCGGCGAGGTGAGTGCCGACGAGCTGAGCGAGCTGAGCACCAGGGGATACATCGCTGGCGACACGATCGGCAAGACCGGCGTGGAAGCGGCGGCGGAGCCAGTGCTGGCCGGGCAGCGCGGCGGCCGGCTGACGGTGATCACGCCCGAAGGCAACGTGGCCGCCACCATCGCCTCCGTCCCGCCGCGTGCGGGTGAAACAGTGGCGCTCACGCTCGATCTGGACTGGCAGCGCCTGGCCGAAGCGGCGCTCGGCGACCACCCCGGCAGCGTGGTGATCATCGACCCGACCGATGGCACCATCCGCGCACTGGCCAGCAATCCGCGCTACGACCCAAACGTCTTTGCCACCGGCCAGGGAGTCGCGGCGCTGCTCAACGACCCCGGCCAGCCATTGATCGACCGCCCGGTGCAGGGACAGTATCCTCCCGGCTCGACGTTCAAAGTGGTGACCATGGCGGCGGCGCTGGAGCGAGGCGCCTTCCAGCCCGATTCCACCTTCACCTGTACCGGCACGTGGACGGGACTCCCCGGCGTGACGATGAAGTGCTGGCTGGCGACCGGGCACGGCCGGATCGACCTGGTCGCTGGGCTCACGCAATCGTGCGATGTCGTGTTCTACGAGCTTGGCAAGCGGCTCGATGAGCTTGACGAAGACTACCTGCCGTCCTTCGCGGCCGCGTGCGGGCTGGGTGCGCCGGCTGGGGCGCTCCCCGGCGTGGAGGCGAAAGGGATCGTGCCCGGGCCGGCGTGGAAGCAAGCCACGCTGAAGCAGCCATGGACGCGGGGCGATACGGTGAACCTGGCGATTGGCCAGGGCTACCTGCTGGTGACGCCGCTCCAGCTGGCCACAATCTATGCCCAGATTGCCGGCGGCGGCCGGCTCTCCACACTGCGCCTGCTCGACCGGGCGATCCAGCCCGGCGGGAACGTCGAGCGCACGCTGCCGGCACCGGCCCCCAGGGCACTGCCGTGGAGCCCGGCGACCCTCCAGGCCGTGCGCGCCGGGCTCAAGGGGGTCGTTGCCGATCCAGCCGGCACGGCGTCGTTCGTCTTCCGTGGCTCGCCGCTTGCTAGCCTGGTAGCCGGAAAGACCGGCACGGCGGAGACGGCACCCGGCCAGGCGCCGCACGCCTGGTTCGCGTGCTTCGCCCCGTTCGATGCACCGAAGGTCGCAGTGCTGGTGATGATCGAGCACGGCGGCGAGGGGTCGGCAGTGGCAGCGCCGATCGCGCGCCGCGTGCTCGAGGGAGTGCTCGGATGAGCCAGAGCCTGCTAGGTGCTTGAAGGAATGCTCGGATGAGCCAGAATCGGCTCCGGCGTCTGCTGCGCCGTCCGGAACGGTTGCTAGGTGCTTGAAGGAATGCTCGGATGAGCCAGAGCCTGCCAGACGCGCCAACCGAGCCCATGCCGGCGGCGGGTGCCTCGCCCTCGGACGCCACCACGCTTGTGCTCGGGCGCTACCGTCTCGGCCCGGTACTCGGCCATGGCGGGATGGCTACCGTCTACCGAGGCACTGACGTCCACTCCGGCCGACCGGTGGCGATCAAGGTGCTGGCACCGCACCTCGCCGGCGATCCGCAGCTCCGGCGACGCCTGCTGGCGGAAGCGCGCGCGGTGGCCCAGGTCTCCCACCCGCACGTAGTGCAGCTGGTGGAGGTGGCCGCGGCGGATCCCGCCACCGGCGGGACGGTGCTGATCATGGAATACGTGCCGGGCGAGAGCCTGGCGGAGCGTCTCCGCCGGGGTCCGCTGCCGGTGCCCGAGGCGGTGGAGCTAGCGGCTCAGGTAGCCGAAGCGCTGGCCTTCGCGCACGCGCGGGGGGTGATCCACCGCGACGTCAAGCCGCACAACATCCTGCTCACCACGCCGCCCGCAGCGCAGCCGGCAGTGCCGGGGTGGGCCAAGCTCGCCGACTTCGGCATCGCGCGGCTTGGCGATGGCGCAACGACGCTCACCCAGGCGGGCACCGTCCTGGGCTCGGCGCCGTATCTGGCACCCGAGATCCTGCAAGGGCAGCCGGCCAGCCCGCAAAGCGACGGCTACGCGCTTGGCGTCACGCTTTTCGAGATGCTGGCCGGCCGCACGCCGTTTGCCGCTGAGACGGTCGCCGCCTCGCTCTCGCGCCGCCTGATCGAGCCGGCCCCGCGCGTGCGCACCCTGCGGCCGGACGTGCCCGCCTGGCTCGATGAGCTTGTCGCACAGCTGCTCGAACGCCACCCGGCGCAGCGCCTCGCCGGCTGTGGCCGGCTGGTACAGCTTCTCCGCCGGGGCGATGGCGCCGCCACGCAGCCGGTGGGGCTCCTACCACCGGCGGCCGGAGCGGCCCGCCGCCCGCAGGCGCCGCGCCATGCAGCCGCCACGCAGCCGGTGACACTTCCACCACCGGCGGCCGCCGTCGCGTCCGACGCGACGCGCGTGCTGGTGCCTCCGCACCCTTCGCGAGGTGAAGCCGCCGGCCGGTGGACGGCCGGGTGGGCAGCGTGGCTTGGCCTCCGGCTGGAACGGTGGCGTACGGCCGCCCGCCGAGCCAGCCGGAGGCCACGCGCCTGGCTTCCATTCTCCGCCCCGCGCCCGCCTGGCCAGCAGAGCCCAGGCGCAAGCGGCACAGGAGCACAGTGGATAACGGATAGCCGGCGAGCGCTGTCAGTGCGTGGCCGGCAGCCCTGGCGAGCGATGAGCGAGCGGCTACGCCACGCCACCCGTGGCCGGGGCTGGGGTGCCAGCCTGGCAGTGGTGCTCTTTGCACTGCTGCTCCTGGCCGGCGCGCTCGCTGCGCGACCATCCGCCCCCTCCGCGGGTATCACCGAGGAGCCGGCGACGGCGGTCCGGCCGGCAGCGACCGCCACCGCCCCAGCTACCGTCGCCGGCAGCGCGCCGACGGTCCCCTCACCCACGCCAACCGTGGCGCCGACGGCGACGCGCGTCCCGGCGGTTCTCGTCCGCGTGCCGGCTCCCCAATCGGGCCATCCCCCCAAGCGTCACGAGCCCAAAGGCGAATCCAAGGGAAAGGAGGACGACTGAGCTCTAGCAGGCGTGCCGGCTTGAGCGACCGGCAGATGGTCGGGGCAATCGAGGCGCGAGTCCTGCTCCGAGAGGTAGGCCTCGATCAGCGCGCAGCGATGTGGCTCCGCCGAGCCGGGCCGGGCGTTCTCGTGGAAGTAGTAGCAGCCACGGCAGGGCTCAGCCACCTGGAGATGGCCGGCGGCGCGCAGGCTCCAGACGAGCGCCCCGAGACTCCGCTCCAGCGCCGCCACCTCCTCCGCCGGCAGCACGTTCACCGCTTCTTCCAGCACGTGCGTCCATCGCGCCAGCCGCCGGCATGCCTCCTCCCCGGCTGAGGTGAGCCGCAGGAGCGAGCTACGCCCGTCCGCCGGATTCGGCGCCCGCTCGAGCAGCCCACGCCGCACCAGTCCATCGACGACGCCGACGGCCGTCGCGTGGGTGGTGCCCAGCGCTCCCGCCAGCCGGCCGATGGTGGTGAGGAACGGCTTGGTGTAGCGCACGAAGAGCAGCGTCTGCGCCTGGACCGGCGTGAGGCCGGCATCGGCGCCCTCCTCGAGCGCCAGGCGCTTGACGGCCTGGGCCAGGCGCAGGAGGCTCATCGCCACCCGCGCCCCAGGCGAGCGCTGGCGATAGGCAGGATCGTACAGGCTCAAGCACTCCTCGAGCGGGCGGCCCGCTCGCTCCTCGGCCTCCAGTGTACCGCCGCGTATGGCGGCGCAAGCTCAGCCTCCAGGCGCATAGCCGCTGTATCCCCCAGCTCTACCTACCGCCGCGCGTGGATGAGCAGGACCAGCTCCAGCGTACCCGGCCCGGGGTTGGTGAGCCCGTGTGGCGTGCCGGCCGGCAGAAAGACGCAGGTGCCCGCGCCAAGCACCGTGCCGTCGGGCAGCCGGGCCGAGCCAGCGGCCAGATACACCGTCTCATCTACATCGTGCTGGGTCACGGCCACCCCCTGGCCGGGCGCGACACGTGCCACGTACATCGAGACGCCCGCCTCGACGCCCACCGACGGGCCGAGCGCCTCGCGCACGCGCAGGTCGGAGTGCAGGGGATACGTCTGCTCGGGGCGATCCTCCAATCGAACGACAGTAGGGGCCGGCATGAATGAAGACCTCCTTTGTAAGTAGGATACCTACATAGTAGGCCGGAATCGAGAGTCCGTCAAGGGGCCATCGAGCCCACCAAGCGCCTCCGCTCGCGCCGCGCCCTTCACCGGCGAACCGGCAGCGGTCTCCAACCGCTGCAGCCACGCGGCACGAGCGGAGACAGGAGCGTAGAATGGAGCCAAGGAGGTCCAGCAACCATGCGTGCTGTCCATTCGGTATTGGCTGCGCATTCTGCATCGGAGGAGCAGGCCACCGTGCTTGCGCCGCCGGCAGATGAGAGTGGCGCTCGCATCGAGCGAGCGCGGCTGGTCCTACCGCGATCCGGCTCTCTGCGTGCGACGCGGCGCGCCTTCACGACATCTGCGGGTGCAGGCGCCAGCGCGCTGCTCCTGGCTGCCTGCGGCGCGACCACCGGCCCGGCTGCGCCGGCCGGCCAGGCGGCCAAGGCACCGGTGAACGTCGTCTTCTACTGCGTCTTCGCTGCCGGGGAACGGCTGGACCGCTATCAGAAGGTCTTCGAGAGCTTCAACGCGGAGAGCAAGGACATCAAGGTGGAGGTGCGTCCCGGCCCCGGCAGCTACCAGACACACCGCGAGAAGATCATCATCGAGCACGCCGGCGGCACGCCGACCGACTTCTACGACAACGGCTGGGGCCCGTGGACCGACATGGTTGATAAGGGCATCATTCTGGACCTGACGCCCTACGTCAAGCGCGACAAGATCGAGCCCATGAGCATCTTTGTGCCAGAGATGGTCAACGCGTGGACCTACCAGGGCAAGCTCTACGCCTGGCCACATGCCGTCTCAGCCGACGCGCTGGCGGTGAACAAGAACCTCTTCGCCCAGGCCGGGCTCAAGCTCCCGCCGGTCAATCCGGAAGACAAATCGTGGACGATGGAGCGCTTCCTGGAGTACGCGCAGAAGCTGACGCGCCCGCCGGACCAGTTTGGCTGGGGCGGAGCGATCAACAGCTACAACGTGGGCGGCGTGACCGACGGCACGTACTTCGGCCAGCTGGCCTGGGACGACAAGGCGCAGAAGTGCATGATGAACCAGCCGCGCTTCAAGCAGGGGCTGCAGTTCTTCCAGGATATCCGTGAGAAGTACAAGGTCTTCCCCGATGCCGACCAGGCCAAGGCGCTGGCCGGGCCGAACAATCAGGACATCTTCAATAGCGGCAAGATCGGCATGAACCGGCCGGGCGGCTCGATCATCACCCAGCCGCCGAAGGACTTCGAGTGGATGCTGGTCACCATTCCCTATTCCGGCCCGGGGCGCAACATCTCCGGCCGCTTCTGGGCCCAGGGGCTGCACATCGACGCCGGCAGCAAGGTCCCCGATGCCACCTGGGAGGTCTTCAAGTGGCTCTTGAAGGTCGATAACCAGGTAGCGTTCGTCGAGGCGTTCGGCCAGCCGGTGACCGCACTCAAGGCGGCGCAATCGAAGCTGCTCGAGCGGTTCAAGCAGAGCACGGGCGTCGATGCCACGGCATGGGCGCTCCAGGCACAATATTCGGGCCAGTCGGCCGCCGGCATGCTGCGCTACGGCAACTGGCCGGCCGTGCAGCAGGAGCTCACGCCGCTCTACGCCGACTTCCAGGCGAGCAAGATGCCGGTGAACGAGTATGCCGACCGGGCGACCGAGATCGTCAACCGGCTGCTCCTGCAGAAGCCATAGGCAGAAGCCATAGGCAGACCGGACAACCAAGCACCGGCAAGGCACGATCAGAATGCAGAAGGAGGAACGTTCGCGATGAGTGTCACACTGCCTTCCGCGCGTCTGGCGCTGGACGGAGGGACGCCGGTACGTACGGCGCCCTTTCCGCGCTGGCCGGTGTGGGACGAGCGCGACGAGCGCGCGTTACTCGAGGTCCTGCGTAGCGGGCGCTGGGGCTCGCACAACGGTGGCGGGCGTGTGGCAACCTTCTGTGAGCGCTTCGCGGCCTTTCATGATGCGCAGCACGGCGTGGCCGTCACCAACGGCACGGCGGCGCTGGAGGTGGCACTGCGCGCTGCCGGCGTGCAGCCGCTCGACGAGGTGATCGCACCTCCGTACACCTTCGTCGCCTCGGCCACGGCCGTGCTCGCCATCGGCGCGATCCCGGTCTTCTGTGATGTCCTGCCGGACACGTACCTCATCGATGCCGCCGACGCCGAGCGGCGCATCACCGCGGCCACGCGGGCGATCATCGCGGTGCATATTGCCGGCCAGCCGGCGGACATGGACGCCGTGCTGGACGTGGCCCGGCGGCACCACCTCAAGGTGATCGAGGATGCGGCCCAGGCGCACGGCGCCTCCTGGCGCGGGCGCAAGGTGGGCGCGCTCGGCGATGCCGGGACCTTCAGCTTTCAATCGTCGAAGAATCTCAATGCCGGCGAAGGCGGCATGGTGCTCACCAACGATCGCGCGCTGGCCGAGCGGGCCTGGTCGATTGCCAACGTGGGCCGGATCCCCGATGGCGCCTGGTACCAGCACGAGCTGATGGGCTGGAACCACCGCCTGACCGAGTTCCAGGGGGCGCTCCTGCTGGCCCAGCTCGAGCGCCTGCCGGAGCAGTTCGAACGGCGCGAGCGCAACGCACGCTATCTCGACCGCGAGCTGGCACGCATTCCCGGCATTCGGCCGCAGGCGCGTGATGAGCGGGTGACGGGGCACGCGCATCATCTCTATATCTTTCGCTACGACCGATCGGCCTTTGGCGGGCACGACCGCGGGTGGTTTCTGCGCGCGCTGCGGGCGGAAGGTATTCCGTGCTCGCCCGGCTACACCACGCCGCTCTACCGTATGCCGGCGATCATCAACGAGCGTCGCCGGTGGGTCGAGCTGGCACGCGCTGCCGGGCACATACGGCAGGTGCCTGCCTCCCCCGAAGATGAGGCGCTGCCGGTGACCGAGCGTGCCTGCAGCGAGGAAGGGGTGTGGCTGACGCAGAACGTGCTGCTGGCGGACGAGCAGGATATGGCCCAGATCGTCGAGGCTGTGGCCAAGGTGCAGCACGCGGCCGGCAGCGCGGCGCCGTGAGGCCTTCGAAACGACGAGAGCTCTAGGCACGCCCTCCAGATGCAGCGAGCGGCCGGCCGCCCGGTGGCTCGGCATCGTAGTGACAACACCGGATGCGGTACTTCGTAGTCGCACGGAAACCCCAATGGCCCGCGGCGATCGGCACGGAGGTTAGGGGACACAAGATCGTGATACTCCGTGGCCGCACGGAAACCTCAATGGCCCGGCCGAGCTGCATCGAGCTCCCGTGCTATCGGCGCGGCTCCCAGCTGGCCGGCTTCTGGCGATCGCGCTCGAGCTTATCGAGCACCTCCTGCAGCTGGGCCAGCGCGGCCGGCACCGGCAGGGGCTCCTTCTCGTCGAACATGGCATTCTCGTAGGCGCGAATGATCTGCTCGGCGTCGTTGAACATGAGCGTGATCGGCTGGAGCCGTGAATACTCGAGCGCCTGGACGATATTCTCCTCGTGCTGGGGCGTATCGGGCCGCACGTAGTCGGCACTCAGCGCTGCCGAGCGGCGCGCCGGCACTGCCCGCCCGGCACGGGTGAAGATCCTGGCTCCTGCAATCGACGCGAGCCACTTGACGAATGTCCACGCGGGCTCCGGCTGCTTGCCGCCGGTGGGCAGGCCGGTGCCGTCGGCCGTCTCGCGCGTGTAGCGCTTGCCATCGATCGCCTTGGGAAAGTGAGTCACATCCCAATCGAGCTGCGGGCGCGCGTAGAGCTCGCGCAGGTTATTCGGATAGTTGAGCGACATCGCTGCACGTCCAGCGTAGAAGACATTTCCCTGGCCCTTGAAGTCGTCTGGGCCGGGGACTACCTTGTAGCGCCGGCGCAGATCGACGAACCATTCGTACGCCTTGATCATCTCTGGCGTATTGAAGGTCCAGCGGCGGCCAGTGCTATCGAGAAAGCTTGCGCCCCGTGCCCATAAGAAGTCGAGGTTGCCTCGGAACGACGGCCGGCCCGAGAGCGCCACCGTCTTGAGCAACGGCCCTCCTCCCTCCAGCACCGAGAGCTTGCGTGCCCGCTCGAGCCACTCGTCGATCGTCCAGCTACCGTCGAGCGGCGGCAGCGGCACATTGGCCTCGTTGAAGAGCTGCTTGTTGAAGAAGAGCATGTCGCCACCGGTATTGAACGGCAGCGCGTAGAGCTTGCCCTGCCCATGGCGCATCGCCTGCCGGTCGTAACGAAAGGCGGCGATCGATCGCGGGAAGAAGTCCGACGGATTGAGCTCCTTGCTATCGCGCGTGAAGTACGCATCCAGCTCCAGGTAGATGCCCTTATCGGCGTAAAACGGCAGCGGCTCGTCATCCACGCGCCAGACGTCGGGCGCCGAGCCGGCCACGTATTCTGAGAAGTAGACCGGTAGGCAGTCCTGCGCGCTGGCGCTGCCGGCAGTGCACGGCTCGTACTGCACAGTAATGCCGGTACCGAGCGCGTTGTAGGCATTGGTGACCTCAGTCCAGATCTCAAGCTCGGTGCCGACCCCGGCCGCCGCAAACCGGATCGTCGCCGGCTGGCGCTGCTTCGTCACGCTCTCCGGCGCGGCCGCGCCGCTCGAGCCACCCGCCATGCACGCCGCGAGGAGCGCGCTTCCGGCCAGGCTGGCCAGGCCCGGCAGAGCGGCCGCTCCCTGAGCGCGGGCGAGCAGGGCGCGACGCGTAAGTGCCGGCACCAACAATCCTCCACCGTTAGCCATCGTATCCTCCTCCCTGCATCGTAGTCGCCGCGATGGTCTTCGGCCGGCTCACCACGGACTTCCATCCTTGGCCATCATCTCCTCCTCCCTGCATTACGCTGCCCGTGCGTCCGCCAGCCGGAGCGCCTTCCTTACGCGCGACTTGCTGGCGAACTCTTGGGGCCGGTAGCAAGTGCTGCGCGCGCCTGCCAGACGTGGCGGTCGCGCGGGGCCCTATACTACGCCCGCGGCACCGCGCATGGCGAGCCGTCGTGATGGCCATGTGCGGCCGGTCAGCGGGCCGGTCAGCGGGCCGGTCAGCGTTGTTGACGTCGCGACCGGCCGATGTCAAAGTCGCGGAAGCCAGGAAGGAGCAGTGCATGAAGGTTACGAGGGTCGAGTCGATCGTCCTGCTGGGACGCTACCACCTGGTGCGCGTCCACACGGACGAAGGCATCGACGGCGTGGGTGAGGTCAGCCCGATGAACGCCTTGGTGACACACGCCATGGTCGAGCGGGCGCTGGCTCGCCAGGTAGTCGGCGAGGATCCCTTCGACGTGGAACGCATCTGGCACAAGATGTTTCATGTGCCATACAAGCTTGGCCCCACCGGCGCCCAGCTGGAGGCAATGGCCGGGATCGACATTGCGCTCTGGGACATCATCGGCAAGGCGTCGAACCAGCCGCTTTATAAGCTGCTGGGCGGCAAGTTTCGGCCCGACGCCGAGGTCTATGCCAGCTCGATGCGCCGCGATATGGCGCCACGCGAGGAGGCTGAGCGCGCGCTCTCGTTCAAGGAGCAGGGCTACCGCGCCTACAAGATCCACTCGGCCACGCCGTGGATGTATGACTCCGGCTTCGACCAGACGCTCGAGACGGTGCGCGAGATGCGCCGGCTGGTAGGCGACGACTTCGCCATCCTGGTGGACGTCAATAACGCCTACCTGCCGCACACGGCGATCAAGATGGCGCGCCGGCTTGAGGAATACAACGTCTGGCACTTCGAGGAGCCCATCCCGGCCTACGACTACGCCGGCTACGCGGCGCTGGCCGAGGCGGTGGATATCCCCATCGCCGCCGGCGAGCAGGAATACCAGCGCTGGCAGTTCCGCGACCTGATCACCATCGGCAAGGTCGACATCCTGCAGCCGGACGTGATCAAATGTGGCGGGATCACCGAGTTTCGGAAGATTGCAGCGCTGGCGCAGACCTACGACAAGCCGATCACGGTGCACAATACGCAGCCGACGATCGGTACGCTGGCCCACCTGCACCTGTGGGTAAGCACGCCGAACTGCATCTACCCGCAGGAGTACAACATCGAGCCCCATCCGCTGCGCGATGAGACGCCGATCTGGAAGGAGCCGGTGCTGGTGAGGCAAGGACGGATGCAGGTGCCGGAGAAGCCTGGCCTCGGCGTCGAGCTCGACGAGGAGGTGCTGCGCCGGCTACGAGAGTGAGATGAGGGATGAAGGACGAAGGACGAAAGACGAAGGAAAGGTTG
>Ga0070741_10011137_pt1 | contig 16687 bp, 16 predicted proteins | sample Coa_R1_4_FD_66440 | JGI IMG/M metagenome (GOLD analysis project Ga0070741, IMG submission 66440) | Surface soil microbial communities from Centralia Pennsylvania, which are recovering from an underground coalmine fire - Coalmine... | ecosystem: Environmental > Terrestrial > Soil > Unclassified ...
GCCGCGCTCGTTGTGGCTGCTCTGCGCGTGATAACGTTCTCCCCCTTCGGCTTTGCGTTGCGGGCCAACAGAGATTCCCCGCTGCGCAGTGAAGCCATCGGCATCAACGGCAAGCGCATCCAGTGGACCGCCTTCGTCATCGCTGGCACCGCCGCCGGAATAGGCGGCGCGCTGTTCGCTTACCTCAAGGGCAGCGTCTTTCCTGATGTGCTGGGCATCCCGCTTTCGGTCGATGCGCTGGTCATGGTGCTGCTCGGCGGCGTCGAGACGGTGTCGGGGGCGATCGTCGGCGCCATCGTCTACAAGGCGCTCTCGATCTGGCTGGTCAGCCAGACCGAGTGGTCGAAGCTCGTGCTGGGTAGCTTCATCGTCCTGATCGTCGTCGCTTTCCCCAAGGGCATCGTCGGCACGGTGGAAGCGATCTGGCATCGCCGGCCATCTTCGATCAAAGCCGCGGTGCTCGCCTCGAAAATCGAGACCGCCGAATGAGCACAGGTCAACCATTGCTGTCGGTCGAGGGATTGAGCAAATCCTATGGCGGCGTGCACGCGGTGCGCGGCGTGTCGTTCGCGCTTCAGTCAGGCGAGATTCTCGCTTTGATCGGCCCGAACGGCGCAGGCAAGTCGACCTGCTTCAACATGCTCAACGGCCAGACCGCGCCCGACGCAGGGTCGGTGCATGTGCTCGCGCGGGACACCACCGGCATGAAACCGCGCGAGGTCTGGCGACTGGGTGTCGGGCGCACCTTCCAGATCACTGCGACATTCCCGACCATGACCGTGCGCGAGAATGTCCAGGTCGCGCTGTCCTCGCACCATCGAAAGCTGTTCAATCTTACGACGTCAATGCCGTGCTACGCGCGGGAGCAGGCGGATCGCCTGCTCGATCTCGTCGGCATGGGCGGGTTTGCAATGCGCGCCTGCGGCGAACTCGCTTACGGCGATCTCAAGCGGCTGGAACTTGCCATCGCCCTCGCCAACGAGCCAAAGCTGCTTCTGATGGACGAGCCGACGGCCGGCATGGCGCCGCGCGAGCGCATCGAGCTGATGCGGCTCACCGCGCAGATCGCAAAAGAGAAGTCGATCGGCGTTCTCTTCACCGAGCACGACATGGACGTCGTGTTCGAACATGCCGATCGTATCCTGGTGCTCAATCGCGGCAGCCTGATCGCAGAGGGGACACCGGAAGACGTGCGGCGCAACCGGCAAGTGCGCTCTATCTATCTGGGCGAGGGCCTCGTCTATGATGCGCGTCATCGCGAGGGAGTGTCGCCGTGAAGCTCGCGATCGAAAATCTCAACAGCCATTACGGCCCCGCGCACATCCTGTTCGATGTTGCGCTTGATGTCGCCGACGGCGAGGCGGTCGCCTTGCTGGGGCGCAACGGCGCGGGAAAATCCACGACCTTTCGCTCGATCGTCGGCCTGGTCGCGCAGCGCAGCGGCCGGATCCAGTTCGAAGACCGCGACATATCGAGCCTGCCGACGCACGCGATCGTGCGCGGCGGGCTCGGCTATGTGCCGGAGGAGCGGCGTATCTTCACCGATCTGACGGTCGAGGAAAACCTCGAAGTCGGCCGTCAGCCGGCGCGCGCCAATGCGCCGCAATGGACGCGCGAGCGACTGTTCGAGCTGTTTCCGAATCTCGCGGAAATGCGCAATCGGCCGGGCGGGCGCATGAGCGGCGGCGAGCAGCAGATGCTCACCATTGCGCGCACCTTGATGGGAAACCCGTCGCTGGTGCTGCTCGACGAGCCTTCGGAAGGTCTGTCGCCGAAGATCGTGGAGCAGATGGTCGAGGCGATCATCGCGATGAAAAAGGCGGGGGTCAGCCTGCTGGTGTCCGAGCAGAATTTGCATTTTGCGCGGCTGATATCGGACCGCGCCTACATCATCGAGCGCGGCCGCATCTGCTTTTCCGGCACCATGACCGAACTCGATGCGCGTCCGGATATCCGCGACGCGCATCTGGCGCTGTAGGGGGCGAGGGCAATGAACAGGGTTGTTTCGCCAAAACGGAGCGTGAAGCCGCAGCGGCTGCCTTATGTGCTCGACGAACAGATCGGCTTCATCCTGCGCCAGGTGTCGCAGCGTCACGCCGTGATCTTCGCCCGCGATATCGGCGCCGATCTGACGCCGACGCAATGGGCGGCGCTCGCCAAGCTCGCCGAGACCGGGCCATGCTCGCAGAACCGGTTGGGCCGCCTGACCGCGATGGATGTCGCGACCATCAAGGGCGTGATCGATCGCCTCACGGCGCGCGGCTTGACCGAGACCTCGCCCGATCCCGAGGACGGCCGGCGTCTACGCGTCAGCCTGACGCGCGCGGGCCAGCAACTGGCGGAGAAGGTGGCGGCGAACGCCTTCGCGATTTCGCGGGAAACGCTGGCGCCCCTCGATGTGCGCGAGCGCGAGCTGTTTGTGGAGCTCCTGAGCAAGTTGCGGTGACCGCAATATTGCGAGGCCTTGGGCGCGCTATCGCCCCAATCCCCGATCAGCGCAGACACTCCCGAGGATGCCATACGACCTCTTGGGGGCACCTGTGCCGTTTTCGTCCTCGGCGCTGACCTGGGTGACAATTCCCTCGGGCGAAGCAATGACTGTGAGTTTGCAGATGCGGGGATCGTCCGTCATGTACCCGGGGGTCTCCCCGTCCTCATAGCGACCTCCGTAACCTTCGGTGGTCCGCCGCCTCTTGGCGGTTGGATCAACCGGACCAAGTTCCCACACATAGAGCATCTCATCGTTGTCCATCTTCTTGCGGCCGGTCGGTGGCCCAAACTTGTCGGCGACAACGTGGACATCCTGCCCGACGAAGGGGGGATTGCCGGCTTGGTTCGGCGTCGCCGCATTCTGCGCCGCCGCCCAGCCGCCGCCCAAAGCGATCCACAAAACTGCCGCGGCTAACGTTCGCATCTTCCTTGTTCCTCCGATCAAGACCACCTCTGCCGCCTGCTCATGTCTTCGAACATGGCCCAGCGGCATCGCAGGATGCCGACCAAGGCCTGGCTAAAGGCTATTTTAGACAGCATGAGGGTTTTAGACAGCCATCGAAATGTATATGTTTGTTACCAGCGACGCGCTACCAGTTGGGTGGCGCGTTAACCTCGTCCGCGGAACGCATGCGAGATCAACACCGGGCATGCTTGCGGATCAGTTGAGCAGGAGAACATGATGGTTAAATTCGGGCTCACGGGGACTGCGGTACTGGCGCTGGTGATGGGTACGGCGACGGTCCACGCGCAAACCACCGACGTGCATTACTACAAGCGGCACCTCCGCGCCGCGCCGCCGCCTGTGGTCGCTTACGAGCCGAACCTGCCGATCGAGAATGCGCTGCGCTGGGGCTATAGCCAAGGCTACAGCCATTATCCGTCGGGATTTGGCGGGCTCTATGGCGATGGCCGCTATCCAGACAACACCGTCTCCAACCCCGGCGCCTACAACACGCTGCGATAAGAACGGGGGCGGACAGACACCACTTTCGCCAGACGCGCTACGTAAAGGAGCTCCGGCCTTGGCCGGAGCTTTTTCTTTCAGGTGCGAGAGCCCCTATCAGGAGGCATAAAAAAGCCCCGGTTGATGCCGGGGCTTTTTCGATTGAGTTAGCTGGCGCTCAATATTTCGCGACCACCGGTCCGCCGAAGCGGTAATTGACGCCGAAGCGGACCACGTTGTCGTCGAACGGCACGTTACGCGGCCCTTCGGCGAAAGCCGTGTTGAGGGCAACCGTGTTAAACTTCATGTAGAGCCACTCGAACTTCGCCGACCAGTTCGGCGCAAATCCCCATTCCAAACCGCCACCGGCGGTCCAGCCGCTGCGGGTGGATGAAGACGAAACGAGCAGGTTATGCGAGTTGTCATAGATGCCCTGTGTGACGCCTGCCGTGGCATAGCCGCCCGTTCCGTAGAACAACAGGTTGTTGACGGCATAGCCAGCGCGCCCGCGCGCGGTCGCCAGCCACGTCTCGTGGGTAAAGCTCGCGAACTGGGATTGGCCAGTTCCAAGGTCGACGAGGTTGAGGGCCAGCGCGTTCGCCCCGACATCGGGCATGGTGCCACGCTCTGAGGCCCAGGAGGCGTCACCCTCAAAACCAACCACAAAGTTTGAGACCTGCCAGTTGTAACCGAGCGTGCCACCAACGAGACCGCCCTTGACGTTATAGCCCGAGGTGTTGCTGAGACCGGAGGCTCGATCGACGTGGTCACTGAACCCGAACGAACCGCCTGCCGAGGCGCCAATATAGAATCCGGTCCAGTTGTAGATCTCGACCGGCGGCGGTGCTGCCTTTACCGGCAGGTCAGCCGCGAAGGTCGCGCTCGGAGCGAGAAGCAAGGCGGCAAACGCGCCGATCAGGATGTGCTTTTTCATGGTCATCTCTCGAAGGTCTGCTGACGCCTGTGTGTGGGTGAGGTTCTGATTTTGCCGAGACATTAGAACCTCCACTGCAGGCCGGTGGAGACACCGGCGAGTGTCGGGCCGACCCAGCAATGCGGCTGCGAAACCAGCCCGCCCGACGCGCCAAAGGCGGAGTGACAGTCGGTGGTGACGCCGTGTCCGCCGGCACCGAGGTCATAGTGAGCGCTCGGTCCGTTGATGGTTGCCGCCACAGCGGTGTACCAGGTCAGGTTCGATCCGAACTTGTGCTTGTAGTTCGCCGTGAGCATGTCCGCCTGGTTGGAGTTGTCAGGGGCGGGGGCGCCGCCCGTGCCGGGAATCGTGACCGTGGAAGACAACGGAGTATTGTGCTGTCCTGGATCGCCGAGGGCGTGGAACGCATGCGCCCAACCGCCGCTGAAGCTGTCGTTCGGGGTCAATTCCTGGGTGAAGAACAGCCAGAAGTCGTTTTTCGTGCGCTCATTCTGCCAGTCTATGAGCGGGTTCGCGTAGCGATGCATCATTTCGAAGATGCCGCCAACCGTGGTCTTGGTCGGGAAGGTGTAGAGCGCGCCGACCTTGAAGGCGTCTTCGTCCGCGACGTCGGCGTTGAAGGCGGCGAGCTGCGTGGTATTGGCGAAACATGTGGCAGTGCCAAGTATGGTCGTGACCGAGCCCCCGATTGGGCAACCATTGGTGGCATTGGTAGCCGTATTGGTGAGCTGGGAGGTCGTGAGACCGGCGTTTCCAGCCGCGTAAATGCCGGAGATATCGCTCTGCCGGTTGACGTTGAAGTGCCGCTCGTAAGCAACGGTCGCGTAGAACGGGCCGTTGGTGTAGCTCAAATCCGCACTGACGGCGTTGCCGAACGAGCCATCGTTACAGCCATTCGGGAACAATCCACCGCTGGTCGGATCGTTGCCGCCGGTACAATCGGTTTGGCCTGCGGCGATGTTGTCGCTGATCGTCGAGCGATTCTGTCCAACCGAGAACAGGGCGTTGAATTGGAAGCCGCCGACCGTCGGAGACTCATACCAGATCGAATTATTCATGCGGGTATCGAATTCGACGCGGTTGTCACCACCGGTGTTGCCCATGATGACATTCATGCTGCCGATTTCGCCAGCGAACGGGTTGAAGCCGCCGGTCGACCGCGCATAGGGCGTGGACGTCTTACCGATCTTGACCGCGCCCCACTCGGGATTGGCAAAACCGATATAGGTGTTGCGGTTGAACAGCGCGCCGTTCATGTTGTCGCTGATCTGGCTGTTGCTCTGCCTTAGGCCCGGCTGGCTCGAAACGGAGAAGCCCAGCTCCATCTGGTAGACGAAGTTGAATGGAAGAGTCGGCAGGCGCTGGAAGCCCCGCACGCCGAGATAGGAGTTGTTGCTCGAGACCGCCGGCATCCAGCCGAAATTCCCGGTCGGGAAAGTCTCGCTCCCTCCGGTGAAAGCAGGATTGGTGTTGATGTTTCCGCCCCAGGCTTTCGTGGTGTCGTCGACCGACACGTCGATGTTGCCGTAACCGGTGATCTCGCCGCCCGGCGTGTAGAAGGTGAGGGGGTTGCCCTTCTTGTGCTCGAGGAAGCCGTGACCTTGTGCGTCGATCTCGGGCGCGACGAGGGCGGGCGCCGGAGTCGGTGTGCGCGTTGCGAGGACCGTGCCGACGGCCGGCGAAACGCCGGGCTTGGCGGGAGCCGCGTTTCTGGTTGCAGCTTCATCACGCTTGTTGAGTTGTTTTCTCAACGCCGCATTTTCGTTGGCGAGCGCTGCGTCTCTTTTTTCGATCTTGTCGAGCCGCTTCAGCACCTCGTCGAGTCTGTCATCAGCGGATGCAGGCAGTGCGTGGAACACAAAGCCTGCTGCGAGTATGCTTGCCCCCAGAACGCGCTTTCTCATCGTTCAGCCCCTCAATAAAAAATAGTTAAGGAGCCTCGCTCGGTCGCTCGATACCGTCAATGTGGCGGGGGCACGGCCAAATCCTCGCAATTGCGAGATGAGGGTGCGATCGGGATCACAAAAAAGTAATCTTGCCCAAACTGTTAGCAACGATTGTACGATTTTGTCGCAATGCGGAAATATTGTGTCGCAAACGTCACACTTATGAACAATTTAGGAATATTGTATACCAATTGAGGGAAGAAGTGGAAATTGCGCGGTCGCGCAATTGCGCTGATTCGGGATTTTCCGACCGAGTTCCGGGAATAATCGGCAGACGAGATTGGTCGCTCGTTCACCGCGCCAGACGCGAATTTCACCAGTAATCTCGAAAACAATCGCGACGTCTGCAAAGCGCGATGTGTTCGATTTCAACTCAGGTTCATCTCGACCGCGATGCGGATGAGGTCGGAGTGACCTTTCGCACCGAGCTTTTGCTTGAGCAGCGACGTCGTGTTGGCAACCGTCTTGTAGGAGATGCCGAGCGCATCGGCGATTTCGGCGATCTTGTCGCCTCGCCGCAGCAGCGTCAGAATTTCCAACTCACGCGCCGTCATCTTGTTGGTCGGGTTGGCCTTGACTGCGGCCGACGAAAAAGTGACAGCCTCCGCCAGATGCGGCGAAATGTAGTTTTCTCCAGCTGCCACCTTGAAAACCGCCTTGACGAAAAGCCGCGGATCGTCCGATTTCGATAGATAGCCTTGCGCACCCATTTCGACTGCGCGCATCACAAAGGCGGGATCGTCGTTCATGCTGAACATGATGATCCTCGCGTCCGGATCTTCTTTGCGGATTTGCCGCATCAATTCGAAGCCGGAGACGTCCGGCAGCTTGATATCGATCACCGTAACGTCGGGCTTGTCGTGCACGAAGGCCTGATAGCCGGCCTTGGCGTTTCCGGCGCCCTCGATGCTCACGGAGGAGTCGGAGGCAAACAGCGACCTGCAGCCCGACACCACCACCGGGTGATCGTCGACGATCAATACCTTCGTTGCTAGTTTGTGACTGTCGGGCATCGAGTTTGGCTATTTTTGCGCGGATATAACCGCGGATCGAAATTCGACGGAATAGAATCTCTCTAGATAACTGGGATTGTTTCTATGTGGAAACGGCTTCCTCTCCGATTCCGGCTTTTCCTTCCGACGATCGGATTGATCGCAGCCTCCGGGCTGTTCGGTATCTTTGCACTGCAGATATTTTCGCCCGGCCAATTTGAGTCTGAAAGTGACGATGCCGCGGCATTAGTGCGCACTGTGACGAAAGGTCTCAATGCGGCACTCGAAGTGGCTGCAAATCCCGAGCCAACTCTCGATGGCTTCGCTGAAGGCATCGGCACGGGAGATGCAATTCGTTACCGCAAAGCTGACACTTCCGTGAGCAAGCCGGGAATCCGGCTCAGTACCGATGGCGTTCCCGGCTGGTTTGTCGGGCTTTTGCGAATACCCAACATCGCGACCGCCCATCCGGTCATGATCGGAGAACGCCACATCGGCGATATCCTGTTCGTCCCCGATCTTACGCCCGATCTCAATGAGAAGTGGCTCGGCTTTTTGGCGATCGTGCTGTCGGGATCGGCGTTGCTCGTGCTGGCGGCGATCAGCGGCTATTTGACGACGAGTCTGGCGCTGCGGCCGCTGACGCAACTCGGCGCCGGTCTCGCGCGGATGCGGCAAGGCGATTACGACAGCACGATTCCGCTGCTGGGACCTCCCGAAATCCGCAAGAGCTGCGAGGAGGCCAATCAGCTGGCGCGAAAGCTCAAGCAGCTGGCCCAGGACAACCGGAGCATGTTGCGCAAGATCGTCTCGCTGGAAGACGACGAGCGCCGGGTGCTCGCAAATGAACTGCATGACGAACTCGGCCCGCTGCTGTTTGCCATCCGCGCCAACGCCATTGCGCTTTCGGAGTCCTCTGTCGATCCCGAGGCGCCGGCGAACCGGTTGCTTGAAGCAGCAGAGGCGGTGCAGCATGCGAGCCGCCGCATCCTGGAAGGCTTGAGTCCGCTTTATCTCGAGGAGCTGGGCCTCGAGAAGAGCATCCAGACGCTGTTGCAGAACGCTCACGCCGCGTTGCCATCGGTGATGGCGTCCTCGCGGCTCGATCCGCGTCTAGATTCTCTCGACCACCTGTTGTCGCAAACCATTTACCGCGTCGTGCAGGAAGCGGTGACGAATGTGATCAAGCACGCCCAGGCGAGCGCACTGAACGTCGCAGCAAAGATGTCCGATCACGCGGTGACCATCGAGGTCTCGGATGATGGCATCGGCTTTGCCGAGAACGTCCACCTGGGGCGGGGACTGACCGGGATGTCCGATCGCAGCCGCGCGCTGGATGGAAAACTCGATCTGTTGCGGGAGCAGGGAAGGACAATCGTGCGCTGCTGGCTGCCGCTCGTGGCCGCACGCGCCGACTGATGTGGTGAGGTTGCACCCATACCGCGTCTCCTTGGGTAGAGGTTACAAGACAAGGTTCAACGCTCTCGCGGCGGCAAACCGCTCCCGACCGACGCGTCTCCCGAACGCCGGCAGGTCGCGTGGCAAATATAATCAGCGGATGCTCGGGGCGCTTTTGTTCCAAGCATTGTCAACTTTCTCATCGTTGACAGTTCCCGGAATCTGATCTACCCGAACAACAGGGGATAGCGATCTCCCCTCAAGGCGACATGCCCAAGAATCGCGTCCGGTTCTCATGCCAAAGGACGCAGCATGTCATCATCATATACCTCGATCTCATCCGACAAATTGTCCCGCCTGATCGGCACGGCAAAAGCGCCGACGCTGATCGACGTGCGCACCGACGAAGATTTCGCGGTGGACCCGAGACTGATTCCGGGTGCGACACGCCGTTCGCACCGCAACATCACGGATTGGGCACCCGGCCTCGCCGGTCAGTCCGTTATCGTGATCTGCTTCAAAGGTGAAAAGCTGGCCGAAGGCACGGCGGCGGCGCTGCGGCATCACGGGATTGCGGCCGAAACGCTCGAAGGCGGCTACTCAGGCTGGAGAGAGGCAGCCCTGCCGACCGTTCCTGCCGACAAGCTTCCGAAGCGCGACGGCCGCGGCCGCACGGTCTGGGTCACGCGGTCACGGCCGAAGATCGATCGCATCGCCTGTCCCTGGCTGATCCATCGTTTCGTCGATCCGAGCGCCGTGTTCCTGTTCGTCGCCCCCGCTGAGGTCACCGCCGTCGCCGAGCATTTTGGGGGCACGCCGTTCGATATCGAGAATGTGTTCTGGAGCCATCGCGGCGAGCTCTGCACCTTCGACGTCATGGTGCAGGAGCTCGGCCTGTCGACGCCGCCATTGGAGCGGCTCGCCACCATGGTGCGGGCCGCCGATACAGCGCGGCTCGATCTTTCTCCGGAAGCACCGGGTCTGCTCGCTGCCTCGCTCGGCCTGTCGCGCATGTATGACGACGACCTGGAACAGTTGAACGCCGGCATGCTGATCTACGACGCGTTCTACCGCTGGTGCCGGGACGCCGCGAAGGAAACGCACAACTGGCCAACGAACAAGGTGAAGCCGTAGGGGGGACATACCGCAAAAGCACAAAGCGGGGCGAAGAGACCAGGAGAAAGGACGCAATCATGCGTAACAAAATCTGGACGACCGCTTTCGTTCTCATGGCATTTTCTGCCGCCTTTGCTGCGAAACCAGTCGAATGGAAGATCGCAGAGACTTTCATATCGCCGGCGCAGGCCCAGGAGATCGACTGGGCGAAGGTCGATGAGACGCTCGGCCGAACAGCAGCGGTTTCAGGCGACGTGCACCGCTACGGCTTTCCGCGTTCCGATCTTTCGGTGACGGTAGACGGCGTCGCGATCAAGCCGGGCTTTGCGCTCGGCGGATGGGTCGCATTCAAGCCGGCCCATGGCGGCGTCATGGCGATGGGCGATCTGGTGTTGCTGGAGACAGAAATCAATCCGGTCATGGCGAAGCTGATCGCAAATGGCTTTGAGATCACCGCCGTGCACAATCACCTGCTACGCGCCAATCCCGCGCCGTTCTACATGCATGTCAGCGGCCACGGCGATCCGGTCAAGCTGGCGTCAGCCATCCGCGATGCGCTCGCCGAGAGCAAAACTCCGCTGAGCGTCGCCGCGTCGTCCGCGCCTGCTCCAGCCGTCGATCTTGACACGGCCCAACTCGACGAGATCATGGGCGTCAAGGGCAAGGCGAATGGCGGCCTTTATCAATTCACCGTCGCCCGGCGCGACGCCGTCACCGAAGGCGGCGTATCGCTGACGCCATCCGGTCCGATGGGAGTTGCGACCGGCATCAACTTCCAGCCGACCGGCGGCGGCAAGGCCGCGATCACAGGCGACTTCGTCATGACCGGCGAAGAGGTCAATCCGGTGATCATGGCGCTGCGGACCCATGGCATCGAGGTAACCGCGTTGCACAGCCATATGATTGGCGAGGAACCGCGGCTATTCTTCATGCACTTCTGGGCAAACGATGACGCGATCAAGCTCGCCAAGGGCCTGCGCGCGGCGATCGACAAGACGGCAAGCACGAAGAGCTGATCACGTCAGGCGGGGGCAGAAGATGGCGACAGTCGAGCGCGGCCGAATAACCGAACTGGTGCGCTACTTCCTGCGGCTCGGCTGTCTTGGCTTCGGCGGACCGGTCGCGTTGGTTGGTCAGATGGAGCGCGAGCTGGTCGACGGCAAGAAATGGCTGACGAAGGAGCAGATGCGCGAGGCGATCGCGATCTGCCAGTCGTTGCCGGGACCGCTCGCCATCCAGGTCGGGATCTACATCTCCTACCTGCGCGGCGGCTTCTGGGGCGCGTGGGCCGGTGGATGGTCGTTCATCTTGCCGAATTTTATCATCGTCGCTGCGCTCGGCGCGCTCTACGTCTATCTCGGCGATCTCCAACCAGTGACGGCGATCTTTTATGGCGTCAGCCCCGCAGTCATCGCGTTGATTCTGCATTCCTGTTATCGGCTGGCCAAGCTCGGGATGGAGGACTGGCTGCAATGGGCCATCGCGGCGGTTTGTGTTGCTGTCACGGTTATCCTGCAGGCCGAAGTCGCAGTTCTATTCATCGGGGCCGGGATCGTCGGCATTCTCTATTACGGCAACGTGTTCAAGCGAACACCGGTGGCCTTGCCGATCGTGGCCCTCGTGCCGGCGACGACGGCCCCGATCGCGCCGGTTGCGACCACGTCGACGCTCAGCAAACTTCTGCTGTTCTTCCTCAAGGCTGGCTCCCTGACCTTCGGCAGCGGGCTTGTAATTGTGCCGTTCCTCGAGCAAGGGCTCGTTCAACAATACGGCTGGCTCGATGAGCGGCAATTTCTCATCGCGGTTGCTGTGGGCATGATCAGCCCGGGGCCGGTGGTGATCACCGCGACCTTTGTCGGCTATCTCGTTGCAGGATTCTGGGGCTCGCTGGTATCGACGGTCGGAATCTTTCTACCGTCGTTCCTGTTCATCCTGATCGCCGCGCCGCTGCTGGCGCGCCACCGCGGCAACGCTAATGTCCAGGGCTTCGTCAAAGGCGCCTACGCCGCGGCCATCGGGACCATCCTTGGCGCCTGTTTCCTGCTGGGCAAGATCGCAATCGGCGACTGGCTGACGGCGCTGATCGGGATCGTCTCGCTGGCCATCCTGTTCCGTTGGAAAGTCAACAATCCCCTGCTAATCGGCGCGACGGCCGTCATCGGGCTTGTCGCTTATCCGATCCTGCAACCAGACTGGGTGATGGTTCATTAGAACTCAGCTCGATCACAAGTCGGTTACGCGGCCGGAAGGCATGTGACCGAAAAGGCTCACCCTCGACTCTGGAACTTCGTCATGCGGAACGTGCTGGGTTCATCTGGTTGACATTTCAAGCGCAAAATCTTCAATTTGCTGTACGGGGAAAGCGGTCTCCCCGCGAGGCGCCATGCCCAAGAATCGCGTCCAGTTCACCAAGGGCGCAGCATGTCTACTAGCCAGCCAGAATCCTCCAACAATCCGCGACGAAGCAGGGCTCTGATCTGGGCCGTGAGCGTCGTTGTCGCAATCGTTGCACTCGCGGGTTCGCTCTACGCGGCTTTTGTTCCGGGACTGTCGGTCGCACATCAGGAGCCGCCGACCGCCGAGGTCGCGATCGCCACCTGGCTGCTGCACCAGAGCGTCCCGGATGAGGCCAAGGACGCACTTAATCCGCTGAAGGACGATGCTGCGAATATCGCGGCAGGCAGGGAGCTTTACCGGGACAAGTGCGAGACTTGCCACGCCTATGACGGCGGCGGCAAAACGACGATCGGCTCGGGCCAGTATCCGCGGCCGCCGGCGCTTCGCTCCTTCGCCATTCAGGCGACGTCCGACGGCGAGCTCTTCTACCATATCCGAAACGGCATTCGTAACACCGGCATGCCCGCCTGGAATCTGCCTGACCGCCAGATCTGGCAGCTTGTGAGTTACATTCGCCACCTGCCGCAAGTGGCTTCGTTGATCCCGGCAGCAAACGCAGCCGAGGCAAGCCCGCCGGATCACGGCCACTATGTGGGATCGAAAGCCTGCAAGGGATGTCACGAAGAGGTCTATGCGCGCTGGATCAAGACCCGCATGGCCAACGTCGTGCGCGATCCCCGCGAACATCCCGACGCCATCACGCCCGACATCTCACAGCCCAACCCGGTCTACAACTTCACCATCGACGACGTGTCCCTCGTTTACGGCAGCCGCTGGAAACAGCGCTACTTCAAGAAGGTCGGCGACGATTACTTCCCGCTTCCGGTGCAATGGGACGTCGCGCACAAGATGTGGCGCAAGTATTTCGTGCCCAACGGAGCTGACTGGTGGGCTGTGCTTTACCCGCCGGATAATTTCCAGCGCCCGACCGGACCGCTCTGCGACGGCTGCCATTCCGTGAACTACGACATCAAGGCCAAGACCGTGACCGAATGGAATGTCGGCTGCGAGCGGTGTCACGGCCCGGGCGAAGCCCACGTCAAGAAACCGGTTCGCGAGACCATCGAAAATCCGGGGCGGTTCGATTATGTCCACGCCAGCGACACCTGCATCCAGTGTCACTCCCAGGGACAGCCGAAAGGCAACCCGATCGAGGGCAAATATTACGATTGGCCGGTGGGTTACGACGTCACCAAGAATCTGAAAGACTACTGGAATCTCGAGGAACACAAGCTCGGCGAAACCAACTTCATGCATTTTGCCGACGGCACGGCGCACAAGAACCGCATGCAGGGCAACGATTTCATCCAGAGCCTGATGTATGCCCGCGGCGTCACCTGCTTCTCGTGTCACGATCCGCATGGCACCGACAACGTCGCCATGGTGCGCAAGAGCGGCAACGCGCTTTGCCTGGATTGCCATGGTCCGAACACGCAGGCAGGGCCTCATGCGCCAAGCGTGGAAGCGCATACCCATCACAAGGCGGGCAGCCCGGGCAACGAATGCATCGCCTGTCACATGCCAAAGATCGAAGAGACGATCTCGGACCAGAAAGTTCGAAGTCATACCTTCCACTTCGTCACTCCAGGCGAAACCGAAACGCTGAAAATTCCGAACGCGTGTAACGAATGCCACACGGATAAATCGATCGAATGGGCAAAGACGGCGCTCGAGTCCTGGCCGGATCGCTCACCCTGGCGGATGTCGAAATGAGAAGGGCGCGCCAAGGCAGACGTTATCTGGCCGCGGTGAGCGTCGCCGCGTTGATGCTCGGTCTTTATGCGCAGCCCGCTTCGGCCTATCGTCCCTTCGACGGCACCGATGCGGCGGTGGCCGATGTCAATGAGACCGAAGTCGAGCTGCAGCCATTCGGTTATGAGCGGATCGGCTCGCAATCGAGCGCGATCGCGCCGTTTGTCGTTTACAACTACGGCTTTGCCGATCGCTGGGAGGCGGTGCTGCAGACCGAAGTGCAATCGCCGATCACCGGCGGCGGAATCCTGGGAAACAACATGCCCAGCGTGGCGGCCACGGGCGCATTCCTCAAATATGTCATCCAGCCCGGCGTCTTGCAGGGGCAGTCAGGCGTCAGCATCGCGACCGAATTCGGACCGCTGCTGCCTGGAATCAACGCCGACCCCGGCGTGGGATTCAGCTGGGCCGGCATCGTGTCGCAGCGCTGGGACTGGGGCACGGCGCACTTCAACGTCGAAACCAATCTCACCCGCGACCACCAGGCCGAGGTCTTTCTCGATGTCATTCTCGAGGGGCCGCGCGACTGGAAAGTGCGCCCCGTGTTTGAGACCTTCTACGACAAGGTCTGGAACGAGTCCGAAACCCGCTCGGTGCTGCTGGGTGCGATCTGGCAGGTCGACAAGGATCTCTCGTTAGACGCCGCGTACCGCTATGCGATCGAGAATGGCCGTGCCATCAACGAAATCCGGGCCGGCGTCACTTTCGCGTTCAAGGAGGAAGGCGACAAGACGGCGATGAAGCCGGGTGTGACCTTCGGCAATTGGGGCCTGTCGCGGTGAGGGGCCGGCTGTCGGAGGTTGCCACGCGCGATCAGCCCGGCTCCATGCCCTTCGCCTTGATCACTGCCTGCGCGTCAGGCCCGGTGAGCGCTTTGATGAAAGCCGTCGCAGCATCGGCTTCCTTGCTGGCGACCGAGGTGCCGGCCGAGAACGAGGTCCATGACTGAAGATCGGACGGCAGCGGCCCGGCAAGTTCTGCGCCGGCGTGCGGCAGGATCTCGCTGATCTGGGTCATGCCGATTTCGATTTCGCCATTCGTGACAGCCTCGCCGACGCCGCCCTGCAACAGCTTGAGTTTGGGTTTGAGCTGTTCGGCAATACCGAGTTTCTCGAACAAGGTCTTGAGATAGCCGCCGGTCGCGCCTCCCGCCGTGAAGCCGACGGAATTCGCCTTGAGCAGCGCCTGCGTGAAAGCGTCCTTGGTGCTGATATCAGGCCTCAGTGCGCCCTTCTTGATCGCAACCCCGATGCCGGAATGGGCGATCGTCGTGCGCGCCGCATCGATCTTGCCTGTTCCCGCAAGTCCGTCGACGATTGGTGTCGTCAGGATGGCGACGTCGAATGCGGTGCCTTGCTCGATCTTCTCTTTCAGGACCGAAGCCGGCGCGAAGGTCAGATCGACCTTGTTGCCGGTCGCTTTCTCGAATTGCGGCGCGAGCGCTTCGAGCGTCGTCTTCACCGCCGTTGACGCCAGAACCTTGACCTCGGCGGCTTGCGCCGCTTGCAGCGGCAGCGCCAATCCTGCGACCGCCGCCATGACACCTAGAATTTTCATCGTCTCCTCCGCAAGCCGCCACTCTTCTCGGGGCATAGTCTCAGCTTAGCGAGAAGCGCCTGCGTCCGCCATGTCGTCTGGGGCGAGCCCGATTGCGCTCAATACCGCTTGACGAATTCGAGAACCTTCTTGTTGAACGTGTTCGGCTGCTCCCATGCGATCGCGTGTCCGGAATCGGGCATGAGCACCCATTCATGGTTTCTCAGATGAGAAGCCCAGATACGCATCAGCGCCGGAGGCGCAAGCAGATCGGCATCCGCGGCCATGACAAGGGCCGGCGCCGAGATCGTTTCGATCTTTGCAAGCGTGTTGGGCGTGCGCAGCGGCTGTGCAGGTGCGCCCGGCTGGCGCGCATACTCCTCGATCTCGATCCAGCGCCTCGTGCCGTCAGGATTGGCGCCGCGATAGGATGGCCCGATCTCGCGATAGACCGCCGGCTGTTTCCGCAAGTCCGGGACCTCGATGCGCGCGATGAAATCGGCGATTTCCTTGTCGGTCACTTGTCCGGTGCTGGCCCCGATCACAAGGCTTCGCACTCTTTCCGGATGCCACGCCGCAAAGTCCAGCGCGGCAAACCCGCCGCCGGCAACCCCCACCAGATGAAACCTGTCGAGCTTGAGATGGTCGGCAAGCGCATCGAGGTCGCCGGCAATGCTTCCCGGCTGTGGCCCGGTTGAGGGATCGGCGATGCTTTTGCCCCAGCCGCGGCGGTCGAATGCGATGACGCGGTATCCGGCCAGTGAAAAGCTCTCGACCTGGTTTGCCCAGGCATCACTGGTGCCGGTGTTGGCATGGAGCAGGACGATCGGCACACCCGCGCCGCCCGTGTCCGTGAACCACAGTTTCACGCCGGGCAGTTCTGCATAGGCGCCGGAGGTCGAGCTATCGGCGGCGCGAACCGCATCAGCTGTCGCACTTGCCAGCGCCACGCCCAGGACACCGATCAGCAATTCGCGCCGCTTCATCGCGTTCTCCCCCCTGGATCGTTCGCTTCGCTGTGCTCGCGATGACGAACTTGTCAATGCCCGCTGACAATCTCCGGCAGTTTGGTCGCAGGCGGCGTGTTGCGGCTGCGCTGGGTGCGGACGATGCCATCGATAATGGTCATGCCGATGCCGGGCAGATCGCCGAGGCGGACGCTGTCGAGCAGCGTCTTGCC
>Ga0070741_10011138_pt1 | contig 16687 bp, 16 predicted proteins | sample Coa_R1_4_FD_66440 | JGI IMG/M metagenome (GOLD analysis project Ga0070741, IMG submission 66440) | Surface soil microbial communities from Centralia Pennsylvania, which are recovering from an underground coalmine fire - Coalmine... | ecosystem: Environmental > Terrestrial > Soil > Unclassified ...
CTGCAGCGCGCGCTCGACGACGTCGAGGTGACGCTCCGGCCGGGGATGACGCTCCTGTACTACACGGGCGTCGCGCAGCACTGGGGCGATCCGTACCGGTTCCTCGCCGAGTACCCGGGGCTCGACCTCGAGGCCAGCGAGTGGCTGCTCGACCAGGGTGTCGTCAACGTCGGCACCGACGCCGTCAGCACCGACTACCCGGGCGACCTCTCCTACCCGAACCACCGCACGCACGCCGCGCGGCTCGTCGTCCACACCGAGATGGTCGCGAACATGACGCGCATCCCGCGCCACGACGGCTTCTGGGTGCTCTTCTTCCCGCTGCGGCTCGTGGGCGGCACCGGCTCGCCGGCGCGCGCCGTCGCGATGTGGGAGGTCGACGGCGGATGACGGCGCGGGCGCTCGAAGGCGCCCACGCACTGGTCACGGGAGCAGGGCGCGGCATCGGCCGCGGCTGCGCGCTCGCGCTCGCCGAAGCCGGGGCGACGGTGACGCTCGTCGCGCGCTCACGCGACGAGCTGGAAGCGGTTGCAGACGAGATCGGCTCGCGCGGCGGCCGTGCCTGGGCGGTGGCGGCGGACGTAACCGACGCACACGAGGCCGAGAACGCGGTCTCGGCCGCGGCTGCGCACGGCGAGCTGTCGGTCTGCGTGAACTCTGCGGGCACGAACCGCACCGGCCCGACGCACGAGTACGACGTCGGCGACTTCGACCTCGTCGTCGCGGCGAACCTCCGCAGCACGTTCCTCGTCTGCCGCGCCGTCGGCCGCCTTCTGCTCGAGCGCGGGTCGGGCGGCCGGATCGTCAACATCTCGTCGCAGATGGGCGCCGTCGGCTACCCCGGCCGCGCCGCGTACTGCGCCAGCAAGCACGCGGTGAACGGCCTGACAAAGGCGCTCGCGGTCGAATGGGCGCCGCACGGGATCACCGTGAACGCAGTCGCGCCCACGTTCATCCGCACGCCGTTGACGGAGCCGATGTTCGAGAACGAGGCATTCGCAGCCGACGTGCTCCGGCGGCTGCCGGTCGGCCGCATCGGCGAGGTCGACGAGGTGACCGGCGCCGTCGTGTTCCTCGCGTCGCCGGACGCGGGGCTCATCACCGGGCACGTCCTGCACGTCGACGGCGGCTGGACCGCGTGGTGACATCTGTCAGCGGCCCGGCCCGTACAGGCCGAACCGCAGCTCGTCGTCCGTCGGGTCGGCCGTCGAGCTGACCTGGTAGCGCTCGCCGATCCTGCGCGAGCGCTCGACGAGCGCCCTGCCGAGCGCGAGCTGCGACGGCTCCCACGCCTCGAGCGCACGGACGACGTCTCGCTCACGCGCCAGCGCATCCGCGAGCGCCCACCCGTTCTCTGCGGCCTTCGCGGTGCCGGCGGCGGCGTGCGGCCGCGCCGCGAACGCGGCGTCGCCGATCAGGCAGACGCGACCGTAGGCCATCGACGGCACCGCCAGGTCGACGATCACCTGCACGAACGGCTCCTCGACCGCCGCGATCATCTCCGCGAACGCCGGCGGAAGGGTGTCGGCCGCCGCCGCACGCAGCTCCGTTAGGTGCCGCTCCTGCACCTCGCCCGGAGGCAGCGAGACCGACGTCGCGCGGCCGTTGCGCGACACCATGAGCTCGTCCAGCGCCTGGCCGGCGGCGACGTTTCGGTACCAGACGAAGTTGAGCAGCGGCTCCGTGCTGCCGTCGAGGCTCGGGATCGGGTACGAGAGGATGTGGCTGCGGTCGACGACGCCGTACGTGATCGCGTCGGAAAGCTGTGCGGCGGCGCTCCTGCCGAGGCGCGAGACCTCGAGCGTCCCCCGCCATCCCACGTAGCCCGCGTACCGCGGCTCGATCTCGGGCAGGAGCAGCGACCGTGCCGCCGACCGGATGCCGTCTGCGGAGACGAGCAGGTCGCACTCGTGCGTCCGCCCGTTCTCGAACCCGATGACGATGCGGTCGGCGTCCTGGTCGATCGCCGTCAGCGCGTGCGCATGGTGGTAGCGGTCTTCGCCGAAGAGCGCGAAGAGGTTCGCGTAGAGCGTGCTCCAGGCCGTGAACCGGTACGGGCTCGGCTCTTCGTGGAGGACTCGTCCGGATGCGTCGAGGAAGCGCAGGCTCGACGCGGGAACCGAGAGGCCGTCGTGCTCGCGAGCACGCTCGACGAAGTACCGCATCGTCGCCTCGTGCACGACGATGCCGGCGCCGAACCCGGCGAGCCGCCCGGGCGACCGCTCGAACACGTCGACGCTGCAGCCGAGGTCCCGCAGGAGCAGCGCGGCGGTCAGCCCGCCGAGAGAGCCGCCGACGACCGCCGCCCGCAGGGTCCGGTTGCGGTCGTGTGCCTTCGCTGCCACCCGCCGAAGCTGTCCTCCTGGCAACGCCCGCGTCAAGATTTCGAGCCGGTGCCGAGACCACAACCGTCCGGGCGGCCCGGCGGGGTCGTACGATCACGGCCGTTGCGCTACCGGCTCGGCATCGAGGGCGGCGAGGTCGTCACGCCTGCGGGCCGCCGCCGGGCGAACGTCTACGTCGACGCCGGCCGCATCGCGTCCGTCGGCGAGGAGCAGCGGTCGGCCGACGACGTCGTCGACGCGTCCGGGCTGCTCGTGTTCCCGGGGATGGTCGACGTCCACGTCCACCTGATGGACCCGGCCGACACCTCGCGCGAGGACTTCCCGACCGGCACCGCCGCAGCACTCCGCTCCGGGGTGACCACGATCGTCGAGCACACGCATGCGAGGCCGGTCGTCGCTGTGGCCGATCTCGACGAGAAGCGGCGGTATCTCGCCGGCCGCTCGCGCACCGACTTCGGGCTTGCGGCGCACGCGTGGCCCGACCGGCTCGACGAGGTGCCGGGCGTGTGGGCGGCGGGCGCCGCGTTCGTGAAGGCGTTCACGTGCACGACGCACGGCGTCCCGGGATTCGACGCGGAGCACCTGCGGCGCCTCTTCGACGTCGCCGCGCGCTGCGGGGCGGTCTGCCTGCTGCACTGCGAGGACGAGCGGTTGACGCGCGAGGCGGAGCGCGAGCTGAGGGACGAGGGTCGCGACGACGGCGGGGTCGTCCCCGCGTGGCGGAACCGGCGCGCGGAGCTCGAGGCGCTCGACGAGGCGTCGTCGCTTGCCGCTGCCGCGGGAGCGCGCGCGATCGCAGCGCACGTGAGCAGCGTCGACGCGCTCGCCGCCGCCGAGGGCCTCCTCGCGGAGACCTGTCCCCAGTACTTGACCCTGCTCGAAGGGGAGGTGCTCGTCGAGGGGCCGCTTCGGAAGTTCACGCCGCCCGCGCGCGCCCGAGCCCAGGCGGACCTCGACGCGATGTGGGATGCCGTCGCCGACGGGCGCATCGACTACGTCGCGAGCGACCACGCACCGTCGACGCTCGCGCAGAAACGGAGCGGCTCGATCTGGGACGTCCACTTCGGGCTGCCCGGGCTCGACACGACGCTCGCGGCCCTCCTCGACGGGGCGGCGGCAGGGCGGCTCTCGTACGAGCGCGTCGCGGAGGTGTACGCGGAGCGGCCGGCGCAGCTCTACGGGCTGTGGCCGCGCAAAGGGAGCCTCGCCGTCGGTGCGGACGCGGACGTGGTGCTCGTCGATCCCGAGGAGAGGTGGCTCGTGCGCAACGAGGACGTCCTCTCGAAGGCGGGGTGGTCGCCGTTCGCGGGGCGAACCTTCGTCGGCCGGGCGGTGCGGACGTACCTTCGCGGCGAGCTCGTCGCCGATGCCGGCCGCGTCGTCGGCGAGCCCGGCTTCGGGCGCTTCCTTGCGGGCGCGGGCGCATCAGTCGAGTAGGAGGCGCTCGTCCCAGGGCGCACGGTCGAGCGGACGTCCGCCGTCGGCGGTGACGAGGATCGTGTCCTCCAGGCGCACACCGGCGCCGCCCCGCACACCGGGCACCCAGATCAGCGGCTCGACGGCGAACGTCATGCCTTCCTGCAGCGTCACCGTCTCGGCACCGGGCAGGTCCTCGCCGATGTACGGCGGCTCGTTCGCGCCGATGCCGACGCCGTGCCCGATGAACAGGCTGATGAAGTTCTCGCCGAAGCCGCGCTGCGCCGCCTCGTCGCGGACGGCGGCGGCGACGTCGTCGTTCGTCGCGCCTGCGCGCATCGTCCTCGTCGCGGCGGCAAGCGCCTGGTACACGGCGGTGTAGACCTCCTGCTGACGCCGGCCCGGCGTGCCGCAGATCACCGTCCTGCCGATGTCGCCGAAGTAGCCGGACCACATCGCGCCGATGTCGATGAAGACGACGTCGCCGTTGCGGATGATCTTGTCGGAGGGGATGCGGTTCGGCGGCGCCATGTGCTCACCCGACGCGACGAAGGGCGTCGCGACGTGCGACAGCTCGCCGCCGAGGCGGTAGAGCTCGTGCATCGCAGCCGCGACGACGTCCAGCTCGCGCACCCCTGGGCGAATCGACTCCACCGCCACCTCCAGCACGCCTTCGGCGATCGCGCACGCCTCCTCGATGAGCGCGATCTCCTCGCGGAACTTGATCAGCCGCGCGGCCTGCATCGCCGTGTCGCCGTCGGCGAGCTCCACGTCCGCGGCGGCGTCGCGGAGCGCCTCCACCTGGCAGAACGCGGCTTCGTCGAGCCCGAGCACCCGTACCTCGTGCCGCTTCAGCAACGGCGCGATCGTGTGCTCCACCGCGGCGCGGACGAGGCCCCGCGCCTCCATGATCGGAACGGCGTGGATCTCCTCCAGCCACGGCATGACGATCCGCGCCCGCTGGACCTCGCCGCCGGACGCGAGCAGGACGAGCGAGCCGTCCGCGGTCAGCAGGCAGCCGTTCAGCTGAGTCGACTTGCCGGCGATGAGCTGCGCTCGCAGCCCGGTGAGGTACCGGACGTTCTCGTCCTTCCAGACGAGCAGCGCGTCGAGGCCGCGTGCGCGCATCTCGGCGAGCGCCCGCTCGACCCGCTTCAGTCGGAGCGCGTACGGATCCGGACGATCCTCGTAGTCGACACGGAACTGTCCGTGCGCGAACGTGCCGAGGTCCGAGCGGGAGGGGTGGTCGGCCATCGGGCGGCGATTCAACCACACACGGCCGGACGCGCCCTAAGATGCGGCTCTCGATGACCGCCCTCTACCCCGACCTCGCCGGTAAGACCGCGTTCGTGACAGGGGGATCGAAGGGCATCGGCGCAGCCACCTGCCGGCTGCTCGCGGCGAACGGCGTCAAGGTCGCGGTCGTCGCCCGCGGTGCGGAGGCGGCGGAGCAGCTCGCGGCGGAGCTCCGGGACGGCGGCACGGAGGCGATCGCGCTGACGGCGAACTGCGCCGACGCCGAGGCGGTCGAAGCGGCGCGCCGCGAGGCGGTCGAGCAGCTCGGCCCCGTCGAGCTCCTCGTCACCTTCGCCGGCGGGTTCGAGTCGTTCACGCCGGTCGCGGAGATGGGCCTCGAGGAGTGGCGTCAGGTGATCGACGACAACCTCACGTCGACCTTCGCGACGGTGCGCGCGTTCCTTCCCGACATGATCGAGCGGCAGGCGGGGTCGATCGTGACGATGTCGTCGATCTCGGCGCGGTTCCTGGACAAGCTCACGCAGGCCGCCTACGCGGCGGCGAAGGCGGGCGTGATCATGTTCACGCGGCATCTCGCGATCGAAGTCGGACCGCACGGGGTTCGCGCCAACTGCGTCGCGCCCGGCACGACGATGTCCGAGCGGATCGAGCGCGTGATGGACGACGAGGCGATCGCAAGGACGAGCATGATGTCGCCGCTCCGGCGCCTCGGCGTCCCGGCCGACACCGCGAACGCAACGGTTTTCCTGCTGTCGGACGCCGCCGCGTGGCTGACCGGCGTGACGATCGACGTCAACGGCGGCCGCGTGATGCTCTAGCCCCTCAGACGGCGTTCCAGCCGCCGTCGACGAGCAGCGCCGCACCGGTCATGTAGTTCGACCAGTGGTCGCTCGCGAGGTAGAGCGCGCTCCGCGCGATCTCCTCGGGCAGGCCGAGGAACTCCTCGCGCCCCACCTGGCGGAGCGGCGTCTTCCGCCGCCAGCTCTCGACCACCTCCGGGTTCTTGCGGTGATCACGGTTGATCGCCGTCCTGGTCGCACCGGGGCACAGCGCGTTCACGCGGATGCCCTCGCCACCGACCTCGAGCGCGAGGCCTTTGGTCATCGAGACGACGGCGCCCTTCGTGGCGCAGTACACGGTTGCGGTCGGCTCCGCGACGAACGCGAAGTTCGACGCGACGTTCACGATCACCCCCCGCGAGGGCTGCTTCAGCATCTGCGCGATCGCCCGCTGGCAGCAGAGGAATGTTCCCTTCACGTTCACGCCCATCGTCCGGTCGTAGTCCTCTTCGGTGATCTCTGCAAGCGGCTTGAACAGGTTCAGGCCGGCGCCGTTGAAAAGCACGTCGACGCTGCCGAAGCGCTCCACCGCCTGCGCGAATGCCGCGTCGACGTCGGCGGGCTTCGAGACGTCGCCCTGGACGAACAGCGACTCGTTGGGGATCGTCGCGAGCACTTCGTCCGCGCTTTCGCCCTCGTCGCGCGACTCGTTGCCGAGGTCGAAGACGACGATCTTCGCGCCTTCCTGCGCGAAGAGCGTCGCAGTCTGGCGGCTGATGCCCGACAGTGCTCCCGTGACGAGCGCGACCTTGTTCTCCAGCAAGCTCATGTCGTCCTTTCGGCGAGGGTTCGCGTGATGTCGCCGATACGAAGCCGATGCGAATCCTGCGCCCCGTCCGAGTGCAGGAACGACAGGCAGTCGCGAAGGCACTTCTCGATCGGCGAGTCCTTGTACATGATCGCGAGGCCGCCGAAGATCTCGACGGCGGAAAGACACACTCTCACAGCGGCATCGGCGGCGAACACCTTCGCGGCGCTGCCGAGGCGAAAGTCGTAGGCGGGATCGTGCTCGACCGCCCAGGCTGCACGCCAGATCAGGCTGCGCGCCGCCTCGAGCTCTGCGTACATGTCGGCGAGCCGGCATTGGACGTTCTGGTGCTCGATCAGCCGTTTGCCGCCCTGCACGCGCTCGCTCGCGTGCGCGACGGCGAGGTCGTAGGCGCAGTGCGCGGTGCCGAGCGTCGTCGCGGCCGCTTCGATCACGCTCTCTTTCAGGATCGATCTCGCGCCCGCGTACCCGAGGTGCGGCTCGCCCAGTACGCGCCACGGCTCGAGCACCACGCCGTCGAAGCGAAGGGCGGCGTTGTTGATCGTGCGCTGCGCGATCTTCTCGTGGACGGTCTCGACCTCGAATCCCGGCAGCCCCGGCTCGAGCAGGAACGCACTCGTGCCCTCGTGTGCGAGGCGGTTGTCGTCGGTGCACGCGAACACGACGTAGAAGCCGGCGTCGGCGCCGTTCGAGATGAAGCGCTTGTAGCCGTCGAGCCGCCAGGTGCCGTCGGGGAGGCGCTCGGCCCGGGTGCGGAAGCGCAGCATTGGCGACGGGATGATGTAGTCCGAGCTCGTCTCGGGCTCGGTGAAGCAGATCGCGAGCACGCAGCGCGGGTCCTCGAGGAACCGCGAGAGGAAATGCTCCCGTGCCTCGCCGCCCGCAAGCCGCGACACGATCCGCTGCACCTTCAGCGTCTGGTCGAGGACGACGGCGAAGCCCATGTCGCCGTATGCGAGTGCCTCGACGAGCAGGCAGACGTCGAGCGCGCCCGCGCCGCCGCCGCCCTCGTCGCGTGCGAGCCCCATCGTCCGCCAGCCGCGCCGCGAAGCCTCTTCGACGAGGGCCCAGTCGACACGCTCGCGGATCTCCGGGTGCCACTCGAGCTCGCGTGCCCGCGGCGCGACGTGCTCGACCGCGAACGCGCGAGCCTCGTCATGCAGCCGGAGCTGCTCCGGCGTCAGTCCGAAGAACGGCTCGACCTCAGTGAGCAAGCGCGCGCACCGACATCACGCCGTCGGGGATGACGTCGCCCATCTCGGGCTCGATTCCCCAGCTCTTCGCCATCCGGTTGCCGCCCATCGTCAGGCAGCAGAACGCGGCAAGCTCGACGATCTCGGCGTACGTGTAGTGCTCCTTCAGCTCCGCGTACACCTCGTCGTCGCGGCCGTCGTCCAGCACGAGCGTCCGGGCGTAGTGGAGCGCAGCACGCGTCCGTGGGTCGGGATGCTCCCAGTGCGGCAGCGCGCACGAGCGCTTCGTCTCCTCGTCGATGTCGGCGAGCGGCGAGATCTGTCGTGCGCAGAACTCGCAGCCGATCATCTGCGCGATCTGAAGGCGCGCGAGCTCCTTGATCTCGTGCTCCACGGCGCCGCCGCGGTGGAGGAGATCCCAGTAGGCGCGGAACGCCTTCGCCACCTCGGCGTTCTGGCCCATCGTGCGGTACCACTGGGGCGGCGGGCTCAACGTGACGGCTGCATCTTCGATCACCTCGCGAAGCTCGTCGTCGGCGAGCATCGTGTCGTCGATCTGCGGGACCCGGGCTGAGTGCGTGTGTGTGGTCATGCCGCCGACGATACGGCGCGACGGCATTCGACACAAGCGATCGCTCGCGAACCCCCCATCACGAACGCTGATATCGTCGCGGCCGGTGGAGCTGCGCGACCTACGGGCCTACGCGGCGACCGTCGAGGCCGGTGCGGTCACGCGCGCGGCCGAGCGGCTCCATCTCGTCCAGTCGGCGGTGTCCCAGGCGGTGAAGCGGCTCGAGCGCGAGCTCGGAGTCGTCCTCCTCGAGCGGCGGCCCGACGGCGTTCGACCGACGGAGGCGGGCGCGCTGTTCGCGGACCACGCCCGGCTGATCGTGAACGCGGCCGACCACGCGCGGCGCGACATGAACGCCTTCCGCGAGCTCGCGCGCGGGAGCGTTCGCGTCGGCGTCGTCTACGCTGCCGTGCCGGCGGTGCTGGCGCCGCTCCTCCGGGCGGCCGCAGACACGCAGCCCGGAATCGAGCTCGAGGTCGAGGAGGGTCTGGCGACGACGCTCGCGAGCCGAATCCGGCTCGGCTACCTCGACCTCGGGATCTTCTTCCTGCCGCTCGACGAGCACGGGCTCGGGGTGACGGAGCTCGCGTCGCTCGAGCTCGGCCTGCTCGTGCCGTCCGGCCACCGCCTTGCGCGGCGCGCACGCGTCGCGGTGCGCGACCTCCGGGGGGAGACGTGGGTGACGTTCCCGCGGGGGAACCCCGGCCGGGCGTGGCTCGACGAGACGCTGGCGGCGGCGTCGTCGGCGCCGGCGGCGTTCGTCGAGGTGGAGACGCTCGGCGCCGTTAAGGCGTTCGTCGAGGCCGGGCGCGGGCTGGCGCTCCTTCCGCGCGGGGCCGTGCCGGGGGACGGCGAGGGGGTCGCGTTCGTCTCGCTCGGGCCCCGGTCGCGCGCGGCTCTCGTCGCGGCGACGAAGGTCGGCGAGCCGAGCCCCGCCGTCCACGCTGTCCGGGAGCTCGTCGAGGCGACGGTCGCGGAGCTCGCGTGAGGGCCGCGCAGATCAGCGCGTGGGGCGGTGGCCTCGAGCTCGTCGAGCGCCCCGAGCCGGTTGCCGGCGAAGGCGAGGTGCTCGTCCGCGTCGAGGCTTGCGGCGTCGGGCTGACGGTGCTGAACTGCATCCGCGGCGATCTCGGCAACGACGACGCGAACCTGCCGCGTGTTCCGGGTCACGAGGTCGTCGGCGTCGTCGACGCGGTCGGCGCCGGCGTCGACCGGCGGCTCGAGGGAGAGCGTGTCGTTGCGTACTTCTACCTCTCGTGCGGCGCGTGCACCGAGTGCCTCGCCGGCTTCGAGCCGCTGTGCCGGCGGCACGCCGGCTACGTCGGCGTCGACCGCGACGGCGGGTACGGCGAGCTCTGTGTGCTGCCGGCCTTCAACGCGCTGCCGCTTCCGCCGGCGCTCGACCCGGTGACGGCAACGACGATCCCCGACGCGATCGCGACGCCGGTGCACGTTGCGCGCCGGACGTCGGTTGGGCCCGGCAGCCGCGTCGTGGTCGTGGGCGCGGGCGGGGGGCTCGGAATCCACATGGCGCAGGTTGCGACGGCATACGGCGCGGCGGTGCTCGCGCTGGACGTCGAGGCGGAGAAGCTCGCGTACCTCGAGCGCGAGCTCGGGGTTGCGGCGGCCGACTCGTCGGACTTCGGCCGGATCCGCCTGCCCGCAGCGTGGGACGGCCGCGCCGACGTCGTCGTCGACTTCGTCGGAACGCGAGCGAGCCTCGAGTGGGGCCTGTCCGCGCTCGGGCCGAACGGGACGCTCGTGTGCACGACGACGTTCCGCGAGCGGACGTTCGAGCTTGCGCCGCGCGACCTCGTGATGGCGCAGGCGACCGTCGCCGGGTCGCGGTACGCCTCGCGTGCAGAGGTGGGGATCGCCGCCTCGCTCGTCGCCGCCGACCGCGTCCGTCCGGTGGTCGGCCGCCGCGTCGGCCTCGACGAGATCGAGTCGCTGCACGACGACCTCCGCGACGGGTCGCTGCTCGGCCGCGGCGCGCTCGTCTGGAGTCAGACGTGACCGAAGCGCGCGAGCGCCTCTGACAGCGAGAGCCCGCGGGCAAGCTCGCTGCGGATATCGACCTCGCGGGCGCCGAGCTCTTCGGCGCGCTCGAGCACGCGCTCGACGACCGACGCAGGGACGACGATCACGCCGTCCTCGTCGCCGAGGACGAAGTCGCCCGGGGCGACCGTCACCTCGTCCTTCGTCGCACCCGGCATCGGCACCGGGTCGCCGCTCCCGGTCACGCGCCAACGGCCGATCGACTGCACCGGTGTGCGGTACCGCGCGTAGACGGGGAAGTCGAGCCCGCCGATCCACCGGATGTCCCGGATGCCGCCGTCCACGAGCGCCCCGACGCAGCCGCGTTCGCGCATCCCGATCGAGATCAGCTCGCCGAAGAAGCAGACACCCTCGCCCTTGCCGCTCCAGACCGACACCTGGCCCGGCGTCAACCGTGCGCACGCCTCCATCTTCGCGGGGTCGCCGCCGCCGAGCTCGTACGGCGCCATCTCGCCCGCGATCGTGAACGCCCAGCCGGCAAGCCTTCCTGCGCCCGCCGGGAACGGCCGGAACGACGGCGCGAGCCCTTGGTCGGGCAGCTCGAGCTCGTCGAGGACGTCGGCGACGTTCGACGTGTCGACGGCCAGGTACCGCTGCCGGATGTCCTCCCGTCTCGCCGCGTCCATCACACCGACGCTATCGCGCCGCCGTCGACGCGGATCAGCGAACCGGTGATGTACGCCGCCTGCGTGCCGGCGAGGAAGGCGACCGCGGCTGCGTACTCGGCGGGATCGCCGTAGCGTCCGACCGGGATCGACGCGATGCTCGCGCGCTCGACGTCCGCGGCGGTCGTGCCCTCGCGTGCGGCCTGGGCATCGTTGAGCTCGCGGATGCGGTCGGTCAGGATCCGGCCGGGCACGACGACGTTCGCCGTGATGCCGTGCGGCGCGAGCTCGCGGGCGAGCGTCTTCGACCAGCCGACGAGCGCGAGGCGGAGCGCGTTCGAGAGACCGAGGTTGGGGATCGGAGCGACGACGCCGGAGCTCGTGTTCGTGATGATCCTGCCCCAGCGCCGCGCCTGCATTCCCGGCACGACGAGGTCGGTCAGCTGCACGACGCCGAGAAAGATCGACTCGAACTGCCGAAGCCACAGCTCGCGTGGCTGCCCGCCGGCCGGTGTCGGCGGCGGGCCGCCCCCAGAGTTGAACAGGATGTCGACGTCGCCGAAGCGCGTGCGGGCGGCGTCGAGCGCAGGGGCGAAGGTCGCGGCGTCGGCGAGGTCGAGGTGCACGGCGGCGGCGGAGCCGCCGGCGGACGCGACGAGCTCTGCGGTCTCGTCGACGGCGCCGGCGCGGCGCCCGGCGGCGACGACGCTCGCGCCCTCGGCGGCGAGCGCGAGCGCGACGGCGCGGCCGAGGCCGCTGCCGCCGCCGACGACGAGCGCCGTCTTCCCGTCGAGCCCGACGTTCACGAGCCGACGCGCAGGTGAGCTCCGCGCTTGCGCAGCAGGCTGACGACGGAGAGGGCGGTGATCTTGCCGGTGCGCGGGTTCTCGGACGGCACGTTCTCGATCGTCAGCCGCAGGTCGGCGACGTCCGAGACGACGTCGATCGTGTGCGTGTTCCGCGTGAGGCTCGGGTCCGCCCAGATCTCGACCGCGGTGCGATCGGGCCCGACGCCCGCGAGGGCGAGCGCGACCGCCACGTTCAGGTTCGCCGGGAAGCCCCGTACCGCCTCGCGTGCGGTGCCGGCGAAGACGCGCAGCGGCTCCGCCAGGCCCTCGTCGATCCGGATGCCCTCGCGATCGAGCGCCGGTGCGCCGATGAGGCCGGCGACGGGCTTGCGGGTCGTCAGCTGCACCGATCGAATCTCGCCCTCGGCGCATGCGGCGACGGCGTCGAGGCCGACGAGCGCGCCGGTCGGGACAGTGATCGTGCCGCCGTGCTCGGCGGCGAGGTCGACGAGGTGCGGATGCTCGAGCAGCGCGCCCGCGCTGAGCACGACCACTTCCTTCCCCGCGCGGAGGACCGGCTCCGCGATCGCCGGCAGCAGTGCCGCCGGCGCGCACTCGACCACGACGTCTGCGTAGGGCTCGAGCGCGTCGATCGGCACGACCGGAACGTCGATGCCGAGCGCATGCAGCTCCGGGTCGACCTTCGCGCGGTCGCGCGCGCCGATCGCGCCCAGCTCGATCCCCGGGATCCCGCGGGCGATGCGCGCGGCGAGCTCGCGGCCGATCGCGCCGAACCCGGCGATGGCGACGCGGGTCATGCGAGCGCCGCGGCGTTGCCGTCCCGCTGCCACACCAGTAGCCACCCTAAAGGCCGCTTTGCGGACGCGTCAAGCCGTAGTAGCGTTACTGCAGGGTGGCGCACGATGAGTCGACCGCGGAGGGACAGGCCGCCGTCGCCCCGGCAGCGCGCTGGTCGCCGGGACGGATCGGCGAGCTCGTCGCCATGCACCGCAACCTGCGGCGGATGCGCGTGTCGGAGCTCGCGCGCGCCGTCGGCGTCACGCCGAGCCTGATCAGCCAGATCGAGCGCGGGAGCACGCGCCCGTCCGTGGCGACGCTCTTCGCACTCGCGGAGGCCCTCGACGTCTCCGTCGACGTCTTCGCCGACCGCTCGGCCGGCGAGACGACCGGCGCGGCGCCGCCGTCGGCCGGCCCCGCGCTCGCGCCGCCCTCGGCGCGTGAGTCGCGCTACGTCGTCCGGCGCTCAGACCGCCGCTCGATCGCGATCGACGGCGGCATCCGGTGGGAGCTGCTCTCGCCGGAGACCGAGCCGGAGGCGGAGTTCCTCGAGATCGTCTACGAGCCTCACGCGGAGTCGAGCCCCACGCTCTACCGGCACCCCGGGAAGGAGATGGTGCGGGTCGTCGCGGGGGCGTTCGACATCCACATCGGCTTCGACGTCTTCAGGCTCGAGGAAGGCGACAGCATCGTCTTCCCCGCCTCGTTGCCGCATCGCTACGTGAACCCCACGGACGCGGTCTCGTCCGCGCTCACTGTGATCGTCCTCGACGCCGAGGCCGCAGCGTCGGACGTGCCGCCGATCTCCTTCACGCGGCAGCTCGCGGAGCCCGACTCGTGACGACAGCCGCCGACGTCGATACCGTCGCTACAGACTTGTAACGCTGCTACCAGCGGACTAGACTCGCCCTTCCGTTGGAGTCGGCGTCTCCCTCACCCCGCACCGGGATCGGCTACGGGATCATCGGCTGCGGCTGGGTGTCCCCGAGTCACGCCGCGGGCGTCCGGGCGCTCGCCGGCGACGGCGTGCGTCTCGTCGCGGTGGCCGACGCCGATCTCGCGCGGGCGCGGGAGCTCGCGGGTCGGTACGCCTCGCCCGCCGTCCACGACGACTACCTGGAGCTGCTCGCCCGCGACGACGTCGACGCCGTCTCGATCTGCCTCCCCGACCACCTTCATCGCGACGCCGCGCTCGCGGCGGCGGCGGCCGGCAAGCACGTGCTGTGCGAGAAGCCGCTCGCGCTCGACCTCGCGGAGGCGGCCGAGATGGTGGACGCGTTCGACGAGCGCGGGCTCAACCTCAGCATGGTGATGAACCACCGGTTCGTCCGCGACAACATGCGCGTGCATCGCGCCGTCTGCGACGGCGCGATCGGCCGGATCCTGATGGCGAACGTCGTCCACTCGAGCGCGCTGACCGGCAACGACGACTACACCTCGCCGTGGCGCGGGCGCCGTGGTCGCGCTGCCGGCGGCATCCTCGCGACGCAGGCGATCCACTTCCTCGACCTGCTGCTCTGGTTCGCCGGCCCGGTCGCGGAGGTCAAGGCGTGGACGGACACGCTCGTGCGCACCGAGCTCGATTACGAGGACACCGCAGCGCTTGCGCTCAAGCTCGCGTCCGGCGCGCTCGCGACGCTCGTGACCACGAACGCAACGCCGATCATGGACGACCTCAGCGGCACGCGGATCGAGCTCCACGGCAGCGAGGGCTTCTTCGTCCTCGAGGGCGACGAGCTCCGCGACTGTGCGGTCAAGACCGGCTACACGCTTCCGGACGTCGACCTCCCGCCGCCTCCCGCCGAGGCGGACGCGCTCTTCGGCCTCGGCCACGTCTACGAGATCGCGGCGTTCGTCCGCTCGATTCAGGAGGGCACCGCTCCGCCGGTGCCCGCTGTCGACGGCGCCCACCTGATGGCGGTGCTGTCGGCGGCGTATGCCTCGGCGCAGGAGGATCGGGAGCTGCCGGTGCTCGACTTCGGCGACGCGTACGCCGCTTCTTCCGCCTCCCGCAGAACGGGGTCGCACGCATGACGGAGCGTCGCGGCGGCCTTGACAGCCCTTCGGGCGGAGGCCTAGCATCGGCCACCTTTCGCGGGGGTCGCGGCCGCTGCGTGCCGTCCTCGCCGGCGACCGCTTCGGCATTGCTCACGTGCGAAACACGAGCCCGGACCTGGAGGTGGAAATCGAGTTTCCCGAAGACGACTCCAATCAGGCACCAGCTGTACGAGATGCCGTCCTGTTCGTCGGACGGCACCACCAACCGTCAACTCAGGGTAGGCGCCGCAGGAGGAAGCCGTAGATGAAGAAGAACCGCTTACTTGCAGTTGCACTCGTTACGGCGGCGGCGGTACTCGCTGTCGCATCCGGAGGCGCAGCGCAAACGCACAAGAAGGCAGCAGCACTCCCGACTCTGCGCATCGGCACGGTTCTGCCTTTCACCGGGGTTGTCGCCGAGTCGGCGAGGGAGATGCAGAAGACCTTCGGGATGTACCTGAGCCAACACGGAGGCAAGCTCGGCGGGCTTCCGGTGAAGGTGATCTACGAGGACAGCGAGACGAAGCCTGAGCTCGACGTCACCAAGACGAAGAAGCTCATCGAGCAGGACAAGGTCCACCTCCTCGCCAGCGCGATGCTGGCGTTCGAGGGCCTCGCCGTGGTGGACACGATCGCCAAGGCGAAGATCGCGCTCGTGGGCCTGACGGGAGTCACGGCAGACGAGTACCGGAAGATCCGCAGCCCCTACCTCTCGGCCGCTGCGAAGCACACGCCGAGTCAGGAGACGTTCCCGCTCGGGACGTACGCCGCGAAGAACCTCCATTACAAGACGGCGGCACTCGTCTGCCAGGACTACACGTGGGGCTGGGAGACCTGTGGCGGCTTCCACTACGCGTTCGAGCAGGCGGGTGGGAAGGTCGTCCAGAAGATCTTCGTCCCGATCGGAACGACGGACTACGCTCCGTTCGTCACGCAGATCAAGCGGGATGTCGACGTCGTCTACACGACGCTGATCGGCGCCGACGTCCCGCGGTTCGTCAAGGCGTACAACGACTTCGGGTACATGGCGAAGACTCCCCTGCTCGGCTCGGAGGACATCGTCGCCGCCGATGCCTACAGGTACTACGGTCCGGAAGCGGCCGGGATCATGGGCATCACGCCGTTCAGCACCGCGTTGAACCGGCCGGAGATGAAGAAGTACGTCGCCGCATACAGGAAGATCAGCGGCGGCAAGGATCCCACGTTCTGGGGGGAGGCAACCTACGTCGCGGCGATGATCATCGACCGCACCATCCAGAAGCTGGAATCCCAGGGCATTCCGAAAGCGCAGATCCCCGAGTACGTCAGGACCCACGCGACGAAGTTCATCAACACGATTCGGACGATCAATCTCTCCGACACGCCCTCGTCGCCGGTCACAGTCGACAACTACAACTTCGCGATCCGGAACTTCTATCTGGTGAAACTCGTGAAGGAGCCGGACGGCAAGCTCGGCCAGCAGCTGGTCAAGACGTTCCCGCATGTCAGCCAGTTCTGGATCTTCACGCCGGCTCAGCTCGCGAAGCTCCCCGTCTTCTCCAGGACGTTCCCGAAGGTCAGCAGCTAACGCCGGGAAACTCGCGCAGTGAAGCGGCCGTGCACGCGCGCGGCCGCTTCACGCGAGGCGCCACGATCGGATGATGTACGCCGCTTCCATAGAGCTCCAGCAATGGGCATTCCGCATTCTCGACGGGCTCACGCTCGGGGGCCTGCTCTTCGTCCTCGCGAGCGGATTCACGCTCGCGCTCGGCGTGATGAAGATCGTCAACATCGCGCACGGGGCCTTCTACCTGCTCGCCTCGTACGTGGCGTGGGACGTCTTTCAACGCACGAACAACTTCGTCCTCGCCGTCGCGGCCGCCGCCGGGATCGCGGCGCTCGCCGGTCTCGTCGTCCAGCAGACGGTGTTGCGGAGGCTCTACCTGCAGCCGCTGCCGCAGATCCTGGTGACGATGGGCGTCGCCCTGATCGTCGCCGAATTCGGCGTGATCTTCTGGGGAGGCTATCCGCG
>Ga0070741_10011139_pt1 | contig 16687 bp, 15 predicted proteins | sample Coa_R1_4_FD_66440 | JGI IMG/M metagenome (GOLD analysis project Ga0070741, IMG submission 66440) | Surface soil microbial communities from Centralia Pennsylvania, which are recovering from an underground coalmine fire - Coalmine... | ecosystem: Environmental > Terrestrial > Soil > Unclassified ...
TCGGTGCGCCAGCGCATCACCGTCGCGCCGTCGTCGGCGGCGAGGTCGAACCGCGAGGTGACGTCGGCGCCGCCGCCGTGGGCGTGCAGAGCGGCGTGCTCGGGCGGCCGCCGCTCGAGCACCTCGAAGCGGATCGTCACCGCCGGCGCGAGCGGCAGCGGCGGCTTCACCTTCGCCTCCCAGTGGTCGGCGTCGACGACGCGGTGGCCGCGCACGGCGGGCAGCGCGGAGGCGATCACGTCGGGGCTCGTGAGCAGCTCGAAGACGCGCTCGCGCGGCGCGGCAAAACGGCGCTCACCCTCGACGACGGTCACCGCCGCCGGAAGCTAGCGCGTCAGCGTGACCTTTTGCAGGCCGAGCGGGTGGTCGACGTCGATGCCGCGCAGCTGCGCGAGCCGGAGCGCCGCGAGCTGCCCCGGGACGACCGCGACGAACGGGCTCAGCCACTCCGGGATCCCCGGCACGAGCGGCAGCGCCAGCGCCGCGCCGGCGCACAGCTCGGGGTCGTCGGAGATCGCCACGACGCGCGCGCCGCGCCGGGCGATCTCGTCGACCGCGTGCCTGAGCTCGGCCAGGGCCGGCCCGCTGGGGGCGACGGCGACGACGGGCCAGCCCTCGCCGATCGCGGCGACCGGGCCGTGCAGCAGGTCGGCCGCCGAGTACGCCTCGAACACGAGCCCCGAGAGCTCGCGGATCTTGAGCGCGATCTCGAACGCGGTGCAGTAGCTGATGCCGCGGGAGACGACGGTGCCGCCGCCCACCGACGCGAGCGGCGCGACCGCGTCGGCCTCGCGCCACGACCGCTCGAGCTGCGCCTCGAGCGCAGCGGGGATCTGCTGCAGCTCGGCGAGCGCCCGCGCATCGTCGGTCGAGGCGCAGAAGAGGAGCGCGAGGGCGCCGAGCGAGTTCACGTAGGTCTTCGTGGCGGCGACGGAGCGCTCCTCGCCCGCTTCGAGCGCGAGCACCTCGTCGGCGACCGCCCCGAGCGGCGAGTCGGGCCGGTTCGTGAGCGCGACGGTCGGGCGCCCCTGCCGTCTCGCCTCGGCGAGCACCTCGACGACGTCGGGCGATTCGCCCGACTGCGAGATGCCGACGACCACGCCGCCGTCGAGCCGCGGCGGCTGGCCGTAGAGGGTGAAGAGCGACGGCGTGGCGAAGAACACCGGTACGCGGTGCGCCCGGCCGAGCAGGTACTGCGCGTAGCGCGCGGCGTTCGACGAGCTGCCGCGCGACGCGATCAGCACGTAGCGGACGTCGTCGCGGCGGAAGAGCGCGCCGACGCGCGCCGCCTCCTCCCGCTGCCGCTCGAGCAGGCGCGCGAGAGCCTCGGGCTGCTCGCGGAGCTCACGCTCCAGGTGCGTCACAGTCCGAGCACCTCCTCGGCGGCGGGGCTGCGGAACCCGCGGAGCGTCGGGAACGTCTCGGTCACGCCGCTCAGCGTATGCCGGGCGACCGTCTCACCGCGTCGTCAGCGCTCGAGCGCCGGCTGCGGCCGCGCGCCGCTCGTAGACTGGCCGCCATCAGGCTGGTCGTCGAATGAGATTGGGCGTCGAAGCAGCGCTCGTGGACGGGACGCTGCTCCTCGGCGACGTCGAGGTTGCCGAGGGCCGGATCGCCCGCCTCGGGCTCGGCGGCCCGCGGGGACGCGGCATCGCCGCGCCCGGCTTCGTCGACCTGCAGGTGAACGGCTTCGGCGGCGTCGACTTCCTCGACGCGGACGTCGACGGCTACCGGCGCGCCGGCCGGGCGCTGCTCGAGACGGGCGTCACCGCGTACCTGCCGACGCTGATCACGAGCCCCGAGCCGCAGGTGCTGCGCGCGATGCACGAGGTGCCGACCGGCGACAGCCGACCCCGGATTCTCGGCGTGCACCTCGAGGGCCCGTTTCTGTCGCCGAACCGTCTCGGCACGCACGAGGCGTCGTCTCGCCGCGATCCAGACCCGGCGCTGCTCGCGCGGCTCCTCGAGGCGGGGCCGGTGCGGATGATGACGCTGGCGCCCGAGCTGCCGGGGGCCGGCGAGCTGATCGACACGCTGCACAGCCGGGGCGTCACCGTCTCCCTCGGGCACACCGACGCGACCGCCGAGCAGGCGGAGGCGGCCTTCGGCCGCGGCGCGCGCGCCGTCACGCATCTCTTCAACGCGATGCGCCCGTTGCAGCACCGTGACCCGGGCATCGTCGGCGCGGCGCTCGCGAACGACGACGTGGTCGTCTCGCTGATCGTCGACGGCATCCACCTGGCGCCGGAGACGGTGCTGACGGCGTGGCGGGCGGCGCGGGGACGCGTGGCGTTGATCAGCGACGCGACCGCCGCCGCGCCGCGGGCGGACGGGCGGTCGAGCCTCGGCGAGCTCGACCTGGAGGTGCACGAGGGCGCGGTGCGCGGGCCGGACGGGATCCTCGCCGGCAGCGTGCTCTCGCTGATCGAGGCGGTGCGGAACGTGCACGCCCTGGGGGTGCCGCTGGAGGAGGCGCTCGGCGCCGTCTCGGCGACGCCGGCGCGCGTGCTCGGCGACGCGCGGCTCGGCCGCCTGGACGTCGGCCTGCCGGCGGATGTCGTCGTCCTGAACGACCGGCTCGAGATCGAGCGCGTGCTCGTCGGCGGCGACGAGCCCGTCGCCGTCTAGTCGTGCAACGCACGCCGGTGCGACCGTCACCCCCGCCCGGCCGCTCGAACCTGGTCTGACCAAGCGACATGCTGCGGCCGGCCGTGTCCAAAGAGGATGGGACGGTGCCGTGAGGGCAGGCCGCTTCGTCACGAGCCGGGCGCTGTGGACGATTTGTGACTGTTTCGACACCCTGGTCTGACCAGGGGACGAGGCTTGCCAAGCCCGGTCCGAAGGGCCTACGGGCTCGCGGCGAGGAGTTTCGCCCGCTCGGCGGCGGTGATTGCGCGCGTCGCGCGCGCGCCGGCGTCCCAGGCGGCGATCACGCAGCGGGCCGAGGCCGCCGGCGTCCCGTCGGGCCCGCACACCTCCTGCTCGAAGGTGACGCTCGTCCGACCCACCTCGACGACGCGCGTGCGCACGAGCACCTCGGGCGTCGGGTGACGCAGCTCGCGCCGGTAGTCGATCGACACGTGCACGAGCACGTAGGGCCAGTCGGAGAACGAGCCGAGCCTGCTCGAAAGGAAGTCGTCCCACGCCTCGTCGAGGAACACCGGGTAGACGGCGTGCGTGACGTGCGCGAGCGCGTCGAAGTCAACCCAGCGCGTCGGAAGCCGCGTCTCGTGCACGACGCAACTCTCGCACGAGCATGCCGTGCAGGGCGAGCGCAGCCAGCGCGGCGGCAACCGGCACGAGGAGGTACCAGCCCGAGAACACGGCCAGGACGCACACGAGCGCGAGCGAGCAGCCGGCGGCGGCCCGCATCCGGCCCGCCAGGATGCGCGTGGCCGACGCCAGCGCGAGCGCGTAGACCGCGATGAAGCACGCCGAGGTCGCACGGATCAGCTCGTCCGTGCTGCCGGCGCCCCCGATCAGCCACGCGAACAGCGGCACCGCCGTCGCCGAGACGGCGTACAGCGGGACGCGCGGCACCGAGCGCGCCGCGTCGGCCGCGAGGCGCCGCGGCAGCGACCCCGCCTGCGCGAGCGCCGCGATCAGCTTGGCGCCGCCGCTCAGGTAGACGTTCATCGTCCCCATCGTCAGCGCGACGGCGAGCACGGCGGTCGCGTCGCGACCCGCGCGGCCGAAGCCGACGGCGACGAGATCCGCGAGCGGAACCTTCGACCGCGTCCCCGCGGTGACGCCGATCGTCGCCACCGCGAGCGCCACATAGAGCACGGTGACGAGCACGAACGCGAGGCCCATCGCACGCGGGAGATCGCGCTCGGGGCGGCGGAAGTCGCCGGCGAGCTGCGCGCCCGCCTCCCAGCCGACGAAGAGCCAGACGAGGATGTTCGCCGCCGTGCCGACCGCCCACCAGCCGTGCGGCGCAAACGGCGCCCAATTGTCGCCGCCGTGAGACGGGAGCGCGACCCCGACCGCGAGCGCAAGCACGACGACGAGAACCGCGGCGAGCCCGAGCTGGAAGCGCGCGGAGACGCGAAGCCCGAAGACGTTCGCGCCGATCACGGTCGCGTAGATCGCGAGGCCGACAGCGGCGGCGACCGCGGCGCCCGAGCCCGTCAGCGCCGCCACGTAGTAGCCGCCGATCAGCGCGACCGCCGGCCCGCCGAGCACGATCGCGGCGACGAACGACAGCCCCGTCACCGCCGCCGCACGCTCGCCGAGCCCCTCCCGGACGTAGGCGCTGACGCCTCCCGCGACGGGATGGCGAACGCCGAGCGCGCCGAACACGGCGGCGAGCGGCGCCGAGAGGGCGAGCAGCCCCGCCCACGCGACGATCGAGGCGGCGCCCGCCGCCTGCACCGCGAGCGCAGGGACGAGCAGCAGCCCGGGGCCGATCAGCGCCCCGACGTAGAGCGCCGCACCCTGGACCGCGCCGAGGCGGTGCCTGTCCTCCACCTCGACTTCAACGCTAGACGGCGACCGCGTCGTCCCGCTGGTAGCGGGCCACCGTGAACGCCATCAGGAGCGGCACGTTCAGGATGAACAGCGTCAGCAGGAGCGTCAGCAGCACGAGCTGCGTGCCGTGCGTGTGGTCGTAGAGAAACGCGTACTCGATCATGCCGCCGATCACGACGTAGGCCGCGAGCCCGTAGCCGAACACCTGCCGGAAGCGCCACCAGGCGAAGCCATCGACGCGCGCGAGCAGCAGCCAGCTCGCCAGCTCGAGCGCCGCCGCGACCGCAAGCAGCACGAAGGCGGCCGCCGACGGGGCGTGCTTCGGCAGGTACGCGGCCTCGTAGACGACGCCGCCCGCGATCGCCGCCATGGCGGCAGCCCCGAGCTCGGTCACAGGCGGCAGGCGGCGATCGACCAGGCTCTCGCTCAACTCGCGAGCCTCGTCATGATCACGAACGTCGCCACCTGCATGACGCCGGTGATGCCGGCCGTGTAGAGAAAGCGGCGCATCAGGATCTCGATCACCCGCGGGTCGGGCTGCGGCTTGCGCAGCTCGAAGAGCACCGCGATGTTCGCCGGCTGCAGGTAGGCGAGCGCGACGGTCGCCATCACCGCGACGACGCAGAACGAGGCGACGACCCAGGCGTGGTGGGGATCTGCCGTGTCGAGCAGGCCGCCGTGCCGCGCGAGCTGGAACCCGGCGGCGAGCGTCATCGTCACCGTCGTCGGCAGGATGAGGAGCATCTTCGGCATGAAGCGCGTCGTGAACTCGATCCGGGCCGGGACCGGCATCCGCCGCAGCGTCGGCCCGATCACGAAGCCGAGCAGCAGGTCGATCGTCGTCCAGGCCGCCCCGCCCACGACGTGGCAGAACGTCAGCCCCCACTCGACGTTGCGCGCGATCGCGACCACGACGCCGACGAGCACGAGCGCCACCAGCGGCAGCCCGCGCACGGGGACGATCTGGAACTCGCGCCGCGCAGGCTGGGCGGGCGCGGCGACGGCGACCTCTGCGACTCCCATCGGGCCGACTCTAGAAGAATAGGCGGCCGTGAGCACGATCGTGTTCTTCCCGGAGGGCGCCTACGGGCCGACGAACAACTGCGTCGGCATCGGCCAGGTGCTCCAGGAGCGCGGCCACCGGGTCGTCTTCGTGGTCGAGGAGTCGTTCGCCGGGACGCTCGAGGCGCAGGGGTTCGAGGAGCGGCACGTCCGCCTGGCGCCGCCGCCCGAGGCCGAGGAGGCGCCCGGGCAGTTCTGGAAGGACTTCATCCGGGATACGGCGCCCGTCTTCCGCAAGCCGACGGTCGAGCAGCTCGCCGAGTTCGTCGAGCCGACCTTCCGGGCGCTCTGCGACGGCGCTCGCTACGCCGACGACCGGCTGCGCGAGATCTTCGCCGAGCTCGAGCCGGCGGCGATCGTCGAGGACAACGTCGTCGCCTTCCCCGCCGTGAAGCACTCCGGAGCGCCGTGGGTGCGGATCGTGTCGTGCAACCCGCTCGAGGTGAAGGACCCGGCGATCCCGCCGGTGTTCTCGGGCTACCCGGCGGACGACCCGAGCGGCTGGGAGGCGTTCCGCCGCGAGTACCTGCGCGCGCTCGGCCCGCTGCACGCCGAGTTCAGCGCGTTCTGCGAGGAGCGCGGCGCGGGCCCGCTGCCCGAGGGCGACCTGATCCACGCCTCCGAGCACCTGAACCTCTACGTCTACCCGGCCGAGCTCGACTACGCGCGCGCCGCCCCGCTCGGGCCCACGTGGCAGCGCGTCGACACCTGCGTGCGACGGAGCTCCGACACGTACGAGCCGCCCGCCGGCGACGAGCCGCTCGTCTATCTCTCGCTCGGCTCGCTCGGGTCGGCCGACGTGGAGCTGATGCGCCGGCTCGTCGAGCTGCTCGCGGACGCGCCGTACCGCTTCGTCGTCTCGAAGGGGCCGCAGGCCGGCGAGTACGAGCTGGCGCCGAACATGACCGGTGCCGAGTACCTGCCGCAGCCGGCGATCCTGCCGCAGGTCGACCTCGTCATCACGCACGGCGGCAACAACACGACCACCGAGTGCTTCCACTTCGGCAAGCCGCTCGTCGTGCTGCCGATCTTCTGGGACCAGTACGACAACGCGCAGCGCGTGCACGAGACCGGCTTCGGCGTCCGGCTCCCGACCTACGAGCTCGACCGCGGCGAGCTGCACGGTGCGATCGCACGCCTGCTCGACGACTCGGCGCTGCACGCCCGACTCGCCGCGATCACCGCCCGCGCGCAGGGCTCGCCGGGCACCGTGCGCGCGGCCGGCCTGATCGAGCGCCTGCTCTAGGCGAAGACGCTCTCGCGGGCGGCGCGGACGCCGACGGCGAGCGCGCCCGTGAGCACGGCCGCGTCGCCGAGGCTCGACGTCTCGACGCGCGGCGGGTACGGCAGCCAGCGGGCGAGATGCCCGCGGATCGGCTCGAGCAGCAGGTCGCCGTTCGCGCCCAGGCCGCCGCCGAGCACGACGAGCTCGACGTCGGCGACGGCGCCGACGGGGACGACGTGCAGCGCGATCCGCCGCGCCTCCTCGGCGACGAGCTCGCGCGCGAGCGGGTCGCCGGTCCGCGCGGCGGCGAACACGGCGCGCGGCTCGTAGGGTGCGCGCAGCGCCGTCTCGCCGGCGAAGCGCGGCGCGAGCTGCTCGGCGAGCTGGGACAGGGCGCCCGCGCAGGGATCGACCTGCTCGAGCGGGCCGGCGATCGCGTAGTCGAGCTCGCCGGCGGCCCCGTTGCGGCCGCGGTGCAGCTCACCGTGCAGCACGAGCCCCGCGCCCATGCCCGTGCCGATCGAGAGGAACAGGTAGTCGTCGACGCCGCGCGCGATGCCGCGCCACTGCTCGCCGAGAGCGGCGAGGTTGATGTCGTTCTCGAGCCTGACCGGCAGCCCGAGCAGCTCCTCGAGCTCCGCCCGGAAGCTCCGCTCCTCGATCCCGGGGACGTTGGTCGCGAGCGACACCGCCCCGCTCACCGGGTCGACGACACCCGGCACCCCGACGACGGTGACGTCGATCCGCTCGGCGGGCTGGCCCGCCGACTGGAGGAGCGCGTCGCGGAGACCGCCGATCGCGGCGAGCGCCGACTCGGCGGTCACGTCGCGCAGCTCGACGTCCTGGCGTGCGCGGACGCGCCCGTCGAGGTCGCTGATCGCGCCGCGCAGGAACCGCGCGCCGATGTCGACCCCGACGACGAGCGCCGCCTCCGGCACCGGCTCGAAGAAGACGGCCCCGTAGTGCGGCCGGTCCGGGTCGGGGGCGGTCTCGCGCACGATCCCCGCCTCGAGCAGCGCCTGCAGCGCGAGCGAGACGGTCGGCTTCGAGATGCCGGTGCGCCGCGCGATCTCGGCCCGCGAGATCGGCGCACCGGCCCGGATCGCCTCCAGCACCGCCCGCGCGTTCAGCTGCTTGAGCAGCGGAGGGGTCGCGCGGCCCAGCAGCTGGTCGCTCATTTCGTCAACGATGCTAACACCATGGGCGCCGAGAGGGCCGTTGACGCCATTTTGCCGACCTGTTAGCGTCGATCTCGTAAGTTTCCCTTACGCGAACGACAGAGAGGGAGGTCTCCCATGAGACGCGCGAGAGCGGCGGTCGCCCTGCTCGTGCTCCTCGCACTCGGCGCCGCGGCCGTGACGGCGGCGGCTGCGACGCGCTCCTCGAGCGGGCCGGAGAAGCTGACGATCTGGGTCGGCTGGCAGGCCCGCGAGCTCGGCGTGTTCAAGAGCGTCGTCGCCGAGTACAACAAGGCCCACCCGGGCACGCAGTGGAACGTCGTCGGCAACATCAGCGACGACAAGATCGTCGCGGCGATCCGGGCCGGCAACGCACCCGACGTCGCGAGCTCGTTCAACTCGTACGACGTCGGAGTGTATTGCGGCACCGGCGGCTGGATCGACCTGACGCCGCTGATGAAGCAGGCGGGGCAGTCGTTCAGCCAGTTCCCGCCGGCGACGAACTACTACACGCAGTACGGCGGCAAGCACTGCGCGCTGCCGCTGCTCGCCGACGACTACGGGCTCTACTACAACAAGACGCTCTTCAAGCAGGCCGGCATCGCGAGCCCGCCGAAGACGATCGCCGAGCTCACCGCCGACGCGAAGAAGCTGACGAAGTTCAACCCCGACGGCTCGATCAAGGTGCTCGGGTTCGATCCGTTCGTCGGCTTCTACGAGAACACGCCCGAGCGGTGGGTCACCGCCTGGGGCGGCCGCGAGCAGTGGCTCGATGCGTCGAACCACTCGAAGCTCGCGAAGACCCCCGGCTGGTCGTCGTGGCTCAAGTGGCAGCGTTCGCTGATCGACTGGATCGGCTACAACAAGCTCGTCAAGTTCCAGGCGGGCCTCGGCGACGAGTTCTCCTCCTCGAACGCGTTCGAAGTCGGGAAGCTCGCGATGAACTACGACGGCGAGTGGCGCGTCGCGTTCATCCAGGCTGAGCATCCGACGCTCGACTACGGCACGGCGCCGATGCCGGTTGCGAACCCGAAGCGCTACGGCTCGGGCTACATCAACGGCACGATCATCGGCATCCCGAAGAACGGCAAGCACCAGGCCGAGGCGTGGAACCTCGTCAAGTACCTGACGATGAACACGCACGCGCTGGCGAAGCTGTCGAACGGGCTGCGCAACGTCCCGTCGACGACCGCCTCGCTGACGTCGAAGGAGCTGACTCCCGACGCGCACTTCGCGACGTTCCTGAAGATCTTCGGCAACCCGTACTCGAGCACCTCGCCGATCACGGCCGCCGGTGTCTCGTACACGAACGCCGTCCAGAACTTCGCGACGAAGTGGCAGGCGGGCAAGGTCTCGAACCTCGCCTCCGGCCTCTCCTCGCTCGACAAGCAGCTCGACGCGATGGTGAAGCAGGCGGGCGGCGGGGGCGTGCCGTAACGATGGAGGATCGCCGGCGGGCCAGGAAGCGCTCGGCGTGGAGACGGCGGCGCCTCGTGCTGCTGCTCCTCTCCCCCTGGCTCGCCGGCTTCTCGCTCTTCTTCGCGTACCCGCTCGTGATGAGCGCGTACCTGTCGTTCAACCACTACGACCTGCTCTCCCCGCCGCGCTGGGTCGGCCTCGCGAACTACCGCTACCTGTTCACGGTCGACCCCCAGGTGTGGACGGCGGTGAAGAACACGCTGTGGCTGATCGGCGTGATGGTGCCGCTGCAGGTGCTCTTCGCGTTCGGGATCGCGCTAATGCTCGCGCGCGCGAAGGCCGGCGCGGGCGTCTTCCGCACCATCTTCTACCTGCCGGCGCTCGCGCCGCCGGTGGCGGCGACGCTCGGCTTCGTGTTCATCCTCAACCCGGCGACGGGGCCGGTGAACACGATCCTCGGCCACCTCGGCATCAACGGGCCGCTGTGGTTCCAGGACCCGGCGTGGTCGAAGCCGTCGCTGACGATCCTCGCGATCTGGGGCGTCGGCAACACGATGGTGATCTTCCTCGCGGCGATCCTCGACGTGCCGCGCCACCTGTACGAGTCGGCCGCGCTCGACGGCGCGGGCCCGCTGCAGCGCCTGCGCTGGGTGACGCTGCCGACGATCAGCCCGGTGATTCTGTTCGCGGTCATCCTCGGCGTGATCGGCGGGCTGCAGTACTTCACGCAGGCCTATGTCGCGGCGGGCGTCGCCTCCGGCCAGGCGTCGCAGGCGGCCGACGTCACGTCGGGCAACCTCGGCTACCCGCTCGACTCGACGCTCGTCTACCCGGTGCTGCTGTACGTGCACGGGTTCAGCGACTTCCAGATGGGCTACGCCTCGGCGATGGCGATGCTGCTGCTCGTCGTCTCGTTCGCGGTGACGCTCGTGATCGTCGTCAACTCGCGCAAGTGGGTGCACCAGGGGAGCGCCGCGAAATGACGGCCGTCCCCTCGGCGGCCGCGGTCGTCCGGCGCCGGCGCGTGCCGGCGGCGGTGCGCCGCCGCCGCCTGCTGCTGGCGGTCGCGAACCACTCCGTGCTGGTGGGGGTCGCGGTGGCGTTCCTCGCGCCGTTCGCGCTCATCACGCTGACGGCGCTGATGACGAGCTCGCAGGCGCTGTCGCCGAGGCTGTGGCCGCACCCGTTCCGCTGGCACAACTTCGTCGACGTGTTCACGACCGTGCCGTTCTGGCGCTGGACGCTGAACACGCTCGAGTACTCGGTGCTCGGCACGCTCGGCGTCGTCGTCTCCAGCGTCCCGGTCGCCTACGCGCTCGCGCGGCTGCAGTTCAAGGGCCGGCAGGCGATGTTCATGATCGTGCTCGTCGCGCTGATGCTGCCGCCGCAGGTGACGGTCGTGCCGCTGTACGTGATGTGGGCGAAGTTCCACCCGTTCGGCTTCCAGTTCATCGGGACGCTCTGGCCGGTGATCCTGCCGAACTGGCTCGGCGACGCGTTCTCGATCTTCCTGCTGCGCCAGTTCTTCCTGACGATCCCGGAGGAGTACCTCGACGCGGCGCGGGTCGACGGCTGCGGCGAGCTGCGGATCCTCAGCACGGTGGTGACGCGACTCGCGCGCCCGGCGATCGTCGCGGTCGCGCTCTTCTCGTTCCTGTACACGTTCAACGACTTCTTCCTGCCGCTGCTCTACGCGGGCGAGGCGCCGCACCACTGGGTGCTGTCGATCGGCCTGTCGGAGTTCCGTTCGCTGCACCAGGTGCAGTGGAACCTGACGATGGCGGCGACGCTGCTCGTGATGGCGCCCGTGATCGTGATCTTCTTCCTCGCCCAGAAGGCGTTCGTCGAGGGCGTCACGCTGACCGGGGTGAAGGGTTGAGGATCGCGGTCGTCGGCGCCGGCTCGACCTACACGCCGGAGCTCGTCTCCGGCCTCAGCTCGCTCGACGTGACCGAGCTCGCGCTGATGGACGTCGACGCGGAGCGCCTCGAGGTCGTCGGCGGCCTCGCGCGGCGGATGCTCGAGCGCGCCGGCTACCGCGGGAGGCTCGAGCTGACCCGCACGCTCGACGACGCGCTGGCGGGCGCCGACTTCGTGCTCCTCCAGATCCGCGTCGGCGGCCAGGCCGCACGGCTGCGCGACGAGACGATCCCGCTGCCGTGCGGCTGCATCGGACAGGAGACGACCGGCGCCGGCGGCTTCGCGAAGGCGATGCGCACCGTGCCGGTCGTGCTCGAGATCGCCGAGCGCGCGCGGCGTCTTGCGGCGGACGGCGCGTGGATCGTCGACTTCACGAACCCGGTCGGGATCGTCACGCGCGCGCTGCTCGACGCGGGGCACCGCGCGGTCGGACTCTGCAACGTGGCGATCGGCTTCCAGCGCCACCTCGCGCGGCTGCTCGGCGTCGAGCCGGCGCGCGTGATCGTCGACCAGGTCGGCCTCAACCACCTCACGTGGGTGCGGGCCGTGCACGTCGACGGGCGCGACGCGCTGCCCGAGCTGCTCGCGGGGCATCTCGAGGAGCTGGCGGAGGACGTCGGCGTCGCGCCCTGGGTCCTCGAGCACCTGCGCGCGCTGCCGTCCTACTACCTGCACTACTTCTACGACCACGACCGGGTGCTCGCCGAGCAGCGCGACGGCGTGCCGCGCGCCGCGGAGGTCGCCGAGATCGAGCGCGGCCTGCTCGAGCTGTACCGCGACCCGAGCCTGGACGCGAAGCCAGCTCTGCTCGAGCGGCGCGGCGGCGCCTTCTACAGCGAAGCAGCCCTCGGCCTCGTCCGCTCGCTCGTCGCGGGCGACGACGCCGTGCACGAGGTCGACGTGCGAAACGCCGGCACGCTCGCGGGGCTCGCCGGCGACGACGTGGTCGAGGTGCCGGCGCGGGTCCGCGGCGGCGCGCTCGAGCCGCTGCCGCAGGCGCCGCTCGCGCCGGAGCTGCTAGGCCTCGTACAGCACGTCGCCGCCTACGAGCGCCTGGCCGCCGAGGCGGCGGTGACGCGCGACCCGGCGACCGCGCGCAGGGCGCTCCTCGCCCACCCGCTCGTCGGCCAGACCGACCGGATCGAGGCGCTGCTCGCCGGCGCGCTGCTCGAGGAGCAGGCCCGGGCATGAGGCTCGCGCTCGCGATCGACGGCGGCAACTCGAAGACGGACGTCGCGCTCGTCCGCGAGGACGGCGCGCTGCTCGGCGTCGCGCGCGGCGCCGGCAGCTCGCCGCACGCGCTCGGCGCGGCCGCCGCGCTCGACCTGATCGGCGCGCTGATCGACGAGGTCGCGCCGCCCGAGCTGCCGGAGCTGACGATGCTGCTGCTCGCGGGCGCCGACTTCCCCGACGAGGAGGAAGAGCTGCAGCGGCTCGCCGAGCCGCGCGGCTGGTCGCGGTCGCTGACGATCCGCAACGACACGTTCGCGGTCCTGCGCGCCGGCACCGACCGCGGCTGGGGCATCGCCGTCGTGTGCGGCGCCGGGATGAACTGCGTCGGCGTCGCGCCGGACGGACGGCATGCGCGCTTCCCCGCGCTCGGGGCGATCACCGGCGACTGGGGCGGCGGCTACGACCTCGGCGAAGCGGCGCTCTACTCGGCGGTGCGGAGCGAGGACGGGCGCGGCCCGCGGACGCGCCTCGAGCGGAGCGTCGCCGAGCACTTCGCGCTCCCGTCGCCGAGCGAGGTCGCCCACGAGATCCACCGGGGCCGGATCGCGCACCGACAGCTCGTCGAGCTCGCGCCGCTCGTCTTCGCGGAGGCGGCGGACGACGCGGTCGCCGCCGCGCTGGTCGCGCGCCAGGTCGCCGAGGTGGTCGCGTTCGTGCGCGTCGCCGCGAAGCGGCTCGGGCTGGAGGCCGCCGAGCCGGAGGTCGTGCTCGGCGGCGGGCTGCTGCAGGGGGCCGACGCGGCGCTCGTCGCGGAGATCGCCCGGGGCGTGCACGAGACGGTGCCGGGCGCGACGGTCAAGCCGACCTCGGCGCCCGCGATCCTCGGCTCGGGCCTGTACGCGCTCGACGAGCTCGGCGCCGCGCCGGCCGCGAAGGAGCGGCTGCGGAGCGAGCTGGACGGCATGCCTGCACCGGTCACAATCGGAGGCGGCGATGGCTGAGGTTCGCTTCGACCAGGCGACCCGCGTGTACCCGGGGAACGACGCCCCGGCGGTCGACGCGCTCGAGCTGCAGATCCGGGACGCCGAGTTCGTGGTGCTCGTCGGCCCGTCGGGCTCGGGCAAGACGACGGCGCTGCGCATGCTCGCCGGGCTGGAGGAGGTGGACGCGGGCGCGATCTTCATCGGCGACCGCGACGTCACCGACCTGGCGCCGAAGGATCGCGACGTTGCGATGGTCTTCCAGAACTACGCCCTCTACCCGTATCTCACGGTCGCGGCGAACATCGGGTTCCCGCTGCGGATCGCGAAGGTGAAGCGGTCGGAGCGCGACAGGCGCGTGGCCGAGGTCGCCTCGATGCTCGGGCTCTCGGACTATCTCGAGCGCAAGCCGGGCCAGCTGTCGGGCGGCCAGCGCCAGCGGGTGGCGATGGGCCGCGCGATCATCCGCCAGCCGAGCGTCTTCCTGATGGACGAGCCGCTCTCGAACCTCGACGCGAAGCTGCGCGTGCAGATGCGCGCCGACATCGCGGCGCTGCAGGCGCGGCTCGGCGTGACGACCGTGTACGTGACCCACGACCAGTCGGAGGCGATGACGCTCGGCCATCGGGTCGCGGTGCTGAAGGACGGCCGCCTGCAGCAGTTCGACGCGCCGCGCGCCCTCTACCGCGAGCCGGCGAACACGTTCGTCGCCGGCTTCATCGGCTCGCCGGCGATGAACCTCTGCACGGTGGGCGTCGAGGGCGGCGTCGCCCGCTTCGGCGGCGTCGACGTGCCGGTGCCGGACGGCGTGCACGGCGAGGTGGTGCTCGGCCTGCGCCCGGAGGCGCTCGGGCTCGCCGCGGCCGGCTGCCCGGCGGTCGTCGAGGTCGTCGAGGAGATCGGCGCCGACGCGCACGTCTTCTGCGTCGCGGAGATCGGCGGCCGCGAGCAGAAGCTCGTCGCGCGCGTCGACACCGACGACGCGCCGCGCCGGGGCGACCTCGTCAACCTGCGTCCGAAGGCGGAAGCCGCGCACTTCTTCGACCCGGCGACCGGCGCGAGGCTCGCGCCGCGGCCCGGGCGCCTGCTGGCGAGCGGGGCTCCGGGAGCCGCGCCGTAGCGGCTACCCGACGAGGACAGGCTCGAGTGCGCGCCAGCTGCGGCCGCCGTCGCGGGTGACACGGACCGCGTGGGAGCCGGAGGCGATGTCGAGCGCGAACGCGATCCGGGCGCCGACCGGGTCGAGCTGGCTGTTCTGCCCGTCGAACGGCAACGTGACGACCTGCCAGTGCGTGCCGCCGTCGACGGTGCGGAAGAGGCGATCGAACGGCGACCGCACCGCCCCGCGCTTCTGGCCGGCGAGCCAGACGGTGCGCGGGTCGACGACCACGGGCCGGCCGGCGCGCCCGGCAGGGACGGCGCCGCCGCGCCAGTGGTCGCCGCCGTCGCGCGTCCAGAGGACGCGGACGAACGGCGTCCCGGCGCCGTCGGTGTCGAACCCGTAGACGCTGAGCACGCCGGCCGTCCGGCTGAAGAACACGGGCGGAGTGGTTTCGCAGGCGCACTGCCGCGGCACCGGCAGGAGCTGGCGGCGCCACGTGCGGCCGCCGTCGTCGCTGCGGTAGAAGAACGGCAGGCCGCCGGCGCAGTAGCCGCCTGCGAATCCCCGCATCGGGGTTGCGAAGCCGAACCCGTCCTTGTCGCAGCCGAACGGGAGCGTTCCTGCGCGGGCGCTCCCGATCTGCGTGCCCGAGACGAAGGCCCAGGTCCGGCCGCCGTCGCTGCTCGCAAAGAGCGCCTCCCCGGAGGAGCCGGCGGCGGCGCCTTCGTTGACGGCGAGATAGAGGTGCCTGCTGTCGATCATGATCGGCGCGCCGGGGGCCGGTGCTCCTCGCGGGTCGCCGAACGGGCGCGACCGGCGCCAGCTGCGGCCGCCGTCGTCGCTCCGCTCGACCGCGAAGCGATGCCCGCGAAGCCGGGTCGAGAAGAGGAGCGTGCTGCCGTCGATCGTGATCGGGCCCGTCGCCCGGTAGGCGCCCCGGCCCGGGGTCACGTCCCGCCAGGTGCGCGCGCCGTCGCTCGTCGCAAGCAGCCGGAAGGTGTCGCCTCCGGCCGCCAGCGCGTAGCCGCGGCGCGCGTCGACCATCTGCAGCCAGCCCAGCGCGGCCGGCTTGCGGGCCGCGGCGTGGGCCGTGGCCAGCGTCGCGGCGGCGAGCGCTGCGGCGGCGACGGCGACCGCCGCGCGCGCCCAGCCGATGGCGAACGGCAGCTTCGTCATCGCCGCCACATTGTGGACGAGCAGCGCTCGGACCTCGACGCGAGGCCGCGTGCAGACCGTGGGCCGGCGCGAGGCTCGCGCCGCAGCGCGACCCCGCGCCGGCCCCGGTGTCCTAGCCGGTCAGCGCCGGCGGCGAGTCGGCGAAGCTCTCGCCCTCGGGCGCCTGCAGGTGGGCGGGGCTCCGCCGCTGCACGAGCGCGAAGTAGGCCGAGCCGACGAGGAGGATCACGACGACGACGGTCCACAGCACGGGCCGGTGGTTCAGCCAGTTCCAGTGGAAGTTCAGGCCGAGCCCGGTCTGCGCCGGCGTCGGGTTCGTGGCGATCCGCGGCCACGCGAAGTTGATCAGCATCCCGCCGCCCCACGCGAGCGCGAGCACGTTCACCGGGAGGCCCCACGCGCCGAGAGTGAACGGCGCCTTCGCCTTCGGCCAGCCGCGCAGGCGCGCGCGCAGGAGGGCGATGTTGCCGACGAAGTAGGAGAGGTAGATCATCCCGGTCGCGGCGATCGCGATGATCCCGGCGCCCGCGTACTGGAGCATCGGGATGAACGCGAGGACGCCGATCGCGATGCACGTGACGATCGGCGTGTGCAGCGTCGGGTGCACCTTCGACAGGTAGCTCGAGCCGGGCAGCGCCCGGTCGCGGGCCATGCCGAAGCCCAGCCGGATCGTCGACGTCTGGATCGAGAGGCAGCAGACGAAGATCGCGGCCGAGACGACGAGCAGGAACACGGTCGAGAACGCGTTGCCGAAGTTCGCGTCGATGATGTTCGCCGGCCCGAACGCGCCTTTCACGGCGTCGTTCAGGTTCGGGATCGCAAGCAGGCAGGCGAACAGGAAGATGCCGCCGATCACGAACGCGCCGGCGATCGACCCGAGGATCGCCTTCGGCGCCTCGCGCCGCGGGTCGCGCGTCTCCTCGGCGAGCGTGCCGGCCGTGTCGAAGCCGTAGATCACGAACAGCGACATGAACATGGCGAT
>Ga0070741_10011140_pt1 | contig 16686 bp, 18 predicted proteins | sample Coa_R1_4_FD_66440 | JGI IMG/M metagenome (GOLD analysis project Ga0070741, IMG submission 66440) | Surface soil microbial communities from Centralia Pennsylvania, which are recovering from an underground coalmine fire - Coalmine... | ecosystem: Environmental > Terrestrial > Soil > Unclassified ...
TCATGTTCAGGAGGCCGGTGTCGTCGACGTAGATCGGCGCCTTTGCGAGCTTGTCGCAGGCCGCCGTCAGCCGCGGCCAGTCCTCCGCCGCCAGCTTGCCGTTGCGGAGGCGTTGCGACTCGACCTTGGCCTCGCTGCACATGAGCCGCTGCGTCACCTCAGCCTTCGACATCTCGAGCGTGAACAGGGCGACCGGCTTGCGGTGCCGGACCGCCACGTTCGCGGCGATGCAGAGCGCGAACGCCGACTTGCCCATGCTCGGTCGCGCCGCGACGATGATCAGGTTCCCCGGCTGGAACCCCGACGTCAGCCGGTCGAGCTCGCGGTAGCCGGAGGGGGTGCCCGTGAGCTCGGAGCCCGCCTCGTAGAGCGCGGTGATGCGCTCGAAGCTCTCCTTCAGGAGCTCCTCGATGTGCTCGAAGTCGCCAGTGAGGCGCTGCTGGGAGAGGTCGAAGATCACCTGCTCGGCGCGGTCGACGAGCTCCTCCGCCGGCTGCCCGTCGCGCTCGAGCCCGAGCCGGGCGATCTCGTGGCCGGCGCGGACGAGGCCGCGCAGCGTCGCCATCTCGCGGACGATCCGCGCGTAGTGCGCCGAGTGGCCGGCGGCGGTGACGCGCTGCGCGAGCTCGTTCACGCGGGAGACGCCGCCGATCGCTTCGAGGTCGCCGCGGCGCTCGAGCTCGGCGACGAGCGTGATCGCGTCGACCGGGTCGCCCCGCGCGTAGAGGTCGAGCGCCGCCCGATAGATCTTCCCGTGGCTCTCGTAGTAGAAGTCCGACGCGGAGAGGACTTCGCTGACCGCCCCGATCGCACCGGGGGAGAGCATCATCGCGGCGAGGACGGACTCCTCTGCGTCGAGATTCTGCGGCGGGACTGGGGCGGTCGGCGGAGGCTCCGCGAGCTGCAGCATCCGGTTGAAATCAACCATCTCGTACGCGGCCGAGCCACCCCTGTGCAAAGTGGCCTCGTTCGTTCTGGGCGGTGGCCCGGTGCAGGGACATCGGAACACATGTTCGCATACTGTCCGGACGTCGCGGTGGACGAAATCCCCGCAGTTTGCGACGAATGTGTGACGAATTCCCCACGCCCTCCACAGCCGCCTGTGGAGAGCGCCCGGGCACGCGCTACGGGTCGGTCTCGTCCGCGCCGGGCGGTAGGCCGCCGTACGCGATCTCGTCGGCCGCGGCCGCCCCGCCTGGCTGTTCCTGCCCGGCGTCGTCCGGCTCGGCGTCCTCCTGCGCTGCCGCGTCCTCCTCCGGGGGCAGGTCGCCGCCCTCGGGGACGACGAGCGCGCGCACCTCGACCCGCACCTCGTGGAAGAGGTCGATCGGGATCGCGTAGCGGCCGACTCGCTTGATCGGCTCCGGGAGGTCGATCTTCCGCCGGTCGACGCGCACCTTCTGCGTCCGCCAGAGCTCGTCGGCGACGTCGGTCGCGGTCACGGAGCCGAAGAGCGCGCCCGTCGGCCCCGCCTTCACGTCGAACCGGAGCTCCGCGCTCTCGAGCGAGGAGGCGATCAGCCGCGCCTGCTCGACCGTGCGCGCCTCCTGGCGCGCACGCTGCTCGTCGTGCCTGCGCACCTCGGCGACGCGCGCCGGCGTCGCCGTCTCCGCCAGCTTCCGCGGCAGGAGGAAGTTGCGCGCGTAGCCGCGCGCGACGTCGACGACGTCGCCGCGCAGGCCGAGCTTCTCCACGTCCGAGAGCAGGATCACCTCCATCGGCGCTACCCGGCGACGTACGGCAAGAGCGCCATCTCACGCGCGCGCTTGACCGCGGTCGAGATCTGCACCTGGTGCCTGCGGCAGGCGCCGGTGATCCGCCGCGAGCGGATCTTCCCCTTCTCGGAGATGTACCGCCGAAGCTGGTTGACGTTCTTGTAGTCGATCTCGTCGATCTTCTCGCGGCAGAAGTGGCAGTTCCGGCGCCGGGGCTGTGCGCTCGCCGGCTGCCGTCTGCTCCGCTTCTGGTGGTCCTGCTGCTTCGCCATGCGCTCGCTCTCCTCAGAAGGGGATGTCGTCGTCGGCGGCCGAGGGCGCGAAGTCGTCGGCCGCGCCCGCCGGCACGTACTGCGGGCTGCCGGCGCCGTCCTCGCCGCGGCCGCCGAGGAACTGCACGCTCTCCGCGACCACCTCGACCGCCTGCCGCTTCGAGCCGTCCTGCGACTCCCACTCGCGCCACTCGAGGCGGCCGTCGATCGCGACCGGGCGGCCCTTCGACAGGTACTGCGCGCAGTTCTCGCCCTGGTTGCCCCAGACCGTGACGTCGAAGTAGTTCGGCTTGTCCGTCCACTGGCCGGTCGCGCCGTCCTTGCGCCGCGTGTTCACGGCCAGCCGCAGCTTGCAGACGGAGGTGCCGCCTGCGGTGTGGTTCAGCTCCGGGTCCTTCGTCAGGTTCCCCACGAGCACGACGCGGTTGATGTTCGCCATCTAGCTCTCCTCCTCCACGGGCTCCGAGTCCGAGCCCCGAGGGTACTCCTCCGGCGAGACGCTGCCTACGCCCGCCGCGGCCGTGGCCCTGGCGGCCTTCTGCGGCCGCCGCGTCGCCATGTGGCGCATCACCCCGTCCGTGATCTTGAGCACGCGCGAGACCTCGTCGAGGGTGGCCGGCTCGGCGTCGAAGGTGAGCAGGTGGTAGATGCCGTCCGTCTTGTGGTCGATCTCGTACGCGAGCCGCCGGCGCCCCCACGCGGACTCGCCGAGCCACGTGCCGCCGTCGCGCTCGACGAGCTCGCGCGAGCGGCCGATGATCTCCGCCTGCCGCTCCTCGGGCAGCTCGGGGTCGAGCATCAGCAGGATCTCGTAGTCGTTCACGTTCCCTCGGCTCCCTTCCCTCGGTCTAGACGGCCTCACCGGCAGGCGCCGCGGGGAACCATCGGCGCGAAGCGAGGCGAGAAGTCGCGAAACTGTAGCATCGCGCCATGCCGCGTCGGCTGCTCGCGCTCCTCGCCGGCGGTCTCGGGCTCGCCTGGGTCGCGCGCCGGCGGCGCCTCGGCTCGATGGCGGCCGCGACGCCGGCGCCGGCCCCGGCCGGGGATCCCGCCGAGCGGCTGCGGCGCACGCTCGCCGAGTCGAGGTCGGCGGAAGGCCCGCAGGCCGAGAGCGAAGGCCAGCAGGCCGGAAGCGAGGACGCGGCGACCGAGGCGGAGCCGCTCGACGTGCGGCGGCGAGCCGTCCACGAACGCGCGCAGGCCGCGATCCGCGAGATGGAGGAGGGGTAGGTGGCGAGCAGCTTCTTCGACCGGCTGAAGGCCGGCGCCGACGTCGTCGCGGACGCGACGAAGCGCGGCGCGGAGGAGATCCAGATCCGCCGCAAGCTCGCCCAGCTCCACGACGAGACGGCCCGGAAGGCGCTCGAGCTCGTCGGCAGCGGCGCGATCTCGCACCCGGAGCTCGAGGCGCTCGCGGCGCAGATCACCGAGCTGCAGGCGCAACTCGACGCGCTCAAGCAGCAGCACGTGTAGCGCGCGGGCCCGCGCGGCGCGGGCAGGGTCTAGCCGAGCTCCTCGGAGCGGGAGAGCATCGTCCAGCCGCTCGTCGGGAAGTCGAGCCGGTGCCACGAGTCGCGGAGCGGCGGGACGACCGCCTGCGCGTCGAGGAAGATCCAGTGGACGCCCCGGCGCTCGGCGGTCTGCAGGAGGTCGGTCTGCGGCAGCCGGACGAGGCGGTTCTTCAGCTGCGCCCCGTACAGCGGGTAGTCCCAGTCGTCCTCGGTCAGCACGAAACCGACGGTGCCGCCCGGACGGACGTACTGGTCGATCCCCTCGATCACCTGCTCCATCTCGGGGCGCAGCACCGACTGCGCGTCCGCGCGCGACAGCGACCAGACGGCCGGGCCGTCGAGACCCGTCGGCTTGGCCATGTTGAACGCGTGCGTGACACCGAGCGTCAGCGCGCCGAGCACGGCCACGATCGCCGCGAGCGCGCGCCAGCGGTAGACGGCGGCTGCGAGCGGCATCGTCAGCGCGACCGGCGCCACGAAGAAGCGCCCGATCCACACGTTGTAGGTGAAGGTGAGCGAGATCGCAACGAGGAAGAGCGGCACCGCCAGCGCGAGCACCGCCGCGGCCGGCGGCGCGCGGCGGCGCGCGGCGGCGACGAGGAAGGCGACGCCGAGCGCGGGCAGGAGCAGGAAGCCGAGCGGGCCGAAGAACGAGTAGTCCTCGTTCGAGTAGCGGTTGATCGGGAACACGAACGTCGTCCCCGTCGACTCCCTCGGGTTGCGCGGGATCCGGAGCGTGTCGAAGGCGTCGCGCGCTCGCGCTCTGACCCAGGAGCCGGCGTCGTTCAGGACGTGGTAGCCGCTGAGGTCGATGAAGCGATAGCCGATCCTCGCGATCGACGAGACCGTGCCCCCGAGCGTGATCTCCGAGGGCTGGGACGACTGCGACGCCGTGGGGTCGCCGAGCACGTGGCCGGTCTCGGCGAGGTTCAGGACGTAGCTGTACGCGCCGAGCAGCAGGAAGCCAACGGCCGCGAAGGCGGCGCCCTCGGCCAGCCGGCGGCGCACCGGCCTGCGCGTGGCGAGCAGGAGCACCAGCAGCGGCAGCGCGGGCGCCGTCGTCAGCTTCGTCCCGAGCGCGAGCCCGAGCGCGAGGCCGGCGAGCGCGATCTCGACACGGCCGCCGCCGAGCGCGAAGTACGCGGCGGCGACGAGGAACGACGCCGCGAGCAGGTCGTTCTGCGTCGTCACGGACTGCAGCGCGACCTCGCTCAGCGTCGCCGTCAGCAGTGCCGCGAAGGCGGCCGCGGCCCGGCCGAAGCCGAGGCGCCGGGCGCAGCCGGCGACGCCGAGCAGGAGCCCGAGCTGGCCGACGAGCTGCACCGCGGCCGCCGCCGTGTCGCGGCCGACGAACGCGAAGGTGTAGAGGATCTCCATCTCCGCGTCCGGCTGGAAGGCGTTCTGGCGCTGCGTGTGCGACGGGAAGTACTCGACGCGGTGGCGCTGGTACCAGCCCGCCGCTCGCGACAAGTGGTACGTCATCGAGTCCCAGTTGTTCGGCGGCGTCGAGAAGACGAGGAACGCCTCGTAGCCGATGCCGCAGCCGACGACGAGGAGCAGCCCGGCGAGCACCGGATGCGCGCGGAGCGCCGCGCGCACGTCGAACGCGGCCAGCCGCGGCCGCGGACTGCCGCGCCACCGCCACGCGGCCGCCGCCACGGCGAGCAGCACCGCCTCGCAGACGGCGTAGCCGGCGGCGCCGACGACTCCGGGCAGGGAGAGCAGCTCGGTCGCGCCCACGACCTCGGCGGACGCCAGGACGAACGCCGCGAGCCCGAACGAGAGCGCCGACGGCAACTCGAGCGCCGCGGCCGCCAGCAGCGACGTCGCGGCGACTGCCGCGACCGCGAGCACCAGCCAGATCATCTAGGAGAAGATGACAGGATGGCCGGACCGGAGCTCAGGCGGCTGGCGAAGCACGGGCTCGTGTGGCTCGGCTTCGCCGTCAGCGCGCTCTTCACGTACCTCGCCGTCCGCGACGTGCGGCTGCGCGAGGTCTGGCACGGCCTCGCGAGCAGCAACTACTGGTGGACGATCCCGTCGCTCCTGCTCGTCGCGGCGAGCCTCGTGGTGCGAGCCGCGCGCTGGCAGTACCTGTTCGCGGCGACGTCGCGCCCGCCGCTCGCGCCGGTCGTCGAGGCGACGATCCTCGGCCAGTTCGTCAACAACGTGCTGCCCGCGCGGGCCGGGGAAGCCGCGCGGATCATCGCGCTCAACCAGAGCGCGGGCGCGTCGCGTGCGGAGGCCGCGGCGACGGTCGTCGTCGAGCGCGTGTACGACGTGCTCTCGCTGCTCGTCCTGCTGTTCGTGCTGGCGCCGTGGCTGCCGCACGTGACCTGGCTGCGCACCGCGGGCATCCTGGCGGTCGTGCTGACGGCGGCGGTCGTCGGGTCGGTCGTCGCGCTCGGACGCTTCGGCGACCGCCCCTTCCGGCTGCTGCTCCGCCCGCTCGCGCGGCTGCCGCTGATCACGCTCGAGCGAACCGAGCGGGCGGCCGAGAGCGTCGTGCGCGGCGCGGCGGCGCTCCGCGACTGGCGGCTCGTGGCGGTCGCCTCGACGCTGACGGTCGGCTCGTGGATCCTGCTCGGCGCCTCGTGCTGGACGCTGATGCTCGGCTTCCACCTGCACCTCGGGCTGCTCGCCGGGATGCTCGTGATCATCGCGCTCGGGCTGGCGGCGATCCTGCCCTCGTCGCCGGCCGCGGTCGGCGTGTTCGAGGCGGCCGCGCTCGTCGCGCTCAAGGCGTACCGGATCCCGCAGTCGGGCGCGCTCTCGTACGCGCTCGTCCTGCATGCGCTCAACTTCTTCCCCTACATCCTGGCGGGCATCGTGGTGATCCACGCGCACACGCGGCGCCGGCGGGCGCACGCGCCCGCGGTCGCGCGGTGAAGGTCACGTTCATCGTGCCCGCCTTCAACGAGGCGCCGACGATCGAGGACGTCCTCGAGCGCGTCGACGCGCTGCCGCTCGACAAGCAGATCGTCGTCGTCGACGACGGCTCGACGGACGAGACGCCGGCCCTGCTCGCGCGCTGGCGCGACCGGCCGGACGTCGTCCTCGTCCGGCAGGAGAACCGCGGCAAGGGCGCGGCGATCCGCCGGGCGATCCCGCACGTCGACGGCGAGGTGGTCGTGATCCAGGACGCCGACGGCGAGTACGACCCGGCGGATGTGCCGGCGCTCGTCGAGCCGATCGTCCGCGGGCGGGCCGACGTCGTCTTCGGCTCGCGGCTCCGCGGCGGCGCGCCGCAGCGCGCGTACATGTTCTGGCACCTCGTCGGTAACCGCTTCCTGAGCCTGCTGACGAACGTGCTCTACAACACGACGATCTCCGACATGGAGACCGGCTACAAGGCGTTCAGGGCGGACGTGCTCCGCTCGCTCGACCTGCGCTCGGACGACTTCGCCGTCGAGCCCGAGATCACGGGCAAGGTCTGCAAGCGCCGTCTGCGGATCTACGAGTTGCCGGTCGGTTACTACGGCCGCACCTACGCCGAGGGCAAGAAGATCACCTGGCGCGACGGCTTCAAGGCGGTGCGCGTGCTCGTCGCCATCCGCTTCCTCGGGTAGGCGGGCGGAGGCGCCCGGGGTCGGCCTCGCCTAGGATTGCGAAGGGAGCGGCCGGGGCCGGTGCCCCAGCCAGTCTTCAAAACTGGTCAGGCGTGGCAGCCCCACGCTGGCTCGGTTCGACTCCGGGGCCGCTCCGTCGAGTGAACGACGGCGGGCCGCGAGCCCGGCGTCGAGGGCGAGTGCGGCGAGGATCGGCCGTCGAGGCGTCGCCGCGTCAGGGGCGACGGAGCCCGCTCGATCCCCCGTTCGGGGGACGCGCGCGGGCCGCGGATCGCTCATGATCGGTGTCCGGCAACTCGGGGCGTCCGGTTTGGCGGCCGGGACAGCAGCGCTCCGGCAGGCGTGGCGAGGTAGGCGAGAGAGGGCGCCTGGCGTCCTCTCTCCACGCTCGGAGACGGCGCAGCGCCACGGCCGGCGCCAGCAGGCCGGGCCTCAGGCGCGGGGCGCGTGGACGTCGAGGAAGCGGTCGAGGTGCGTCCGGAAGGCCTCGCGGAAGCGGCGCTCGTCGTGGATGCCGTGCCCGCTGCCGGGAACTCGCTCGACTCGCACCGCGGGATGGGTGCGGGCGAGCCGCTCCGCGTCGGCGGCGGAGAAGGCAGCCGCGCAGGCGTCGTCCGCGGCGAGGACGACCACCGGCGGCGTCACGGGCGAGGTGGTGTCGACGCCGGCGAGCGTTGAGCCGTCGATCGCGCAGTCGAGGACGCGGATGTCCATGCGGAGGTGTGCGAAGGCCATCGCGGCGAGGCTGTCGGCGGCGCGGATCTCGCCGATGGTGAACCGGCCGTCCGCCCGAGCCGGCGTCGACGCGAGCCGCGCGGCGACCTCGTCCTCCGACCGCCCCGCCTGCCGGTCGGCCGCCGCGCCCGCGCGCAGCGCCGCGAAGACGACGCCGGCACCCGCCGGCGGCTCGCCGCCGCGGTCGGCCGCGAGGAGGGGCGGATCCTCGAGGAAGGCGGCCGCGACGAGCTCGGGGTGCTGCTGCGCGACCCACCACGCGACGACGCCGCCGAGCGAGTGCCCGACGAGGACCGCCGGGCGCCGCGCGACCCGGCGCAGCAGCCCGGCGACGTCCTCGCCGTAGTCGTCGATCCCGTACGCGTCGGGCGCGTGGTCGGAACGGCCGTGGCCGCGGAGATCGACCAGGATGACACGCCGCCCGGCCTTGAGCTCGTCGGGGAGCCAGCCCCACGTCCTCGCGCTCGACGCGACCCCATGCAGGAAGACGACCGGCGCCGCGTCGCGCGGCCCCTGGGCCTCGACGTGGAGGCCGATGCCGTCGCGCTCGACGCGCATCGTCTCGGGGCCGCTCACGTCGGCCGGCGGCACGCGCGCGGCGCCTACTCGCTCTCGCTCTTCGGCCGGCGGCCTCGTCGCGCCTGCTTCTGGCCCTTCGACGCGAGGTCGGCGACCTCGTCCGCGTTGACGTCGAGGACGATCTGGCCGCGGCGTGCGTCCGCGTACTTGATGATCACCTGAGCGGCGTTCCGCTCCTCGATCTCCTTGCCGCTGAGATCGGAGACGAGCACCGTCTTGCGCGCCATCGAAACTCCTTTTCGCTCGGGGAGTCGCCTGTTTCTCTGCGTGGAAACTAGCGCAGATCTCCGGGCCCGCTCGCGCTCGAAAAACGCCGCGCGCACGCCGCGCGGACCGCGCCCGCGCCGGGCGGAGCCGCGCCGGCGGCGTCGATCAGCGCAGGGCGTCGGCGAGGAGCCGGTAGCGCTCGAGCTGCTCTCGCCGCGCGGGCGACGTTCCCGGCGACCCGCCCCACTGGTCGATCCGGGCGAGCAGGTGCTCGCGGATCTCCCGCGTCAGCAGCGGGTCGAACGCGCGCAGCTCCTCGGCGAGCCGCGCGAGGCGGAGGTCGACGACGTCTGCGGTTGGGTGGGAGTCGGGGAGGGCGGACACAGTTCTACCGTCGGCATCTCGTACAACGAACGTATCGTCGATTTACCGCAATCGTCCTCACTCTGACGGGGGAATTGCCGGTGGTATTGGGCGCCTCGGTGGAGACCTCTGTCCAACTGGCCAGTACGGACCAGTCGAGTACCCGTTGAGGCAGCGCACGCGTCGCCGTACCGTCCCGTGAATCCGGCGACGGAAGGCCGAAAGCCCCGTAACGAGCGGTGCGGTTGAGGGCTGATCGATCGCCCGCTGGCCCTCCTCGACGGTCGGGCTGCGACGCCGGGACGTCACGTCCCGGCGTCGGCGCCAGTTGCGTCCAGGAGGACAACCGGCTCGGGGCTACGGGAGCGCGCGGGCGACCGCATCGGGCACCCGCTCGGGCTGGAACGGCTCGACGACGAGATCCTTCGCGCCCGTCTCGATCGGCTCGAGCGCGCTTGCCTCCTGCCCGAGGGCGGAGCACAGGACGACGGGCGTCTGCGGCCGGGCCGCGAGGAGCTCGCGGAGCGCGCCGCGCCCGTCCTGCTCGGGTGCCATCGCTACCTCCGCTCGCCGTCGTCGCCGCCCACGCCGAGGAGCGACTCGACGCGGACGGCCCAGGCGCCGCCATCGTCGACGACGAGGCGGCCGACCCCGAACGGCCGGCCGTTGACGTAGAGGTCGATGGGATCGTCCGCCTCGCGGTCGAGGCAGACCACGGTGCCGCTGGGAGCCTTCACGAGCGCGGCGAGCGCGACCCTCGCGCGGCCGACCTCCGCCGAGAGGCGGACGGTCACGTTGCGGATCTGGTCGAGCGGGATCGCGCCGGCCGCCGCGGGCTCCGCCGACTCGGCGCCGCCGAGCGCCCGCGTGAGCTGCGCGACGAAGGCGCTCGGCACCAGCTGGATCAGGCGGCACGGCTCGCCGAGCAGCGTGAGCTCGACCGCCGTCGCGTACGGCGCCGGGTCGAGCAGCTCGAGGACGGTGTCGACCTGGTCGAAGGCGAGCGCGCGCGGCGGCGAGATCTCGACGTTCGAGCCGAGCACCTCGGCGGTGGCTGCGGACGCGGCTGCCGTCATCGCGCTCATCGCCTCGGCGACCGCCGACAGCTGCGGCTCGTCCAGGTCGCCTTCCGCCGGCGTCGGCTCGGGGTCGGCGCCCGCGATCGCCGCCGCGAGGCGGTGCGCGGTCGTCCGGCTGCCGACGAAGAGGGTGTAGCCGCCGGCGCCGCCGACGTAGCTGGCGACGGCCGCGACGCCCGGGACCGGCAGAGCCTCGAGCGCCGCCGGCGCTCCCGAGACGACGGTCGCGCGGCCGACCTCGACGGGTCTGCCGCAGACGCTCTCGAGCGCCGCCGCAGCCGCCGCCGCGGTCGAGCCGGCGAGCTCGAGGAGCGCGTCGGTCGGCGTCATGCGGACTCCGAGAGGACTTCGAGGAGGCTGACGGCGCGGTGGCGGCCGCTTCGTCCAACCTGCGCGCGCCGCACCGCGCGATCGCCGGCCCAGAGGGTCACGCCGTCGTCGGGCCTCGCGCCGAGCGGGAGGATGTCGCCCGGGCGCAGCTCGAGGAGGCTGCTCAGGGGGACGTTCAGCGCGGCGACCTCGGCGCGCACGTCGAGCGGGACGCCCGAGAGCGACTGCGTCAGCCGCCGCGTCGACTCGCTGTCCGGACCGGCGGGCGACGAGTCCTCGTCGCCGGTGTCGGCGGCGGCGAGGATGTCTGCGGGGCACACGATCGAGAGCGTCGACGAGGTCGCGTCGATCCGCACCTCGACGGTGACGACGAGAACCGGCTCGGCGGCGCTCGCGATCCTGACCATCCCGAGCTGCTGGTGGACGTCGCGGATTGTGAGGCGGCCGCCGATCAGCTCCTCCCACGGCGGCGAGAGCTCCGTGACGAAGCGCTCGAAGACGCGACGGGCGATCACCTGCTCGAGCTCGCTGAGCGGCCGCTCGACCGGCTGCGGCTGCGGGTTCGAGGCGCCGAGCAGCCGCTCGAGGATCTGCATCACGAGCGGCTGCTCGATCGCGACGAGCGCATGCCGCTCGAGCGGCTCGAGCTCGAGCAGCGCGACAACGGTCGGCTGCGGGAGCGAGCTCATCGTGCCGCCCCAGGTCCGCTGGTCGACCTCGATCAGCGCCAGCTCGAGGGCGAGCTTCAGCTCCGCCGAGAGCCGTGGGCCGGCGGTGCGGCAGAAGCCCTCGTGCGCGCGCGTGATGCGGCGGACGTGCTCCTGCGAGAGTGGTGTCGGCCGCGAGAAGTCGATCACGCGGACCCGGTGCGCGCGGTCGCGGCGCGGGTCAGCGGGCTCCTTGGAGAGCGCGCCCTGCTCGGCGGCCGCGGCGAGCCCCGAGCTCTGGTCCTCCGGGAGCGCGCGATTCACGTTGCCGCCTCCCCGGCACGCGCGAGCGCCTGAAGGCTCGACGCCGTCGACGCGAAGGTCGCGAGCGAGGCGCCGGGGCACGCCGCGGCCGGCACGACGGTGGCGCCGGATCCGGCGCAGAGCTTCCGGCCGACAGACAGGTTCCTCAGCACTCCCACGTGACGCGTCCTCTCGTCTCAGCGACCCCGCAGCCGGCGGGGCGATCGACCCGACGCTCGCGTGATCGGCGTCGGGTCGCGGCTGCTGAAGAGCCCGAGGCCGCGTATCCCTCGTTCTGGGGACGTCTCGCCCCGGATCGGCGGTGCCCTAGCCCGCGGGACGCTACGGAGCGGGGCGCGGGCGAGGCTTGGCGACGCGGCCTCGCGACGAGGCCTTGGGGACGGCCGACACGGGCCGCGTCAGGCGCGCGGCCTGGCGCGGCACGCTCGTCGCCGACACGCCGCTGTGGAGGACCGAGACCTCGGTCGCCGTGTTGCGCCCGCCCCCGTAGCCGATGATGCCGACGCGCAGCAGTTGCTGGCTCCCGGTCGTCGCGCCCTCGAGGCCGCCCACCCTGACGCGGACGACGCCGCCGACGGCGACCGTGACCGCGGAGTTCGCCTCGGCCGTGACGACGACGTCCAGCGGCTGCGTCCGGTCGCTGTCGAGCGGCACCCGGACGCCGACGGGCCGGTCGATCGACGTCGCTCGCAGCCCGCCGGGCGGGCTGTACAGATGGAGGCCGAGGCTGGAGTCGACGTAGAGGCCGTAGACGAGCGCCCCCGGCACGTCGTAGACCTGGAGCACGGGCAGCGTCGCCAGCGGCTCGTACCCCGCCGAGATGCGGAGGCGGTCGTGGACGGCGACCGGCCCGGCGATGCCGAAGGCGCCGCCGAAGAGGCGGATCGCGTACGCGCTGTCGTTCGTCGGGCCGGACGGGAACGGCCCCCGCAGGTCGGCGTTCAGCTCGCCGTCCGCGGCGGCCGTGACCGAGCCGCAGCAGTAGCTCGCGGTCACCGCGTCGAAGCCGCTCGGCGCGACGATCGCGCTCTCGTCCGACTGCGCCGTCGCCGAGCCGATGCCGTCCGAGGCGCGGACGAGGACGATGACGCGCTTGCCGACGTCGGCCAGCGTCGGCGTGTACGACGGGAACGTCGCCCCCGGGACTGCGATCCTGCCGACGTACCACTGGTAGGTGAACGCCGTCGGGTTGCCGGCCCAGGTGCCGTTCGTCGCCTGCAGCGTCTGTCCCTGCTGCGCCGTGCCGACGATCGTGGGCAGGCCGGTGTTGGCGATCGTGCTCGTCGGCGCGGCCGGCACGGCGCCGGCGGCGGCGAACGCATCGAGGTCGGCGGCGTCCATCTCCTCTGCCAGGTAGGCGGCCGCGCCCGGGGTCGCCACCGTCGCGAGCGAGGGGGCATAGGCCGAGGCGGGCAGCTTCACGCTCCCGGGCGTCGCCGGGTTGAAGACGCCGATCACCGGCACGATCACGCTCGCTCCGCGGGCTCGCGCGTCGGCGACGACGGCGCCGACGGAGATGTAGCTCGCCTCGTTCTCGTAGGCCTCGGGCATGGCGATCCAGCCGGCCGGGTAGCGGTCGAGGAAGTTGTTGCTGACGAGCGCCTTCGGGACGGTCAGCGAGGACGCGACGGCCTCGGCCGCGGCGAGCTCTGCCGGCGTCTCGGCCTGCGCGATGTAGCCGGCGGCACCGTAGTGGCGGACGGCGGCGACGCCCGCCTGCGTGGCGAGCGGCTGCCAGACCATGATCTCGAGCCCGGCCGCCCTCAGCTCGCCCACCTGCCGGTCGGTCGTCGTCGAGGGGTCGACCGCGACCCAGCGCACCTTGCCGGCGGCGCGGAGCGCCGACGACGCATCCCATGCCGTGAACAGTCCCTTCCCGCCGAAGGGGCCGGCGCTGCCGGCGCTGTCGCCCGCGGCGACGGTCCCGGCGGTCGGGCGCGGGGCGGCGGCGGGCGCGAGCAGCGCCAGCGCGGCCACGGCGAGCGCCGCCGCGGTCGCCGCGACCTTCCAGCAGCGTCGTGCCGCGCCGCGGGGGCGACGGAGTGTCGCGGCCACGTGCCCAACGTTGCCGTGGCAGGCGCGCCGGCGCGCTGGACCAGGGCACAGCGATCTCATACCCAAAGAGCCAAGACGGGGCACGGGCACGGAGCTGATCACGGTGCTCGGGAACCCGATCACCGAGGCGCTCTGGACGGCGGAGGCGCCGATCCGGCACCGCCCGGAGGACGTCCGAAAGGCACCGACGTCGAGACGTGAGGGGGGCGGCCGGACGAGCGGCGCCGGTAGCGTCTGCGGCTCACGCACTCGACGCGGGAGGGACTCGTGCAGATCCACGGCGACGCGATCCGGTTCGGCATCCACTCGGGGCCGCAGTACACGAGCTACGAGGACTACCTGACGTTGTGGACGCGCGCGGAGGAGCTCGGCTTCGACTGGGCCTCCGACTTCGACCACTTCCTGCCGATCCAGGCCGACCCGAACGGGCCGTGCTTCGAGGGGACGGCGCTGCTCGCGGCGGTGGCCGCGCGTACGAGCCGCGTCCGCTGCGGGATGCTGGTGCTCGGGGTCACGTACCGTCACCCGGCGGTCGTCGCGAACATCGCCGCGACGATCGACCACGTCGCGGGCGGCCGGCTCGAGTTCGGCCTCGGCGCCGCCTGGTACGAGCTCGAGCACCAGCAGTACGGGATCCCGTTCCCGCGCGTCGGCGTGCGGATGGACATGCTCGACGAGGCCTGCCGGATCGTCCGCAGCCTCTGGACGAACGAGACGACGACCTTCGAGGGGCGGCACTACCAGCTGCGCGACGCGCGCCTGGAGCCGAAGCCGGTGCAGGAGCACCTGCCGCTCGTGATCGGCGGCGCGGGCGAGCGGCGGACGCTGCGGATTGTCGCCGAGCACGCGGACATCTGGAACGGCTTCCCGGGCGGGCTCGACGAGTACCGGCACAAGCTCGAGGTCCTCGCCGGCCACTGCGCCGACGTCGGCCGCGACCCGCGCGACATCCGCAAGTCGCTGACGTTCCGGGCGATCCTCGCCGACACGGAGGAGGAGGCGCGCCGGCGCGCGGACGCGCAGCTCGGGCAGATCCCGCCCGACCGGCGGGCCGGCCTGATCGTGGGGACGGCAGAGCAGTGCGTCGAGGCGCTGCGCGGCTACGCCGAGCTCGGGGCGGGCGACTTCCTGCTCGCGGTCCGGGCGCCTGCGGACTGGCAGACGATCGAGCTCGTCGCGCGCGAGGTGGCGCCGGCGCTCCGCGAGGTCGGCTCAGCCGTCGGCGCTCGGACGAGCGGGTAGCGCGACCGGCTCGACCTCGAGCGTCAGGCCCTCGAGCCGGCGGATCCGCACCTGCTCGCCGGGGGCAGCGCCCGCGGCGCAGGTCGCCTGCCACAGCTCGCCGTCGAGCCGCACGGTCCCCTTCGGCCGGCACTCCGACGCCACCTGCGCGACGCGGCCGAGCAGCGTCTCGGGCCCGACCCGGACGCGTCCTCGCCTCGTGTACCAGAGCCAGAAGAGGCTCTGCGCGACCTCGACGGCGGCTGCGGCCCCGACGAGCGCCAGCCCCGCCGACCCGTGCACCACGAGCGCCGCGAGCAGGATCGCGACCAGCAGCAGCACGGAGGGCGGCTACCCGCGCGCGGCGCGGCGAAGCACGCGCTCGTCGCCGACGCGACGCGTGAGGCCGTCGGCGTCGAAGCGCTCGAGGACGAGCTGCGCCGTCCGGCGGCCGACGCCGAGCAGGTCGCGGAACCGGGCGAGCGTAATCCGGCCGGCGGCGGCGCCCTCGGCGAGCAGCGCCTCGCGCGCGCGCTCGAACGTGTCGCTCGACACGGCCATGCCGTCGCCGAGCCGGACGAGCTCGCCGGCCTCCTCGAGGAAGGCTCCGAGCCGCGGGTCGTCGACCTTGACCGCGTTGCCGCCGGCCTGCGCCAGCTCGGCCCGCAGCAGCTCGGCCGCCTCCGCCTGCGCGCCGAGCGTGGCCGCCGCGCCGGGGAGGTAGAGCTTCGCGCCGCGCCGCTCGACGTCGAGCAGCTGCGACACGGCGGGCGCCCAGGGGGCCGGCGGCAGCAGCTCGGCGAGCGGCAGCCCCGGGTCGAGCGGCGTCGACGCCGCCCGCTCCTCGAGCCGCGCCCGCGCGCGCGCCCGCAGCTCCTGAAGCCACGCCTCGGAGAACCAGTGGTCGCCGGCGCGAGGGAGCGCGGCGAGGCCGCGCGCCAGCTCGTCCGGTGTCAGCAGCCCGCGCGCCTGGACGGCGGCGGCGGTGACGGGCGCGTGGACGACGGCGCGGACGATCGACTCGGCGTCGCCGCGCGCGAGCAGCTCGAGGCGCGCCGGGTCGCTCCGCCGCGGCGGCGACGGGTCGAGGACGACGCCGCCGCCGACGGTCGTGGTCGTCCGCAGGACGACGCGGTCGCCCCGTGCCGCCACGACCGGCTGCCCCAGGCGGAGCTGGGCGTACGGCCCGCGGCGGGCGACGCGCGCGGTGACCGCCGTCGTGCCGAGGTGGACGGTGACGTCGGCGGGAAGCTCGGCCACCTCCTCGAGGGCCACGTCGAGGCGGTAGGTGACCGGGTACCAGCCGCGCTCGACGAGCGCGTCGCCGCGGCGCAGCTGCTCGCGCGCGACGCCGGGCAGGCTCAGGGCGACGCGCTGGCCCGCGCGCGCCCGCTCGACCGGCTCGTCGTGCACCTGCACGCTGCGGACGCGCACCGGGAGGCCGCGCGGCTCGGCCGTCAGCTCGTCGCCCGCGCGGATCGAGCCCGACCAGAGCGTGCCGGTGACGACGGTGCCGATGCCGCGGAGCGTGAAGACCCGGTCGACGTAGAGGCGCGTGCCGCCGGGGAAGCGGCGCCGCGCGAGGGCGTCGGCGGCGTCGGTCGCGTCGGCGGCGGCCGCGAGCGCCGCCCGCAGCTCGTCGAGGCCGGCGCCGGTCCGCGCGCTCGTCACGACGACCGCTGCGCCGGGGACGAGCTCGCGCGCCTCCTCGAGCGCGAGCGCGAGCGTCTCCTTGTCGACGCTGTCGGCCTTCGTGACCGCGACGACGCCGCGGTCGATCCCGAGCAGGCGGAGGATGGCGAGGTGCTCGTGCGTCTGCGGCCGGGCGCCCTCCGCCGCGTCGAGCACGAGCAGGAACAGGTCGATCCCGGTCGCGCCGGCGACCATGTTGCGCACGAAGCGCTCGTGGCCCGGCACGTCGACGAGCGAGAGCCGCCGGCCGTCGGGGAGCGCGAGCGGCGCGTAGCCGAGGTCGATCGAGATCCCGCGCCGCCGCTCCTCGGGCAGGCGGTCCGTGTCCTTGCCTGTGAGCGCCCGCACGAGCCATGTCTTTCCATGGTCGATGTGGCCGGCGGTGCC
>Ga0070741_10011141_pt1 | contig 16686 bp, 9 predicted proteins | sample Coa_R1_4_FD_66440 | JGI IMG/M metagenome (GOLD analysis project Ga0070741, IMG submission 66440) | Surface soil microbial communities from Centralia Pennsylvania, which are recovering from an underground coalmine fire - Coalmine... | ecosystem: Environmental > Terrestrial > Soil > Unclassified ...
CCCCCGTCCCCGGTTCGCTTCCTCTCCCATGGCTTCGTCCCACGCCGGCCCGGACAGCGCATCTTTGGCGGACTTTTTCCGCATCCTGCGGCTTCGGCTTGGACTGATCTTTCTGATTTTTGCGCTGGTCGTCGTCACCGCCGTCGCCGTGACCGCCCTGCTGCCGCGCTGGTGGCTGGCCACGACCAAGATCCGGGTCGAGAAACCCGAGAGCGAGGTGAAGCTTTTCCAGGCCCAGACCAACAGCTATTACGATCCGTACTTCCTCCAGGACCAGTTCAAGATCCTGCAGTCGGAAAAGATTCTTTATCCGGTCATCAACCACCTCGGGTTGGCGGAAAAGCTCGGCCGCTCACTCGGCGCCACCGGCCCGCTCACCACCACCGATACCTTCAACTATCTGCTCAGGTACATGCTGCGGGTCGAGTCGCAGCGCAGTTCCTCCATCATCGAGATCAACGTCTATGCCCGCGACGCCCGCCTGGCGGCCGATATTGCCAACGAGATCGCCTGGGTCTATGCCGATGACCGCATCGCCCTCGCCACCTCCGAACAACGTGAAGGCCTGGAAAAGCTCAAAACCGAGCTGACCGAGCAGGAAAAGACCGTTTCGCAACAGCGCGATACGGTGGAAAAACTCCGCCACGACCTCGGCATTTCCGGCGTCGATCTGCAGTCGCATTACAGCGACATGGAGATCGAAACCCTGCGCCAGATGCAGAATTCGCTCATTGCCTTGAGCGTGGACGCGATTGGCCGCAAGACCCGCTGGGAGCAATTCAAAGCCATCCCGTTCGAACAACGTCTCAATCTGGTCAATTCCGAGCTGATTCAGGACCAAAACATCCAGAATCTTCTCCAAGCCTACCTCACGGCGGATCAGAAGGTCACCCAGCTCAAGGCCCGCCTCGGGGAAGCCCATCCCGACCTGATCGCCGCCGTCGCCAACCGCGCCAAAATTCGCGACCAGCTCGAATCCCTCCTCAACGGCTACGAAAAATCCCTCCAGATCTCCTTTGAGGAGGCGGAAGCGCGGGTCACCGAGCTCAAGCAACAGCTGACCCAGGCCAAGGTCGACCAGATCCTCTCCGCCCGCGAGCGGATGCGTCCCTTCGACGAGGCCACCCAGAAGCTGGACGACGAGACCCGCCTGCTCACCACGCTCAAGCTCACCCTCCGCCAGCGCGAAATCGATTTTCAGGTCCCGAAAAAAACCATCGAGATCCTCAACACCGCCGAGCCCGCCTCGCGTTACAGCCGGCCGAGCTGGCTGCTCAACCTGATCGCCGCCGGACTTTTCGGCGCCGTCCTCGGCATCGGCGTCGCCGTCCTGCTCGAGTATTTCGACACCAGTTTCCGCAGCGTGGCCGATGTGGAAGACCGCCTTCAGCTTCCCGTTCTCAGCGTCATTCCCCTGGTGCGCGATCCCAAGAACCTCGGCGGAGACGACCCGGCCGCCGCCGAACCGTTCCGTGTCCTCCATACCAACCTCAATCTCGCGCTCAAGCCCGGCCAGCCGGCCGCCCTCGTCATGTTTTCCGCCGGCCCCGGCGAAGGCAAGTCCACCACCTTGCATCATCTCGTGCGCACCATGGCCACAGCCGGCGAGCGCGTGCTGCTGATCGATTCCGACCTTCGCCGGCCCACCCAGCACCGCCTGGCGCATCGCCCGAAGGAGCCCGGCCTCGCCGATTTTCTGCTCAACAAAGCTCCGCTCGATGCGGTCATCCAGCGCGCCACCGTCCCGGGACTCGATTTTGTGCCCAGCGGATCGGCCTCCGGCTTCACCCTCAGCCTGCTCTACGTCAACCGCCTGCGCGAACTCATCGCCGAGCTGCGCAGCCGCTATGACAAGATCGTCTTTGATTCGCCGCCGATCATCGGCGTGAGCGATGCCGCCGTGCTCGCCACCGTGGCCGATGCCGCCGTGCTCCTCATCCAGCACCGGCGCAATCCGCAAAGCATGGTCCTGCGGGCAAAGCAGATCATCGACGGCATCAAGACTCCCTTGCTCGGCGTCATTCTCAACCAGGTGCCGGGCAACGCCGGGGACGACTACAGTTATTACACGAAAAATTACGCCTACTACCGCGACCAGGGTGGGCCGGAGGAAAAGTCCAGGCCGGCCGTCGCGCCCGCCACCGGCGAAAAACTCATCCTGACCGAGCGCCGCGGGAAATAGGCGTCCACAAAGGCCTCTTTTCCTGGCTGCCTCGTCCCGCCGCAGAATGCAGTTGACGCCGCCCGCGCGCCGCGTAGCACTTGTCCTTCCCTCGCGGGCGTAGCTCAGTTGGTAGAGCACCACCTTGCCAAGGTGGACGTCGAGAGTTCGAGTCTCTTCGCCCGCTCCATTTTCCCGAAGACCCCTGGTGGCGACACCCGGGGTCTTTTCATTCTCCTTCGGGAAAGCCCCGCAATCCAGGTTTGCAGATAAACCGTTTGATTTGTGGGCCGGGATGGCGTCTATCCTCGTTATCATGGACATTCCGAAAACCGCGCCTCATTCCCGGCTGGCGGCAGTACTTACTGAAACCTTCGGCTTTGGCCCGGCCCTTGCCTCGATCGCCGCCCTTTTCATCATCGCCGTCTTTTTCCTCGCGGTCGTTTGGTTCATCCGGTCGGCCCCCCCGCGCACCATCACCCTCTCCAGCGGGCCGCCGGGCAGCACCTTGCAGCGCTATGCCGAATCCTATCAGAAGATCCTGGCGGCCTATGGCGTAACTCTTCAGATTCTTCCTTCGGCGGGGTCGCAGGCCAACCTCCAGCAGCTCGAGTCAGCTGAATCGCATGTGGATATCGGTTTTGTCCAAAGCGGGCTGGCCCAAAACGGGAATGTCAGCGGCTTGGTTTCCCTTGGCAGCATTGCTTATCAGCCACTGTGGGTTTTTTATCGCAGTCCGGCCCGGATCATCCGCCTGTCCGAGCTGGGAGGAAAAAAGATCGCCGTCGGGCCGCCGGGGAGCGGCACGCGTGTGCTCGCGCTCGCCCTGCTCCAGGCCAACGGAATCACCGATACCTCCGCCACGCTGCAGAATCAGGATGCCGAGGCGGCGGCGGCCGACCTGCTGGCCGGAAAACTGGATGCCGTTTTCCTCATGGGCGACTCCGCCTCGATTCAGACCCTGCGCACCCTCATCCGGTCGCCCGAGATCCAACTCTACAACTTTGTCCAGGCCGATGCCTATGTCCGGCGCTTTTCCTATCTCAACAAGATGACGCTTCCGGAAGGCTCGATTGATCTGGGAAAGAATTTGCCGGCGGAAAACATGGCGCTGGTCGGCCCCACCGTGGAGTTGGTCGCCCGCAAGGGATTAAATCCGGCCTTGTCCGATCTGCTCCTCGAAGCCGCGCAGGAGGTTCACGGAAAACCCAGCCTTCTCCAAAAACAGGGCGAATTCCCGGCGCCGCTTGAACATGAGTTCAAAATCAGCGAGGACGCCCGCCGTTACTACAAGTCGGGCAAGAACATCACCCACCGCATCATCGGTTCGTTCTGGCTGGCCAGCTTCGTCAACCGGACCCTGGTGGCTTTTCTTCCCGTGTTGATCGTGCTGATTCCCGCGCTCCGTTTCTTTCCCAACGCCTACCGGTGGAGAATTCGGATGAAGCTTTACCACCATTACCGGAGGCTTCTCCGGCTGGAAAGAGAGGCGGCCGGCGGAGTAACGCATGAGCGTGAAGAGGATCTGCTGCGCCGGCTTAACGAAATCGAGGACGGCGTCAGCCGCCTCAAGGTTCCGGCGTCGTTCGCCGATCAATATTATGCACTGCGCGGCTACATCATGTTCGTCCGCGCGCGGCTGAAGTCACCGGCACGGACCTGACGCCGCCGCGATACACGCTGGCTTCGCCCGATGAAATCGTCTTCTCCGGTAAGCACTGGCGCAGGGCCACCCAAGTTTTTATCGCGAAATGAATTAATTTTCGTTCTTTATTATCCCGTAAGATCCCCCGCCAAGTTGAAAGAGTGCTATCGTTTTCTTGTTGCCTTCACTACCGGCTCACCCGGTTCTTTTGCCGTAAGAGAGATTATTTCACCTTTTTGATCGGACAAAAATTTCAGCTCCGCATCTTCCGATCTCAGAAAGAAGTCCTGCTCGGATGCTGGAAAAATCGGCTCCTTCGGCGACCGACCTGGAACTTCAACAAAAAGCTGCCCCTTATTCAGGGAAATGATCACAGAGATCCCTGGAGAAACCTCATAAGTGCCAACATATTTGGCCAATTTTTCTTGAGGCAACGAGAGGGCCGGGCGTTCCGAAGGCAAAACGATGCTTTTCCCAAATGCCACTTTGGCCAACTTCGGTGCGATGTCACTGGCACCAACACCCTCCAGATTGCTAAGCACAATGACACTCGTCTGAGTCTCCGGAAAATAACTGACCTGAGAATTAAATCCGGCAATCTCACCGGCATGGTAATAGACTTTCTGTCCCATGAATTTGAATATACCAATGCCCAGTCCGGCGCTATTATTGAGCGGTGTTGTCATCCTTGTTAAGGACTCCGACCGAAGGATCTTTCCGCCATAAAGAGCCTGCTGCCATCGCAGCAGGTCATGAGTTGTCGAATACAGTCCGCCCGCTGAAAAAGCCCTTGTCATATCGATGTATCCGGCCGGAACGACGCCGTCGGGACTGATTTTATAACCGGTGGCCTCCTGCTCGACCGGCGCAGAGTTGAAATCGTAGCCGCTATCGTGCATTCCTGCAGGATCAAAAATATTTTTGCGCAGAAAATCGGCATAGTTTTGACCGCTGATTTTCTCGATCAGACATCCAAGCAGGATATAACCTGAATTGCTGTACCGAAAGTTTTTTCCCGGCGGGAAATCCAGCGGCTTATCGCGAAAGTAAGCGACCAGTTCCTCAGGCGAGACACGGACGCTCTGGGCGGCGTTATACTCGGCAAACTTCGTCAGATCCGGAATGCCCGACGAGTGGGTAAGAAGTTCAAGAAACGTGATCTTTTCCCACGCTGTCGGAATATCCGACAAATAATTCTTGATAGGATCCCCTAAGTGCAGCTTGCCCCGCTCCTCCAGAAGCAAAATACACGCCGCGGTAAACTGTTTCGTCAAAGAGCCGATGCAAAATTTGGTACTCGGGCTGTTGGGAGTCTTTCGATCGATGTCGGCAAATCCATATCCCTTATCCAGCAGAATGTCGTCAGCTCGAACAATGAGCACTGAACCCATAAATTTTCCACCTGTGACAGAATATTGCACCACTTCGTCCAATCGGGAAGCAAAAGCCTGGAGGCCGCATGCAATGCAGAAGGAAAAAACCAGAGCCGGGAATTTATTCATAGGAAAATTTTTTTGACATTGGACTCATGGATGAGCTGCTTTCGCCCGGGCGATATAGGCGTCGACCATTGCGTTTGTGACCACGTACTTCCACCCGCCGTCCGTTTTCTGATACTCCGTGCGGTCCTTCGGCGTGCCGGGCAGGCGAAGCCTGACCCGGTCTGGGCTGATCTGCTCAACCGTGGCCGTTTCCAGGACGGCGGCGTTCGGGAACGGGTTATGCATGTTAGCGGACGCGAGCAGCGCTGCCGCCATTTTTTCCGGTGAGCCCCATTGGGTACGCTCGCTCGCGGGCAGCGTGGCCATGAAAGCCAAGGCTTTCGTCCGGCCAGCGCTGTCAAAATAGAGCATTTTTTTCACGGCCTCGACGTCGCCTCGATCGCACGCCCATGCGAAGGTTTGCAAGGTGGCGAGAGGCGTGGACTGACCTTCGTTGCGATAATCGCTCGGCACTGGAGGGGGCAATACCGGCGCAGAAGCAACGGCCGGTGCCGGGCCATTTTCATTTTCGGTGGATACGGTGGGCGTGATCGGCGCTGCGGACGACACCCGAGCCTGCCAGAGCTCGCTGGCTTTGAAAAGCAGTTGGGTGTTGGCTGAGCGCAAACGAGCGGCTTCCACCGCACGGCGGTGATAAACCCAGGACAACGCACCGCCGGTAATTGCCACTGAGATCGACGCCGATAGCAGCGATGTTTTAAATGACATGACGTGTGGGCAAATTAAGGAGAAGCTAGTTTCGCCAGCGTTTCGTTATTAAGAACGCCCGGCGCGTACCGGACCCCCGCAGGTGGCACGACATACTTCCAGCCGTCGGGAGTGAGCTGGTATTGATGAAAATTCTTGGTTGAGCCGGGCCAGCGCATTGCCACCCGGTCGGGCGCGAGAGGAACGACATTCAGGTGATCGATCAGATCGGCTCCGGGCGGCGGCGAAACTAGCGCATCAGCCGCAAAGAAGAATGCGTAAAGTTCTTCCGGCGTGGAATAGCGGGCACGAAGCGATTCCGGCATGGAGGCGAGCACTTTCACGGCCTGCTCGCGGTCCTTGGGTGCGAACCATACCAGTTTCGACAGTTCCTCGACGTCGCCGGCATCGGCTGCCCAGGCAAAACTCTGCACCGCGGCCATCGGCGTCGCCTGCCCTTGAAAGCGATGACGACCAGAACTGATGATCGCGGGAGCTGGAGCGGAATTCAGGGCCGTTGGCGAGGGAGAGGCCTGGCGTGAGTGCCGCACTTCCACGGCTCGCGCAATCGTGGTTGCTCTCACCGCAAATTCACCAGCCACGCTGGCGAGCGATGCGGCGCTCGCCCCATCGGCGGTGGCTTGCATGAGCTTAATATTTTCCTGGCGCATGCCGGCAAGCTCCTTCGCGCTTACCCCGTGTACAAATAAAAACCAAGTGACGGCAGTAAGGCCGGCTGCCGCCACCGCACTGATGGCAGGTGCAGTGATCTTGCTCATAAGGAAAAAGGAGACCAGTCCGGAGCCACTCGCGGCAGGAGCAGCAAGGACAGCCGTCGTCACCGCATTCGCCAGGCCGTTCGGGACCGCGGCGAACGACGGATTGGCCAGCAACAAACCCAGGGCAGCAGCAGTCGAGGTGACGCCACGCCGCGCCAGCTGCATCCGCAATTTGTCCATGGCGCGTTCGGTGCGCATACGGGCGGCGTTTTCGGCGAGGTTCAGCTTTTGTCCAACTTCGGAAAAGGTCAGTCCGTCGAAAAAGCGCCAGAGAATGATTTCGCGATCGCGCTGTTTGAGTAAGTCCATCGCGGCATAAAGGACCGGCCGGAGCCGTTCCCAATCCACAGCGGGTTCGGGTGAAGATTCGTCAAGCATGGTCGTGAGGGATTGGACGAGCTTCTGCCGGCGAAATTCGCCGCGCATCGCATCAATCGCCACGTAACGCGTGCTGCGGTAAAGCCAGCCGGCCAGGGCAGGATGGCGCAGGAGACCGGCGGCCTTGCGTGCCAGGTCAGAAAAGACCCGCTGCGTAATCTCCTCCGCCAGATGCGTCCGACCGGCAGTTCGACCTAGCGCGGACGAGTAAACCAAGGCGAGGTGCCGTTGCACAAATTCGGCAAACGCCTGTTCGTCTCGGTGTTCAACATAGCGGCGAAGGAGTTCAATGTCGGTCGGCATGCTGCTTCACGATATAACCGTGCGTCGCCATAAAAGCGCACAAAAAGCCGGCGTTTCAGCCGCGCGCCGCTCCGCCCTACCCGAGCAGCGCCTCGATCCTCGCCTTTGACACCTTGACCTCGTCCACGCTCAGGCGCGGGCTGAGCTCGAGCACCAGGATGTGCTCCGGCCGCCAGAACCGGCTCACCATCTTGAAATCGATCGTGCCCGAACCAACCGCCTGGTGGTCCTGCCGTTGCGGGGTGACGTCATGGAGGTGAAAGCCGAGAAGGCGGGGGGCAAGTTTTTCCAAATGCTGGCGGTGGTCGATCACGCCGAGACTTTCCTTGATCCGGGCGTGGCCGGTGTCGTGCCAATAGCCGGCCGGCGAACCGGTCGGCAGCGAATCGAAGTAGGCGGCGAAATCCTCATCCGGCGGCAGCTCGTTGAAGGCTTCGCGGTTTTCCAGGCCGAGGCGGACGTTTTTTTCCGCGGCATAGGCCAGGACCTTGGCAATGCTGGCCTGGGTCTGGGCCCAAAAAAGGCCCATTTTCTTGCGCAGGCGGGCGCGGGCCCGGGCCAGCGTGCGGCGGTAGTTTTCGTCAACCAGCAGATCCGCCGAGGGATGCTTCTCCACATATTTTTGCAGGGCGCGAGCGGGATTGCGCCAGACAAACGGCACGCGGCCGAGGTGCATCACCAGCACGCGCGCCCTCACCTGGGCGGCAAAATCGATCGAGCGCCTGGTGTAACGCAGCCATTGCTCGTGCTCCTGGTGAAACCGGGCCGACGGCTCGTAGACGTTGGGCGCGGCCTGATTGATGCCGGTAGGCAGGGGACAAAAGTTATGGGTGGAGCTGATCTGGACGATGCCCTCCTCCACCGCCTTGAGCACCCCGGGCACGAGGGTGATGCGAATGCCATGGCTGAGCTCGACATGGGTGAATCCGAGGCCGGCCATCTCCTGCAACATGGCATGGCCATCGGTGGAGCGCGGCGAACACCAGCAGGTGGAAAGGGCAAGCGTGGGCTTCACAAAAAAGTAAAGCGGCCAGACCTCCGGCGGTGGCAATAGAAAAACGGGCCGGCCGCAAAGTTCCCGCGACCGCCGCCCGTCGATTCAGGCGCGAGCGGCAGGGCGCTCAGTTGGCGTAGCGCGCCCGCAGCATGGCGTTGAACGCCGCGGTCTTTTCCTTGCGGCGACGACGCTCGCACGGCTTCTCGTAGTAGCGCTTGGCCCGGGTGCCGCGAATGATGTTCTCGCGGTCGAGCTTCTTCTTCATCCGGCGCAGGGCGCGGTCGATGGGCTCGTTTTTGCGGATTTTGATCTCAATGGACATGTCGGAAACGAAGACGGTTGGTGAAAAAGGGTAAAATCAAACCCCGGCCGGCCGGCGGCGTCAATGGTGTTTTTTCGCCGTCCGCCTTTCGCACTTGCGCCGGGCGCGGAGCGGTCTTGGTTAAGCCGTCGTGCCGTCCTCCGATTTCGTCCACCTGCATGTTCATTCTGACTACAGCCTGCTCGACGGCTGCTGCCGGATCGACCGGCTGATGGACCGCGCCGCCGCCCTCGGCATGCCCGCCCTGGCCCTGACCGACCACGGCAACCTCTACGGGGCGATCGAGTTCTACGGCGCGGCCAAGGCCCGCGGCCTGAAGCCGCTGCTCGGTTGCGAAATTTACCTGGTCGAAAGCTCGCGGCTGGAAAAGAGCGGCCGGGCGGAAGAGGGCAAAAGCTATTACCATATGGGGCTGCTGGCACGCAACCTCACCGGCTATCAGAATCTGCTCAAGCTGATCAGCGATGCCCATCTCCGGGGCTTCTATTACAAGCCGCGGGCGGACCTTGAAACCCTCGCCCGTCACGCGGAAGGCCTGATCGGCTTCACCGGCTGCCTCGCCGCCCTCGTTCCCCAGCATCTCCTGCACGACCGGGAAGAGGAGGCGCGCAAGGCCACCGCGCGCTTTGTCGACATTTTCGGCCGCGAGAATTTTTTTGTCGAAATCCAAGACCACGGTATCCCCGAACAGCGCAAAGTCATTCCGGGCCTGCTCAAGCTCGCGCAGGAATTCAACCTCAAGGTCATCTGCACCAATGACGTCCACTACGTCCGCTCCGAGGACGCCGGCCCGCACGACGCCCTGCTTTGCATCCAGACCGGGGCCAAAATCGCGGAAGAGCAGCGCATGCGCTTCGACGGCACGCAGTTTTACCTCAAGTCGCGCGAGGAGATGCTGAAGCTTTTCGGCGAGGTGCCCGGCGCACTGACCAACACCCTCGCCGTGGCCGAGATGTGCGATCTCACCATTCCCTTTCCCAAGGGCAGCGAACGCTATCCGAAATACCCGCTTCCGCCGGAGGTAAAGACCGACCGCGGCGGCTACCTCCGCCAACTTTGCCTTGAAGGCTTGCAAAAGCGTTACGGCGTCGATCCCGCCGCGCCGGAAAAATCCCCCGATCCGGCGCTGGCCAAGACCCTGATTGAGCGGATGGATTACGAACTCGGCATCATCGGCAAGACCGGCTTCGTCGACTATTTCCTCGTCGTCTGGGACTTCATCGCCTGGGCCAAAAACCACGGTATTCCGGTCGGCCCCGGCCGCGGCTCCGGCGCGGGCTGCCTCGTCGCCTACCTGCTCGGCATCACCAACCTCGATCCGCTCCGTTTCAAACTGCTTTTTGAACGGTTCCTCAATCCCGAGCGCATCTCGCCGCCGGACTTCGACATCGATTTCTGCATGCGCCGCCGCGGCGAGGTCATCGATTATGTCCGGCAAAAATACGGCCGCGACTGCGTCGCCAACATCATCACTTATGGCACGCTCGGCGCCAAGATGGTCATCCGCGACGTCTCCCGCGTCCACGACCTGCCCTACGCCGAGGCTGACCGCCTGGCCAAGATGATTCCGGACGAGCTCAACATTTCGCTCGAGGACGCGCAGAAGAAATCCGCCGAACTGCGCGAGGAGATCGCCCGGAATCCGGTGGCCAAAAAAATCTTCGACCAGGCGCTGGTCCTCGAAGGCATGGTGCGCAACACCGGCAAGCACGCCGCCGGCATCATCATTACCGACCGGCCGCTCGACGAGTTTGTCCCGCTCACCCTCCAGGAAGGCGACGTCACCGTGCAGTACGACATGAACGCGGTGGGCAAGCTCGGCCTGCTCAAGATGGATTTTCTCGGCCTCAAGACCCTCACCGTCATCGCCGACACGGTCGATAACATCCGCCGCACCGCCGATCCCGCCTTCGACATCGAAAAAGTCCCGTTCGACGACGCCCGGACCTTCGCCCTGCTCAATTCCGGCCGCACCACCGGCGTGTTCCAGCTGGAGTCCGGCGGAATGCAGAACCTCTGCCGCCAGCTCCAGGTTTCGAACATCGACGAGATCATCGCCCTCATCGCCCTTTACCGGCCCGGGCCGATGGACTGGATTCCCGACTACATCCGCGGCAAGAAGGACCCCAGCTCGGTCAAATTTCCCCACCCCTTGCTCGAGGACGTCTGCCGCGAGACCTACGGCGTGATGGTTTACCAGGAGCAGGTGATGGAGGCGGCCAAAGTCATCGCCGGTTACACCCTGGGCGGCGCCGACATGCTCCGCCGCGCCATGGGCAAAAAGGATCCGGAGGCGATGGCGAAGGAGCGCGGCAATTTTGTCGCCGGTGCAAAAAAGCTCCACGGCATCGACGAGAAGACCTCCAATGCCATTTTTGACATCCTCAACAAGTTTGCCGGCTACGGCTTCAACAAGTCGCACTCCGCCGCCTATGCCGTGCTCAGTTACCAGACCGGCTACCTCAAGGCGAACTATCCCGTCCACTTCATGGCCGCGATGCTTTCGAGCGAGCTCGGCAACGCCGATAAGGTCTCGCATTTCGTCGCCGAATGCGGGGCGATGGGCCTGCAGGTCCTCGGCCCGGACGTGAACGAGAGCCGCGAAAACTTCACTCCGGTCGGCGACAAGATCCGTTTCGGACTGGCCGGGATCAAGGGCGTGGGCGAACAGGCCGGCCAGCGCATCATCGCCGAACGCGAAGCCAGTGGTTTCTTCCGTGATTTCGCCGATTTTCTCCTCCGTGTCGACGCGCGTGCGCTCAACAAGCGCGTACTCGAAAATCTTGTCGCTACCGGCGCGTTTGACTTCAGCGGCGCACCGCGCGAGGTGCTTTTCGCCCAGATCGACGACGCACTCTCTGCGCTCGGCGAACTCCAACGCAAATATCCCGCCCTCCGCAGAGACCAGCCTGCCGCCAAGGTCGAGGAGACCACCGACAGCATGCTTTTCGATCTCGGCGCCGCCGACACCCCGCCGCCACCTCCCCCGCGCGAACGACTAGCGACGGAATTTTCCGAACTTCTCCGCCACACCCGCCGCGTCGGACAGGCTGCCGCCAATGGCCATCGCGACGACCACGCCTCGTTTGATTTTAGCACCCCATCCAAAATCGAAAATCCAAAATCCAAAATTGCCACGACGGCGGCGGCTGAGCGCAAGCTCACTGCCGCCAACCGCCTCGCCTTCGAGAAGGAACTGCTCGGCTTTTACGTCTCCGGCCATCCGATGAACCTGTACGCCGGCCTGGCGGACGCGCTCGACACCTGCGCCGAAGACGCCCTTCTGCAGCAGCCCGACCGCACGGAATTCCGGCTCTGCGGCATCGTCAGCAACATCGCAAAAAAACTGGCGAAAAAGGACAACCGCCCGTGGGCCGCGTTCAACCTCGCCACCCGCCGCGCCACCCTTCCGTTGAACATGTTCGCCGACGCGTTTGAAAATTACGGCCGCCATCTGGCGGAGAACGCGCCGGTGCTCGTGCTCGGCAACATCATCCAGGGCAACGACGGCGCCCGCCTCAACGTCAAGGAATGCTATCCGCTCGAGCCCGCCGTCACCAGCCTGGTGAGAAAGATCACCTGGCTGCTCTCGCCCGCGCACCCCCGGGCCGCCGACTTCCTCCGCCAGCTCCGCGAGACGGTCAACGCCGCCAGCGGCGACACCCGCCTGGAAATCGGTTTTCTCTTCGACGGCCGGGCCGCGCCGGTGGCCGAGGCTTCTTCCGGCCTGACCTGGAAGCTTACCGCCCCGAGTTTTCAGGAACTCCGCGCCCACCCTGCCGTGGCCGGGGTGCAGCTGGAAACAAAAAAACTGGAGCTCAAGCCCGACCGGCGCTGGAGCCGGCGGTAACGACCGCGGATGAGCCTCCCCCCGCCCACCGGTTCCGAGGCCAGTCGCGGCGCTTCCCGGGCCCTGGCGGCGGCGTTTCTCACCGCCCTGGCCGGCTTTGCCTGGCTGCGCTTTTCCTATAATTTCGTCGACCCGGACCTGTGGGGGCATGTCCTCTACGGGGAACGCGCCTGGTTGCGCGGTTGTATTGAAAAAATTGATACATTATCCTGGACCGCGTCCGGGCATCCCTGGATCAACCATGAAATCCTCTCCGAGGCGGTGCTGGCCCAGGCGCACCGGCTGGGCGGCGGCACGGGGCTCTGGCTGCTCATGCTGGGCATGGCGGTGGTGACTGTCGGGCTGGCCCTGCGGGAGGGAATGAGGGCCGGTCCGCCGGCGCAGAAATGGTGGGCCCTCCTGCTTTTTGGCGCCTCGATCAACTTCATCGTCACCGGCTATTCGGTCCGGCCCCAGCTTTTCACCATGCTGGGGCTGGTCCTGCAGATCGCGATCATGCGCCGGCTGGCGGCGCGGCCGGCCTGGATGCTGGCGCTGCCGGTCGTGTTTGCCCTCTGGACGAATTTTCACGGCGGCTTCCTCCTCGGGCTGGCCCTGCTGGTCGCCGCCGCATTCGTTCAGGCCATGCCCGGGACGCGCGCGCGGCGCCTGGCGGCGATTTTCCCGGCGCGGCAGGCGCCGGTCACATTTTTTTCCGCGACGATGCTCGCCGCCGCCGCCGCGCTGTTCAACCCCTGGGGCTGGCACCTGGTGGTGTGGACGGCGGAGAGCGTCTGGCTGCCCCGGCCCAACATCGCCGAATGGCAGCCCCTGGGACTGAAAGCGATGATCGAACTGCCCGGTCTGGCCCTGGTGTTCTACCTCGTCCTTGTCGGCTCGGTCGTGGCGTGGAGCTTGAGCCGGGCGCCGCGCTCGGCGTGGGAAGCGGCCGTTCTCGGCGTGCTCGCCCTCATTTCCATCCAACATCTGCGCCACACGCCGCTTTTCGGACTGGCCAACCTCATGCTCACTCCGCCCCATCTGGCCAGCGCGGCGGCGCGGCTGGCGCCGCGTTGCCGCGGACTGGCCGACCTGAGCCGGCGACCGGCCATCCGCCGCTTGCTGGCTGCGGCGCTGTTCGCGGCCGGCGTCGGCGCTGCCATCGGAAGCGCATTTCCGCGCGGCCGCCACCTCTTCACCATGGCGGTGGAACGCGACTCTTTTCCCGAGACGGCCGTCGCCTTCATCCACGACCACGGTCTGTACGGCAGGACCATCATCTACTTCGACTGGGGCCAGTATGTCCTGTGGGAATTGCCGGAAAACCCGGTCTCGTTCGATGGACGGCTCGACACGGTTTATCCCGGAGACGTCATGGCCGCACACTGGCGCCTCTATCGGGGAGAGCCACCAGGAACCGGCTTGAAGTGCGCGGATGCCGAAGTGGCCCTGCTTCAGGCCAGCGGCCCGGCCGTGACTTTTCTGACCGGCATGGGCTGGCGGGAAGTTTACCGCGATCCGCTCGCTTCCATTCTGGTGCGGGATCCGGCGCATTATCCCCGGCTGGCCGGAATGAACCTGCCCGTAACGGAGGGCGACAAGGCGGTCGAGGGCTGGAGCGTTTTCCCATCGGCGCCTCCCGTCCTCGCCACCCCTTCCGCTTCACGCTGAAAATCGCCTTTGTTTTGAGCCTCACCGGTCCGCAATCTGGAGCGGCCTGTCCTTTAATTCGACCGGCGGGCCCGAGCAGGCTTCGTGCAGCTCATTCGCGTCGAGGCGCCAGATCAGGATGGAATAACCGATGTTGTCGTCCGGCGGACGTTTGTGACGGAGCCAGGCGCACAGCCGGTTGAAGCGGAGGATTTCGAAATTGGCATACTGGTGGTCCCAAAATCGCTGCGGATATTTTTCCAGCAGGGCGGCGCGGGCCGCCGGGTCCCTTGCCGTTGTCTCGTAAAGCATGAGGTTCTGCCCGCACCCGCAATAAAACTTCTCATAGGTCTTGTTCCAGGGACCGACCGCCTGCGTATAGATGCCCTGGAAGAGCGTGGCGCTAATGGCATAAATTCCCGGCGTGAGCGTGTAGGCTTTAAATTTGCGCCATTCAGGTTTTCCCGGCAGGCGATGCGATTTTATTCCGTAATACTCCGGAACGCCGGTTCCAAAGTAGGCGAGAAAAAGCGGCTCCCGATCGTCCGGGTTGTGAAGAACAAGCCATCGCTTCAGCGCCGGCAGATCCATGCCCCAATCGAGCGAGCTGTCGACGAGATGCTTGTAGCCCTCGGCCGGGCCGCCCGCCACCGGGCTGAAATACGCCAGATAATTTGGATAAATTGAGGCGGAATCGAAAACCAGCCAGCCCAGCACGCAGGCGATGCCGGCCCGGATCCATCTTTTTCGTTTCAGCCAAACGGCACCGAGGGCGCCCATCAGCACATAAATCGCGGGATAGATGGGCAGAATGTGGCGGAAACCGATGTTCAGATTCTGCATCATCGCGATGCCGAAATAGACAATGGTCAGCCCGACAAAAGGAATTGCTTCGTAAAATGACGGCCGCACGGCGGCCGCGCATGTTTCTCCGGCCGGCTCCGGGTGAGCGCGCTTTTGTCGCCACCCCGCCCACCCGCCTGCCACGGCTACGAAAGCCAGCAGAATCAGGGCGGGCGGCGTCTTCACCCACATGGCATAAAGGAAAAAAGTGCGCCAGCCGCCGAGGGTCCATTTGCCGTCCATGAAGGCGGGCTGATAGTCGTTTTCGCCGAGCAACAATCGGATTCCGCGCAGGTAGCCCTGGGGAAGAAAATGCGTGCGGTTCGACCAGGCGAGGAATGCGGTCGCGGCCGGACTGATGGGATCGGCGTCGGCGATTTCCCGGTGGAAGGCAATCGCCGCGACTTCGGGATCCGGGCTGGCGGCATAGCGGAAATCGTAGTGGGCCCAGATCGTGCCCCACCCGACCACGGCATGGAGAAGAATCAATCCGCCGAAAACGGCTGCTTGGGCCGGGCGCGAGCGGATCATTCGCGGGCTGCCCAGACGCCAGGCCAGAGGCCGGCCCCGCCACAGTTTCAAAACAATGAAAATCGCTGTGAGCGGAAACATCACCAGCGCGGTCGGCTTGGCCAGCAAGAGCAGGCCGAAAAAGACCAGGCTGCAGACCAGCCGCCCCCAGGTAATGCCGTGAAGCAGCCGCCAGACGCTCCAGGCCGAGCCAAGCAGCGTGAGACAGATGGACATTTCGGTGGAAACCGTTCCACCGAAAGCCAGCATGTGCGGACTGAACGCGAACAGACCCAGGGAAAACAGCCCGCCGACATCGCCGAACAGGTCGCGGGAACAAAGGAAGATCAATAGGCCGAGCGCGGCACCGAGCAGCACGTTCATCGCCCGGCCCTGTTCCATCAGCCATTCCGGATTGTTGCCGCATTGAAAGAAAAATTCCCGGCCTACCTCGTAGGCTCCGCCGATCCGCCAGTAGGTGTCGGACTCGCCGGGAAAGGCGGGATGGGAAAACAAGTATGGCAGGGTGGCCCAGCGCTTCACAAAATCGCCGTTGGCCGATTCCATGCGAAAATCCTTTCGCAGCCAGATGTCGTAGCCCACCGCCAATTGTTCGCCCTCGTCGTAGGACAGGGTTTTGCCCAACGAGGCCGTGAAGGCCATGGCGATATACGTCGCCAGCAACAGGGCCACGATCAACCCTATCGTCCAGGGGATGGCAGGACGCGGCGAAGGCGAAACGGGGTCAGCAGGAGTCATGGGGATTCCGGTGGCGGAATTCCCGCACAACTCGACTGAAATCGGCCGTGGGGGTATTCCGGGCCGCAGCTGAAGGAGCGGTTGACGCGGCCCGGGGTCGGCCGCGCTCACCAAGCGTAGGAAATTTTCCGCGGCGAAGACGAGCGGAAAATCCCGCGGCATTTCTTGGCGGACGCCTCACAAGAAAAATTTCCCAGCGCGAGGCCGAGCTTGCCGGAAACGCCGGGCCGGGTATGCTGACGGGTCTGTGCTGAATCTCTTGACCGACCGCCAGTGGCTTTGGATCGCCGCGGGATTTTATCTCGCGGGATTCGTGCTCGG
>Ga0070741_10011142_pt1 | contig 16685 bp, 17 predicted proteins | sample Coa_R1_4_FD_66440 | JGI IMG/M metagenome (GOLD analysis project Ga0070741, IMG submission 66440) | Surface soil microbial communities from Centralia Pennsylvania, which are recovering from an underground coalmine fire - Coalmine... | ecosystem: Environmental > Terrestrial > Soil > Unclassified ...
TCGCGCAGCTCGCGCTCGATCTCGCGCCGCACGTCGCGCTCGCGAAGCTCGCGGCGGCGATCGCGCTGCTCCTTGCCCCGCGCGAGCGCCAGCTCCACCTTCGCCCGCGGGCCCTTGAAGTAGATCCGCGTGGGAACCAGGGTCAGGCCGCGCCGCTGTGTCTGGCCGATCAGGCGCTCGATCTCGTAGCGGTGCAGCAGCAGGCGGCGCGGGCGATCCGGATCGTGGTTCTCGCGGGCCGCCGGCGGGTACGGCGCGATGTGGGCCCCGCGCAGCCAGACCTCGCCGCCCTCGACGACCGCGTAGGCGTCCGCGATCTGCGCCTTGCCGTCGCGGAGCGACTTGACCTCGGAGCCCACGAGCTCGATCCCGCACTCGTAGCGATCGAGCAGCTCGTAGCGGTGGCCGGCGCGCCGGTTCGTGGCCACGTCGCCCGACGCCGGCGCGCGCCTGGACGCGCGCTTAGCCATCCGGCGCCTCCGCCGGGACCAGGTCCACGCGGCCACGGGGCGCCTCGACGGCCGCGACGCGCACGCCGATCGGATCGCCCATCGCCAGCGCCCGGCCGCTTCGCCGCTCCACCAGGGCCGTCTCCGTCTCGTTCAGGTCGAAGCGCTCGCCGCGCAGCCGCCGCGCGGGAAGGAAGCCCTCGTAGACGTCGCCCAGCTCCCCGGCGAAGCGCACGAAGGCGCCCGCGCCGATGACGCCGGAGACCTCCCCGTCGAACGCGTGGTCCCAGCCCGCCTCGAACAGCTCGCGCTCGAGCAGGAAGGCCGCGCAGACCCGGTCAGCGTCGCGCTCGACCGACGCCGCCTCACGCTCGCGCTCCGAGCTCTGCCAGCCCGCGTCGCGGACGCTCGCCGGGTCGGGCGCGTCCTCGCCGGCGCCGATCGCCGAGAGCAGGGCGCGGTGGGCGACGAGGTCCGGGTAGCGCCGGATCGGGGAGGTGAAGTGGCAGTAGGCGGGGCTGCCGAGGCCGGCGTGTCCCAGGTTGCGGTGGCTGTAGTAGGCCTGCTTCAGCGAGCGGAGCACAAGCGATGTATAGGCCTCCCGGCCGTGCCCGCGCCGCGCGGCCTCGCGGATGATGAGCCGGCTCGCCTCGCCGGCCAGCTCCCCGGCCTGCCGCGGGGAGAGGCGGTCGGGAAGCGGCGGCGTCGGCACGTCGAGCGAGGCGAGCTGGTCGAAGAGGCGCTCGATGCGGGCCGGGTCCGGCTGCTCGTGAACCCGGTAGAGGGTCGGGACCCCGCGGCGCTCGAGCGTCGCCGCGACCTGCTCGTTGGTCAGGATCATCAGGTGCTCGATCAGCTTGTGCGCCTCCGTCTGGGCCACCGAGCGAGCCCGCACCACGTTCCCGTCCGAATCGAACTCGAACTCCGGCTCGAAGGACTCGATGTCCAGCGACGCGACCGGCCGCGCCGCCGCCAGCGCGGCCGCGGCGCTCCGGGCGAGGGCGAGGGGCTCGGCGATCGCCGGCGGCGGCTCGCGGCGGCCGGCGAAGAGGGCGTCGAGCTGGTCGTAGCTCAGGCGAGCGTCGGAGCGCACGCGGCTCCGGTAGAAGGCGACCGAGCGGACGGCGGCGCCGTCGAGGAGGATCTCGGTGGTTACGGCCAGCCGCTCGGCGCCGGGAGCGAGGCTGCAGGCGTCGTCGCTCAGCGCCGGCGGGAGCATCGGCTCGACGCTGCCCGGCACGTAGGTGCTGGTGCCGCGCCGGAGCGCCTCGGCGTCGAGCGCGCCGCCGGGCCGGACGTGGGCCGAGACGTCGGCGATGTGGATCCACAGCCGCACCCCGTCCCCGTCGGCGGCGGCGGAGACCGCGTCGTCGAAGTCCCGGGCCGTCGCCGGGTCCACGGTGAAGGTCGGAAGCGCCCTCAGGTCGCGGCGCCGGGGCCCGTGCTCCGCTGCGGCGCCGATCGCCTCCCTGGCCTCGGCCTCCAGGCGCGGCGGGAAGCCGCGGCGCTCTCCGCGGTCGGCGAGCAGCGCGGCGGCCACGTCGCGAGCCGAGCGCGCCGAGCCCAGCACGGCCAAAGGTCGGCCGCCGCTCGGCCCGAAATCGGCGAGGAAGATCTCGCCGGGGCCGGGGCGGACCTTCCCGCGCAGAAGCGGGGCCTGCGGCGCGCGCTCGAAGAGCGGCTCGCAGATCGCGAAGCGGCCGCGGCGCTCGGCGATCGCCACCCGCAGGCCGCTGACGCGCGGGCGCCGCGGACTCACCCGAGCTTGCGGGCGAGCACGGCCAGGGCCGCCCGCAGGCCCTCGTCCCCCGGCCTCGCCGGGTCGTCGGGGGCGCGCACGTCGGGGCGGATCCCCTTGCCGAGGAGCGACGTGCCGTCGGCGGTGAAGTACTTGCCCACTGTGAGGTCGAGGGCGCCGCCCGCGGGCAGGTTGATGACCTCCTGGAAGGTGCCCTTGCCGTAGGAGCGCGTGCCGACGACGGTTGCCAGGTGGTGGTCGGCGAGCGCGGCGGTCAGGATCTCCGCCGCCGACGCGGTGTCGTGGTTGATGAGCACGGCGATCGGGCGCCGCGGCAGCGCGCCTCCGACCGCCGTGTAGCGCTTCTCCGGCATCGAGCGGCCGCGGGTGCTGGCGACGCTCGCGCCCCTGGGCAGGAAGATGCTCGCCGAGAGCACGGCCTCGTTGAGGAGGCCGCCCCCGTTTCCCCGCAGGTCGAGCACCAGGGCGCGGGCGCCGCGGTCGTACAGGCGCGAGACGGCGGAGCGGAGCTGGGCGTGGGCGCCGTCGCTGAAGGTCGTGAAGCGCACGTAGCCGATCCGCCGGCCGCCGGCATGGAGCATCCGGCCCTGCGCCGCGGGCACCTCGACCGAGGCGCGCTTCAGGCGCACGGTCCGCGCGGAGCCTGAGGCGGTCACGATGCGAAGGGTCACCGCGCTCCCCGGCGGGCCCTTGATGCGAGCGGTCGAGATCTGCGCCGGGACGCCGGCGATCGAGCGCCCGTCGACGGCCACGATCACGTCGCCCGGCTGGATGCCGGCGCGGTCGGCGGGCGTGCGGGGGATCACGCTCGCGACCCTGAGCCCTCGCCTCACCTCGGTGACCGAGAGGCCGACGCCCGAGAAGCTCCCGGAGGTGGCCTCGTTGAACTGGGCGAGCGCCTTGGGATCGAAGTAATGCGAGAAGCGGTCGTGGTAGCGGCGCCGCAGGGTCTCGATCATCCCCTCCACGGAGGCGCTCTCGAGCGCCGGCCCGGGCACGGCCCGGAAGTAGTCCCGCTCGATCACCTGCTTCGCCTGCTCGCTCAGGCTGCCGGCGCCGCCGCCGAGCGCGCTCAGCGCCGCGATCGCGGCCAGGGTCGCCGCGGCGCCGGCGACGGCCCCGGCGATGAACCTCCGGTCGAGCTTCACGAGGCCCAGCCTAGAGCGTGCGCCCCGCAGGCTCCCGCCACGCGGCACGGCCAGCCGGGATGGATCCCCCGGCCGCGACCGGGCCGGGCGCTAGACGCGCAGGAAGCGGCGCAGCGTAACCCCGCTGCCGAGGGCCGAGATCAGGATCGCGGCGCTCAGCAGGATCGCGACCAGCGGGCCGAAGCCGATCGTCGAGAAGTTGTCGATGAGCAGCAGGTTCCTGGCCAGCGGATCGACGACGGTGACCTTGCCGAGCCACAGAAGGCCGATCGCGAGGCCGGCGCCGACGACGCCCACCAGCAGCCCCTCGAGCACGAAGGGCCAGCGGATGAACCAGTTCGTGGCTCCCACCAGGCGCATCACCTCGACCTCGCGCCGGCGGGCGTAGATCGAGAGCCGGATCGTGTTGGCGATCAGCATCAGCGAGATCACGAGCAGGAGCGCCGAGATCACGAGGAGCACGATCTTGACCGCGTTGGTGACGGTGTTGATCTTGTGCGCGAGGCTCTGGCCGCTGTCCACGCTCTGGATCCCCGCCGCGACCGGGTGCGGCCTGCCGTTCCGGACCGGCTCGATCTCCGACGCCACCGTGTCGAGGTTGTTGGCGTCGTCGGGGTGGACCACGATCGAATAGGGGAGCGGGTTGCCCCGGAGCTGCTCGAGGCTGTTCCGGAGCGGGCTGTTGCCGATATTGCCCTGGAGGATCTTGAGCCCCTCCTCCTTGGTGACGAACTCCGTGCGCGCCACGTGGGGCAGCCGCGCGATCCGCTTCTGCGCCAGCCGCGCCCGCTTCTCAGAGGCCCCGACGTTCATGAACACGCGCAGCGTGAGCTCCTCGCGCACGTTCTCGTTCGTGTTCGAGGTCGCGCGGATGACGGGAACGAAGATCCCGAGCAGGAGCGTCGTGAGGACGACGGTCACGATCGCCGCCACGCTCGGCGAGGCGGATCGCCGCAGCGCCCGCAGGGCCTCGCCGGTGAAGAAGAGGATCCGGCCCACGCGCTACCTCACCGCGTCGCCGCCGACGCGCTCGGCGGGCTCGCCGTTCGTGTGCCCCTCGGGCCCCACGCCCATCTCGCCCCGCATCCGGACCGCGAACTCGGTCGTGGACTCGTGGTCGTACGCGCCGCCGGCCTCGTCGCGGACGAGGCGGCCCTCCTCGAGCGCGATCACGCGGCGCCGCATCTTGTCCACCATCTCGCGGTCGTGGGTGACGACGACGACCGTCGTGCCCGTGCGGTTGATCCGGTAGAGCAGCTGCATGATCCCGATCGAGGTCTCAGGATCGAGGTTCCCGGTCGGCTCGTCGGCCAGCAGGAGCGGCGGGTGGTTGACGAACGCGCGCGCGATCGAGACGCGCTGCTGCTCCCCGCCGGAGAGCTCGTCCGGGTAGTTGTGGACCTTCGCCTGAAGCCCGACGAGGCGCAGGATCTCGGGCACCTTGCGCCGGATCTCCGAGCGCGGCTCCCCGATCACCTGGAGCGCGTAGGCGACGTTGTCGTAGACGGTCCGGTTGGGCAGCAGCTTGAAGTCCTGGAACACGGTGCCGATGCGCCGCCGCAGGTGCGGGACCCGCTTCTTGGGCAGGCGGTTGATGTCGCGCCCCGCGATCAGCACCTGCCCCGCGGCCGGCTCGACCTCCTTGATCAGGAGCCTGATCAGGGTCGACTTGCCGGACCCCGTGGGACCGACGATGAAGACGAACTCGCCCCGCTCGACCTTGAGCGAGACCCGCTCGAGGGCGACCATCCCGCCCGGGTAGACGACGGTCGCCTCCCGCAGCTCGACGATGGGCGGCCGCGGTCGCGCGCCCGGCGCGGCGGCTGCGCTGCGCCGGCGGCGCGGCGAGCCCGCCTCGGCCTTCCTCTTGGAGCGTGCGCGCATGAATGCCATCGGCAGCTTGTTCTCCGGCGCCCGCGGCAATCCTGCGCGGCCTCGCGAGGCCCGGGCCGGCCTCGCGCGCCCCGGCAGCATGGTGCCCGCGCGCGGCGGAGGCGCCAGGGTAGCGAATCGTTAGCGATCCTTCACAGACGGGGCTCGATCCCGGCAACGCCGCGTGCGGCCTGCCGGCGGAAGCGGGCCGCGTGGGCGGGCCCGGCGGCCCGAGCGGCTACGCCCAGTCCGGGCCGAAGAGCGGCGGGCGCGAGACGATGGGCTTGAGCAGCAGCGCCTCGCGAGCGCGGTCGGCGATGCCCCGGGCGGTGAGGCCGAAGTGCTCCATGCACGCCTCGCCCGTGCCCGAGACCCCGAACTCGTCGCCCATGCCCACGGCGAAGATCGGAACCGGGTGCTGCTCGGCCGCCGCCTGGCGCACGGCGTCGGCGAGGCCGCCCACGACGCGGTGCTCCTCCGCGGTCACGCACACGCCCGTCTTCGCCAGCGACTCCATGATCTCCTCGGAGTGAAGAGGCTTGATGATCGAGACGTTCAGCACCTCCGCCTCGACGCCGTCCTCGCGCTCGAGCGACTCGGCCGCCTCGAGCGCGCGCCAGACCATGTGGCCGGTGGCGACGAGCGTGATGTCCTTGCCCTCGCGCAGCACGTCCACGCCGTGGCCGAGCGTCTGCGGGATCTCGTCGTAGACCGCCGGCGTGGCCGGGCGGCCGAAGCGCAGGTACATCGGCTCGTCGCGCTCGTAGGACTCGAGCGTGGCCCGGTAGGCCTGGTTGTAGTCGGCGGGCACGACGACCGTCATCCGCGGCATCACGCGCATGAGCGCGATGTCCTCGATCATCTGGTGCGAGGCCCCGTCCTCGCCCAGCGAGACGCCGCCGTGCGAGGCGCCGATCCGGACCTTGAGCTCGTTGTGCGCGATGCCCAGGCGCACCTGGTCGTAGGCGCGCCCGGTGGCGAAGATCGCGAACGTCGAGCAGTACGGCACCTTGCCGGTGGCGGCGAGGCCGCAGGCCATCGACATCATGTTCGCCTCGGCGGCGCCGCAGTTGAAGAAGCGCTCGGGGAAGCGCTTGCCGAACTTGATGGACTGGGTGGAGACCGCGAGGTCGGCGTCGAGAGCGACCACGTCCTCGTGGCGCTCGCCGAGCTCGACCAGGGCGTCGCCGTAGGCCATGCGGGTGGCCGTCGGATCGCTCTTGGGCTCCGCCGCCATCCTCACTCCTCGGCGGGCTGCAGCGCGCGCGTCTGCTGCTCGAGCTTCGCCATCAGCTCCTCGAGCGCCTGCGCCGCCTGCTCCGGGGTCGGTGGCTTGCCGTGGAAGCCGAAGCGCCCCTCCATGAACGAGACGCCGCGCCCCTTCTTCGTCTGGGCGACGATCGCCGCCGGGCGATCGAGGGTGCGGCTGCGCTCGAGCGCCGCTACGACCGCCTCCATGTCGTGGCCGTCGATCTCGACCGCATCCCAGCCGAAGGCCTCGAACTTCGCGCGCACGTCGCCGATGTCCATGACCTCCTCGGTGGTGCCGTCGGTCTGGAGGTGGTTGTAGTCGACGATCGCGGTGAGGTTGGTGACACCGAAGTGGACGGCTGCCGTCGCCGCCTCCCAGGTCTGGCCCTCCTGGCAGTCGCCGTCGGAGAGCAGGCCGAACACGTGCGCGGTGCGCTCCAGGCCGTCGAGGCGCAGGGCGAGGCAGATGCCGAGGCACATCGAGAGCCCCTGGCCGAGCGAGCCGGTCGAGACCTCGACGCCGGGCGTTCGCCGCATGTCGGGATGGCCCTGGAGCTGGGAGCCGATCTGGCGCAGCCCCATTAGGTCCTCGAGCGGGAAGTAGCCGTGGTGGGCCAGGGCCGCGTACTGGATCGGCGCCGCGTGACCCTTGCAGAGCACGAAGCGGTCGCGCTCCGGCCAGTCCGGGTTCTCCGGGTCGTGGCGGAGGACCCGGTAGTAGAGGGCGGCGACGATGTCGGCCGCCGAGAGCGAGGAGTCGAGGTGCCCCGACTTCGCGACCGCGAGCATACGCACGCACTCCCCGCGCAGCACCGTCGCCCAGCGCTCGAGCTCGGCGATCGAGGGGGCGCGCCGCTCGGGCTCGACGAGCCGCGGCGGCGGCTTCGGGTCGGGCACGGGCCTCAGGTGCGTCACCGGCGCGAGGTTAGCGTTCGGCACCATCGGCGGGGGGAGCGTACGCGGCACGCGGGACGGAACCGGCGCCGCCTCAGGCGATCACGAGCGAGCGCAGGATCCCGTTGATGCGGTCGAGCGCCGGGATCGCCCCGGCGGCCAAACCGGCGACCGCGTAGAGGCAGAACGGCCGCTCGCCGGCGGTGAAGAAGCGCTGCACCCCGGCCTGGCCGCGCCGCGCGACCATGAGCGCCTCGGCGCGGAAGTCGGCCGGCGCCAGCGCGCGCGGCACGGTGCGCGAGGCGAACAGCCCGGCGCCCGGCACGAGGGCGGAGTCGGGCTGGTACTCGACCAGGGCGAGGAAGGCGCCCCCCGCGGGCATCCGCGACGTGGCCGCGCCGCCGAAGGCGCCCTCGTCGCCGCGCAGCGGGAAGCTCGCGGCGTGGAGGGTGGCGAGCGCGCCGCGCCCGAGCGCCTCGCCGCGCGGCGCGAGCGGCGCCACCGCGGTCGCCGGCGCGAGCCGCGGCCGGCCGTAGATGCGCGCCTCCCAGCCGCGAGGGAGCTCGGCCGCCAGCCCGTGGGCCTCGACCCTCATGCGAGGGCCACCGCCAGCGCCAGGGCGGCCACGGCGAGCGCGGCCTCGCCGGCCAGGGCGAGCCGGCGCGCCGCCGGCTCGAGGCGCGCGATGCGCCGGCCGAGCGCGACCAGCCGCGCTGGGTCGCGCACGCGCCAGGCGCCGAGCACAGTCGCCCCGCGCGCGAGGCCGAAGACGCCGCCGATCAGCGCCCCGGGGGCCAGGCCGGCGCTCAGGAAGCTGGCCGCGAAGGTGGCGTAGGTGGCCGACGCCGTCACGACGGTGACCAGCCCGGCGCCGAGCTGGAGGCCGAAGCCGGCGCCGTACACCCAGCCACGGTAGGCGCCGAGCCAGCGCTCGTCCACCTGGCGGCGGACGCTCGGCAGCCGCAGCGAGGCGACGCCGAGGTCGAGGGCGAGCCCGGCCGCCAGGACGGCCGCGAGCGCCGCGAGGCGCAGCGGCCCGCCCCCGCCCGGGAGCACGAGCTCGCCGGCGAGGCCGAAGGCGGCCCCGGCGGCCACGCCGCCCAGCGCCGAGCCCGCGACCAGGAAGGCGACCGTGACGCCCCATCTCGACCCGCGGCCCCGCTCACCGAGCGGGGTGATGCTAGTCAGCATCGACTCCCCTCAAGGCGACCAGCTCGCGCGCAGCGCCGCGACCAGCGCGAGCGCGCACCCGACGGCGACGATCCCGGCCTGCGCGCTCACCCCTCGGCGCCCTCCTCGCTCCCGGAGGGGTAGAGGCTCGGGTGCCCGGGGCCGATGCCGGCCGCCGCGAGCTCCGCGTCCACGCGGCTCGCCCGCCAGGCCGAGGAGCCGGGCCGCGCCCCCTCTCCGGTCGCCGCTCCGTAGTCGGCCAGCGCGTCGCGGAGAAGCGAGGTCACCTGCTCCCAGCCGGTCGCCGAGCCGACGCCGTGGATGCGGCCGCTCGGCCCGTCCACATACGCGAAGTAGGGCGAGGTCGGCACCTCGTAGTCGGCCCAGGCCTGCGAGGACATCACCACGGGGATCGCCGGCGGCGCGAGCTCGCGCAGGCGCGAGGGGCTCTCGTGGCTCGCGCCCTTCGTGACGACCACGACCCGCACCCCGTCCGGGAGGGGCGCATCGCCGGCCGAGAGCGAGCGCCAGAAGCCCTCGCAGGTGAGGCACGTGCTCGAGAGGAAGGCGAGCAGGGTGGACGGCCCTCCGGGCGCGAGCGCGACCTGGATCGCCTCGCCGAAGGGCGTCGTGCCGGCCACGTCGGGCGCCGGGTCCGCGTCGCGGCGCTCCGGGGGCGGGGGCACGCCGGGCGCCAGGCGCTCGCCCCCGGCGTCGGCGGGCGGCCCGAGGCGCCGCAGCACCTCGGCGTGGCTTCGGAGCAGCGCCACGACGAGCAGGGCCAGGAGCACGAGCAGGAGCGTCTCGACCGCGACCAGCGCCTCCATCAGACCCCCGGGTTGCGCCCGATCACGTGCTCGTGGGACTCCGAGAGGCAACCGGCGTCCTGGCCGCAGACCGCGTTCTCGATCATCAGCGTGGCGTTGCAGTTGTAGCCGGGGATCGTGGCCGGGTTGACGCAGGTCACCACGCGGCAGACGACGGGGGTCGTCCCGCCGATCTGCGTGTTGCACTGCCCGTAGCGGAAGACGTTGCAGGCCACGCGGCGGTGCGAGCAGCTGCCGCCGGCGCAGTGGCAGCCGCCCGGCGCGCTGTAGCCGGGCTTGAGGTTGCAGTCGATGTAGTAGCGGACGTTCTGCTCGCCGCAGAGCCGGCTGCCCGGGTAGTAGGTGCACTTCCACCAGCCGCCCATGAACGAGTAGGAGGGACAGGTGTTCCGGCCCTGGTGGATGCTGCAGCAGAACTCCGTCCAACCGTCGGCGCAGGCGCTTCCGGGCGGGCAGCTCCCGGGCCCGATCACCGCCCAGGCGTCAAGCGGCCGCACGAGGTAGCGGAGCGGGCCCACGCTCATCGCGGCGCCGACCAGGGCCAGGCGCTGCAGGAAGCCGCGGCGCGTCGCCCGGCCCGGGCCGGCGAGCGCCTGGCGCTCAGCGGCCATCCGCGCCCCCCTCCCAGGCCCTCCAGGCGCGCGGCGCCTCGGTGAAGAGCGCGAAGGCGAGAAGCGCCGCCGCTGCCGAGCCGGCCAGGAGCGCGGCGGCCGTGAGCGGGGAGCCGGCGAGCGCCATGCCGATGCCCCTCGGGCCCGCCACGGCGGCGCCCGCGGCGGCCAGCCCGGCGACGACGTTCATCGCCGCGTGCGCCCGGGTGGGCTCGAACGACCCGGCGCCGAAGCAGCCGCAGTCGCTCGCGCCGGCCGCCCGCAGGCGCAGAACGAAGGCGGCGAACGACAGGTAGGCGAGCGACAGCGCCAGAGCGGCGAGCGCCGTCGGCCAGGCGAGGCAGAGCGCCCCGAGCGCGAGCTCGAGCGCCCCGGCGGCTCGCGCCGTCAGCCGCGGCAGCGGCACGCCCGCGGCCGAGAGCGCGCGCTCGGCGCCCGCCGGGGCGGCCAGCTTCGCCGCGCCGGCCAGGGCCAGGAGGCCCGCCAGCGCCCAGTAGACCGGGGTCATCGCGGCGCTCATGCTGCCGGCCTCACCCCCTTGGCGCGAGCCTTCTCGCGCTCGCTCGTGCAGCCGTGCACGCGGATGCGGATCGGGCCGCCGATGCGCGTCGCCATGCGCTTGGGCGCGCGGCGGATGTGGAGCTCGATCCGGGCCACGGACGTGAAGCGCAGGCCGTCGTCGCACCAGCCGCCGCTGAAGCGCTCGCGCCCCCGGTAGAGGGCCGGGCGCACGGCGTGGAGCACGCTCCGGAACTTCCCGTGCTTGGCCTGCCGCACGAGCCGCGTGCGCGTGCAATGGCCGGCGTCGCAGGTGGCGTGGAAGCGATAGGTGCGCCGCACGCGATCGCCGCGGTGCTGCCCGAGCGCCGCCCCGCCGCCGGTCACGCGCAGGCGCATGCGATAGCGCCCGCCCAGCACCGGGTCGGGCGTGCGAAAGCTCACGTCCTCGCCGGCCGCGAACCCGTCCGCGTTCCGGGCGACGAGGCGGAAGTGGTAGGTGGTGGCCCAATCGAGCCCCGCGAGCGACGCGCTGACCGGCACGTCCGCCGTCCCGTCGCCGGCCTGCTCGATGGGCGTGTAGCGGCCGTAGCTCGTCGTCCGCCCCCACTGGAAGCGGTAGGTCGTGTCGAGGCCGTTCGGGTTCACGGTTCCGCGAAGCGTGGCCGCGTGCGTCTCCAGGCCGGTGGCGTCGCCCGTCGTGGCCGTGGGCGGGCCGGGGACCACGGTCACGCCGCGGCCGGCGCCCGTCGAGGGCGCGAGGAGGAGCGCGGCAGCGACCGAGCCGGCACCCCCGAGGGCCAGCTGCCGGAGGCTTCGCCGTCGTCCCCCTGTCCTGGCGGCTTCCTTCCGTGACAGGCGCGAAGAAGCGATGGCGCCGCGCACCATAGCCAATCGCCCGGCCGGGCGCAGAGGGGGCGCCCCCCGCTCAGCCGATGGCGATCATCCGCTCGATCGGCAGGCGCGCGCGCTCGGCGATCGCCGCCGGCACCTTGACCTCGAAGCGCCCGTCGCGGAGCGCGTCGCGCAGCTTCGGCAGGGTGATCATCTTCATGTAGCGGCAGAAGGCCATCCGGTTGGCCTCGTGGAGCGTCGCCCCGGGCGCCGCCTGCTGGAGCGGGTAGAGCATGCCGGTCTCCGTGGCGACGATGAACTCGCCCTCGGGGTGCGCGGCCACGTGGCGCAGCATGCCCGAGGTCGAGAGCATGCGCACCCCCTCCGGGTCGAGATCGCCGCTGGCCACGTACTCCATCGCCTGGGTCGAGCAGCCGCACTCGGGATGGATCAGGAACTCGGCCTCCGGGTGGGCAGCGCGCATCGCCGCGATGTCGGCGGGGCGGATCCCGGCGTGGACGTGGCACTCGCCGTCCCAGACGTGGAAGCGGCGGTAGCGCTCGGGGTCCTCGGTGAGCCCGAGCGTCCGGGCGACGTAGGCCCCCAGCCACATGTCGGGGCCGAAGAGGATCTCGGCGTCAGGCCCGTGCTCGCGCCAGACGTGCTCGATGACGGAGACCGCGTTCGACGACGTGCAGCAGTAGTCGGTCTCGGCCTTCACCTCCGCCGAGGTGTTCACGTACATCACGACGATCGCCCCCGGGTGCTCGGCCTTCCAGCCGCGGAGCTGCTCGGCGGTGATCGAGTCGGAGAGCGAGCAGCCCGCGTCCGGATCGGGGATGAGGACGGTCTTGCCGGGGGAGAGGACGGACGCCGTCTCGGCCATGAAGTGAACGCCGCAGAAGGCGATCACGGCGGCGTCGGTGGCGGCGGCCCGGCGCGAGAGCTCGAGCGAGTCGCCGGTGAAGTCGGCGACGTCCTGGACTTCCGGCCGCTGGTAGTTGTGGGCGAGGATGACCGCGTCCCGCTCCGCCGCCAGCGCCCGCACCTCCTCCTTGAGGCGCGCGACCTCCTCGCCGGCGAGCCCGTCGGCAGAAGGGCAAGACTGGACGGTCGGCAGCTCGACTGCCATGCGCTTCCTTTCGATGTTCGCCCGCCCGGAGGCCGAGGCGAATGAACCAGTACAAGTCTAGCCGTGCCCGAGCTGCCCGAGGTCGAGATCACGGCCCGCCGCCTCGGCGCCGCGCTGCGCGGCGCCGAGGTCGAGTCGGCCGCTGCGCGCGGGATGGTGGCGCTCAAGTCCGTGGACCCGCCGCTCTCGGCGCTCGCGGGCCGGCGGATCGAGGGCGTGGGCCGCCGGGGGAAGATGCTCGTGGTCGGCTTCGCCGCCGCGGGCCGCGAGCCGGCGCTGGCGCTCCTCGTCCACCTGATGTCGGCGGGGCGCCTGCGGCTCTTCGACCGCCCGGCGTCGCTCCGCGACCGCACCGCCCGCCTGCTCTTGCGCCTCGCCGACGGGCGCGAGCTGCGCCTGCGCGAGTTCGGCACCAGGCAGCGGGCGTGGGCGAAGCTGATGCCGGCCGGCGCGCTCGAGCGCGACGAGATGGTGGCGACCCTCGGGCCCGAGGCCTGGCCCGCGCCGCCGCCCGGGGCCTTCGCCGAGGCGGTCCGCCAGCCCCGCCACCTGCACCCGATGCTGCGCGACCAGCGCGTGATCGCAGGCATCGGCCGCTCGTGGGTGGACGAGATCCTCTGGGAGGCGCGGCTCTCCCCGTTCAAGCAGGGCGCCGACCTGGCGGACGAGGAGGTCGAGCGCCTGCGCGAGGCGCTCGACGTGCTCGGCGCCGCGATCGAGCACTACGAGGAGGTGATCGGCGAGACGGTCCCGGACAAGCTGCCGATGCCCCTGCGCGTCCACCGCCGCGAGGGCGAGCCTTGCCCGCGCTGCGGGGCCACGATCGCCGCCGTCCACTTCGCCGAGCACGTCACCTGCTACTGCCCGGCCGAGCAGACGGGGGGCCGCGTGCTCGCCGACCGGCGCCTGTCGCGGCTGCTCAAGTAGCGGCTTCGGGCTCGACCAGCATCGAGAGGTCGAGCGCCGGCGCCGAGTGGGTGAGCGCGCCGACCGACACGAAGTCGACGCCGGTCCGCGCGACCTCGGCCACCGTCTCCAGGGTCACGCCACCCGATGCCTCGAGCGGCGGTCCGCCGCGCGCGTCACGAAGCTCCACGGCCCGGCGAAGCTCGCCCGGCGCCATGTTGTCGAGGAGGATGCGCCCGGCGCCAGCCTCGATCGCCGCCTCTACGTCGGCCAGGGTGCGGCACTCGACCTCGACCGCGCGTCCGGGGTGCGCCGAGACGGCCCGCCGAACGGCCTCGGCGAGGCCGCCCCCGACGGCGATGTGGTTCTCCTTGATGAGCACGCCGTCGTAGAGGCCCATGCGGTGGTTGCGCCCCCCGCCGGCCGCCACCGCCGCCTTCTCCAGGGCGCGCAGGCCGGGGATCGTCTTGCGGGTGTCGAGGATCGCGGCGCCGCCCGGGCCTGCGGCGCGGACGAAGCGCGCGGTGAGCGTCGCGATGCCGGAGAGGTGGCAGAGGAAGTTGAGCGCGGTCCGCTCAGCGACCAGGAGGGACCGGGCGGGCCCCTCCACCACCGCCACCTCGGCCGGGACCTGGTCGTGCCACTCGCCCTCCGCGGCCAGCGGCTCGAAGGCGGCGGCCCCGGCCTGCGCGAAGGCCTCGCGCGCGACCTCGAGCCCGAACACGACCCCCGGCTGCTTCTGGACGATCCGCGCCCGGGCGCGGGCGCCGGGCGGCACGACCGCCTCCGACGTGAGGTCCCCCGAGCCGACGTCCTCGGCCAGGGCGCGGGCTACGAGCTCGCGGGCGGCAGGGTCCATGCTGGCGACCATGGTTGCGGGTTCGCGGGCGCGACCGCGGCCGGGGCCCCGCGACGGCTGTGCGGCTGGCGGCGCCTCACTCGCCGGCCGGGAAGACCCCGATCGTCGCGGTGAAGCCGTGCAGGAAGTTGCGCCCGCCCACGGGGCCCATCTCGCCGGCGCAGAAGAAGCCCGCCGCCGGCGCGCCGAGCGCATCCTCGACGGCGAGCGCGTCGTGGTCGGGCATGTCGAACATGTGCGAGCCGCGCCCGTTGCAGGTGAAGAGCAGCGCCCCGGCGGCGCCGGCCGGCCCCAGCGCTTCCGCCTGCGCGCGGAGCGCCTGGCGCAGGTCCTCGTCGGCCGAGGCGCCGTCGCGCACATGCAGGCGCACCGTCTGGCCCACGCGCACCGGCTCCCCGATCGCGACCGTCCCCGCGGCCGGGTCGAAGCCGATGATCGGGCGCACGAGGAAGTCCCCGCGCTCGTACTCGGGCTGGTTCTCGTGGATCACGATGCCGAGCATCAGGCCCTGCGCGGCCAGCTCCTGCTCGCGGGGGCCGAGCTCGGCGAGGGCGTCGCGGATCCGCTCCACCGCCGGGCGCGACGCGAGCTCGGTGATGACGTTGCCCTCGGCCCCGGTGATCGTCATCTCCGGCCCCACCGGCGCCGCGCCCTGGGAGACGCAGGGGACGAGGCCGGCGCCGGAGATCGAGCAGGCGACGGCGCCGCCGGGCAGGACGTCCCCGTCGCGCAGGAGCACCGCCGAGCCGGCCCGGGCCGCGCTGGTGAGCCCGCCCACCACGGGCAGCCCCGGGCGCGCATCGGCGAGCGCCCGGAGGAGCGCCTCGGTCGCGAACGTGTAAGGGTCGGCCAGGAGCACGAGGGCGTCGCCCAGCTCGGCGAGGTCAGCCGAGCCCACGACCTCGAAGCCCCGCTCCGAGCGCGCAACCTGGAAGTGATGGGTCGAGATCCGCGCGCCGGGAGCGCTCAGGGCCCAGACCACCGCCCCCGGGCCCTCCTCGATCTCGCGCCCGGCGCCGACGACGCCGCCGGCGCCGCAGCCAGCGACGTGGGCAGGCGCCAGCGCCTCGTGCACGGCTGAGAGGATCCACTTCGCGTGGCCCAGGTGCGGCGCGCCGGCGAAGACGAGCGCGAGGTCGCAGCTCGCGCCGCCGAGGCCGCGCCGCGCCGCCTCGGCCGCCTCCGAGAACGCCTCCACGGGGTCGAAGCTCTCCGATATGCCGACCGCGGCCCGCACGCCTAGCCCTCCTCCGCCGATCGCAGCAGGTACTCCCGCACGAAGCCGTCGAGGTCCCCGTCGAGGACGCGCTCGGCGTCGCCCACCTCGAATCCCGTCCGGTGGTCCTTCACCCGTTGCGAGGGGTGGAGGGTGTAGCTGCGGATCTGCGACCCCCACTCGACGGACTTCTGCTCGCCCCGCTCCGCCGCCAGCTCCTCGGCGCGCTTGCGCTCCTCCTCCTCCAGCAGCTTCGCGCGCAGGAGCCGCATCGCCGTCGCCTTGTTCTGCGCCTGCGAGCGCTCGTTCTGGCACTGGACGACGATCCCCGTCGGGATGTGGGTGATCCGGACGGCGGAGTCCGTCTTGTTCACGTGCTGGCCGCCGGCCCCCGAGGCGCGGTAGGTGTCGACGCGGATGTCCTCGTCGTCGATCTCGACCTCCACCTCGTCGTCGACCAGCGGCGCCACGTCCACCTGGGCGAACGCCGTGTGGCGCCGCCGCTGTGCGTCGAACGGCGAGATCCGCACCAGGCGGTGGACGCCGCGCTCGGCCGCGAAGAGCCCGTAGGCGTTCTCGCCCTTGGCGATGAAGGTCGCCGACTTGATGCCCGCCTCCTCGCCCTCGGACACCTCCTTCATCTCGACCTCGAACCCGCGCCGCTCGGCCCAGCGCAGGTACATGCGGAGCAGCATCTCCGCCCAGTCCTGCGAGTCGGTTCCGCCGGCGCCGGACCGGATCGTCACCGCCGCGTCGCCGGCGTCGTAGCGGCCGCGGAAGAGGCGCGCCTCCTCCAGCGCGGCGAGCCGCGACTCGACGCCATCGAGCTGAGCGGCCACCTCGGCGGCCATCGCCGGGTCGTCGCCCGCTAGCTCGGCCAGCTCGCCGAGGTCGCGGATCTCGCCCTCGAGCGAGCGCAGCGTCTCGAGGCGCTCCTGGGCGCGCTTGTGGGCGGCCGCGACGGCGGACGCCCGCTCGGGGTCGTCCCAGAAGCCCGGCGCCTGCATCTGGCGCTCCAGCCCGGCCACCTCGCTCTCGAGCCTGGCGCGGTCAAAGGTAGTCCGCGAGCAGCTTCAAGCCATCGCGGACGCGGGCGACGCGCGCGGGGAGGTTGTCGGTCTGGGCCGGATCGGGCATCGCAGGATCAGGCTACCGCGCCCGTCAGCTCGCTTCCATGCCCGCCGCGGCCAGGGCCTCGCCGGGATCCTCGAAGGGCTGCCAGCGAGCGATCAGCCCGTCGCGAATCGTCGCCACGACGG
>Ga0070741_10011144_pt1 | contig 16684 bp, 13 predicted proteins | sample Coa_R1_4_FD_66440 | JGI IMG/M metagenome (GOLD analysis project Ga0070741, IMG submission 66440) | Surface soil microbial communities from Centralia Pennsylvania, which are recovering from an underground coalmine fire - Coalmine... | ecosystem: Environmental > Terrestrial > Soil > Unclassified ...
CCGAAGCGGCCGCCCTGCTGGGTCTGCGACAGTTGCACGTCGATGCGGCCGAGACCGCCGCGCGGCTGCGCCAGCTCGGCGCGGCGAGCGTGCTGCTCAAGGGCGGTCACGGACGCGGCGCGCAAGTCGTCGACGTGCTGATCGACGCGCAGGGCGTGCGCCGATTCAGCCATCCGCGTCTGCGCTTCGCAGCCCACGGCACAGGCTGCGTGCTCTCGGCGGCGATCGCCGCTGGGCTCGCCAAAGGACGTTCGCGGCGTGCCGCTGTCGCAGACGCCGAACGGTACTTGCAGGGGGCGTTGCGCCGCGCCTATCGCGCCGGTAAAAACGCGGTGCGTGTGATCCCGCAGCAGCTAAGCACAAGTTAACGGCAACAGCGGTATGATCCTCGGCCGTACGTATCCCGCAGCTGGCCCTTCCGGGACAGCCGAAAAACCCAGGAAATCCTATGAAGACGACACTCATCGCGCTCAGTCTCGCCATGGCGAGCGCGACCGCGGCAGCGGACAGCGCCGTACCCCAGGCGCAGCCGCTCGCTCCTTCTCCGGCAGCCAAGAGCGCCGCCGCGAAATCCACGACGCCACAATTGTTCGTGGCGCCGACGATCCACGAAACGCGCGTGACGCGCCGGGCCGACGGCAGCCTCGCCGTGGACTGCGTGCAGAAGCCCAACCCCAAGCTCAACTCGGCGCCCTCCCATGCGCGGTCGCCGCAGGCGGGAGGCGCGGATCGGCCATGAGGATCACGATGCGGCATTTTATACATTGCGCCATCGCCGTGTGCGGCCTCGCGTTCGCGGCCGCCGATGCCGCGGCGGATACGGCCTTGCAGTCGGGCGTCGCGGCGTCGCTGTCGGTGCCGGGTTCGAACTTCGTGCCGAATCTCTACATCGACGTCGACGGCACCGCCAAGGCCCTGACGGTGAACCTGACCGGCAGCGGCGGCGATCTCGACCTGTTCCTGCGCTACGGCTCGCCGTTCCCGGAGCAGAACCCGTCGGTGAGCTATCCGACCGTGACCGAGGATCTGCTCAACCGTTATGCGCACTATCACGCGGTGAGCAGTTCGGCGAACGAGTCGATCGCGGTGTTCCCGTCGAGCCGCGTCCCGCTCAAGGCCGGGCGCTGGTACATCGCCGTGGCGAACTCGTCGGCGACGCCGGCGACGGGCAGCATCACGGCGAAGGCGTCCACGACGGCGCCGCTCGGTTCGATCGTCCTCGATTTCACGCATCCCACCACGGACAGCACCGATCCGAAGAACAGCTGCGATACGGGCTTCTGGACCGACAGCACGCCGGTAACGCCCGTCGGCGGCAATACGGGAACCACGCTCGGCCAGCAGCGCCAGAACGCGCTCAACTACGCCGCGACCCAGCTCACGCAGCAGCTGCAGATCCCCGTGAACATCACGGTGCATGCCTGCGGCGCGCATCTCGGCGGCAGCTCGAGCTCGGCCGTCCTCGCCCACGCCGCGCCGCTCTACTACCTGCTCGACGAACCGGCTTTCCCGCTCAACGCGCTGCCGAAAAAGTATACTTGGTACCCGATCTCGGCGGCCGCGCGCCTCGGCGGCGTCAGCGCCTGCGGACTCGGCGGCGGCGATTGCAACGGCACGGACGGCGACGAGATCGAAGCCACGTTCAACGAGGACATCGGCCAGTCCACGATCATCGGCGGGGAGAATTTCTATCTCGGCTTCGATCCCGACACGAGCCACAACTCGCTCGATTTCGTCACGATCGCCATGCACGAGATGACGCACGGTCTCGGCTTCTTCGGCCTCGTCAATCTGGATTCCGGCCAAGGACCGATCGGCGCCAAGGCCGGGATTTCCAAGAATTCGATCGCGTTCACGAATCTCGATTCGGGCCCGTACGACGACATCTACGACGACAGCGTCGCGATCGTGAACGGCTCGACGTACACGCCGTTCATGGGGTACGAGGTCGACGGCGCCGACGATGCGGCGCGCGCCGCCGCGCTCGTGTCGGGGCCGGTCGTGTCGCAGTCGGGTCAATACAACCCTGGCTCGTCCACGGGCCTGCGCTGGTCCGATCCCGTCGCCGCGAACGCGACCGGGATCAACAATCTATCTGGCCAGCCCGCACCCGACGATTTCCCGAGCCTCTACGCACCGTGCGACAAGAGCTCGACGACGACCTGCTCGACCGAGCCGGGCTCGACGCTCTCGCACACGATCCAAGCCGGCGACATGATGAATGCGTTCTATTCGGGCTACAACCTGCGCTCGATGGGGCTCGCCGTGCCGATGCTCGCGCCCGTGGGCTGGTCCAATGCGGCGGCGGCGTCGCCGACCTACGGGCAACCGATCCCGAGCAATTGGTACGATCGTACGCATTCCGGCCACGGCTTCGATTTCGAGCTGTTCGCGCACGATCCGAACTACGGGCAGGATGTATACTTTTTGCTGTTCTATACTTACAAGTCGGACGGTTCGCCCGAGTGGTACCAGGCGGTCGGCACGATCGTCGACGGCGTGTTCCTGCCGCTGCCGCAAGCGGACGGCAGCACGCTCTACCGGGTCACGTACACGACGACGCCGACGTCGATCACCGGCCTCACGCTCGACACGAGCGTGGCGGGCAGCGTGGTCGTCGACTTCAACCAGGCCTCGCAGTCGCCCGCCTGCCGCAACAGCGACCGCAGCGGCGCTCCGCAGCTCGCCGTGATGAGCTGGAGCATCGGCAGCGACACCGGCGAGTGGTGCATGGAGCCGATCATTCCGCTCGCCTCGCACGCCACGCCGGATTTCAACGGCCATTGGTACGCGCCGAGCGACTCCGGCTGGGGCATGGAGATCATCGACGTGGCCACGACGCCGGCGCCGACGATCGCGATCTACATGTACTACCCCGGTCCCGACAATCAGCCGGTGTGGGCGACGGCGTCGGGCACGCTCGTCAACGATCAGACGACGATGCCGCTGCAGCAGGTCAGCAATGGTTACTGCCGTACCTGCCCGCCGCCGACGCAGTTGACCGGCAGCGCCATCGGCTCGATCACGCTGAAGCTCAACACGCCTGCGCCCGGAGCTACGCCGACCGGCACGGCGACGGTCACGACGAATCTGCCCGGCAACGGCAACTTCGTACGCAACAACATTCCGATTCAGATGCTGTCGGTGCCGACCGGGCAATAGAAGATCCTTCCCCCGCTCGCGGGGGAAGGTGCCGAAGGCGATGGGGGCGAATCCGCGGAAGCGATCAAACCGAGGCAACCGCAGGTCTCCCCTTCAGGCTGCCGCAGCTTCCCCCGCAAGCGGGGGAAGCATTCACTAGGTCAACCGACTGTCTTCACGCGGCCTGCGGCTGCGTCTCGCGCAGGCGCTCGATGAGCGCGTCGGCGAACGAATCCGTGGTGCCGGTGCCGCCCAAGTCCGGCGTCACGCGGTCCTTCGCCGCAAGCGTGGCGCGGATCGCCGCGCGTACGCGTTGCGCATGTTCGTTGAGCCCCATGTGCGCGAGCATCTGGCACGCGGCGAGCAGCAGTGCGCAAGGATTGGCAATGCCCTTGCCGGCGATATCGGGCGCCGAGCCATGCACGGCCTCGAAGATCGCCGCCTCGGTGCCGATGTTCGCGCCGGGCGCCAGACCGAGGCCACCGACGAGTCCCGCGCAAAGATCGGAAATGATGTCGCCGAAGAGGTTCGTCGTGACGATCACGTCGAATTGATGCGGGTTCATGACGAGCTGCATGCAGCAGTTGTCGACAATCATCTCGTTCGCCGTGATCTCCGGATATTGCGCGGCCACTTCGCGCGCGACATTGAGGAACAAACCCGACGTCGTCTTCATGATGTTGGCCTTGTGCACGATCGTGACCTTCTTGCGGCCCGTGCGGCGCGCGAGGTCGAACGCGTAGCGCACGATGCGCTCGGAGCCGCGCCGCGTCACGCGGATCAGCGACTGCGCGGCTTCGCCGTCGGCGGTCAGCGTCTGACCCTCCGAACCGTAGGCGCCTTCGGTATTTTCGCGCACGGTGATGATGTCGATGTTCTCGTAGCGCGCCTTGGTGCCCGGCATCGTGAGCGCCGGACGCACGTTGGCGTAGAGATCGAAGCGCCGGCGCAGCTCGACGTTGAGCGAGGCGAAACCGCCGCCGATCGGCGTCGTGAGCGGGCTCTTGAGCGCGACGCGATGGCGCGCGATTGCCTCGAGCGTGGCTGTCGGCAGCAACTCGCCGCATCGTTCTTTGGCCGCGAGACCGGCCTCGACGAATTCGTAGGTGAGTCCCGCGCCCAGCGCGTCGAGCACGCGCAGGGTCGCTTGCATGATTTCGGGACCGATGCCATCGCCGCGGATCACGGCTACCGTCTTGCTCATGGAAACTGCTACTCCAAAAAATAACGACAAGGAAAGAACCAGACGAATAACGAAGAACTAACGAAAGGAGGAAATAACAACGAAAACGTTATTATCCTGTACACTTCCTCGATCAACAAGGAACCGACGTTGCGATGCAAGTCGTACGCCGCCACCACGCCGTCTTCTTGAGCCTCGCGGGAATCGCGCTTGCGTCCGCGGCGGCCGTGGCGCGGTCGGGCGAAGCGGCGCCGGGATATGCGATCGATGTGCCCGATGCGAGCCGCGCCCAGCCCACCTGGACCCTCGACGTGAGCGGCGAATGGCCCACGGAATGTCCGCCGACGCTCGAAAAAGTGAAGGTCGAGGGGGCCGATTTGCGCATCGACGCGCGCTCCGTGCTCGGGCTTTGCACGCGGCGTCCGTCGGCATTCTCGATCGAGGTGAATCCGGCCGCGGCGACGGAGCAGAGCGCGCTCGCCGCCGGCGTCTACCATGTGAGCTTCTATGCGGCCGACGGCGCCCAGGCCCCGGCGAAACTTCGCGCGTTCGCGCTCGTCGATCGCAGCGACGCAGCGGCGCCGACGATCGCGCCCGAAACCGGGTTTTGGTGGACCAGCGAAACCGATGCGCTCGCGACGAACCGCAGCGTATTCAGCATCGAAATGCAGAATGGCCAGCTCAGCGTCGCATTGCTCGGCTATGACGAAGCCGGCCGGCCCGAATGGTATTTCGGCGCAGCGTCCTACAGCGGCCGCATCGCGCACGTCCCGCTGCTGCGCCTGGAAGGCGGCAACAGTCCGTTCGCGTCGGCAGGCGGCGGCGGTCCGCGCGGCGAAGCCGCACTCACGCTCGACCTGCAATTCACGTCAGCCGCGCACGCGGCTGCATGGTTGAGCCGGTTCGCCGGCAGCGATGACGATGCGGTGCTGCAATTGCGCAGTTTCGAGCTCGTGCGCCTCCCGCTCGCGCAGGTGGCCGACGGCAGTGCGTGGCGCGGCGATTGGGTGTTCGTGAACGATGGCGCCGCGACGCCGCAGAAGCTGCATTTCGACAGCGTGCATGCACTCGATGCCACGAGTTTCGAACTCGACGACGCCGCGAGCGGCGCGCTCGTCGTCTGCCTGCGCGATGCCGCGCATCAGGAAACGCCTCCGGTCTCGTGCGCACTGCGGCTGCCGAACCAAGCCGAATCCATACGCTTCGGCTCCGTCGCCATGGCACGCATGGACGGCACGCGCGCCGACGGCAGCGCCGTGCATCTGCTGCGCGTTTCTCCCTAAGCCGTTACCGATTCCTTGCTCTCGAGCTGATCCAGGAAGTCCACTGCGCGGCGCAGGTGCGGGATCACGATCGAGCCGCCGACGACCAGGCCGACGCTGAAGATCTCGAAGAATTCCTCGCGCGTGACGCCCGCGTTGCGGCACTCCGCCACGTGGTAGCTGATGCAGTCGTCGCAGCGCAAGACGAGCGAAGCGACGAGCCCGAGCATTTCTTTGGTCTTGGCCGGCAGCGCGCCGTCTTTGTAGGTTTGCGTATCGAGCGCGAAGAATCGCCGGACGACCTGGTTGTCCTCGGCGAGGATGCGCTCGTTCATGCGCCGGCGGAACTCGGCGAATTCGCTGACCCGGTCCTTGCCCGAGCCGCTCATGCCTCACCTCCCGCGAGCTTGGCGAGCTCGCCGCTGCGATCCGCGGCGACGAGGTCGTCGAAACCGCCGACATGATGGCCGGCGATGAAGATCTGCGGCACCGTGCGGCGGTGCGTGCGCGCGAGCATCTCCTCGCGGCGCGCCGGATCGGTGTCGACGCGGATCTCGGCGTAATCGAGACCCTTCTGCTTGAGCAGGTTCTTGGCGGCCACGCAATACGGGCAGATGGCCGTTGTATAGATTTCTACTTTTGTCACGGCGTTTTCCTCGGCCGCAATTCTCGGCTGGAACGGCCAAGATGGGCTCGCGCAGCGCCACTTTCAAGACGCAGCCCTGGGGATGCAAGGCTCGGTTAACGCCCGCTGAGCGCAATTCGCGCTAGGATGCCCGCACAATGGCTTGGCGCCGCCGTCTGGGTTATGGTGTCGGTCTGCCGAGCTCGTCCTGCGGTCCGCCGAATGTCGCGTATTTCCATCACCACCCTCGCCTTCGTCCTCGCGACCACGCTGCTCGCCGGAGCGCCGGCGCGCGCGGTCGACACGCAGCTGCCGAGCATGGGCAGCTCCGCCGGCACGGTCGCATCGCCGCAGGAGCAGCGCCAGTACGGCTTCTACGTGCTGCACGAGCTGCGCAACCAGGGCAAGGTGCTCGACGACGCCCTGCTCGACGACTACATCAACACGCTCGGCTACCGGCTCGTGTCCTACAGCCCGCAGCCGGACCAGCCGTTCACGTTCTTCGTCGTGCGTGACAACGATATCAACGCGTTCGCGCTGCCGGGCGGATTCGTCGGCGTCAACGCCGGGCTCATCACGACGACGGCCGACGAGAACGAGCTCGCCGCCGTGCTCGCGCACGAGATCTCGCACGTGACGCAGCAGCACCTCGTGCGTGCGGTCGAAGCCGAACAGAAATACGCGCCGCTCATGATTCTCGCGATGGTCGGCGCGCTCGTCGCCGCTTCGCACCAGAGCCCGTACAGCACGAGCAATTCCGACATCGGCGCGATCGCGACGGCCGAAGGCCTGGCCGAACAAATGCAGATCAACTTCACGCGCGCCGACGAGTCGGAGGCCGACCGCGTCGGCATCCAGACGCTCGCGAAAGCGAATTTCGACCCCGACGCGATGGCGGGTTTCTTCGCGCGCATGCAGAAGGCGATCCGCCCCGGCTTCGACGAGAACGACGTGCCGGCGCTGCTCATGGACCATCCGGTCACGACCGAACGCATCAGCGAAGCGAAGGCGCGCGCCGAGTCGCTCAAAAAAGAAGCCGACGCCACCGTGAGCGTCGGCGAAGTCAAGCCCGACGGCTCCGAACAGACCGTCGCTTCCTCGACCGAACGCGTGACGACGAACCGGCGTTCGAGCTCGGAGGAGCTCGCCGCGCGGCTCGATCGCCGCTTCAACTCGCCCCTTCTGTGGCCGACGCTCGGGCGCAGCTCGAGCGCCGCGCTCAGCGAGCTGATCCAACCCAAGGAAAGCCGCACGCGTCAGCGCGCGCTGTCGGAGAGCTACTACGAGCTCATGCGCGAACGCGTGCGCGTGCTGTCATCCGATCGTCCCACGCAGACGCTCGCCTACTACGCCGACAACCTGCACGACAACTCCGGGTTCGCCACCACGGCGAACCGCTACGGCTACGCGCTCGCCCTGCTACGGGCGGGCGATGCGAAGAAATCGCGCGAGGTCGCGCAGAAGCTCGTCGAGACGCAGCCCGACAGCCTCGTGTTCCAGCTCGCGCTCGGACGCGCGGAGCTCATGTCGGGCGCGCGCGACGCGGCACTCGCGCGTTACGCGCACCTCGAAGGCGAGTTCCCGGACAACCGCGCGCTCGCGCTCGGACACAGCGAGGCGCTCACGCAAGTCGACGACAAAGCGAGCGCCAAGCAGGCGCAAGGACTGCTGCGCCCGCAGATTGCCGACGATGACGAGGATCCGGATCTCGAGACCGCATTCGCGCGCGCGAGCGAGCTCGCCGGCGATCCGGTGCGCGCGGGCGAAGCGCACGCGGCGGCGGCGTTCCTGAACGGCCGTGCTGAGGACGCCCTCAACCAGCTCAAACAATTGCTCAAGCGCAACGATCTCGACTACTACCAGCGCACGCGCATCGAAGCCCGCATCGAGGAGATGACGCCCATCGTGCTGGAGCTGCGGCGGCGCAAAATAAAGCCGGCCGATCAGGGCAAATTGCAGGCCACCGTTTCCTCGTGCGGATCAATCGCTTGCGCGCGGCTGTCATCGGGGCGTAACAATACGCCGTTGCAATAGCGCTGCCTTGCACTTGCGCCGGCCGGCGCGCGCCCGGAACGACACCGTGCACAAACACATTCTGATCGTCGAAGACGAACCCGCCATCCGCGACATGGTCGCGTTCGCGCTGCGCAAAGCCGGCATGGAGCCGGCGCATGCGGCCGACGCGCGCGCCGCGCAGACGATGATCGTCGAGCGCGTACCGGACCTCATCCTGCTCGACTGGATGCTGCCCGGCATGAGCGGGCTCGATCTCGCGCGGCGTCTGCGCAAGGAGGAGCTCACGCGCGACGTGCCAATCATCATGCTTACGGCGCGCGGAGAGGAAACCGATCGCGTCGGCGGCCTCGAAGCGGGCGTGGACGACTACGTCGTCAAACCGTTCTCGCCGCGCGAACTCATCGCGCGCATCAACGCGGTGATGCGGCGAACGCACGGTAGCGACGCCGACGGCGTGATCGAGATCGGCAAGCTCAAGATCGACAGCCCGGCGCATCGCGTGTACGCAGGCGCCGATACCGTGCCGATCGGCCCGACCGAATACCGGCTGCTGCATTTCTTCATGACGCATGCCGAGCGCGTCTATTCGCGCGCGCAGCTCCTCGACTACGTCTGGGGCGGCAGCGTCTACGTCGAGGAGCGCACCGTGGACGTGCACATCCGTCGCCTGCGCAAGACGCTCGAGCCGTTCCAGTGCGACGCGCTCGTGCAGACGGTGCGCGGCGCGGGTTATCGTTTCTCGACCACGCCCACGGCTTGAAACTGCGGCCATCGCGACGTGGCGCTGGAATTTGTGGAAAATGTCGTGAAGTGAACGTACGCGACAGCCGTCGTCCGGGGTCTGACGCCCGCGCGATGGCCCGGTGGTGAATGATGCAACTGGAATTTCTGCGCAGCCATGCGTGGCAGGTGTCGGTCGGGCGCTACGTCGTCCTGCTGGCGGCGGCCTTCGTCATCGGCTTGCCCTGGCACCTGGAAATTTACAGCGTGCTCGTCGCGCTGTTCGGATATTCGCTATGGTCGCTCGCAAACTTGTACCGACTGCAATCGTGGTTGCGTTCGCGCCGCTGGCGCCCGCCGCCAGAGGATCGCGGCGTGTGGTCTGACATCTCCTCGCACGTCTATACCAAAGTGCGCACCGAACGCTCGCAAAAACGGCGGCTGATAGCGCTGCTGCGCGCGTTCCGCGAGGCCGCGGCCGCCCTGCCGGACGGCGTCGTCGTGCTGACCAAGGGCCGCAGCATCGTCTGGTTCAACGAGGCTGCGACGCGACTCTTGGGTCTGAACTCGTTGCGCGACCGGCGCAAGCACGTCGATCCGTTCCTGCCGGCACTCGCCAAAGCGTGGATCACGCAGGAGCCCGCCCAGGAACCGTTGCGCGACGTACCTTCGACGCACAGCGAGAACCTGAGGCTCTCGTTCCGGCTCATCCCCTACTCGCCCGAGCACATGCTGCTCGTCGTGCGCGACGTGACGCCGCTGGCGCGGCTCGAACAGGTGCGCCGCGATTTCGTCGCGAACGTTTCGCATGAGCTGCGCACGCCCCTGACCGTGCTGCACGGCTACCTGGAAATGCTGGAACCCGAAGCGAGCCCGCAGCTCGCACCCGTGCTCGCGGATCTGCGCGGGCAGTCGCGGCGCATGACGCAGATCGTCGAGGACCTGCTCACGCTTTCGCGTCTCGAGGCGCAGCAGGCCCCCGCGCAGGACCGCGTGCCCATGCGCGCCCTGCTCACGAGCCTGCGCCGCGAGGCCGAGGGTCTTTCGCAGGGCCGCCACAGCATCCATCTCGTGCGCACCTGCGAAGCCGATCTGCGCGGTTCGACCGACTATCTGCACAGCGCGTTCTCGAATCTCGTTTCGAACGCCGTGCGCTACACGCCGGAAGGCGGCCGCATCGAGATCTCCTGGCAGGCGACGAAGGACGGCGGCGCGCGTTTCTCGGTCGCCGATACGGGCTACGGCATCCCGGCCGAGCACTTGCCGCGCATCACCGAGCGCTTCTATCGCGTGTCGACGAGCCGTTCGCGCGAAACCGGCGGCACGGGCCTTGGGTTGTCGATCGTCAAGCACGTGCTGCAGCTCCACGAGGCGCACCTCGACATCGAGAGCGAAGTCGGCGTCGGCAGCACGTTCAGTTGCGTGTTCAGCCGCGAGCGGCTTCTCGCGCCGCAAGGAATGACGGAAGATGCGTGATCGGCCGGCCAGGTACAAAGCGGTACCGCCGGCGAACAGCAAAGGCGAGCCAGCCATGAATGTCGCACCGCAAATCGAAGTTCCGGTCGCGCCGATGCCCGAGCCGAAGGCGCCCGACCTCAAGGCTCCGGAGCTCTATCTCAATCGCGAGCTCGCGCAGCTCGATTTCAATTTCCGCGTACTCGCGCAAGCGCAGGATCGCAGCGTGCCGCTGCTCGAACGCTTGCGTTTCATGTGCATCTGCAACTCGAATCTGGACGAATTCTTCGAGGTGCAGGTCGCGATCCTGCGCCACCACGTCGCGTTCGGCGATGCGAAACCGGGCCCCGACGGTTTGTCGCCCGGCGAGCTCTTGACGCGCATCCGCCAGCGGGCGCTCGAGCTCGTGCGCATGCAGTACAAGCTATGGACGGAAAGCCTGCTGCCCGAGCTCGAGCGCGAAGGCATCCGCTTCGTCGCGCCCGACAAGTGGACCGTCAAGCAGCAGCGCTGGCTGCAGGGCTATTTCCAGAACGAGGTGCTGCCCGTGCTGTCGCCGCTCGGGCTCGATCCCGCGCACCCGTTTCCGCGCATCCTCAACAAGAGCCTGAACCTCGTCGTCTCGCTGCGCGGCACGGACGCGTTCGGCCGCGAAGGCGGCATGGCGCTCGTGCGCGCGCCGCGCTCGCTGCCGCGCATCGTGCGCTTGCCCCAGGAAGTGGCCGAGGGCCCGTACGAGTTCGTGTTCCTGTCGGGCATCCTGCAGCACTTCGTCGACGAGCTCTTCTCGGGAATGCGCGTGCAGGGCGCCTACCAGTTCCGCGTGACGCGCAACAGCGAGCTCTTCGTCGACGAGGAGGACGTCGAGAACCTGGCGCATGCGCTGCGCGACGAGCTGCGCGGGCGCGGCTTCGCCAAACCCGTGCGGCTCGAGATCGCCGAGAGCTGCCCGAAGCCCATCGCCGAGTTCCTCATGCGCAATTTCGAACTCGGCGAGAGCGAGGTGTACCGCTGCGCGGGGCCCGTCAACATCCACCGTGTCGTGGCGATCTACGACCAGATCGACCGCCCCGACCTCAAGTTCCCGAAGTATACGCAGCGCCTCATCGCGCCCATCCTTGCCGAGCGCAGCATGTTCGAGGCGATCGCCGAGCGCGACATCCTGCTGCACCACCCGTTCGAGTCGTTCGGCGCGGTCACCGAGCTCGTCAAGCAGGCGAGCGCCGATCCCGACGTGCTCGCGATCAAGCAGACGCTGTACCGCACGGGACCCGACTCGCCGCTCGTCAATTCGCTGATCGACGCCGCACGCGCAGGCAAGGACGTAACCGTCGTCGTCGAGCTGCGCGCGCGCTTCGACGAGGAAGCGAACATCCAGCTCGCCAATCGACTGCAGGAAGCCGGCGTGCAGGTCGTCTACGGCGTGGTCGGTTACAAGACGCACGCCAAGATGCTGCTCATCGTGCGCCGCGAGAAGGGCCTGTTGCGCCGCTACGTGCACTTGTCGACGGGCAACTACCACCAAGTGACGTCGCGCATCTACACCGATTTCGGACTCATGACCGCGAATCCCGAGATCGGCAGCGACACGCACAAGCTGTTCCAGCAGATCTCCGGGCTAGGCCCCGTGATCCAGCTGCAGCGCCTCATGCAATCGCCGTTCAGCCTGCACCGCGGCCTCATGCAGCTCATCGAGCGCGAGATCGAGCACGCGCGCGCCGGTGCGCCGGCACGCATCATCGCCAAGATGAACGCGCTCAACGAGGCGAGCGTCGTCGAGCTGCTCTACAAAGCCTCGCGCGCGGGCGTGGGCATCGACTTGATCGTGCGCGGCGCCTGCACGCTGCGGCCCGGGGTACCGGGCATCTCGGACAACATCCGCGTGCGCTCGATCGTCGGGCGCTTCCTCGAGCACAGCCGCGTGTACTGGTTCGCGAACGCCGGCGAGCCGCAGATCTTCTGCTCGAGCGCCGATTGGATGGAACGCAACCTGCTGCGCCGCATCGAGGTGTGCTTCCCGATCCTCGACCCCGAGCTCGCCACGCGCGTCTACGAAGAGGCGCTCGACAACTACCTCGCCGACAACGTGCAAGCCTGGCTGCTGCACGCCGACGGCCACTACGAGCGCGCGCAGCCCGGCGACGCCGCGCCGCATTCGGCGCAGCAGTCGCTGCTCGCCAAACTGTGCCAGTAAGCGTGGTCCTAGTGCTGTGCGAAAACGCTTACCGGGCCATCGGCGGTCGTGCCACAATGCGCGCGGGCACATCCGGTAACTCCTGTGGCTGACGGCACGAACTCCGAGATCCGCGAAGGCGAGTTGCTGGCCGCCGTCGATCTCGGTTCGAACAGCTTCCACATGGTCGTGGCGCGCTACGAGCACGGCGAGCCGCGCGTCATCGATCGCCTGCGCGACAGCGTGCGCCTGGCCGCGGGCCTGCGGCCGGACGGTTCGCTCGACGCCGTACGGCGCGACAAGGCGCTCGCATGTCTCGCGCGTTTCGGCCAGCGCTTGCGCGCGCTGCCGCAAGAACGCGTACGCGCCGTCGCCACGAACACGGTGCGCCGCCTGAACGCCCCTGGCATCTTCCTCGGACCCGCCGAGCACGCGCTCGGCCATCCGATCGAAGTCGTCTCGGGACGCGAAGAAGCGCGCCTCATCTATCTCGGCGTCGCGCATGGCATTCCCGATTCGCCGCAGCAGCGTCTCGTCATCGACATCGGCGGCGGCAGCACCGAGTTCATCATCGGCAAGCATTTCGAGGCGCTCGAAAAAGAAAGCCTGCAGATGGGCTGCGTCGCGAGTACCCTGCGCTTCTTCGGCGACGGCAAGCTGAGCCAGAAGCGCTGGCGCCAGGCGCAGACCGAGATCGCCGTCGAGCTCCAGCAATTCGCCGCCGACTATCGCGCGCAGGGCTGGGGCGAGACGATCGGTTCCTCGGGCACGATCAAAGCCATCGGCAGCGTGCTGCAGGCCATGGGCTGGGCGGATTCGGGCATCACGCGGCCCGCGCTCGAGCGCATGCGCGACGCCGTGATCGACTCCGGCAGCATCGAGCGCCTGCGGCTACCGGGCCTGGCCGAAGAACGGGCGAGCATCCTGCCGGGCGGGCTGGCCATCCTCGAAGCGGCATTCGCCGGCCTCGACATCAAGCAGATGCGCATCTGCGAGACGGCCATGCGCGAAGGCTTGCTCTACGACATGATCGGACGCGCCGAACATCGCGATCCGCGCGCCGCCAGCATCGCCGCACTCGCGCAGCGTTATGCGGTGGACCAGGCGCAAGCCGCCCGCGTGGAAGCCACGGCGCTCGCGCTGTTCGAGCAGATCGCACACGACTGGCAACTCGGCCATGCCGAGCGCGATTGGCTGACTTGGGCCGCGCGCATCCACGAGATCGGTCTCGCGATCGCGCACAGCCAGCATCATCTGCACGGCGCCTACATCATCGAGCATTCCGATCTCGCCGGTTTCGCACGCCACGAGCAGCAGGTGCTCGCCGCGATCCTGCGCTGCCATCGGCGCAAGCCCGACGAAATGGCGCTGCGCGGCGTGCCGGAACGCCTGCGGCGCCAGACCGCGCGCGTCACCGCGCTGCTGCGCCTGGCGGTCCTGCTCACACGCAGCCGCGCGGCCGATCCGCCTCCGCCGATGGCGCTCGAGGCCGAGGACCGCTCGCTGCAGCTCAAGCTCTCGCGCGACTGGCTCGATGCGCATCCACTCACACGCGCGGACCTTGACCAGGAACGCGACTACCTGCGCCAGTTCGACATCAAACTCCAGGTGCGCGAGGCCGACCGGCTGGCGGCTGCCTAGGGAACCTAGCGGCCCCATGCGTCGCGCTGGCGATGCCGCTATCATGAGCGGCCTCGTTCCACGCTACCGGAGTGATCCATGCTCAAGCACTTGATCTGCGCACTCGCTCTCCTCGTTCCGTTCGGTGCGATCTCGGCCCAGCCCGCAAAGCCGAGCAAGCCTGCGGCCGAAACCGCCGCGCCGACGGCGAATCCGAAAGTCCTGCTGCACACGAGCATGGGTGACATCACGCTCGAGCTCTACCCGGACAAGGCGCCGAAGACCGTCGACAATTTCCTGCAATACGTGAAGGACGGCTTCTACGACGGCACGATCTTCCATCGCGTCATTCCGAATTTCATGATCCAGGGCGGCGGCTGGACGCGCGACCTCGTCCACAAGCGCACGCGCGCGCCGATCCACAACGAAGCGAACAACGGCCTCTCGAACATGCGCGGCACGATCGCGATGGCGCGCACGAACGATCCGCATTCGGCGAGCGCCGAGTTCTTCATCAACGTCGTGAACAACAAGGCTCTGGACTACGTCGGCGACGCCAACGGCGTCACCTCATGGGGTTACTGCGTGTTCGGCAAAGTCATCGATGGCATGGACACCGTCGACAAGATCAAGGCCGTCGAAACCGGCCCGCAGGGCCCGCTGCAGTCCGACGTGCCGAAGACGCCCGTCGTGATCGAGAAGGCGAGCGTGCTGCCGTAAGTTTCGCACGTGCACGAAGGACCGCGTCGAGACCAGGCCGCGCGCGCGAACCGCGGGCGGCCTCGCTTACGCGTTCGATCTGCTGACGAGGCTGGCCGAAGACATGCTTCCGATACACGGTGACGATCCGCTGCAGAAGCCCCGCCCAAAATCTCGTTGACTCTCACATGCAGCCTGAGTCGCTCCGCTCGACGCTCTTCATCTCCGACCTGCACCTCGACGACGCGCGGCCGCACATCGTCGACGAATTCTGCCGCTTCCTCGCCGGCGAAGCGCGCGGCGCCGAGGCGCTGTACATCTTGGGAGACCTCTTCGAAAGCTGGATCGGCGACGACGACGACGCGCCGCTCGCGGCACGCATCGCGGCGGCGCTGCGCTCGCTCTCCGATTCCGGCGTGCCGATCCATTTCATGCATGGCAACCGCGATTTCCTGCTCGGCGAGGCCTACGCGCGACGCGCCGGCATGCGCCTGCTAAACGATCCGAGCATCGTAGAGATCGCCGGCGAGCGCACCTTGCTCATGCACGGCGATACGTTGTGCACCGACGACGTCGACTACCAGAAATTCCGAATGCTCGTGCGCAATCCCGAATGGCAACGCCAGTTCCTCGGCAAGCCGCTCGCCGAACGCCGCGCCTTCGCCGCCCAAGCGCGCGGCGAGAGCCGCCGTCAGACCGCGGCCAAGCAGGCCGAGATCATGGACGTGAACCCCGAAGCCGTCGCACGCGCCCTGCGCGAACACGGCGTGCGCCGGCTCATCCATGGCCATACGCACCGTCCGGCAGTGCACCGCTTCGACATCGATGGCCAAGGGGTCGAGCGCATCGTGCTTGGCGATTGGTACGACCAGGGCAGCGTGCTGCGTTTCGGTGGGACGGCGGCTGAGTTCGCCTGTACGAATTGACAGTTTGACAGTACTTCGACAGCCGATCGGCGTATCATGCTCGGCGTGGCGGGGGGAATATCCGCGCAGAACCGAGACGCTATCCCAGCCATTCGGTTATCCGTCCAACATAAGGGGATCCACATGAAACGTACCGTCGTACAGTTGCTGCTTTCCGTCATATTCCTTATCGCGCTCGTGCCCATAGCTTCCGCACAGGCGACCCGCACCTGGGTGTCGGGCGTCGGCGACGATGCCAATCCGTGCTCGCGCACGGCGCCCTGCAAGACGTTTGCAGGCGCCATCTCGAAGACGGCACCGGGCGGTGAAATCGACGCGCTCGATCCGGGTGGCTTCGGTGCGCTCACGATCACCAAGCCCATAACGATCGACGGCGGCGGCGGTCAGGTGGCAAGCGTGCTCGTTGCGGGCACGAACGGGATCGTCGTTGCGGCAGGCGCGACGGACACTGTTATCCTGCGCAACCTGCGGTTCGATGGTCTGCTTACCCCGACGAACGCGAATGCAGGATTGAACGGCATTCGTTTCATTTCAGGCCTAAAGCTAGTCATCGACCGTTGCGATATTTTCGGCTTCAGCCAAAGCGGTATTGATTTCGAGTCCTCCACGGCTTCGCCACAACTATTTGTCACCAATACAAACATTGTCAACGCGGCTGGGTCGAGCACTGCAGCCGGCATACTCGTGCAAGCGGCAGGTTCGACGACTTCGCTTGACAACGTGCGAGTAGTCCAGAGTAGCTATGGATTGTACGTGCGTAATGGCACGGTATCCGTACGCCAGTCGGCGTTCAGCGGGAATTCCGGTAACAACATCAGAGCGGATAGCCTGGGCACCGTCCAGGTGAGCTTGGACAATACGTTG
>Ga0070741_10011145_pt1 | contig 16683 bp, 13 predicted proteins | sample Coa_R1_4_FD_66440 | JGI IMG/M metagenome (GOLD analysis project Ga0070741, IMG submission 66440) | Surface soil microbial communities from Centralia Pennsylvania, which are recovering from an underground coalmine fire - Coalmine... | ecosystem: Environmental > Terrestrial > Soil > Unclassified ...
TTTCCGCTCCGCTGATGCGATCGAAAGGATCAATGTCGACGAAGTCACCATGGAGTACCTGTACAGCGACGGCGACGATTATTACTTCATGAATACGGAAAATTACGAACAGCTTCACCTGAATCGCGACATCCTCGGCGACTCGGTCGACTATCTCATTCCCAATCTGCAGATCCAGATTGAGTTCTTCGACGGCAAGCCCGTCGGGGTTGAATTGCCACAGACGGTGGAGCTGACCGTGGTCGAAACCGAACCCGGCCTCAAGAGCGCGACTGCATCCAGCGTGACCAAGCCTGCAAAGACGGAGACCGGACTGGTTGTACAGGTACCCCCATTCATCAATGAAGGCGAAAAGATTCGGGTGGATACGGCGGAAGGCACGTATTTGTCGCGCGCGTAAAATAGTACATTCTTGAATTCCATAATGGGCGCAGCGGAAACAAAACAGGTTGAAGCCCGTAGATTTCTGGTGCGCGGTCGCGTGCAGGGCGTCGGCTTCCGCTGGTTTGTGGAACGCGAAGCTCACATGCTAGGGATTGCCGGCTGGGTGCGTAATAACCCCGACAGCAGCGTTGAAGTTTTCGCCATGGGTACGCGCGAGCAGCTCACCGCATTGCGATCTCGGTTGCGTGCAGGACCTCGGGCCGCGCGTGTGGACGACGTCGAGGAGTTCGACGCCCAACCGACCGCCGGACTTAGTATATTTCGTATCGAAGGAGCGTGGTGATGACCAAACCCGCGGCTGTGAAGTCCAGCCTGGATTGCGAACCGCTTAAGCAGCTCATCCGCGAGATTCCCGACTTCCCGAAAAAAGGAATTCTTTTTTACGACATCACCACCCTGCTGAAAGACAAGCTGGGATTCGCCACTCTCATCGATGCGTTGGCCGAATACTACCTGCCTAAAAAGGTTGATCTCATTCTCGGCATGGAAGCGCGCGGATTCATCTTCGGCCCGGCCCTCGCGTACCGCCTCAATGCCGGTTTCGTGCCGGTGCGCAAACCCGGCAAACTTCCCGCCGCAACTGCTCGAGTAGAGTACGACCTCGAGTACGGCAGCAACGTTCTGGAAATTCATAAGGACGCCGTGCAGCCGGGTCAGCGGGTAATTATCGTCGACGATCTGCTCGCGACTGGAGGCACGGCTGAAGCTACTGCGAAGCTCGCCAGCTCGCTTGGGGCAGAAATCGCCGGCCTAGGATTTGTGGTTGAGTTGGATTTCTTGAAAGGCCGTGAGAGGTTGAAACCGTACGACGTGTTCTCGTTATTGCATTACGCGAAATAGGCGAGTTCTGCGGCGCATTTCAGCCGCGTCAACTTACTTCAGCAGCCTTGCGAGGGCAAGAGCGGCCCCGGTCCAACCAGCGGCGCTGACTGCAACGGCGCCCACAATCCCCAGCGCGCGATTCCAATTGATACACCGGTTCTTGTTCCATCGAACGGAACTCCACACGTCTGGCTTTCGGGTCCAAGCTGCGAGCGCGCTACCCTGCCGAAGCGATTGCCTTCCCGATCGCACTCGCGAACCAAATACTTCCGTGCTGTTCAAGGTGTAATTCATTGTCGTTCACCGTTCTACCTAGACGCTAGCAACTCGATGTCCGTTCCTGCGCTCACCCATTGCTCTATACATGACTGAGATACTGATAGATTACTGAAAGTTGCTAGTCAGAGATCATGTATCGTGTCAAAAGTTCGTCACCAAAGTGCCGAGATTTCATAGTACTTTTCGACAGGGTGCCTACAGGACTTCTGATCGCCGTGTAGTTAATTCTGTGTATTGGGATTTGTAAGTCACATCGATGGCGTTATTGAACCGTGAGTGTCACAGTCGTGCTGTGGCTGAGAGATCCCGCAACGCCGGTCACCATGACGTGATATGTGCCCGACGGAGTACCCGGCCTAGGTTGCGGACCACCTCCGCTATTGCTCGCGCCACCCCCGCACGCTGCCAAGGTGCCAACACTAATTACAAGCAGGGCAATCCCCACCCAGCTGGAGATCTTCTTTTTTGAAGTACCATTCACGACCGGAGTCACGATAATCGATCCGAACAGCGGCAACAGAAACGCATATAGCGGCAGGTTCTGCGATCGGAGCGGCTGTGCGGATGCGATCGCGGCCGTGGTCGCGATTGACAGCGTGACATTGCCGGTATTTGCGCCCGGCGTGACGCTTGATGGTGAAAACGTGCAACCCGCCAGTGTCGGCAATCCGGAGCAGGAGAACGCAACGGAATTCGGGAAGCCTCCCCCGATTGGGCTGACGGCCAGCGGGAATGACGCCGTCTGACCTGCAGCAACCGTCTGTGACGCTGCCGAAGACGTCAGCCCGAAGTCCATCAGGGCAAGTGCGAGTGACTGATTCTTTGTAGCTGGAGCGTTACTCGACGCTGCGGTGACCGCCAGGCTGTACTGTCCGGCGGGAGAAGTTGCCGCGCTCGCCACGGTGACAGTGACATTCACCGGATTGCCCAACGTCGGCATGACACTCGCCGATGGCGAAAAGCTGCAGCTGACGCCGGTTGCCGGAGTGTTGCAGCTCAGGTCAACGGTCCCCGAAAACGATCCCGCAGCACCCACCTGTACTGTAAATTGCGAGCTCGCACCGGGAAACTGGCTAAGTGAATTCGGAGAAGGTGTTCCCAACGTGAAATCCACCACGCTGACTGTGGTTGCGATCTGGTGCGTGGTGGTCTTGCTGTCGCTGCCCACCCCCTGAACGGTAAACGAATAATCTGTAACCGTATCGCTGCTCACGTCCAACGTGAATGGCGCGCCGCCAGCTGTCGGAGTCACCACTGACGGAGTAAACGCGCACACCGGCGGAGCAGAGCCTGTACAACTCAAAGTGACGGTGCTTCCATATCCGGCGACGCTGGTCAGCGTGCCGTTGAAGGTCCCACTCTGACTGGGGAACAACGTGAGCTGCGAAGGTCCCAACGCCATCGTGAAATCAGGTACGGGGCTGATGGTCAGCTTGGCGGTATTTGTCGCGCCGCCATAAGTGGCGCTGATGTTCGCCGTGGTTGTGCTGTTCACCGGGCTCGTGCTAACGGTGAAATGTGCGCTCGTCGCATTCTGCGGCACGGTCACGCTGGGCGGCGTAGTCGCAGCCGAATTGTCGCTGGAGGTCATCACTACCGTACCGCCCACGCCTGCCAATCCCACCAGGTACACGGTTCCGGTTGAGGAACTCCCTGCCGCAACCGAAACAGGATTCAAATGCAGGTTGTAAAGCGCAGGCTGTGAGCTCACGCCGGTTGCATCGACTACGTACAGACCCGTGTTCCGGTCGCTGAGCAATACGCGGTCCTGACCGAGATACGGATACACGCCCCAGTTTCCGTCGAGCTGCGCCGGACTGACCACGCCAGGATATGTGTCGTAACTTCCAACCAGGACCGGAGCCGCCGGATTGCTGATGTCAAAAATTAACGTGCCCGCCTGGAACCAGGAGACGTACAGCAAATTCCCCATGATCTTCGGATCATGTGGAGCAATGGCATCGACTCCCAGCGCTGACATAGTCAACGTTGAAACCACCGCCGCCGCCGCGGGATTGGTAATGTTCCAGATCTTCACTTCGGACGTGCCGTCGGTGGTCTTGCGGCTGTACGCTAGATAGTTCCCATCGTCGGTCGCTGATACGCTGCTGCCGTTCACACCGCCGGTAAACGATCCCAACAGCACTGCCCCGGTCGTCGCCAGGTTGGTGATGTCCCAGATATCGCCCTTGCTGTTCCATCCCGCCGTGTACATCCGAACTTGCCCGGCAGTGGTGGTCTGAATGGTGAGGTCATTCACCCACTTCGCATCCGTAGCCGTGATCGTCGTAAAGAGAACCGGTGATGCGGGATTGCTTACGTCAAAGACTTTTATGAGCGCCGGCGCTGCCAGGTTCTGCGGAATGAAAACAAAGTTCTGCCATACCGCTACTTTGTGTGTCTTGTCGTAGCCGCCATCGGCTGAAGTGATCTGCGCTATTAAGGTCGGATTTGCAGGGTTCGAAACGTCAACAATATGCAGGCCGGAGCCAAAGTTATCGGCAAAGTAGCCGATCCCGTTCGCGACTTTGATGTCCTCCATATCGAACGAGTTCGGGTTGGTTGGGGCGTAGGTACCGACCAGCACCGGCGCATCGGGGTTGGATACGTCGTAGATAAGTACTCCATTGCGACGTTCGGAGCCGATGTATGCATAGTTACCGTCGCCCCAAACGCCGGCGTAGCTCTGGTATGCAGGAAAGGGATTGGCGTTGGCTCGCAAGGTGACGTGAATGCCCTGAGCAAGCGCGCAAGGCGCTGCGGCGGCAATGGCCAAAACACAAAATGTTCGCGCGAAGCTGAGTTTCACGCGGCTTCCTTCCGAGGAGAGACGGTCAACAGCTTTTTCGGAGTCCGGCAGTCGACGCCAACGCGCGTCGCCCAGCGACAGCTAGGGAGGCAAATATCCGGTACTATTAGCACATTCGTGCTTCCCGGCCAACCCTTATTTGATACCCACTCAGAACTTCTCGAGGATAAGTCGTGCGGATTGAGGCAGATAGCTCTTACGCCGAAACCAATCCTCCATTGCTTCAGCGAGCTCGGTCTGGCTGACCGCGTTGCCGATCTCCATAACTCCATCGCTGATCGGAAGCGTGTCGTCGAAGGCCTTCGCGTTGGTGAAATTACGCATAGAGAAGCTGTCCATCCATTTCAGCGGACAAGGCAGCCTCTGACCATCGACTTCATACTCGACGCGAATTTTGCGGGCAAACATAGAGGCAGTAGCCGGTAGTGCGACGCGAGTTCTTCACTGACTTTTCACGAATTGCGGCTCACGTCCGTTCCCCCACGGATCATAATTCAGCGAAAACTCAATCCGATCGCCGATCGGCGGATGGGACCACGCCCAAAACACGGCGGCCTTGCTCGCGTACGGATACTCCAGCCATTCTTCCCCAAGCTTCTGAAATGATCGTGCTGCCACCTGGCCGGAATCAGGAAACACTCCGTGCACCACTTCCAGACCGTACTGGTCCGCCTGATGCTCCAGATGCCTGCTGTAGGCATTCCCGATCGGCTCGCTCAGAAATGCGAGCACGGAGATTATCAGCAACAGCACGGGCAGAGATGCCCAGTCATCCAAGCCGCGAATCCCCAACCCTGCGCCCCAGCGGTTCATCGCCCATCTTCCGATCCGGTACATGAGATAGAACATGACGAAGAACAGCGCCATTGTGGCTAAGAAACCATAAAGGATGTGGCCCAACACGTAATGTCCCATCTCATGCCCGAAGACAAATAGAAGCTCGTGGGGAGTCATTTTCTTGATGGCCGTGTCCCACACCACCACCCGTTTCGAGGCTCCAAATCCGGTGACGTACGCATTCGACCCAGTCAACTTCTCGCTGGCTTTCATCTCGAACATGCGGCTGGGCGGGATATCCAGACCGCCGCGATGTGCGACCTTCTCCAGTTCCGATACCAGCTCCGCATGGGTGGATTGAAGCGGCACAAATTTATTGAACAGCGGATCGATTACCAACGGCGCAATGAAGGTGAGGAATGCCGAGATCGGAACCACCGCTACCCAGAACCACAACCACCAACGCCGCGGACTGCGGCGAATGACCGCATACAAAATCCATCCGAGGATAGTGCCAACTACAACTGTGAGCAGCAGCCCCACGGCCCAGTCTTGGAACCACGACGGCCAGCTTTGAACGGAAATTCCGTACTTTCGGGAAATATGCTGGCCAACCATGTCGGGCGGCAAAGTAAGTACGGAGAAACTCACGACCAGCAGAGGAATGATGATCGCCGCTTGTACAAACGAGTTCCTGCTCGCCCCTTCTGCCCAAGTCCGAAATTGTCCCACCCATCTCCAGCGCAACATGACCAGCAGCACGATCAAGCCGTAAACACCTGATGCCAGCCTCAGCCAGATCTGAGAAATGTACAAACCGTGCGCCTTCGTCAGCAGGTCGGGAGGCAGCGTGTAGTGGGTGACGGTATTTTCCTGCAGGCCGCTAGGATTTTCGTTTTGAGTCGCGCTGGCATCTTGCGAAAGCCGCGGATTGGGATCCTGGCCTGCGACGTGCGCGAGGGAAAACGGTTTCAGTGAGAGCAGTGCACAGAAAACAACGACGAACAATATCGCTCGAAGAAAAAAGCTCATCGGCTTCATCCTACCCGAATGGTCCCGATAGCTTGCAACCTGACTGGTGCGCTCGCCCGAAAGAAGGTACTATTCTGAACTCAGAGCCGCTTTTCAAGCACGTTGGCTTTGCTTCCCCAAGGCTTGTCCTCCGATGTTCGTCAAGGTGTAGCGACTTGAATTCAGGCATTTCGGTTTACCCAGGCGTCCGTCACAGCGCGATCACATTCGTGTACCTCGTATGTGCATTCCTGCTGGTCTTCGCAACAAGTCTGTGCCCCGCCCAGCAGGCGCCCACATCTCCGCCGCCGAACCAACCCACGGCTGAGTCGGAGATAACTGAACAGCAGGGGACGACCACTTTAAAAGTGAAAGTGAACCTCGTTCTTGTACGAGTTGTGGTTCGCGACTCTCGTGGGCGACCTATGGGAAATCTGCGCAAAGAGGATTTCCAGCTATTCGACGACAAGAAGCCGCAAAGCATCACGAAGTTCTCGGTCGAGCAGCCGAACTCTGCGATCGTTTCTTTGGACAATACCACCGAGCCTGCAATTGAGGGGACGCCAGCAACGAAGCCGGCGAACATACCCGAGCACTATATCGCTTTCCTCTTTGATGACGTTCACCTGCAGGCCTCCGATGTCATCCAGGTGAGAAACGCGGCGGTGCAACAATTGCGCTCGATGCAGCCTACCGACCGCGCCGCAATTTTTTCGACATCCGGCCAGACGATGCTCGATTTCACCGACGATCGGGCCAAGCTGCACGACGCTCTCCTACAACTTCGCTCGCGGCCTATCGCGGGAAGCGGCGTTTCCGACTGCCCTGACGTTTCCTACTACATGGCTGATCTGATCCAAAATAAGAACGACTCGGTCGCTTTGCAAGTCGCAACCCAGGACGCACTCGACTGTGCATTCGGTGGGGATCGCCGGTCCATAACCGCCGCGCAATCAATGGCGCAAGCCGCTGCTATGCGCGAACTCAGCTTCGGCGAACATGAAACACGAATCGCGTTTGGCGCATTGGCCCGAAGTGTGCAGCGTTTGGCAGCCGCTCCTGGACAGCGGACCATCATTCTCGTTTCTCCCGGTTTTCTCAACGTTCAGGACCTCCAAACCGAAAGCGAAATCATCGACCGGGCTACACGCGCGAACGTAGTAATCAGCGCTCTGGATGCGCGCGGCCTCTACACGGTGATCCCCGGCGGAGATGCCAGCCATCGTGGAGGGTCAGCCAACCCGTTCGTCAGTGGCAATAAGTCTCTTTATCAGTCCGCCAGCGCATCGGCTAACGCAGACGTCATGGCCGATCTGGCTTATGGCACCGGCGGCACCTTCTTCCATAACAGTAACGACCTTAAGGCTGGACTCGACCGCCTGGCCAGCATGCCGGAATATTTTTACGTTCTCGGTTTCTCCCCGCAGAACTTCAAGTACGATGGCCGCTTTCACAAACTCAAGGTCACCGTTCCCGGCGCGAAGGACGTGAACATTCAGGCGCGTCAGGGCTACTTTGCCCCTAAGCACGCAACCGATCCCGCCGAACAAATCAAACGCGAGATTGAGGACGCACTTTTCTCGCAAGATGTTTTGCAGGAGTTGCCAGTTCAGTTACACACACAGTTTTTCAAGACCAGCGACACCGATGCCAAGCTGTCGGTTCTGGCCCGTATCGATGTAAAGCGCGTGCATTTCCAGAAACTGGATGGCCGCAACCGCAACAATTTGACGGTGGTGTCCGGCTTGTTCGATCGTAACGGCAACTTCGTGACTGCCAATGAAAAGGTTCTCCAGATGCGATTGAAGGATGACACGCTAGCCACCAAGCTGGACTCCGGGGTGACCATGCGAACGTCATTCGACGTAAAGCCCGGGAGTTATCTGGTGCGATTAGTGGTTCGAGACGATCAAGGACTCATGGCTGCGCAAAGTGGCGCGGTCGACGTCCCGTGAGGAGGGCTACGTGAACAATCGAAAGCTCATTTTGCTGGCCGCGATAGTGGGACTGGCTTGCGAGTTGACGATATGGGAAGCCCACCCCGCGGTAGCTCAGACGCCTGCTCCGCAGACTGCGGCCGACGCCGCTCCAACCATTCGCGCACAAACACGGCTGGTTCTCGTCGATGCCGTGGTGACCGACAAGAAGGGGAATTACATCCACGACCTCACCGCCAAAGACTTTCGCGTGTGGGAAGACAACAAGGAGCAGGCGATCAAAGCTATTTCGCTCGAATCGGGCGGCCCCGACCCGCTTCGTTCACAGAAACATTACCTCGTCCTGTTCTTTGATAACTCGACCATGTCCGCTGGCGATCAGGTACGAGCGCGGCAGGCTGCGGCCAAATTTCTTCAGGCAAACTCTGGACCGAACCACCTGATCGCCGTGGTTGATTTCGGCGGCACCACTCACATCACTCAAAATTTTACTGCTGACCCTGTGCGGCTGCAGAAGGCCGTAGCTGGCATTAAGGGAACATCGGTTTTTCCTGATTCGGCGCCTCCCGTCGAAATAGCTTCACTCGGAATGCCTAACCTGAGCCATGTCGAGGCAGATTTCGCCGCTCGCACCGTGATGCTGGCGTTGAAGGATTTGGCCAAGAGTCTGTCGACAGTACCGGGGCGCAAAACGCTGGTGATGTTAACCGCCGGTTTCCCTTTGAACGCCGAACGGGAGTCTGAGTTGCCGGCGGTTATTAACGCCTGTAACAAGGCAAACGTCGCCGTGTATCCCATCGACGTGCGCGGGTTGATTGCAAGCGTCCATTCACCCGATCAGCCAAGCCGTGAGGCCGCCGGCGAGTTCGCGGTAATGCCCGCATACTCATCCGCTCCGAATGCACCATCTGGAACTCCTCACCTCGTCTACGTCGCGTGGCAGCGCTCGCCCGGTGACGGCGGTGGAGGGCGGGGTCCAGGTGGCGGAGGCGGCGGCCCTGTGGGCGGCGGTGGTGGAGGCGGACGTGTCGGAGGTGGCGGTGGTGGCGGCAGGACCGGTGGTGGAGGAGGCGGAGGCGGCAAGACGGGTGGCGGCGGTAGCGGGGGAGGAAAAACCGGTGGTGGCCCCGGCGGCGGACGCGTTGGCGGCTCAACTCCATTGCCGTACTACACCAGCAACCCGTATACACAACCCCGAATTATCGTTCCCCAATGGCAGCACCCGGACTACGGCGCCAATGATCAGTTCCTCTACGCTCTGGCCGAAGGCACGGGTGGTTTTGTGATTCACGATTCGAATGATCTCCTGGCCGGCTTGAAGCGCATCAGCAAAGACCAGGACCAGTACTACATTCTCGCCTACACGCCCCCCGAGTCAGCCGAGGGTAGTTGTCATGCTTTGAAAGTCAAAGTCGATCGCGGCGGTACTGTCATTCGTTCCCGCAGCGGCTACTGCAACACAAAGCCAGTAGATCTTCTTGCCGGAAAGATCGAAGGAAGAGATTTGGAAGCCCGCGTCAGCGGGCAACAGCCAGGCGACATGAGTGCTTCGGTGCAGGTTCCATACTTTTACGTCGCGGCGAATGTTGCCCGGGTGGATCTCGCAATGGAGCTTCCCACTGCCAACATCAAGTTTGAAAAGCTAAAAGGCAAGCAGCACGCCGACGTCAACGTCCTGGGGATTGCCTACAAGCCGGATGGTACCGTTGCCGGCCGCTTCAGCGACACCGTGAACCTTGATTTGGACGGCAAGAAGGAAGTGGAGGAGTTCGCAAAGCATCCCCTCCGTTACGAGAACCAGTTTGAACTTGCATCGGGCCAGTACACGCTCAAAGTCGCATTCAATGCCGGTCCGCAGAGCTTCGGTAAGGTGGAAGTGCCCCTTAACATCGAAACCTATGACGCCAAGCAGTTCAGCGCGAGTACCTTGGCGCTGTCCAATGAGCTTCGCCGGGTTTCTGACATGGCCACCGGCCTCGATGCCGAACTTCTGGCCGACAGGACTCCATTGGTTGTGCAAGGAGTACAGATGGTCCCCAGCGGGGCCAATCGTTTCAAAACCAGCGATACCGCTGCGGTTTACTTCGAGGTTTACGCCCCGCTATTAGTAAGTGATAAGCCACCGAAAATTGCTCTGCAATACGGTGTAATCGATCGCAAGACCGGCGAAAGGAAGCTCGACACCAGCATTACCAACACTGAAAAGGCGGTTCAAGCTGGCAGCCCGGTCGTTCCCATAGGCCTTAAGCTGCCAGTCTCGGACCTTGGCCCGGGTACTTACCGCGTCGAAATCCGGGCTCTCGACATGGCGGGGAACTCGTCGCCCATCCGTTACGCAGATTTCGTGGTGCAATAGTGCAGATGCGGTGAAAACGAGCACAATTGGCTGCAAAAGAACAGGCCCAGCAGATCGCTGGGCCATTCGTGAGCCGAATTCCTAAAGCTACATCCGGGCGTTGCTCTGCGCCGCCTTGAGGCGCAGATCGAGTTTCTCAACTTCATCCCGCATCCCTTTCGGTAGGTGCTCACCGAATTGCGCGAAGTAATCGCGAATGCGCGGCACCTCTTCGAGCCATCCCTTCAGATCAATGCTGAGCAGTTTCTTGACGTTCTCGGCAGGAATGTCGAGGCCCCGAGTGTCAAGGTCCGCAGGTTCCGGCAGCCGGCCGACAGGAGTTTCGACCGCGTGCACTTTTCCTTCACAACGTTCAAAGATCCATTTCAACACCCGGCTGTTCTCGCCATAACCAGGCCACAGGAACTTCCCGTTCTCGTCCTGTCGGAACCAGTTGACGTAGAAGATCTTCGGCAGGTTGTTGGAGCGTTTCCCGGTCTCAAGCCAATGTCCGAAGTAATCGCCCATGTTGTAACCGCAGAACGGCAGCATTGCCATGGGATCGCGGCGTAGCTGTCCGACCTTCCCGGCCGCGGCCGCTGTGGTCTCACTGCTCGCGGTCGCGCCAAGAAAGGTTCCGTGCTGCCAGTCGAAGGCCTCGATGACCAGGGGAACGATGCCTGCGCGGCGGCCGCCAAACAAAATTGCGTCAATCGGCACGCCTCTGGGATCTTCCCATTCCGGCGCAATCACCGGACACTGCGCAGCCGGGGTGGTGAAGCGTGCGTTGGGATGCGCAGCCTTCCGTCCCGCTTCCGGGGTCCACGGACGGCGCAGCCAATCGACGAGTTCCGGCGGCGCTTTGTCCGTCATCGCCTCCCACCACACGTCGCCGTCCGGGGTGATGGCCACATTGGTGAAAATCGAGTTCCGGGTGGCGGTAAGCATGGCATTGCGGTTCGATTTCATGCTCGTACCCGGCGCTACGCCGAAGAAACCGTACTCCGGATTGATCGCATACAACCGGCCGTCACTGCCGAACTTCATCCAGGCAATATCGTCGCCGATCGTCTCTACTCTCCAACCCGGAATGGTTGGAATGAGCATCGCCAGGTTCGTCTTGCCGCATGCCGACGGAAACGCGCCGGTCATGTACTTAACCTGGCCTGTTGGGCTGATCAGTTTCAGGATCAGCATGTGCTCGGCCAGCCAGCCCTCGTCGCGCGCCTGAACCGATGCAATGCGCAGCGCGTGGCATTTCTTGCCCAGCAGCGCGTTGCCGCCGTAGCCAGACCCATACGACCAGATTTCGCGCGTTTCGGGGAAGTGACAGATGTACTTCTGTTCCGCATTGCAGGGCCAGGTTGAGTCCTGTTGATTCGGTGCGAGGGGTGCACCGACCGAATGCAGGCCTTTGACGAATTCGCCATCTTCTCCGAGGACATCCAGTACGCGCGTACCCACCCGCGCCATGATGTGCATGTTGGCCACGACATAAGGCGAGTCGGTGATTTCGACTCCAATTTTCGCAATATGCGATCCCACCGGCCCCATGCTGTAAGGGATCACGTACATGGTCCGGCCAGCCATCGAGCCGGCGTACAGGCCGCGCAGAATCCCCGTCATTTTCTGCGGATCTTCCCAGTTGTTGGTCGGCCCGGCCTCTTCCCGCGTACGAGCGCAGATAAATGTCCGATCCTCCACGCGCGCCACGTCGGCGGGGTTGGAGCGCACCAGCACGCTGTTGGGGCGCTTCTCCGAATTCAACCAGATTGCTGTGCCGGTCAGCGTCATCAGCCGCAGCATGGACTGGTATTCCTCGTGCGAGCCGTCGCACCAGTGCACCCGGTCGGGCTTGCACATCCGCGCGACTGTCTCGACCCACTCGTTCAGTTTTCTGTGTTTGATAGGGCTGACGCTGGATTCAACATCTAAACTTACGGTCGCCATAATTGCGTCTCCTCGCACCGGAGTGACTTGTGAATGCCGCGCGATGCTGCGGCTGGCGCGGGTTGAAAAAGGCCGAAAAGCAACAACTTCTTATTTTCGCTCATTTGGCCGCTAGCTTCCAAGTAACCATCGGAAGCTCAACGTGTCTTATTGTCCGGCAGAACACGCCATCGCGTAGTGCGGCCAATCACAGTCCTTTGTGATACTTGGGCGGGCCCGGAGGTTGTAAGAAGCCCCTGTTCCGGTCGAAAACTCAATCCTGCGGCTGTGCAACCGCTTCCGCTTCCACTTCGGCAACTACGGCGTCCAGGTGTTTGAGAGTCTCGGGAACCGACAGCGAATATATCTCCCGGCCGACGCCTTCGCCTGACTCGAGCGCCCACTTCAGGTAGTGCCCCGCGATCGCCACCGCCAGCGGATCCGTGATCGCCTTTCCCGTGCGGTTCTTGTATTCCACCCAGGCGGGCAGCGGCAGTGCTACCCATACCTGCTTTCCACCTACCAGGAACTTTATGTCGACCGCGTCGGCGTGCCGGGTGGAAATCGCCACGATCAATGCTTGATACATGCAGTGGACCTGCTGCTTGGACCAGCGGTCGGTAGCATAGAATTGTCGATACATGCCTTTCAAAAATATATCGGACTGCGTGCCATGCCAGCAAACTGTGCTGCCTGTCACTGCCGCAAATGAATAACTGAATTATCATCTCAAGGCTGATCGATCAAAATCGAGGCGTAATCATGAAAAATATCGGCATTCTTCTCTCCGGACGCGGTTCAAACTTCGAAGCCATAGCCAAAAACGTGAGTTCTGGCAAAATCCGTGATGCGCGCATCAGCATCGTCATTTCCAACCGCCCTGATGCTGCCGGGCTGGAGACCGCGCGGCGCCTCGGCATTCCTGCGGTGATGATCGCGTCCAAAGGCAAGGAACGCGAAGATCACGACCGCGAAGTTGTCCAAGCACTGAAGCAGCATAAGGTTGATATTGTCTGCCTTGCCGGATACATGCGCCTGTTGTCTCCCTGGTTCGTGCAGCAGTTTCCCCGTCAAATTCTAAACATCCATCCATCGCTTCTGCCTGCCTTTCCCGGACTGGAAGCCCAGCAGCAAGCTTTCGCATACGGGGTAAAGGTCGCAGGCTGCACTGTCCATTTTGTGGATGAGGAACTCGACCACGGCGCCATCATCGTTCAGCGCACCGTACCGGTTATGGACGACGACGACGAACACAGCCTCAGTGCCCGCATCCTCGAACAGGAACACATCGCTTATTCGGAAGCCATCAACATTGTGCTGGAAGGAAATTACGAGGTTGTGGGAAGAAGGCTGGTGAGAAAAGTGGCAGCAGCCTAACTGTGCTGCAGACCAGCCGGGTGTCTACTGCTTGGCCTTTGCTTTTAGCTTAACCTGCCCTTGCTGAAACTCGACCGTATATTCGACCTTGGCGCAGCCGTACTGTTTTTGCAATTGCTTGGTCTTCTTTTCGACGAACGACGTGAAACTGTCGAGATTGCCCGACACCGCTTCCCCGGCCTTCTTCTTCGCCCTGGTTAAAGCTTCGTAGAGCTTTGCAACTTGCTCGCGCTCAGCGCGCGGATCGGAGCACGACATCGCGAACGGTTGAGGTTCTACGCTGACCGCTGCGGCTGCTGCAGCCGCACCTGCGCCCACAGCTACCCCGTAGGCCTTATGCTCGGGTTCGTGCTCTTCCGGGCGGACCCCTTGCACTGACAACAGTGCATCCTGTGGACGCCGGTAACCCTCTTCACGAATGCGGCTCTTCTTGCGCCATAGGTCGCTGTAAATAGCGTATCGCTGCGCCATTTCGTTGTAGCGGAAGCGTTGCGAAAAATTCAGCCGCACCCCGTCGCTGAACTTCCGCAGCAACGATAGGACTTTCCACTCAACGTCGGTTGGTGGCTTCTTCGTAGGATTGTTGAAATAGATTTCGTATTCGATCTTCAGCCGGCGTAGCTGAGTGTCGAGTACGTTCAGTTCTTCATCGGTGGTCACGGGGAACTCCCAGCCGCTAGTTTATGCACTTTATGGACAAGCAAGGAGGTTCCGACCGGACACCAAGGGGATGGAACGAAAGTCACCGGCCCTCGTAGTCCACCGGATCCTGTAGGCCCGGACGGGATCGTGTGGCCCGGACGCCCTTGGGATCGTGTAGGCCCGGACGCCCTCGTCCGGGCAGCGGAGCGAAGCTCCGCGAATTTGTATGGTCGAGTCGACCGCGCCGACGACCCGTCAGCCCCTACGTGTGAATCACAGCGGGCTGGATTTTCTCCAGCCATTCATCAAACTCCCGCAATGCCAATGCGCACTGAAGCCGGTGTCTTTCCTGCCGGTCCCGCACCTTCCGCTCCAACGCAGGAAGCAGATCAAAAGTAATGTTCGCCGGCTGGAATTTCTTGGGATCAGCATGGGTGATGTAATTCACTAACGAACCGAACGCCGATGAGCGCGGCGGTGGAATGACCTCTGTATTCAGTGCCATTGAGGCTGCATTGATCCCCGCCATCAGACCGGCAGCGATCGACTCGACATATCCCTCAACCCCGCAAATCTGACCGGCGAAAAACAGATTCGGGTGCTGCTTCATTTGCAGCGTTTCAGTTAGCAGTGTCGGTGCATTGATGTAGGTGTTGCGGTGGATCTGCCCGTAACGTAGAAATCGCGCGTTCTCAAGGCCAGGGATGAGCCGCAAAATCTGCGCCTGTGCACCGAATTTCAGGTGGTTCTGGAATCCGACGAGGTTGTAAGAATCGGCGCGCAGATTCTCCTGCCGGAGTTGCACAACCGCGTACGGCTGTTGCCCGGTACGCGGGTTCTTCAATCCGACAGGCTTCATCGGCCCGAAACGCAGGGTGTCGCGCCCACGCCGCGCGATCTCCTCAATCGGCAGACAAGCCTCGAAATAGTTCAGCTTCTCCCAATCTTTTTCTTCGACCGATTCCGCCGCCACTAGCGCGTCATAAAAGCGATCATACTCATCCTTCGTCATCGGACAATTGATGTAGTCCGCCGTCCCTTTGTCATACCGCGCGGCCATGTACACCTTTGACATGTCAATCGAATCCGCTTCCACGATGGGGCTGATCGAATCGTAGAAGTACAGGTGTGCCGACCCGCTTAGCCTCGCAATTTCTTGCGACAGCATGTCCGACGTCAACGGCCCAGTGGCAATAATTGTGATGTCGTTCTCGTCGATCCGTGTGACTTCCTCGCGTCGCACCGTGATCAGCGGCTCGCGCGAAATCGCTTCGGTCACTTTCGCCGCAAAGCTTGTCCGGTCGACAGCAAGCGCATGTCCTGCAGGCACGGCGCATTCCCCCGCAATTTCTATCAGCAGGGATCCTGCCCGGCGCATCTCTTCCTTCAGCAGCCAGGGCGCAGTGTTTTCTGTATCTGATTTCAGGGAATTCGAGCAGACCAGCTCGGCGAAATCGCCGGTCTGATGCGCGGGCGTGGAACGCACCGGCCGCATTTCGTATAGATCAACGGCAATGCCACGCCGCGCACACTGCCATGCCGCTTCCGATCCGGCAAGCCCGGCGCCAATCACTTTTACGGCAGAAGACATTAAGAAAGGGAAAAAGTGGCCGGTAGTCAGTCGACGATGCCTCGCGGTTTCACTGACTACTGGCTACTGACTACTGCTTTTCTACCCCTGCGTTCGCTCCAGAAATTCCTCTTGCCAAGCCATCTGGATGGCTTCCAGCTTGCCTTCGTTCGACTTCTTGGGATCATCTTTGAACTCAGGCAACTCCGTCACATAGCGATGCAGATCGGTAAAGCGGACACTGAGCGGGTCAACTTCGGGATGCTTCTCGGACAACAGAATTCCTATATCTTCGGCATTGTCCCAGGTGAGTTCTGGCGGCATAGAGATCTCCTGGCAAAAGTTTCAATGTTTCAAAGTTCAGGGACTTGGCAACTGGCGGCGAAACTTTGTAACCCTGAAACTCTGAAGGTTTGTCCTAGTGTTCTTCGGAAACGTAATTCCTGTTCCACGCGGGGATTTCGACCACCACTTTGCCCGGCTTCGTAATTACGGCCTGACAACCCAGGCGAGAATTCAATTGCAGATCGGCGGCCATGTCAAGCCGGTCAGCTTCGTCGTCGTCCATCTCCGACAAGTTTTCAGCGCCTTCCTTCACCCATACATGACACGTCGTGCAGGCGCAGTTGCCACCGCAGGCATGGTCCAGACGCACGCCATTATTCAGCGCAACATCCAGGATAGATTCCTCTTTGCCATGGTCCTTGTACGGCAGCTTTCCATGCTCGAAGGCGACCGTCTTACCCTCAGG
>Ga0070741_10011146_pt1 | contig 16681 bp, 11 predicted proteins | sample Coa_R1_4_FD_66440 | JGI IMG/M metagenome (GOLD analysis project Ga0070741, IMG submission 66440) | Surface soil microbial communities from Centralia Pennsylvania, which are recovering from an underground coalmine fire - Coalmine... | ecosystem: Environmental > Terrestrial > Soil > Unclassified ...
CGCACCACGAGGACGAGCAGGAACAGGGCGAAGATCACCAGCGGCTCGAACCGCGCCGAGGACGCCGAGATCGTCTTCACGATGGCCGACGTCAGAGCGATGGCGTAGCCACCCGCAACCGCACCCCGCACCGAGCCGAGGCCGCCGAGCACGGCAGCGATGAACGCCTCGAACCCGAGGATGAGGCCGTTCTCCAGCTTCACGAACAGCTTCGGTGCGAGGAGCACCGCGCCCACGGCCGCCAGCGCGCCGGCCAGGGCGAACGTGACCCGCACGACGACGTTGGTGTTGATGCCCATGAGCGAGGCCGCCTGCTTGTCCTGGGCCACGGCCCGGAACGCCCGGCCGACCATCGTGCGCGTCTGCATCGCCTCCAGACCCACCATCAACGACAGGGCGGCGATCACGATGAGTCCGTCCGTCGGCGAGATGGCGACGCCCGAGACCTGCGACCCCTTCCATCCGAACAGCGAGCCGACCAGCGCGGGGAGCGGGTGGGCCGACGCGTCGATGGTCACGCGGATGAGGTCGGTGGCGACGAGCCCGATGGAGAACGTGGTGAGGATCCACGCCACGTTGGTCGTCGGGTCGAACTTGCCGAGCGGGCGAATGGCGACGAGCTCGATCACCACCCCGATGCCGGCGGAGAAGATCACCGTCCACACGAAGGCCAGCCAGATCGGCACGCCGCTGCGCGTCATGGCGTAGGCGATGAACCCGGCGATGACGATCATCGAGCCCTGGGCGAAGTTCACGACGCGGGTCGACGAGAACACCAGGTTGTAGCCCATCGCCACCAGCGCCAGCACCGAGCCGACGGTCAACGTCGACACGATGACTTGTACGAGGTTGGTCATCTCGCAGCAGCCGGCCGGCGGGGCCCCTCAGGGGTGCCGGTCGGGGTGAGCGTAGGCCGGAGGCCGCAGCGAACCAGTGTGACAGTCATCTCAAGCTCGGCTCCGCCTCAGTGGATCTTGCACTCCTTGCCCAACGAGCCGTCGGCGTGCTTGGTGCACTGCGTGCCGTAGCCCTGCTTCAGCACCTCGTCCATCACCTCGGGGTGGGCCCGCTTGTTGGCCTCCAGCGTCGGGCGCACGAGATGGGAGGGACCGGCGGCGGTGGTGCCGAACGCCTCCCTCCACTCCTTGCCGAGCTGGTACGGCGGGTCGGTCGGCGCCGGGCCGCTCCCGCCCCGCTCCATCGTCACGAGGATCATGTCGTCGCGCGTCTTGTTGAGGTGACGGGTGGGCGAGAAGCTGAACGGGATCGACGCGAACTTGATCGTCCCCATCGTCTCGATGCCCTCGACGACCTTGGCCCGGTCGGTGCTGCCGGCCTTCTTGATGCCGTTGAGCAGAGTGGCCAACCCATCGGCGGGCGACTCCTCGCCGCCGGTGGGCTGCTTGTTGAGGTACTTCTTCATCCATCCGGCGATGGCGAAATCGGGCAGACCGATGAGCCCGCCCACGTGCCACGCCGTGACGGTGCCGACCTTGGCGGCGCTGCCGGCGAGCTCGACCCAGCTCTTGTCGCCGGTGGCGCCGGGCGACCCGATGATGTGCGGGTGCCAACCCGGGCCCTTGGCGGTCGGCGTGTCGACGTAGCCGGCGCCGATGGCATCGAGCGCCTTGACGATCGCCGCCGTGTTGGCGGTGAGCCCCCAGATCCACAGGGATTCGGGACGGGCGGCACGGATGCGCTGCAGCTGCGGGCCGTAGTCGGAGTCGTTGAGGGCGAACGTCTCGATGCCCTTGTTGGCGATGCCGGCACGGTCCATCGCCGCTTTGAACGCCTTCGGCACCAGGCCGTTCGGATCGGTGACCGTGTCGGCGAGCAGCGCCGCACTCGAGTAGCCGCGGTCGTTCTTGGCGTAGTCGGCCAGTGTGTCGACGGCGTAGTTGCCCGGGATGATCATCTGGAACACCGAGCGGCCCGACGCCTGACCGGACGGGTACAGCTCGCCGGCCGACTCCAGGTCTCCGAACACCGAGACGATCGGGAAGCCGTCGCGCTTGATCTGCGGAAGCGCCTGCTCCAGGCCAGCGCCGCACCACAGGATGCCGACGACACCCGGCGTGTTGCTCAGCTCCGTGTACACCTTGGGCCCGTTCTGAGGGTCGACGCCGGTGTCACGCAGCAGCAGCTCGATCTTGCGGCCGCCGAGACCCCCCTGGCTGTTGAACTGCTGCACCGCGGCGTTCAACGAGTTGTTGACGATCACGCCGGCGAACGACGCGATCCCGGAGTACGGAGCGGTCACGCCGACCTTGATGCTGCCCGTGCCCGTCACGCCGATGTTGGCGGCGCTGCTCGTCGACGACGACCCGCCCTTGGCGCACGCGGTGAGCAGAGCCGGGCCCAGCGCGGCCGCCAGTCCGCCGACGCCGGCGACCTTCAGGAACTGCCGGCGTGAGACGTCGATCAGCTCCTGCTCTTGCTCCTCCTGCTCACGCTGCTCGCGTGACTGGTCGGCCGTCATCCGGTCCGCACCCCCGGTTCAAGTTGTGTAGGGAGCCCTTCCCGTCAGGGTCGGGTTCGGCTGTATGCGTAAGCCCCAGCCCCGCCAAGTACGACGACCACGAGACCCAATCCGAAGATCAAGGTCGCGTGGCCTCCCCCACTGCCGGATGTGCCGGTGGAGTTCGCCGGCGTCGCCGTTTCGATCTGCGAAGGCGGGATGGTGTCGTCGCCGTAGCCGCTGGCCTGCCCGAGCGTCTTGCCGCTCGATGCCGACGTGGTCAGCGCCAGCATCAAGCCCACCGCCACCACCCCCAGCATCACGATGCGCACGAGTCGACCCATCTGCTCACTACCTCCGTTTGACCGCTGAGAGTGACGGTACGTGACGGTGGGTGGCTCTGCAACGACCACTCACAACTGCCCAGGCGACAATGGTCACGAGGTCGGCGACCAGCACGGGCACCGCCGGCCACCCTCGGCGGGGCGAATTCGACGGCTTTCCGTAGCTGCGGTCGCGCACCTCGTAGAGGTCGATCGACGGCGTCCGCACCGTCGCAACGAGCCCCTGGTCGACCGCCAAACCGGGATAGTCGGCCCAGTCCACCTCGTGCAGCAGCGCGATCCACCGCACGCCGAGGCGCGCCAGCTCGGGACTGCCCGGGCGGCCGGCGTGCAGGTCGGCGACCACGGCCTGGACCCGCGCCTCGCGTGGGTCGGCCCGCTCCTGGTCCGACCCGCCGAGCTCGGGATCCGACGACGTGATCACGTCGCCGCCGAGGTAGTCGGGTAGCGGGTTGAGCACCCGCCGGCCGCCCGCGAAGCCGATGTCGAGGTACTCGTGCCACGGCAGCGCCACCACCGTGCCGGGATGGCTGGTGACCGCGGCACGAGCGCGCGACCACCCGTCCGGGAACTGCACGGGGTCGAGGCGTCCGCCCACGCCCCACAGACCGGGAACGGCCAGCACCCCCGCGATCACCGCGGGCGTGGCGACGTACAGCGCCGCTTCCAAACGCGTTGCCTGACGGGCCAACTGGCGCCCGCCGAGGGCAGCCGCCGGCGCCAACCACACCAGGAACAGCGGGAGGGCGCGCTGGCTCTCGCGCACCACCAGCCCAGGACCGTTCGCCGTCAGGCTGCGGTACAGCGTGTCGAGGCCAGGCACACCGCTGGCGGCGGCCACGACAAAACCGACGGCCGCGGCAATCGTCGCCCGGCGCGCCCAGGCGTGCGGCAGCTTCCGGGCCCCGACCACGGCCAATGCGACCAGAGCCAGGCCGAGGATGGCGGTGCCGATGCCCACCCCGCCGACCTGGCTGCTCGCCCGCCAGAACCCGTGCCCCGACGCGAGTTGCAGCAGTCCGGTGGCGCCGCCGACGCGGGTGGCGAACCCACTCGCCGGCCGCACCGATCCGCTCGTCGCGGCCACGACCAATGCGGGCACGACCCACGGGAGTTGGGAGACGACGGCGATGCCCGCGGTCGCCACCCCACGCCGGCCCCGGTCGGCAATCAACCCCACTACGAGGAGGGCGAGGGCGAACACGCCGCCCGCAAAGCCCGCCAGCCCGAGCGCCGTCGCCCACCGCAGCGCACGCGCCGGTTGGTCGGCCGGCCGCAGCAACCACGGCAGTGCCCACGGCAGAGCCGCCATGCCGAGGAGCAACCCGATGTGGCCCACCCCGACGCGCGTCAACGTGAAGGGGCTCACGCCGTAGAGAAGACCAGCGGCGGCGCGTGTGACGATCGGTTCCTCGCGCAGAAGATTGGCGGCGCCCGCGAACGCCGCCGCGATGCACACCACCACCAGCAGCTTGATCGTCAACGGCCCGCCGATCACGTGCGACAGCCACGCCACGACGACGCCATACGGCACGCGGCGCGGCAGGTCGGGCCCGACGCCCCAGATCCCCGACGGCACCGGGATCGTCGGCGTGGCGACGAGGTCGAGGCTCAACAACCCACCCGGGGCCAAACCGGGACCGACCACCGCGATTCCGAGCGCGACGCCACAAACCCACTCCCACCGGAGTCGCGCGCGCGAGAGGAGGTCAGTCGGCGTCATGAATCGGTAGCGCGTCGGGGTGGTTGCGGGAAATGGCCCTGTGCGCGTGACGGTGCGGTGTGGACACTTCGGGCGGGGGCGAGGACCGGACAACGCACACGTGACAACCAGAGGGGCCGAACACAAGGGGAGCGCCGGCGGTAGTGCCGGCTGGCTGTGGTTCGGTCTGCTGGCGGTCACCGGGTCGAGTGGCCTCGTGCTGACGGTGCTGGCGCGGCGGCTGTCGCCGTCCTCGTTCGCAGCATGCGCGACCGTGCTCACCACCGGCCTCGTGCTGGCCGTGCTGCCCGGCGCCCTGCAGCTGCGCGCCGCGGCCGCCGCCACCGACGGCCAGCCCGAGCCGCCGCTCCCCCGCCGGTTGATGCTCGCCGTCGCGGCCGTGGTGCTCCTCGGCGCGCCCGCCATCCATCTGCCGATCGTCGCCGGCCCGTTGCTGGCGCTGCTCCTGGTGCCGCTGTGCACCGTCGCCATCCGCCGCGGCTCGCACCTCGGCGCCGACCAGTTCCGTGCCGTCGGCCGCAGCCTCGCCATCGAGGCGTCGAGCCGCGTCGTGCTCGGCGTGGTCGCCGGCGCGCTGTGGGGTCCGACCGGCGTCGCCCTCGCACTCGTCGGCGCCGTCACGGTGGCGGCAGTCGCGACCCCGACCCGATCGGGTGCTGCCACGGCGATGGCGGACGGAGCCGCGCTCGGCGGTCTGGCCGAGACGACGCTGTCGCTCGGGCTGCTCGCCCTCGTCGGTCAGCTCGACGTGCTGCTGGCGCCGATGGCGCTCGGCTCGCACGCCGGTACGTACGACCTCGCCGCCCTCCCGGCCAAGGCCATCGTCGTCGGTCTGGCCGCGGCCGGGCTGGCCGTGTTCCCCAAGGCCCGTCGCGCCGCCGGCCAGGCGGCCGTGCTCACACCCGTGGCGCTCACCGCCGCGGCAGGGGCGGCCATGGCCGTGTGTCTCGTCGCCGGTGCGCCCGTGCTCACGTGGGTGTTCGGCCGGCGCCATCCCGACGAGGTCGTTCTCGGACTGCTCGGCGCGGCCATGGCGATGGCCGCGGCCACCTCCGTCGGCGTGCACCTGTCGATCGCACGGGGCGGACGCCGGCCGTGGCTCGGCCTGCTCGCCGCCGTCGCAGTCGAGCTCGCCGCCGCGGCCACCCATCCGTCCGCCGTCGTGTTCGCCATCGCTGTCCTCGTCGCCCAGGGGGTCACCCTGGCGGCCCTCGTCATGCGCCTGCTCGCGGCGCAGCCGGTTGTCACGCCGCCCCGACCCTTCAACGTCCTGCGCCAGCGCGCCGCCCGCCGCACCCCCGACGTCAGCATCGTCGTGCCCGCGTGGAACGAGGAGCTGCGCCTGCCCGCCACCCTCGACGCCCTGACCCGCGCCGTCGATCCCGACGACACCGAGGTGATCGTGGTCGACGACGGGAGCGCCGACGCCACCGCCAACGTGGCCTCCGTCCTGCTGGCGCCGCTCCCTCACGCCATGGTCGTGCGGCTGCCCGCCAACCGGGGCAAGGGGGCGGCCGTGCGGGCCGGCGTGGCCCGGGCTCGGGGGCGGAACATCGTGTTCATGGACGCCGACCTCTCCACCGACCTGCGCGACCTGCCGTCGCTCGTGGGCGCCCTCGACCACGCCCACGTGGCGATCGGCTCTCGGTCGGCGCCCGGCGCCGATGTCGTCGACGCGTCGGTCGCCCGCGTCGGCATGGGGCGCACTTTCAATGCCATGGTGCGCGCCGTCACGCCGCTGGCGATCAACGACACCCAATGCGGGTTCAAGGCCTTCCGGTCCCCGACCGCCAAGCTGCTGTTCCACCTCGGCCGCCTCGACGGGTGGGCGTTCGACGTCGAAGTGCTCACGCTCGCCCACCGCATCGGCTATCCGGTCACCGAGGTGCCGGTGCACTGGACCGCGATGGACGGCAGTCACATCCGTCCCGTCGCCGACTCCGTGGCCATGGCCGCCGACCTGTTCCGCACCAGCTGGCGCTGGCAGCCGCACCGCGTGGTCGCCGCCATCGAGGCCGTCGGCCGCGGTGGCATCGCCGTGGACGACACCGTCGACCTCGTGCGCCGCCAGGTGGGCGTGGGCTGGCCGGTGGTGGCGTGGGAGGACCGGGCGCTGGGCCTGCTGCCGTTCGTCGGTGTCGCCGGCGCCGAGCAGATCGCCTCCCGCCTGCGCCACCGCCTGCCCGACCTGCACGTCGAGGCGCGTCCGCTGAACGTCGGCGCCATCCTCTCGGCGTCGGGCACGTCGCTGCGCGCCGCGCTCGTCGCCTGAGGAGCTCACCGGCACCGCTCGACGACGATCACGCAGTTCCACGCCGCCACCTCGCGCACGCCGGGCACGCGCAGGATCCAGCGCTGGGACGGCCAGTACCGGGGCACCGCGTCGACGCGCCTGAGGTTCGGGTGCGCGTCGACCAGGCGGAAGAACTGGCCGATGTGCAGAGGGAACAGGTTGCGGCCGGGTTGGTGCTTGAGGGGCCGGCCTACGAGGCGCCGCTGCGCGGCCGCCCCGACGCGCGGGCCGAGGTAGTGCCACGGCGTGAGGTCGTGGCCGCCCCACGGCGAGTACCAGTTGGTCCAACTCAGCCACGCCCAACCGCCCGGCCTGACGACGCGTGCTACCTCGTCGAGCACCGCCGTCGGTGAGGGCGTGTGCTCGAGCATGTTCGAACACACCACCGCGTCGAATGCGGCGTCAGGTACCGGGAGCCGTTGGGCATCGGCGATCACGGGCGCGTCGGGAGGGCCGCCCGGTAGCTGCAGCTCCTCGGGGTCGAGGTCGACGGGAACGACCCTCGCCCCCGCCGCCCGCAGCGCACGCGTGTAGTGCCCGGGGCCGCACCCGAGATCGAGGACGCGCAACCCGTCGACCGGACCGGGCAGGTGCTCGACCGTGTCCGCCGCAAGCCGCTCGTAGAACGCAATCGGGTCCGTCCGCTCGCCGAGGAACAAACGGGCCAGTTCGACCCTGTCCTTGGCAAGTGCCGTCCACCGGCCGATCGAAGCGGCATGCGGGCTCGTTTCCAACCCCAGCCCACCTCCTCCATCGGCGCGGCGCGGACGGCCGCTATCCCTTCTGATCGGCGTCGCGGCGTCCGACCGAAGCGCCTGGCCTTTGTGGCCTGGCGCGACTTGGCCCACCCTCAGGCGGGCGGCAGCGAGGTCCTCATCGACCGCCTGGCCACCGGAGCGGCGGCGCGGGGCCACGACGTCACCCTGCTGTGCGGCGGCCCGGTCGACGACCGTCCCTACCGGGTCGTCGACATCGGTGGCACCTACAGCCAGTACCTGCGCGCCCCGGCGTCGTACCTCCGCCACGCTCGCGACGCGGATCTGCTCATCGACGTCGAGAACGGCATTCCGTACTTCTCGCCCCTGTGGCGGCGGCGACCGGTGCTCTGCCTCGTGCACCACGTGCACCGCGACCAGTGGCGCATGCGGTTTCCGCGCCGCGTCGCCGATGTCGGGTGGTGGCTGGAACGGGCCGCAATGCCCCGTCTGTACGACGCGTTCCTCGCCGTGTCGCGGTCGACGGCGATCGGGCTGCAGGAGATCGGCGTGCCCGCATCCCGCATCCGCGTGCTGCCGGAGGGCGTCGACCTGCCAACCGGCTCCGCTCGACCGACGGATGACCCGCGGTTCCTCGTTCTCGGCCGGCTCGTTCCGCACAAGCGGGTGGATTTGGTGCTGCGCGCATGGGAGCGCGTGCGGCCGAGAGTCGGCGGCACCCTCGTGATCGCCGGCGACGGCCCCGAGCGGGCCTCGCTCGAGGCACAAGCAGGCGGCGGGGTCGAGTTCCTCGGCACGATCTCGGATGCGGAGAAGGAGCACCAGCTGCAGTCCGCATGGATGCTGGTCCACGGCGCGGCCCACGAGGGGTGGGGCCTCGTGCTGATGGAAGCCGCCGCCGCGGGGATCCCTGCCCTGGCCATGGACGCCCCGGGCGTGCGCGACGCCGTCGTGGACGGCCGAACGGGGGTGCTCGCCCACAGCGAGGACGACCTGGTGCGCCACTGGATCGACCTCGCCTTCCACACCGAGCGGCGCACTTTGCTCGGTCACGATGCCCGCATGCGGGCCGCCCGCTACAGCTGGACCGCTTCCGTCGACGTGTTCCTGGATCTCGTCAACGAGTTCACCGCCGGTCGCTGATCGGCGCTCACCGCTTTTTCGCTACACCCGGTGCGCGCGCGTGTCGAGATCACGGGCTTATGCACGACGCCGCCCGCACGATCATCATGCAGACGCACGCCGCTGCCCCCGCCCTGGCGGGAACCAAGTCGGTCAGCTACCAGACCTGGCTCGTCACCATGCTGGTGCCGATGTGGGTCGGCGTGCGGGTGCTGTCACGCTCGTGGGCCATCGCCCTCGGCCTCGGTGAGCGTCACCGCCGCACCGCCGAGCCTGCGCACGACGTCGTCGAGTAGCCGGTCCGCATCGGCGGCGGACAGGTGCAGGGCGCGCAACGTGATCGTCGACGGGCCCCCGGCGAGGCCCGCCAGACCGAACGCCACCGCCGACCTCCCGCGCGCCACGGGATAGAACGCCAGCCCGCGCACGCCGCCGATGTCGTGGCGGCCGAGGTTCGACACGAGGAACGAGTCGGAGAGCCGTCGTGTGAGCGGCGCCGCCCACCGCGGGATCGACGGACCACGGCCGAACTCGACGGGCTCGCGACCGCCGGCGAGGACACGGGTCACCGCCGCGGCCACGTCGTCGCCGACCAACAGGTCGACGCGCCGGTACGACGCCACGTTGCCGATCCCGGGTGGCCCACCGACCGCCACGCTGAGCCCGACGCGCCGCCAGCGCGACCCGTGCGCCCGGTTGTGGGCTCCCACCGCGGCCACGCACGCGGCCGCCGTGCGGCTCGTGACGGCCGGGCCCTCGATGGAAAGTCGACGAGCCGCCAACACCTCGCTCGAGTCGCCCACCGACGGCGCGACACGATCGGCAGGACGAGCCACCTCGGCGACCCGGGCCCACGCCGGCGCGCCTCGTGCGCCACTCACGCTCGCCGATGCCGTCTCCGTCGCGGCGGGGCCATGATCGGCGACCAGCGCGGTCGCCACCGCCAGGAGCCCGAGCCCGTCGAACGCGGCATGGTGTCCGACCAGTGTCACCCGTGAGCCTCCATCCCCGACCGAAATGCGGAGGGGTGGCTCGGCGTGCAGGTCGAAGCCCGACAGCAGCTCAGGTCGCGCCAGCGGCACGCCGTCGACGACCTGGATGTGCGGCAGGGGGCCCGGCTCCCACCCTCGCTCGGTGAGGCTGGCGCCCACGATCGGCGCGGCGCGGTGCAGTTCCCCCAGTCGAGCGGTGACATCGAGGGGCCGCGCCAACTGGATGTCGAGCACCACCGCCCAGGCCGACGGCTCCGGGTGCCGCAACACCGCCAGTGCTTGGCGTGTCAGAGGGATCACGTTCTCGGGGGCGTCAGGCATGACCCTTGGCCGGCCGATCGGCCAGCGTCGCGACCACGGCGAGGAACGCGGCCGCAGCCAGCAGCTGCACCGGACGGCTGAACGCGCCATGGCCCGATCCGAAGAACCGGCCGTGATCGAGCGTGACCATCATCCCCGCGATCGCGAAGGTGGCTGCCGCAACACGCCACAACCACTCCCGCGGACATGTCCACATCACCAGCGCAGCCACGATCACGCCGGCGGGGCCGGCAATGGCGAAGCCGGCGCAGACGACCGCGGCCGGCGCCCACCACGAGGCCTTGGTGCGCGCGGGGGCCGGGGCGAGCCCGTCGTCCTGCCGGCGGCGGCCGGCGACGGCGACGAGGAGCAGCTGCAGCACTGCCGCCGCGCCCAGGAGCAGACCGAACCGGTAGGCCGTGCCGGGCCCGTACGAGAGGTGCACGGTGCCGCCGGACCCGGCCGGCACCAGCCACCCCTGGCGCCACCCGTCGATGCGGACGGCTTGCAGGCGCTGGCCGCCGAAGGACGCCTGCCAGCCGGCGTTGAAGTTCTCGGTCGTGGCCAAGATCGCCGGGGCGCCCGGCCCGATGGCGACGTCGCGCGACGTCGAGGCCCACCGCTGCACCGCCGTCGTCCGCGCCGGCGTCGCCGTGTGCGAGGTGACCGCCGGAGGGAGCAGCTTCAGCTCGTCGACGGCGAGGGCGCCGTCCACCGCCGTCTGCACACGATGCTCGCCGGTGGACAGCCCCGCCGCTCCGCCGCACGCCTCGAACGGCACCGGCTTCAGCTCGACGAGGTCCCGCAGCGGCGCGTGCACACGGGTGGAGATCGCCTGGCCGTCGACGGTGACGGCGGGGCCCTGCCCGCAGGGCAGGTCGAAGCTCGCGCCGGTCTCGCCGGCTGCCTGCAGCAGATCGGCGATGGCCGGCACGCGCAGCTCGCCGATACCCACTGCGAACGGCGTGGCCAGGCCGGCGGCACCGGCGTCGGCACCGCGCGAGGTCTGCACGACGGTGACGGTGATCTGGTCGGTCGTCAACGGCTCGAACGTGACCGGCTTGTCGTCGAGGACCTGCACGTCACGCGAGCCGGCGGGGCTGTCGACGTGCACGTGCACCGGCTGCAGCGTCGGCCCCGCCGCCGGCAGCAGCTGCAGGCTGGCGATGGCGCGGGGACCGATCCACGACAGCTTGATCGAAGGGAGCTTGTCGTACGGGCCGGCGACCCAGGCCGTGGCCGGGTCGCCGTCGACAGCGCGGTGCGGGTCGAACGCCGGCACGCCGTTCCACGTCGAGCTGGCGGTCACCTGCACCGGCGCGTGCGAGCGCTGGGCAGTGAGCAATGCGTCGAGCGCAGGACCGGGCCGCGCCACCACGGTGCCCGACACGCTGTAGGTCGCGGCGTTGGGGACGGTGAAGGCACGGTCGACGCGCACGTCCTCGTCCGAACGGCCCGGGTCGTACGGGTCGCTCGTCGCCCGTTCGAACACGAAGCCGGTCGGGACTGTCGCCCGCAGCGACCCGCGGAGGTCGTCGGGCGTGACCAGGGGGCGCTGGATGTCGACGCCCGGGACGCGGATGTCGGTGATCCCCGGCCCGTTGGTGCCGCCCGACAGGCCGAAGACACCGGTGATCGTCATGCGCAGCCACCGCGTCGAGCCGCGGGGAAGGCTCACCACGTGCGGGTTGATGCTGTCGAGGGGCTGGTCGAGGACGCCCTGCTCCGTGGTCACGCGCAGGCGCGTGATCTGGGGACGCGTGGGCTGGTCCTGCAAGAGGCGGATGCTCACGGCCGCCACCGAGACCGGGTGCTCGAAGTCGACCTCGATCCACTGCCCGAGCGGCGTCGGGGTGACGGCCGGCTTCCACGCGCTCGCCGGATCGCCGTCGAAGGCGGCGAAGGGCTGCCCCTCGGGGAGGGCGATCGGCGTGGTGAGCATCGAGGAGGACCGGACAGCGGCCGCGCCGGTCACCCGCGCCACGGTCTGGTGGGCGACGCCGTCGACAACAGGTCGATCGCGCGGGGCGCGACTCGACGCGGGAACGTCCTCGTTGGGCGCGAGGGTGTAAGTGGCGTTGGCGCGCACCGATCCGAACTGCACGTCCTGCCGCCGGGCGGTGTCGGTGACGAGCCACGACGACGGCGGAGCGTCGCCTGCGTCCGGGTCGCCGGTGAGCACGACGGCACTGCCGTCGACGAGACCCTGGCCGGCGAGGTCGACGACGCCTTCGGTCGACCCGCTCACCGCCACCGTGTGGTCGGCGGGATAGGCGACCGCTCGTGAAGGCGAGGGCGCGACCTCGTACACCTCGACGGCGCGGAAGCCCCCGGTGGCCGCGGCGCCGAGGTCGGCGGTCAGCCGGTCGGTCGTGAGCCCGCTCGGCCGCGCCGGACCGAAGCGCGCCACCCGGGTGATGCCCGCCGAGCCGGCCAGCGCCTGGCGCACGAATGCGGGCGCCGGCGCTCCCGTGCGCCCCAGGTCGAGGTCGTTGCGAACGAGCAGGTAGCGCACGCCGGCGCGAGACAGCGCCGGAGCCAGGCTCGCCTTGCCCTGCCCGCTGTCGACGACCCGCGTGATCTCGTCGAGCATCCGCACCTCGCCGTTCGAGCCCAGCGGCACGAGGTCGCGCACCGCCCACGGGCCGCTCACCAGGGTGGCCGCGGGCTCGTCGAGCGGACGGCCCCAGGTGTACTCCCCGAAGGACGAGGCCGGCAGCAGCAACGTGCGCCCGCCGTCGGCGTGGGCGTTGACCCACGACGCAGCACTGCGCCAGTACGCCGGGACGTCGGTGAACGACCCGGTCTGCGCCAGCGCGCCCGTCGTGAGCGGAAGAGCGGCCAGGGCCAGCACCACGACTGCCATCGCAGGGAGGGCGCGGTTGACGAACCGTCGGCCGCGAACGACACGAACGACGGCCGCGGCCGCGTTCATGAGGCCGATGCACACCGCGAAGCGCAGGACGGGGTCGAACTTGTGCACGTTGCGCACGACGGCCAACGGACCGTCCAAGGCGCCGCGCACGACGCCGCCCACCGGGTCGCCCCACGGCCCCCCGTAGGCGGCGACCATCACGACGGTGCCGAGGGTGGCGCACCACACGAGGAACCGACGCTCGGGCATCGAGCGGGTGGCGAGCCCCCCGAGGCCGGCGGCCGTGATCCCGGATGTCGCCACGATCGCCGCCGGCGACGACACGATCCGCCACGCTCCGGGCAGCCACGGCCCGGCCGTGAACAGGTAGCCCAACCAGTAGCTCGTCCCCCGCAACGCTTCGAAGGCGGACGTGGTCGCGGCGGTCACCGAAGCCCGCTCGGTGTACTGCGTGAACGGCTGGCCGTACCGCCACTGCAACAGGAGGGGCACGAGCCACCAGATCGAGCCCGCGCCCACGGCGATGGCCCACTGCCGCAGGAGGGCGCGCCGACGCGCCGACCGCTCCCGTGTCAACAGGAAGAGCAGCGGCACCGGGAGCACGGCGACGACACAGGCCGCGTTGACGGCACCCATGGCGACGACGGCGAGGGCGGACCGCGCCGCGGCTCGCCGCGTCGAACCGTCACGAGCGCCGCGCACCAACGGCAGCACGACCCACGGGAGCAGCGCGGCGGCCGTCTGACCGGCGGAGGCGGATGCGACCTGGGTAAGAAACGCCGGTGCGAGCGCGTACGCGGTGGCGCCCACCAGGCGGGTGCCCGGCGTTCCGATTTGCAGCGCCGCTGCCAGCCGCGTCATCCCCTGGAGGGCGACGACGAGCAGCAGCGCCATCCACGCCCGCTGCACGATCCACATCGGCACGTGCGCCAGGTGCCCGAGCGCGTAAAGCGGGCCCATCGGGAACAGGTAGCCGACGGCTTGGTTGGAGACCTGGCCGAACGCCATGTGCGGGTCCCACATGTGCGTGGCCCGGGCGAGGAACGCGCCCGGGTTCAGCACCAGGTCGAGCTTGCTCTCGGGGATGATGCGGCCGGGCGACTGGAGGAAGACGGCAATTGCGACAACCGCGCACGCAAACCACGCCTGGCGCGAGCCCGACGCCGGCGCATGCGGCTTCGGGCGCCACCTCCGGTCGCGCTTCGGGCGCGACGCGACGACCGGTGTCGGCGCGGGCGCCGTGGTCGTCACATTCGTTCCCATCGGCCGGACGTCGCGTGTTCGTAACCGTCTCCGTCGATGTGGGCGAATGACGGTGACGGCATGACCCACGCGGGCGGTTGCATGACCATGTTCGGGCTTCAGCCCGAGCTTGTGAACGCCGACACAATCGGGTGCCTCGACGCCGACTCACGCTCCTCGCCCTGGCCATCCTCGCCGTCGCCCTCGCCGTCACGACCATCGGCGCGGCGGCAGCTCCGCAAGCCGACGCCCCGTCCGCGGCGCATGTCGCGGCCCCGGCACCGGCGGCAGGCGCGGTCACCGATGCCGGTGGCAGTGCCGCCGCGCAGACGGTCAGCGTCGGCGTGCGCGCCGGCGATCTGTCCGTTGCGCCCGCCGATGCGACCATCGTCCTCAACCGCGACGCTTCGACCGGCGCGTACCGCGGCGTGCTCCCCCGTGTCACGGTGACCGATGGCCGCGGTTCGCTCGCCGGGTGGACGCTGCACGCCCACCTCGAGCTGACCGACGGCACCGCCACCGTCGACGTCGTTCCCGCCACCCCGGTCGTGGTCGCCGGCTACGCCGACGGCATCGCCGCGGGCGTGACGACCCATGGGGCCGGTCCGACCGACGCCGTGCTGGTCACCGCGTCGAACGGCGAGGGCGGGGGCACCTTCGCCAGCTCTGGCGCGATGGTCACCGTTCGTTCCGCTCATGCGAATGTGGCGACGATGACCGCCCATGTCTCCTTCGTCGTGCACTAACGGCCCGTCCCGCGGGCCATTGGCGTCACCGCTCCGTTGCAATGAGCCTTGACTACCCGGTCACCCCATCGATGATCTTCAACTGACGGCGCGTCAGGCGGAGGGCGCGGGCGCCGGCTGCGGTTTGGAGGGAGAAGTTCCATACAGGCGACCCGGGGCGGGACGCGGAGCCGGCGGTTGGCATCCGCACTGTTGTTCTGCAATGCACTGGCAGCGGCGAGCTTCCTCTGGGTGGGTGACGCGTCGGCCGCGACGAGCGGCACGGTCACACCAAACACCGGTCTGACCGACGGCGCCAAGGTCACCGTCTCCGGCTCCGGCTTCGTAGCCGGTTTCGGCGCGCTCACCCAGTGCAACAACGACCCGGGCCAGCCCACCGTGCTCGTGGCGCTCGCCAACATCCAGGTGCCAGTGGGGTGCAGCAATCCGGTCAACGTGCTCGTCACGATCGACAACGCGGGCAAGGTCCCCTCAACGTCGTTCACCGTGCACACAGGGACCGTCGGACCACCGGATCCTGCCGTCGACAGCATCGGCAACCCTGCTGCGACCGACGCCGCCAAGTTCCCGTGCCCTCCCACCGCGGCTCAGATCAACGCCGGCGTGACGTGCGTCATCGGCATCGGCGACCTCGCCGGCAACAAGACCACGGTCCCCATCACGTTCGCAGGCCAGGCGGCGCCGACCACCACGACAACGACCGCTCCCACGACCACCACGGCCAAGCCCGCCACCACCACGACGTCGGCGACGGCCGGTGCGACCACGACGACAGTCGCCCCCACGACCTCCACCACGGTCGCGGCCGGCGTGACCACGACCTCCACGACTCTCGCCTCCAGCGTGCTCGGGACGCAGACCACCCAGCCGAGCTCGTCCGGCGGCTCCCTCCCCCGTACCGGTCTCCCGAGGCACCTCGTCCTCATGGCGGTGATCGGCGTGGCGGTGCTCGACCTCGGCTACCTGCTCGAGTCGTCGACGCGACCGGCCCGCCGCCTGCGCGAGCGCCTCAGTCGCTACTGGACGAGGGGGTGATGCGGAGGGACTGAGCGCAGGACCGACACCCAGAGGCTGGGGAGCCGGGCTCACTGGGGTGAGCCACCTGAACTGGAGGGATTGCAACGAACACAACGAGACGCATGAAGAAGCTCGTTGCGCAGGTCGTCGCGGTGGGACTCGGTGGGCTGGGGCTCGCCATCCTCGCCGCACCCGCGGCTTACGCAGCGGCCCCCAGCTGTACATGGACCGACACGACCAACAGCAACGTGGTGACGGCGGCCCAAGGTCAGAGCCCCCCACCCGTCCTGCAGGCGAACGTCGGCGACGTCGTCTCGGTGGCGTGCACCGACCTGGCCGCCACGCTGGCGGTGGTGTTCTCGAGCCCGCTGGCCGGCGTCATCCAGCCCACTGCGCAGCAGATCGCCGCCAGTGAGAATCCGGCCGGTGCCCTCACGAACATCGCCGCGCTCCAACTCGGCTTCGCCGGTGGCACGTTGCCGCCGACGAACGTCAACATCACCAGCGGCAGCCTCGGCTCCGACCCGAATGCCCAGTGCCCGCCCACGCAGGCACAGGTCGACGCCGGGCTCACCAACTGCGCCCTGGCGGTGGCAACCGCGGCCGCGGTGCAGGAGTCGGTCGTGTTGGTCAACTACGCCGGCACAGGGGCTCCCACGAACCCGACGCCGACAACCCCGTCGCTCTCGATCACCAACGGATCCCACGGCTTCGTCGCGGGCAACCAGGTGAACGTGGCCGACGGTCCGACGGGTCACTGGTGGAGCACGCTGACGACCGGCGCACCGAACGCCGGCCTCGGCATCCCCAACCCGGCCGTCGTCATCGACGGCACCACGCCGACACCGAGCGC
>Ga0070741_10011147_pt1 | contig 16680 bp, 17 predicted proteins | sample Coa_R1_4_FD_66440 | JGI IMG/M metagenome (GOLD analysis project Ga0070741, IMG submission 66440) | Surface soil microbial communities from Centralia Pennsylvania, which are recovering from an underground coalmine fire - Coalmine... | ecosystem: Environmental > Terrestrial > Soil > Unclassified ...
AGCGAGCCGGGCAACCCCGAATGGCGGCGCGATCTTTCCGTCAGCCATACCGAGATCGGCGGTACGCTGATGGAGCTCGGCCGTCGCGACGAGGCTCTGGCCGAGTACCGCAAGGGACTCGACATCGACCAGCGGTCGGCCGACGAGGACAAGGGTAACGCCCTCTGGCAGCGCGACCTCGCCGTGAGCCACAATAAGGTGGGCGATGTGCTTCTGGCGGGCGGGGACCAGGAAGCGGCGCTCGAGGAGTACCGCCAGGCGCAAGCCATCATCGCGGCGCTCGCCGAGGCCGATCCGAGCAATGCCGAATGGCGACGCGATCTCACCGTGAGCGACAGCAAGATCGGCGACACGCTGGTGCTGCTCGGCCGCCTCGATGAGGCGCTTGCCTCCTACCGCAAGGGCCTCGCTCTCGCCGAACAGGTCGCGAGCGCCGACAAGAGCAATCTGCAATGGCAGCGCGACGTGTCGGTCGCTCACACCAGGATCGGCACGGTGCTGCTACGGCAGGGAAAGCGGGAGGAGGCGCTTGGCGAATACCGGGCGGGGCTCGCGATCGATGAGGCGCTCGCCGCGGCGCAGCCCGGCGACGCCGATGCCCAGATCGATCTCGCCTATAGCCTGTTCAGCGTCGCCGATGTCGGCGACGATCCGCGGGCAAACTTCGCCCGCTGCCTCGGCATCCTCCGCGGACTCAAGGAGCGGGGAATGCTTTCGGCCGAGGCGGCCAAATGGATCGCCACGGTCGAACAGAAGCTTGCCGCTCTGCCACCGAGCTAGGAAGGGAGCCTCGATGCGATTCGCGAGGAATCGGCGGCCGTCCGCAACCGAACGCCGTAAGCAATAGCGCTGACGGGTGGCGTGAGCGGCCTGGTTCATTCGCGCCGTGAACGCTAGCGGCCGGCGGGGCCGAGCAAGAAAAAGGGGCGAATAGGCCAAAAACTGTCGATGCGGGCGCCGCGTCTGTGCCTAATGGGCAACAGGCGGGAACGATTTCGGCGAAAAGCGTAGAACAAGGCCAGAGGCGAGTGGTACTGTCATTGAAGGCGTATCCCACGCCAAATGAGGGGGATCGGATGAGCTACATCTTTGCCATCATGCTCGCGCCATGGTTGGCCGCGACGGGAGTTTACAATCCGCAGGTCGTGGACCGCCATCACCGCTGCACTGCCGAGCCAGGCAGCTTTGACGCGATTTATTGCTCGTCAGCCTCGGTGGACACCGCTCCGCATCTTAAGAAGCGTCAGGCGAGATAACGGCGCACTCCTCCAGACGAGGAGTGTGATGACGCGGTCGACTTGGTGAGGTTGCGGCGATCCTCGCCCTTATTGCGGGGCCGATGGCGGATGGGGAGGGATTCGAACCCTCGAGACGCTTGCGCGCCTGCCGGTTTTCAAGACCGGTGCCTTCAACCACTCGGCCACCCATCCTTCGGCTTGTTCAACTAGCGCGTCGGCCGGTGTGGATCAATTCGCTGATGCCAAGGATTCTGCTTGAGTCGCACGCCGTTCGCGCTCCTTCATAGGCGCTATGACGGCAGAAAACCCCGATCCTTACGGCCGCGACGCCACGCAGCCCTACCACATCCCGCTCAAAGGATGGTGGCAAGTCGGGCAAAGAGTGTGGCTCGAAGCTTCGCGCGACAATCTCACGGTGGTCTCCGCCGGTTGCGCCTTCTATGCGCTGTTCGCGATCTTCCCGGCGCTCTCGGCGCTGATCTCGCTCTATGGCCTCATGACCGATCCCGCGAGCGTCGAAAACCAGTTCGGGATGCTGTCCTCGGTGCTGCCGGCCGAGGCCTACGGCATTGTCATCGAGCAGATCAGAACGCTTGCTGCGGCCTCCAACCGCACGCTCGGCTGGAGCTTCGGCGTGAGCATCGCGCTTGCGATCTGGAGCGTCATGTCGCTAACCCAGGCGATCTTTGCCGCGCTCAACATCGCCTATGAGGAGGAGGAGCGGCGGAGTTTCCTGCGCTTCTATCTGAGCGCCTTTCTCTTCGCCCTTGCCGGCATCATCGGCGGCGTGCTGGTGCTGCTTGCCATCGTCTACGTGCCGCTCCTGTTCGCCTATGCCGGCTATCTCGAGGGGTACGAACGGCTGACGGCCATTGCGCGTTGGCCGCTGATGGCGCTTCTCGTGCTGTTCCTGCTCGCGGCACTCTATCGTTACGGCCCATGCCGCCGGCGTCCCAAATGGTCATGGGTCAGCGTGGGATCCTTATTCGCCACCACGGTCTGGTTGATCGCCTCTGCTGGCTTTTCCTTCTACGTGGCGCACTTCGCGCGATATGACAAGGTTTACGGGTCGCTCGGTGCGGTGATCATTCTTCTGTTCTGGCTCTATCTCAGCTTCTACATCGTTCTGCTTGGGGCGGAGATCAACGCCGAGCTCGAGCTGCAGACGGGAAGGGATACGACCCGCGGCAAACCGCGGCCGTCGGGCAAGCGCGGCGCCTTTGTCGCCGATCACGTTGCCGGCGGGCCCGGCGGACACCGCCGACCGGTCAGCCCCGTGACCGCCGACCCATCGAAAGCGCAGCGCGGCGGGAGCGATGACGCTCACACGTGATCGGGTGCGCTTCGCCGCAGCAATCGTCGCCGCACCAGTCCGGCGAAGATCACGAACAGCGCGCCCAACGTCGCGCCGGCCATCCACACCGTGTGCGCCGTGGCGGGGTCGAGGTTGGCGGTGAACAGCGGATCCTTGGCGATGATCTCGCCCGCGATCCACCCGAGCAGCGCGGCGCCCGCCCACACCACGATCGGAAAACGCTCCAGCAGCTGCATCACCATCGCCGCGCCGGCCATGATCAAGGGAATGCTGACGGCAAGGCCGAACATCAGAAGCGCGTAGCTTTCCGGCGCGTCGAATTTCTCCGCGACCGCGGCGATGGCGACTACGTTGTCGAGACTCATCACCAGATCGGCAATGGCGACGATCCTGATCGCGCGCAAGAGATTGTCGACCGGCTCGATCTCCTTGGCGCCGCCGTTTTCTTCCGGCCCGAGCAGCTTGACGGCGATCCACAACAGCAGCGCGCCGCCTACAAGCTTGAGATAGGCGACCTGCATCAGCGTGGTGATGGCGCCGGCGAATACCACCCGCAGGCTGATGGCGACGATGGTGCCGAGCACCACGCCCCACAGCCGCTGCTGCGGCGGGAGCTTGCGGCAAGCGAGCGCGATGACGACGGCGTTGTCGCCCGACAGCAGGACGTCGATCCAAATAATTTGCAGGACGGCGAACCAGAAGCCGGGATCGTCAACGTTCATCGTGTCGTCTGCCCCCTCCCGAGCGCGAAGCGCAAGAGCTGGCCCCCTCAGGCCGGCCCGGTTGATAACCCATTGCTGCGAAAAGCGGCAATGACAAGACCGGATATAAGCGTTTTGGATCAAGATGGAAGGAGGCGGGACCGATTAGTTTTGTCTCGCGATCGTCAAGTTTTGGCCCGCATTTTCCCTCCACGACAAGCGGGAGCGGATCGCCTATGCTCGCTCCTGTCTAGCGAACGAATCGGGCCGGTTGGCCGCAATCATGGGGGCAGAAGCGATGAACCTCGATCCAGTCCTGGTGAACCCACTGATCGCCTTGATCGCCGGAATCTTAATCCTACTGATGCCGCGACTGCTCAATTACGTGGTAGCGATATATCTGATCGCGATCGGCATCATTGGTCTTGCCCACCATTTCCAATAAAGATCCGAACGCGCAGGCGCCGAATCGAGCGAATGGCTGCCGTCGTGCCGCCGCAACAAAAGGAAGTACACGTCCTTTAACGCTGCGAGAAGCGAACTGGAACATCGGCCGATGATGGCCTATAGTTCATGACCTCACCCATGGTCACGCGAGGAGAGAGACCGTCCAGAGAAGACGGTGCCGGTTTGTTGAGGCATGAGAGCGAAAGGGCCGGCGCGCTGCGCCGGCCGCCCAGTGACGATTGACGTTTCGTTTCGCTCTTTTGACGGGACGTTGCGGGAAGACAGGGGTAACGATCGTTTTGGACCGAGAGAACGGCCAGGCCAAGTGGCGCCGCGGCAGCAGGGTGTGGAATTCGTCGTTCGAATTCTGGGCCAAGCTGGCAGCGCTTTGCCTCGCGGTTTCGCTCACCGTCCTCGCGGCGCTGAGCGTTCGCGGCGGCGAGCGCGGCTTTGCGGCCGTCGAGTCTTGGCTCGCCGCGCCAGCCATCACCGCGTCGCTCGCCGCCAACGCGGCGGCGCCGACGAACAACGGCCAACCGCTCGCCTATGTCTGGTCGGCGACCCGCATCGAGGGCGTCATCCGGCTTAGGGGCTACGTTCCCTCCGAGGAGGATCGCCGGACCGTGCTCGGGATGGTAAAGGCCCATTTCCCGGACCTCGAGGTGGACGACCGTCTCAAGGTGGAGATGGGTGCGCCGCCGAAGGAGCAATGGCTCGGCGCCGTCAGCTTCGGGCTCAAGCAGCTCGCTTATCTCAAACGCGGCTCGGTGCGTCTCCTCAATGTCGGCTTGAAGGTCGACGGCGAGGCACGCAGCGCCGCCGACTACGCCGACGCCAAGAAGGCGCTGGCGGGGTCTCTGCCCACCGGACTTGCCGTTCTCGACGAGAACATCAAGCCGCCGATGGCCGACCCGTTCGTGTTCGTTGCGGAATTGTCGGCCAATACGCTGACGCTGTCGGGCAGCGTTCCGAGCGACGACGAGCGCAAGCATGTGCGCGAGCTGTCGCGGCAATTGTTCGAGCGGCCCGGGCTCGATGAGCGGCTCGAGCTCGCCTCCGGCGCTCCGAAGAACTGGGACGAGGCGGTGACCGCGGCGCTCCGCGCCTTGAGCCGTCTGGAATCCGGCAAGGTCTCGCTCTCGGGCTTGGCGCTCACCATCGAGGGCGTGGCGCCCGACAAGGGTACCGCTGTTGCCGTGTCCTATCAGCTGAGGCGCGACCTGCCGCGCCTGTTCTCGACCTCGGAGAGCATCAGCTGGAAAGAGGCGTCGGCCTCGCCGGACGACGGCTGGCGGCTGATCCCGCGGATCAAGTCGATTGTCGACACGAAGAAACACCTCGCGCCCGGCGATCTCTTGCCGCTCAAGCCGCCGCTTGACAGCGAATGATGCAGCTCTCCGACCTCTGGCTCTATTTCCTTCTCATCTTCGTCTTGGGGTTTGTCTTGGGCTGGATCAGGCGCTGGCCGATCCGGTCGTAGCGCAGGCGAGATGAGCAACTTCGCCTTCACCACCTTCATTCTGATGGTCTTTCTGTTCGCCGCGGGGCTTGCGCTCGGGAGTCTCGCGCGCGCCCGCTACGAGCAGCAGAAGCGCATTGGCACGAAGAGGCCCAACAAGCCGACAGGCACGCATTAGCGCGCGCCGTCAGTCGTTGACGGCGAAGAAGCCTGCGATTGCCTCGATCACGTCGTGCTCCTTCAGCACCGGAGCGTGCCCCTGATCCGGCACGATCAGGCTGCGAAGATTGGGGTGGCGTTCGCCCATCGCCTCGAGCGTATCGGCGCTGAGTACGTCGGAGTTGGCGCCCCTGATCACGAACACCGGCACTTGGCCGAGCGCGATGAATTGCGGCCAGAGATCGGGAACCGAGCGGCTGAGATCGATGGTGCCGAGGGCCCGGGCGAGCTTGCGGTCGTAGGCCAGCGCCGGGCGTCCCTTGCGGTCGTCGAACACCTCCCGCGCGATCTCGTCCCATTGCGTGTCGGTGAATTCCGGGAAGGCGCGCTCGTTCATTTCGCGCAGGATCATTACGGCATCGGGCCAGCTCTTCGGCGCCGGCATACGCCCGACATAGCCCATGATGCGGGCGAGCCCTCGGGTCTCGATCACCGGGCCGATATCGTTGAGCACGACCGGGCCCATGGCGGTGGGGCGCAGCGCCGCCATCATCATGGCGATGATGCCGCCGCGCGAAGTGCCGACGATTCCGACCTGGTGCAGGCCTCGAGCGGTCAGGAAGTCGAGCGTGTCGATGAGCTCGATGAAAGGGATGTAGTTGCGCCAGTTGCTGTCGTATTGCGAACGCCCGCGCCCGCGATAGTCGAGGCAGTACACGTTGCGCGGTTTCTGCGCATAGGTAGACAGGTAGGTTGCAAGTTTGTGGAAATCGCGCGCGTTGCGCGTCAGGCCGGGCAGGCAAATGACGCTCCGCGCCTTCTCATCCGGGGCCGGATAGTGGCGGGCATAGAGCCTTAGATCGTCGAACGACGCATAGCTGATGTCTCGCGGCGTCAGCGCCGTGCCAGGCTCGGGCATCATCGTGAGAAGCGCCTTAGGGAGTGTATGCGGAACGGTTGGGGCGCGTTGGCCGCGCTTTCCGTTAATCTTGAGCAAAGTTCTTGGGCGGGCAAGCCCCGATAAGGGGGAGGGCGGCCTCCCTGCTCAATCGGACTTGGCCTGTACGACGCCGGCATCGGCCGAAGCCGACGTATCGCGCGGGATCCGCTTGCCGCGGTTGAGGTCCTGGATCAGTTGGAGGGCATCTTTCGGTCCGGCGAGGCGCGAGCGATAAAGCTGCAGCGTCTCCATGATCTTGACCACGTATTGCCTGGTCTCGGTGAAGGGAATGCGTTCGATCCAGTCGATCGGGTCGACATTGGGATTGCGGGGATCGCCGAACTGCTTCATCCAGTCGGCGACGCGGCCTCCGCCGGCGTTATAGGCGGCAAGCGCAAGGAAATAAGAGCCGCCATAGCTGTCTATGAGCTGCTTCAAATGCGCCTCGCCGAGCTGGGTATTGTAGGCGGCGTTGGTGAGTTGGTCGGCCGAAAACTTCACGTTGTACTGCTTCGCGACCATGCGGGCGGTGGCCGGCATGAGCTGCATCAGGCCGCTGGCCCCGACCGGGCTCTTGGCGGCGGCGTTGAACTCGCTCTCTTGCCGCGACAGAGCATGCACGAGCGCAGGGTCGACCCGCTCGGTTAGCAGGCTCCTGAACTCGGGGATCACGCCGACCGGAAGCGCGTAGTCGCCGACGGGCAAGTCGCGGTTGAAGGCGATCTTGGCCAGCCTCAGCGCGAGTTGCGGTTCGCCGAGCTGCTTGGCGAGTTCGGCGAGCAGGACGATTTCCTGCGGATTATCGAGCTTACGCGACAGCGCGAGGAAGAATTGTCCCGTCACGCCGTCGAGCCCGACATCGTGCGCGACGCCGATCGCGCGGACGGCATCGCGCGACAGAAAGCGTTTGATATCAGCGTCGGTGGGAAGCGGGGTCGAGGTGACCTCGAGGCGAGCCGGCCGCGGATCGAGCGCCTGGCGGCCGAGCTGCCCGTAGAAATATTGCGGGTACTGGGCCGCAGCATGGAAGTGCGCGATCGCAGCGGCGCGGTCGCCGAGCGCCAGCGACGTGCGTCCCAACCAGTATTCCCCGAGCGCAATGCTCTTCGAGCTTGTGGCGGCGCTCCTCAGCGCAACGAAATGGCGCAAGGCCGTGTTGGGATCGGCGAGGAACCTAAGGGCGATCCAGCCGGCCAGGAACTCCGCCTCGATATAAGCGTCGCCCGAGACGAGCCCATGCTTCTCGGCGATCTCGTAGGCGATGCGCGCCTGACCCGCGTTCAACGCCTCGCGGCAATTCACCCGGCGCTCGATCCACCAGTTGTTGAGGTCGAGCAGGACGTTGGGCTCGCTCGGCGTATCGAGCAGCATCTTCCAGGCTTCCTGATCGCGGTCCTTGCGGCGCAGCCACTGGATGCGATTGAACCTGAGACCCACATCGGCCTGCACGGCGCTCGCCGGCAGCGCATCGAGCAGCTTGCCGGCGTTTCCGCCCCGCTGCACCACGGCGATGCGCGCGGCGACCTTCTTCTGTTCCTCCGGCGGAAGAAGCTTCGCCACCCTGAGCGCGGCGGCGGTCGCCGATTTGTCGTCGGGGTAGAGCAGCCGGTCGATGCGCGCCCGATGCACGTCGGCGGTCAGCATATAGCCGAACTTGGCGAGGATCTTGGCCTCGACCGCCTGGTTCAGCACGTGGTCGCGCCAGGCGGAGATGACGAGCTCGCGGGCGCCTTGTTCGTTGCCGTCTTTCAGATAGACCGAGGCGAGCGCGGCCTTGCCGGCGCCGGTCTGCGGGCTCGACGACGCGAAGAACGCCTTGACCGTTTCGGGGTTCGCGTCGTTGAGGAAGAGAGCGGTCTCGGCCTTCTCGCGCAGATCGTCTTGACCGGGCCAATCGGGATGAGCGAGGCGAAACTGTTCGATCTCCTCGGCGCTGCCGCCCCCGGAGCGATAACGGTACCAGAGGGCGAAGGCGCGGGCGGCTTCGTCATGAATCCCCGACGCGGCGGCGCTGCCCCCGCCGTGCATGACGTCCCTGAGCGCGGACTCGTCCCCGTCGCTGAGCTCGTACGACATCAGCGGCTTCAGGATCGCGGCATAATCGAGCCCAGGAGAAGGCGGTTGAATCGCGGGCGTCAGCATCCCCTTGAGCACGACCGGAAGCGTCGCCTTGCGGTTTGGGTTCGGATCGGGAAGCGGCGTGTCGTCGGATGTGCCTTTCACCTCGCGGGGAGCGGGCGTCGGCAGCGGCGGCGTTGCTGGAACTGGCGGCGGCAGGACTGCCGTCTGCGGGAAGAGCGCGATCTCCTCCGCCGCGGCCAGCTTGGCACCGGGTCCGTTGGGGTTGCGGGCGGGCAGAGGAACGATCGACACATGTGCTGCCTGATCGGACGTGGGCGTAACGGTCGGTGTCGCGGCAAGCGCGACCTCCGCGTCCGGCGCATTGGGGTTGCGATCGGGCAGCGCCGGTGCCTGCGAGTTTGCGAGCCCGACGCTTCCTGTCGTCGTTGCATCGCCCTGACCGGCTTGGGGTACGGTCCCGCCGGTTTGCGGCGCGGCGGCCGCGATTTCGGGCGCGGCACTGGAACGGCTGGGATTCCGTTCGGGGAGTGGCGGCAGAGCTGCAGCCTCAACCTTGACCTTGGGTGGCGTCGTGTGGCGGGCGGCCTTCGCCGGCGTATGACGCGTTTTTGACGCGGCGATGCCCGGCGCGAAACACGCAGACACGATGAGCAATGATAGAGCGAGCGCGTTACAGCGTTTCATCTCGTCGAACGGGACCGGTTACGATCCTGGTAAAGCTGGTCAGGACGTCCCCCGAGCCGGGGCGCCGCGACGAAGAGGGCAGTGTAATGTGCCTGATTTCAACAATGTCTGAAAGAATCCGGCGGAAAAATGACTGGGTGGTGCCCGAACGCATCACACCAATTCTTCGAAAGCCGATCTAAGCCGCTGTTCGATATAGGTTATGCAAGAAGAGGCCGCAGCGCTCTGCATGCCCCCCGCTGCACAGTTCCCGCGCCGCCGTTGCCGATCGGCATCGTCTTGCCGCCTCAAGTTCAAGTCCCTATTGTCCGCCCGATTTGGACGCATTCACCTTGAGTGTTGGCGTCTCACTTATGGAGTTCCTCTTGTCCATTCCGCCGTTCAAAGGCTCGATTACCGCTCTCATCACCCCCTTCAAGGACGGCAAGGTTGACGTCGCCGCCTTCCGCAAGCTCGTCGAGTGGCAGATCGACCAGGGCACGCATGGCCTCGTGCCGTGCGGAACGACAGGCGAATCGCCGACGCTCAGCCATGACGAGCATAAGCAGGTCATCGAGCTCTGCATCGAGGCGGCGGCCGGCCGCGTGCCGGTGATCGCCGGCACCGGATCGAATTCGACAGCCGAAGCGATCGAACTCACCCGCCACGCCAAGGAGGCGGGCGCCGACGGCGTTCTCGTGGTCACGCCCTACTACAACAAGCCGACCCAGGAAGGGCTTTACCTCCACTACAAGGCGATCAACGACTGCGCCGATATTCCCATTTTGATCTACAACATCCCCGGACGGAGCGTGATCGACATGTCGGTCGACACCATGGCGCGGCTGTTCAAGCTCAAGAACATCGTGGGCGTTAAAGACGCCACCGCCAGCATGGCGCGCGTCAGCCAGCAGCGCGCCGCCATGGGCTCCGACTTCATCCAGCTCTCGGGCGAGGATGCGACCGCGCTCGGCTTCATGGCGCATGGCGGCGTCGGCTGCATCTCGGTGACCGCCAACGTCGCGCCCGCGCTCTGCGCCGAGTTCCAGCTCGCCTGCCTTGCCGGCAATTTCCGCCTCGCGCTTCAGCTTCAGGACCGGCTGATGCCGCTGCACGAGGCATTGTTCGTGGAATCCAACCCCGGTCCGGTGAAATATGCCGCATCGAAGCTCGGACTGTGCACCGCTGAGACGCGACTTCCGCTTGCGCCGCTTTCGGCCCCCTCGCGCCAGCGCGTCGACGATGCGCTCGCCGCGGTCGGGCTCGCTCTCGTCTAGAGCCCAAAGGTAAGAGGTCATGGCGCCGAAGCGCGAGAGCGGCAAGCTCGTCGCCGAGAACCGGAAGGCGCGCTTCAACTACGACATCGAGGAAAAGCTCGAGGCGGGCATTCAGCTCACCGGCTCGGAGGTGAAGTCGCTGAGGACCGGCAAGGCCAACATCGCCGAGTCCTACGCCTCGGATGAAGGCGGCGAGATTTATCTGATCAACGCCCATATCGCGGAGTACGCCCAGGCGAGGCGTGACGGACACGCCCCGACCAGGCCGCGCAAGCTTCTCTTGCACAAGCGCGAGATCGAGAAATTGCTCGGGGCCATCCAGCGCCAGGGCATGACGCTCGTGCCGCTCAAGCTCTATTTCAATGCCCGAGGCATCGCCAAGGTCGAGCTTGGGCTTGCCCGCGGCAAGAAGATCCACGACAAGCGCGACACCGAGAAGAAGCGCGATTGGGAGCGCCAGAAGGGGCGCCTGATGCGCGAGAAGGGGTGAGCGCGTGAGCGCAGACATCGCGCATCTCGTGCCTGGGCTCGTGCTTCCGCCCCTTGCTCTGCCCGCGACTGACGGCAGTAATGTCGTCCTCGCCGCGCTCGGGGGGCGAAGCATCGTGGCCATCTATCCCTGGACCGGCCGGCCCGGGCTTCCCAATCCGCCGCACTGGGACGACATCCCAGGCGCGCATGGTTCCACACCCGAGCTTGAAGGCTTCCGCGACCATCATGCCGCCTTCGCCGAGCGTGGCCTGCGCCTCTTTGGGTTAAGCGGGCAGACGACCGACTATCAGCGCGAGATGGCGAGCAGGCTTCGGCTGCCGTTTCTCATCCTCAGCGACGCAGACGGCGCGTTCGCGGCGGCCTTGCGTTTGCCGAGCTTCGCCACCGGCGGCACCAACTATCTGAAGCGGCTGACGCTCGTGCTTCGCGATGGCGCGATCGAAGCCGTCCACTATCCGGTGCCCGATCCCGCGGCTCATGCTGCGGAAATTGCGAAACGGCTCGGCTAGAGCGCGTCGTCCTCGGCGTCCTCGACCGAATAGCCGAGGCGGTCGAGCCCTTCCTCGAGATAATCGGGAAGGAGCGGCATGCCGAGGAGATATTCGTCGGTGCGGTTAGTGCGCTCGGCGCGTGCCGTGGCGATGGCCTCGTCGAGCTCCTCGGGTCCGAACGAGCCGCGCCCGATCCAGGCGAGCGCCACCAAACTCGCCTGCTCGTCCTCGTTCAGGTCGCGGATGAACTCCTTGAGCTCGGCCTGGGTCGCATCGTCGGAGAAGTCCTCGAGGATCGACTCGGCGTCATGATCGGAGGTAGGACCGTCGTCCCATGCCGCCACCTTGGCCGCCATCTCGCGCGCCTTGACGATGATGAAGCCGATCTTGTCGGTTGAAATTTCGAGCCCCGCCATGAGGGTACCCGTTGCAAGTGAAGCTCTGCCGCACTGGAGCATGCCTGAGTTGTGCAACCGCAGCAAGGAGGCTCGATGTCATCGCCGGGGATGTTGCTGGCCCTTAACAATGGCCGCGGCCTCCGCCACCACCGTCTCGAACATGGCGGCGGTGAGCCGCCCCGTATTCGTGTTCTGCCGCGAGCAGTGATAGGAGTCGAACAGGGTAAGCCCTGAAGGAAGCGCATGGCGCGCCCCGTGTGAGAAGGGAAAGGCGCTCCGCTTAAGTTCGAGCGCGGCGAGAATGCTGTCATGGGCGATCCGCCCGATGGCGAGCGTGGCCCTGAGATGGGGCAGGGACCTCATCCGCGCGAGCAGGAACTGGCGGCAGGTGGCGATCTCCCTTGGCGTCGGCTTGTTCTGTGGCGGAACGCAGCGCACGGCATTCGAGATCATGCAGTCGACGAGCTTGAGAGACTCCGGGTCGGAAGGGTCGTGCCGTCCCCCGGCCAGCCCGCATTTCAACAGCGTGCGGTAGAGAAGCTCGCCGGCATAGTCGCCGAGAAAAGGGCGTCCCGTGCGGTTCGCGCCCTTGAGGCCCGGCGCGAGCCCCACGATCAGGAGCCGTGCGTTCTCCGCGCCGAATGACGGGACGGCGCCGTTGAACCAGTCCGGATGGGCGGTCGCGTTCTCTTTGCGGAACGCGACGAGGCGCGGGCAGAGCGGGCAGTTTTTTGCGGGCTCCGGTTCCAGATGGGACAGCTTCGTTGCCGAAAGCGGCATGAGATCACTCGTGCGGCCGGAAAAGCGGGCCGGCTAAACCTGCGTCACGCGCGGCGGTGAGCGCAAGCGCTTCGACCAAGCCGACCCGCATCGCGTTTTCCTCGGGGGCCCCAACCGGGACGCGCAATTCAAGTTTCGATCAGGTCTTCCTGCTCGAACTCGTCGACCGGGCCGGCCTCCTGGCGCCGGCGTTCGGAGCGATGCGCGCGCTCCGCCGGGTCGCGGCCGATCTCCTCTTGGAGGTGGGCAAGGTCGATGAACTGATCGGCCTGGCGGCGAAGCTCGTCCGCAACCATCGGCGGATTGGTGGCAAGCGTCGAGACCACGCTCACGCGTTTCCCCTTGTGTTGGAGCGCCTCGACGAGCGAGCGGAAATCGCCGTCGCCTGAGAACAGCACAACATGGTCGAGATAGTCCGACAGCTCCATCGCATCGACGGCGAGCTCGATGTCCATGTTGCCCTTGATCTTGCGCCGGCCCGTCGCGTCGACGAACTCCTTGGTCGGCTTCGTCACCATCGTATAGCCGTTATAGTCAAGCCAGTCGATCAACGGCCTGATCGAGGAATACTCCTGATCCTCGGCGAGCGCGGTGTAGTACAGAGCGCGCACGAGATGGCCCTTGGCGCGGAACAGCGCGAGCAGGCGCTTGTAGTCGATGTCGAAGGCGAGCGACTTGGCGGTGGCGTAGAGATTGGCGCCGTCGATGAAGAGCGCGATACGCTCCGTCGGATAGAAATTCATGAGGGCCCCATTACTTCTCAATATGGCTTGATTGAGAGAGCAGCGTCTCGCTAATGCGGTACTAGAGGGCTGCATTGACAACATAGGTGTGACAGCGTGAGGACGCAATCGCGCGCGGGCGGCAAGATACTGGTCGGACTTGGTGCAAATTGTCCCGGGTCATGGGGGACGGCGCCGCGTACGATTGCTCAAGCTTTAGGCGAAATCGAACGCGCTAATATCAAAGTGGAGACTATTTCTCCGTTCTATGAAACCAAAGCGGTCGGCAACGCGCGTCAGCCGGTCTATGTCAATGCCGTCGCGGTGCTCGACACGCCGCTTTCACCCGAGGCGCTCCTGCGTGTGTTGAAAGGCATCGAACGCCGCTCGGGACGTCGCGGGGGCAGGCCATGGGGGCCGCGCACCCTCGACCTCGACATCATCGACTACAAAGGTCTGGTCCGCCATTGGAGGGGCGCGGCGGCTGGCTTCAGGCGCGCCGGTGCCCGACCCCTCGTCCTGCCGCATCCTCTCGCCCATGAGCGGCCCTTCGTGCTGAGGCCCTTGCTCGACGTGGCGCCCGCCTGGCGTCACCCGGCCCTGCGAAGGAGCGCCGCCGAGCTGCTCCATACGATGCCGAGGAGCGGGCCAGGACAGATCCTGAGGCGGATTCGGCCCGACGAGTCCTAGGCCGGGAACTGGCTCCGGACGATCGTCTTGATGTCGAGGAGCCGCTTCTCGAGCCTCATCGTCTCTCGCGCGAGCCCAAGGCGGCGGGCGAGCGCAATCGCCTCATGCAGGGCTTCCTTCGCGTCGCTATAACAGCCCGCGAAGTCGGCGCCCGGCCTTGCCTCGTACAGTCGGGTATAGGCTTGCTCGGCTTGGGCCTCGAAGAAACGAAGCCGCTCCAAAAGCTCACCGGCAGTCGCCGTTTCCTTGACCACGTATCGGGCGTCCTTAAGCTTTGAGCTTTACCTTGCTTGGTCCCAGCGAAGCGCCTAAATAGAGGCAACTTTCCGTATCTGACACAAGGATTTGCTGATGGCCCGCGTTACCGTCGAGGACTGCATCGAAAAGGTTTCCAATCGCTTCGAGCTCGTTCTGCTTGCGAGCCACCGCGCCCGGATGATTTCGGCAGGCGCCCAGATCGCCGTGGCCCGCGACAACGATAAGAACCCGGTCGTAGCGCTGCGCGAGATCGGCGACAACAAGATCGCTCCCGACGATCTCAGGGAAGACTTCATCCATTCGATGCAGAAATATGTCGAGGTTGACGAGCCCGAGGCCGAGGCCGTGCCGATGCTTTCGAGCGACACGCGGATGCCCGTGCTCGGACAGGACGACCAGTCGACCGACACTACGATCGACAAGATGACCGAGGAAGAGCTGTTGCGTAGGATGGCGAGCCAGGCGCCTTCGGATGGCTCCAATGCGGGACCTCGCGCGCGCTGACCATGCCTCGGCCCGCCAGGGCCCGCGTCTCAGCCTTGCCTCATCGCCCTGCCGCCGCGGCCTAGGCCGCGAGGCGGGTTTCGTCCTGCGCCGGAGGCCGGCTCCCCCCGGCACGATTGCGGGAAGCGAGGCGCGCCACTTATGACGACGCGGCAGTACGAGCTGGTCGAGCGTGTGCTGAGCTATCAGCCGAACGCCAACGAGGCGCTGCTCAACCGCGCCTACGTTTATGCCATGAAGGCGCATGGCAATCAGAGGCGGGCCTCGGGCGCTCCTTACTTCTCGCACCCGCTCGAGGTCGCCGCCATCCTCGCCGACATGCGGCTCGATGACGCCACTATCGCCACCGCTCTCCTGCACGACACCATCGAGGACACGGAGACCACGCGAAGCGAGATCGATGCCATGTTCGGGCAGGAGATCGGCACGCTGGTCGACGGTCTCACCAAGATCAAGAAGCTCGACCTCGTCACCAAGAAGGCCGAGCAGGCCGAGAATTTCCGCAAGCTCCTACTCGCCATTTCGAGCGACATCCGCGTGCTTCTCGTCAAGCTCGCCGATCGCCTGCACAACATGCGCACGCTCGAACACGTGAAGCCGGCCAAGCGCAAGATCATCGCCGAAGAGACCATGGACATTTATGCGCCGCTCGCCGGCCGCATGGGCATGCAATGGCTGCGCGAGGAACTCGAGAATCATGCGTTCCGCTGGCTGAACCCCGAAGGCTACGCCGCGGTGGTCGAGCGCCTCAAGGTTTTGCGCGAGGGGAACAAGGGCCTGATCGGCGAGATCGAAACGGCGCTCAGGTCCAAGCTCGAAGAAGCCGGCGTGCCGGCCATCGTCGCCGGACGGGAGAAGAAGCCCTACGCCATCTGGAGCAAGATGGAGCGAAAGCAGATCTCGCTCGAACAGCTCTCCGACATCTACGCCTTCCGCATCGTGGTGCCTGAGGAAAAGGACTGCTACCGCGCGCTCGGCGTCGTGCATACGACCTGGCACGCGGTTCCCGGCCGCTTCAAGGACTACGTCTCCAATCCGAAGCAGAACGACTATCAGTCGATCCACACGACCATCGTCGGTCCGCGCCATCAGCGCGTCGAGCTGCAAATCCGCACCGAGCGGATGCATCAAATCGCCGAATACGGGGTGGCGGCACACGCGCTTTACAAGGATTCGATCAACGGCTCTGGCCCGCCGAACGGCATGGTTCCGAGCCAGGACACCAACGCTTATCGCTGGCTGCGCCACCTCATCGACATGCTGCTCGAGGGCGACAACCCCGAAGAGTTCCTCGAGCACACCAAGCTCGAACTGTTCCAGGACCAGGTGTTCTGCTTCACGCCGAAGGGACGGCTGATCGCGCTGCCGCGCGGAGCGAACCCGATCGACTTCGCCTACGCCGTTCACACCGATGTCGGCAACACGTGCGTCGGCGCCAAGATCAACGGCCGCCCGATGCCGCTCACCACCGAACTCAGGAACGGCGACGAGGTGGAGATCATCTGCTCCAAGGCGCAAGTGCCGCCGTCGGCTTGGCAGAGTCTCGCCGTCACCGGCAAGGCGCGCTCGGCGATCAGGCGCGCCACGCGCGACGCGGTGCGCGCCCAATACGGCAAGCTCGGCCGCGAGATCCTGGTGCGAGCCTTCCAGCGCCGCGGCAAGACATTCAGCGAGGAGAGCCTGTCGCAAGCGCTCGGCCGGCTCTCGCAGAAGACGGCCGAGGATGTGATCGCCGCCGTGGGTCGCGGCGAGCTTGCCTCGGCCGATGTGGTGCGCGCGGTATTCCCGCAGGAGAAGGCGCAGGAGCAGCCCAAGCGCCGGCGCAAGGTGACGCGGAGCGAGGAAGGCTGGTTCGGCCTCGGCAAGGTGATCGGGCTCAAGTTCCGCTGGCCCGGATCGAGCGGCCGCACCGCCAAGAATGGGCCGAGCGGCATCCCGATCAGAGGCTTGCGCGGCGACTTGCCGGTGACCTTCGCCGAAGGCGGCGCCGTGCCGGGCGACCGCATCGTCGGCATTCTCAATCCCGGCCAGGGCATCACCATTTATCCGATCCACGCCGAGGCG
>Ga0070741_10011148_pt1 | contig 16679 bp, 15 predicted proteins | sample Coa_R1_4_FD_66440 | JGI IMG/M metagenome (GOLD analysis project Ga0070741, IMG submission 66440) | Surface soil microbial communities from Centralia Pennsylvania, which are recovering from an underground coalmine fire - Coalmine... | ecosystem: Environmental > Terrestrial > Soil > Unclassified ...
TCCAGACCAACATTCAGCAGCAGGCGGTGATCGCCGAAGCAGTGAAGGTCCAGCAGATCGAGAAAGAGCAACAGATCAAGGTGCAGGAAGCGGAAATTCTTCGCCACGAAAAAGAGCTCATCGCGACCGTGCTGAAGGAAGCCGAGATCGAGCGCCAGCGCATTCAAACTTTGGCCGACGCCGAACGCCAGCGTCAGACGGTCGAAGCCGAAGGACGCGCAGCCGCAACTCGCGCTCAGGGCGAAGCCGAAGCCGAGATCATCTTCAAGAAGGGCGAGGCCGAAGCCAAGGCGATGAACGTGAAGGCCGTAGCGTACCAGGAGTGGAACCAGGCCGCAGTGGTCGACAAGCTCATCACCAGTCTTCCCGAAGTGGTACGCGCGATGGCCGCACCGTTGGCGAACGTGGACAAGATCACGATCGTCTCCACCGGCAATGACGGCGCAGCAGGCGCGAGCAAGATCACGGGCGACATGACCAAGATCGCCGCCCAGGTCCCCGCGCTATTTGAGGCTCTGTCGGGCATGAGCATGAACGAGCTGCTTGGCCGTGTGAAGCAGTTGAAGAACGGCGAAACCGATGGCGATGCCACGAAGAAGAAATCTGCGAGCGCAGCTTCAGGGCAGACACATTAACAACGAGCAAGGCGATGTCCTTGCCGTGAAGCAGACAGGAGATAGTTATGAACACTTGGAAGGGAGCATTCGTCGCGGTGCTGTTGAGTGGAGTCGTCATCGGATTGCTGAACGGTCATCTCGTGGTCTGGACTGCGATTGGCGCGGCTCTGGGTGCAGTGATGGCCGGACGCGAGCGCAAGCGTGCCGCCGGTTGAATGATCTCCCGAATTCCGAGTTGCCGGAATTATTCGACCAAAGAAATTGCAGGGCAAGCGAAAGGAGTTTGAATCATGGCATTACTAGAAAGAGTCTCGACGCTAATCCGGGCCAACATCAACGACCTGGTGGACAAGGCAGAAGATCCCGAGAAGATGATCAAACAGGTCATCCTCGACATGCAGAACCAGCTTCTTCAGGTGAAGACACAGGTAGCGATCGCCATCGCGGACCAGCATCTTCTGGAGAAGAAACGGAAAGAGAATGAAGAGAAGATCGGCGAATGGACGCGCAAGGCAGAACTCGCAGTTTCGAAGAAGCAAGACGATCTCGCGCGTGCGGCGCTGGAGCGGTCGCTATCCTGTAAGCAAAACGCCGCGAACTTCGAGCAGCAGGTTGCTGATCAGAAGATCGAAGTTGAGAACCTGAAGAATGCGCTGCGCCGTCTGGAACAAAAACTCGAAGAGGCACAGGCGAAGTCGGACATGCTGGTGGCGCAGGCGCGTCGCACACGAGTGGTAGGCAAAGCCCGCACGGCGCAATCGGCAGCCAACGATGGCAAGCATGTAGATACGTTTGATCGCATGAAGCAAAAAATCGCGCGTGGGGACGCTATCAATCATGCCCACCGAGAGTTGACTGGTGATTCACTCGAAGATCGGTTCGCCACTCTGGAGCGCGAGGAGGAGATCGAGCGTCTTTTGGCCGAAATTAAGAATCGAAGCGCATCGGCATAAACAAGGCTGCCTGCTTTCGGCTACCGGCCTGTTTATACCGGGGTAAAGTGTCACCAACTAGAAATTGTCATTCCTCTCGCGGCCGCCAAAGAGTTGCGGATTTTGCGAACTTGATTTGCCGCGCGGGGGATCTGCTGCTATCGCTTTGTCCGCTTGACAGCAGGTCCCCCCAGGCCGCATTAACTTTCCAGATACATTGAGGACGCGACGGCTCGAGGGATGACAGTATCTATGGTTCCGAAAGATTTACGTGGACTTGGAGGGTTTTGATGCAAGGAACAAAATCATCCTGGCTCGAAAAGCTTCTCATCATACTCCCGTGGGCGGCGATTCCCGCTTTGGCTCTGCACTTTTCGGCACTCCGCAGTGATCTGCCCGCGCGAATCGCTGTTCATTTCGACTTCAATGGACGACCGAACGGCTGGCAATCGCCGGACATGTTTCTAGGCTTTTCCACAATCTTTCTACTCGTCGCGATTGGGGTCATGAGTTTTGTGCTTCTCCGCTCATTCCGATTGCACTCTCTCACTGTTGCCGTCACCCTTGTTCACTACTTCACGATCGGCGTGGTCTTCGTAGTGTGCTGGCAGGTTCTCGACCACGCGGCATATGGTCGACCGATGTCGCAGATTTGGCCAATACCTGGAGCTCTTCCCGTTCTGGGACTCATGTTCGCGGTTCTTTTACTGGCGCAAATGCCGCATGCCAAAATGCAGCCGTCTTCGACGGGAGTATTGATTGCCGAAGAGCAGCATAAGTCGCTCCTGCAACTCCTCTGGATTGTGCCCGGAGCGGCAATTGGCGTTTGGATGGCGTTTAGCCTGCCAGGTCCGGGCCGCGCGATAGGCATTTTCTTCATGGCAATCATGGCATGGGTCGGAATTGCGGTTCTAGATGGCTTCAAGTACATCGTGCGCAGCGATGGCGTGCAGGTGAAAGGGTTTCTTCTCCCGCTGCGCTTCATTCCGCGTTCCAGCATTCACTCCTATCGCACGGAGCCGTGGACTGGGCTCGGATATGGAATCCGCCTTACATCAACCGGCACAGCGTACATTTGGGGTGGAAAGAACGTGGTCAACATTGCAACCGACCACGGCAACGTCATGCTCGGGCACTACAGCCCCGAGCGTCTGATCAGCGATTTGGATCGAATGATGAACACGAGCTTTTAGCGAGCGGCGCAAGTGAGATGGATGACCCGATCTTTCCTTTTGTTCATGATTTGTTTCTGCTCGATGGTTCGGGCACAAGAGATCACCAGCACGACCGAAATGGAACGCCAGATCTTTGAGTGGACCAATCAGGAGCGAGCGAAGGTGAATGCTCCTCCGCTTACGTGGGACAACCGGCTGGCGATTGCCGCACGTTTGCATTCCGATGAAATGGCCAAGCAGAAGAACTTGACCCATCAGCTCCCCGGCGAAGCTAAGTTCACCGAAAGGCTTTTGCTCCAAGGCTCTCGCTTCAGCGCCGCTGCCGAGAACGTTGGCTACGGCGATGATGCCGAAACCCTGCAATCGGGCTGGATGCATTCACCCGGCCATCGCACAAACCTGCTGAACCGTGCTTACAACCAAATGGGAGTCGGAATCGTGCGCTCCGGCAACCAGTTGTGGGCAACGGAAGACTTCGCCACGGGAGTTGCCCGGTTTTCCTCAGAAGATTTCGAAGAGGCGGTCGAAAAGCAGATTGAGTCGCTGCGAAAGAACCACGGACTGCCCGCGATGGAGGCGGTCACGTCTACGCAGCTTCGTCGAATCGCCTGCACAGGTGACACCTCTGGCGGCGCGGCTATGGCGGCACTGCCTCGACGCAACATGCAGGCTTACAGCTTCAACTTCACTACGCCAACCGCTACCGACCTTCCGAATGTTCTAACGAAGCGCGTTCTCGAGATGCCAGTCGGCGGCTATTCAATTGGCGCCTGTTTGTCGCAGGCGGGCAATAATGGCATGAGTACCTACCGCGTTTTGATCGCACTATATCGGTAGGGCGCATCGCTGCGCCGTTTGCATCATCTATATTGGTTACACAGCCGAGAATGACTCCAGAAAATAGTGAAACATTCGATGTCCTGGTAATCGGAGCAGGTCCGACGGGAATGGCATGCGCGATTGAAGCGCTGCGCGTGGGCTTGCGCGCGATGCTGGTTGACAAAGGCTGCCTGGTGAACTCCCTGTTTCACTATCCGGCAAATATGACGTTCTTCACCACGCCGGAGCTTCTCGAAATCGGCGACATTCCGTTCAGCAGTCCGAACCAAAAGCCGAATCGGAGCGAAGCGCTGGAGTACTACCGCAAAGTTGCCGATCACTATGCATTGGACGTTCGGCAATATGAGCGGGTTGAACGCGTGGAGGGAAGCGATGGAAGGTTCCGCGTGCACACACGTGATCGCTTCGACGCTGCTCATGTGCACTCTGCTCAAAAGCTCGTGCTCGCAACCGGCTACTACGACCTGCCGAATTATATGGACATTCCGGGCGAGAACCTAAGCAAGGTCGCGCACTACTACCACGAGCCCCATCCGTACTACGACACCGATGTGCTGGTGATTGGCGGCAAGAACTCGGCCGCGATTGCTGCGCTGGAGCTCTGGCGACATGGAGCACGCGTCACCTTAGTTCATCGTGGTCCGGCGATGCACAAGAACGTGAAGTACTGGATTCTGCCCGACATCGAAAATCGCATTCGCAACGGTGAGGTTACCGCGCACTTTAATACAATCGTTCGCGAGATTCGCGAACGAAGCGTTCTCTTGGAAACTCAAGGTCGGAGCTTCGAAATCGGGAACGATTTCGTATTTGCGCTCACGGGCTACCATCCGGATTATGACTTCCTGCGCAGCCTCGGCGTCCACATCAGCGGCAATGACTGCCGTCCCTATTGCAATACCGAGAGCTTGGAATCAAATATCCCGGGAATCTATCTGGCAGGAGTAATCGTCGCTGGCGCTCGGACGAGCGAGATTTTCATTGAGAATGGACGGTTTCACGGACGCCAAATTGCGGCAGACCTTGCGCGCAAGTTGGCGCCCCAAACCGTATAGCTAGATCATCCTTCTGGACCTAGATACCTCAATCCGACCCCGGCGAGTTCTTCTTCTCGCATTTCGAGTTCAGGAAAGCTGACGTAGCCGTCGCGAACGACACGATCGAAGGCGAGGTCGAGTTCCCGATTAGGAAGGTCGAGAGACAGCTTCTCATACAAAAGCTCGTGCAGTTCTTCTTTATTCATGCTCGCGCTGAATGATTCACCAGCCAGGTCTTCGTAGCGAATCTGGAAGATATCTCCGTCCGGAGAGGCGCTTGCTGCTTTTCTTATGTCCAGCGTCCCGTGCATCTCTCTACCTCTAATTGCTTCTGATTGCACGGCGCAGCAACGGGTTTTCTGGCTGCGATAGGTAAGAATCGTGGACTCTCCTACAAAAGGAGAGAACGCGACAGCTACTCTCACTCGCTGCCAACCTGTAGCCTGCGCTGCTCGTCTCATTTAGCGTCTCTTCACCTCACCCTGGTTGGGATGTGCGAACGTAAGTTGCGCGCCCACACGCGTGAAGAACGACAGATCTGCAATTTGGGGGAAGGTTCCAATGAAAACACGTTTAGCAGTCATGCTGATTGCTGTGGGCGCGCTGGCCTGCGCGCCGGTCATGCGTGCGCAGGATCACGGAGAAATCGGCGTATATGGTGAATTGTTCCGCGCGTCCGCCAGCGATCTTAACCTTTACGGTGTCGGCGGCCGCGTTGGCCTGAACGTACATCCGAACGTTGCGCTCGAGGCTGAGGGTTCATACGATTTCTCGCAGAGCAATACCCAAAGCATTAGTCAGGTGGGCGGCAACACGCAGTTCTTCCGCACCGATCTGCGCGCCACCCACTTCGCATTCGGACCAAAGTTCCAGTTGGGCACGAACTCGCCTGTACGAGCGTTTCTGTTTGCCAAGGGCGGCTTTGTACGTTTCGGCGTAACACCCGGAGCGGTTACCTTCGGCAACTTCCCGACGAGCCTTCAGAATACTGACCTGAACGGCGTCTTTTATCCCGGAGGCGGCCTCGAATTTTTCCTTGGCCCACTGGGTATCCGTGTCGATGCGGGCGATGAGATCTACTTTGATCGCGGCGCGCAGCACGATCTGAAGGTGTCCTTCGGTCCGACAATTCGGTTCTGACGTGGAGGACAGGCGCAGCAATGCGCCGAATCCTTGTCGTCAGGCCACCAGGACGTTGTCAGAATGGTTAATGCCCTTACGATTATCGGTGGAGTGACAGATGCAATGCGGTTCGCCTGCAAATCCGCGCGTGGACCGCATTGCCAAAAATGAAGAACTCCTAAACTTTTTTCTAAGCTGCTGCCAACATCTCAGCAGAGTGTCTCATCTGTAAACAGGTAAGCCGCTTCTGAAGTTCAGGCGGATGGGCCCTATGAAGGTTTGTTTAGTCACGGCATTCCCACCGAGTACAGAGAGACTCAACGAGTACGGTTTCCATTTAGCCAAAGAACTCAAGAAGCACGACCTCATCAGCCTCACGGTGCTGGCCGATCAGATGGATCAGCCCGCTCCGGAGCTTCCGGATTTTGACGTCGATCGCTGCTGGAAATTTAACTCCGCTTCGACACCACTCGCCCTACTGCGCGCAGCGAGAAAACACAAGCCCGACGTTGTCTGGTTCAATTTGGTCTTCTCCAGTTTCGGCGACAAGCCGATTCCGGCATTTCTCGGCATCTGCACGGCGTTCTTGTTGCGACTGTTTGGTTTTTATACGCACATTACTCTGCATCATGTAATCGAAGCGTTGGATTTGTCCAAAGGCACGCGCTTTCCGCGTCTGTATCGCTTCTGCGGCGCGATCGCGACGAAGCTGATCCTTTTTTCTGGATCGGTGACTGTTCTGCTGCCGTCATATCGGAAGCTGTTGCTGGAAAATTACGGCGGTGAATACGTCCATCTGCGCAAACACGGAATTTTTTCCGCTGCGCCGCAATTTCCAGATATCAGCAAGCGCGGCAATCCGGAGCACCGGATTCTCACGTTCGGCAAATGGGGAACATATAAGCGGCCAGAAATTCTGATCGAAGCTTTTGCCCAGATCGCCGACCGTTTCCCCAACGCGAAGCTAGTAATCGCCGGCTCGAACCATCCGATGTGCCCCGGCTACGTCGAGTCCTTGCGCGAACGCTGGAAAGATTCCTCCCGCATCGAGTTCCAGGGCTACGTTCCAGAGGATGAAATTGGGCATCTCTTCTCCTCTGCGACGGTGATGGTGTTGCCTTATACCTCGGCGGGCGGGCCAAGCGGAGTAGCGCATCAAGCCTGTGAGTTTGCTGTACCAATCATTGGTTCAGACATCCCCGATTTCCGCGACATGGCTCAGACCGAAGAGCTAGCCATGTTGTTTTACGAAAACGGTAATACCGACAGCCTGGCGAAGGTCCTGGCTGATCTACTCGAGAATCCGACTTTGCAGCAGGAAATGGCAGAGCAAAACTTCTCGGTAGCGGTGCGCATGACGATGGAGAAAGTTGTCGATCAGTATCTCCAGTCATTCGCGAAATACATTGCATTGAAGCGGCGAAACAAAGCCTCAAGAAGGAAGCCGGCCCAGACTGTCGAAGTCTGGCCGTCGCGATTTCACCGGGCGACAGAAGCGATGGACCCACTGAACCCAAGGTGAACCATGTATTCGCTCAGTATCGTCATTCCGGCTTATAACGAAGAGGGACGGCTCGATGCCACGCTCGACAAACTGGCTGCATTTATCGAAACCGAAGACTGGAACGCAGAAATTATCGTTGTCGATGATGGCTCATCCGACGGCACCGCGCGTTTGGTAACCCGCCACATGCAGCAGCTACCGTACTTACGCCTGCTGCAGAATCACATCAATCGCGGCAAAGGATTCAGCCTGCGTCGCGGCGTCGAAGCCGCGCTGGGCGAGATCATCCTGCTCTGCGACGCCGATCTCTCTGTCCCAATTCAGGAATGCCACAAGTTGCTCGCCTCCCTTCATGAAGGCGCCGACATCGCCATCGGATCCCGCGGAATGATTGCCGGAGGAGAACGGGTCGCAGCTCCCTGGTACCGCCGTATCTGCAGCGCTGGATTCCAGATGGTGGTCCGTTCCGTTCTGGGACTGCGTTTTGAAGATACCCAGTGCGGTTTCAAAGCCCTGAAGCGCAGGGCTGCCCGGTTGATTTTCTCCCGCCAGCGCATCGAGCGCTGGGGCTTCGATCCTGAAGTGCTCATGCTCGCGGATCGCTTCTGCTTCGTCGTGAAGGAAGTAGGTGTGGAAGCGATCCACGACGACCGCAGCCGCCTCAACATAATGAGCGCTTCGTTCCAAATGCTGTGCGAAGTGCTCAAGGTTCGGTACCACTTGCTGTTCGGACTTTACAACCATCCAACTCCGAGCTACCAAACTGCCACGCCCGCATCGGCTGCATCGGTCGCGGGTACAGACACACTCGGAGCCGCATCCGCCAGCTCCAATTGAGCAGGTTACAGGGGACAGGGAAGAGGCTACAGGGAAACCGCGTGTTGTCTTCCCTGTAAACTGCCTCTGTTCCCTGTCCCGTTTTTGTTTACAGGCAAACGGGTGTTGCCTCCCCTGCAACCTGTCCCCTTTTGTTCAAACCCTCCATGTCTGAGGGAACCGGGACTACACTAGAGGTGTCAAAATCACCTATCAGCCACTAGCTGATGCTCCCTCATTGTGTCCCTCCTGAACATTCCGCGCAGCGCGAACAGGGGAGAGGTGCGTACCTTAAAGCCGGCTCTTCAAGTTCCATTTTGGGTCCGCTCACGCCGCGCACTTGCGTATTCCGTTCTGGCCGGCTTGATCACCGCATTCATCGCGTGCCCGTCTCGTTATGTGGTGCTCAGGACTTGGATCACACCTCCATCGATTCAACAGCTTCGCTGGATGCCGCCCATCATTGTCGCAATCGAGTACGTGCTAATCGTCATGGGCGCAGCGCTTTCAGGTGCTGTGGCAGGGTATGGCCCGGGCGTACGCTTTGGTGACTCCAGGATTCGCCGCAATCTTGTTCTGTTTACGACCGTCACAGTGTGGACCGCCCCGTTGATGATCCTCCTCATGGAGCGCTCAGCATGGGCTGGTCTGATCGCGGCAGGAATGGTGGTCGCTGGATTTTCAATGCTGCGAACTGTGAACGATGAGGCATTGCCAAATACTGCTCCAATGCAGACGCAACGAGAATTCGGCAACTTCTTTCAACTCGAAGATCTCAGCCGGCTCTCCAAGTCGCTGGCGGTGGTAATTCTCGCATCGGCAGCACTGGAGGCAGCCGGACTGGCGAACTGGATTGCCGAACGCGAGATCGCGTTCCTGCTCTTTGTTGCCGGCGCTGCCGTACTCGCAACCCAACTGCCGAGGGAGGTTACTCCGAGCGAGCACCCTCGAATGCTTTCCCGCAATGGAACGCGTCTCAGTTTAAGCGCGGGTTGCGCAACGGCTATGGTATTGATAGGGCTGCTGCCGTTCATTGCGTCCTCCCGTGGAGATGCATCTTTGGCAGCGCTGTTGCGAAGTCTTTTCGTACGCAAAGCTGGCGGAGCAATTGTGCACAGTCGTGCGGTCCGTTTGCAGCAGACGCCGATCCGCAGCGATGGCTACATTGGAGTGATCCTCACTCCGAAGAGGCAGCCCCAAGTCACGTCGAAAACAATTCCGCCGCTGGTTTTAAGTGCAAGAACTCCGGCACTGAAGAATCCGCTGCAGATCCCATTCACCGGTTCTTATTGGTTTTTCCAGAATCCCTTTGTTCGTCCGCCAGTCGATTCGATCAGGGCGGAAGGCGACCCGGCAAATGTAGGCGTGCGCTCTTCGAATCGAAAACCGCTCCAAATGGAAGCAGTGCAAACCTTAGACGAACCCATTGAGACCCGCGATATCGACAAGATCAAACTCGCACTCCTCGATGCCGATCGGAATCCACAAACGATTTCGGTGGAACTCGTGCTCGCTGACACTCGCACTTGGGGAATTCCCATGCTCTCGCTCGGCGTAGAACATCTGGAGCAGAGTTCAGATGTGACGAACGTAATGATTTCCCATTCCGAAACTGAAGGATTCACAGTGCCGTTGCACTCTCGTCTTGAGCGGTTCAACCAAATTCGCCTGATCTTCCGCCTGGATCCTTCGCGCGATAGACAAGCGGCGGCGATTGCAATTGAGAGCTTCGTATTGGTACCGCGCGGACTGTGATACCGAGTCTGCAGGATTTTCACCGCAGAGGACACTGAGGATCACAGAGGAAAGCTGAAAGAAGAAAAGGTTTCCTTTGGGGTCCGCTAGACCGGCGGTGAGAATTTCTTATGCTCCAGCGTGCTCGGACCGGCGCTTGGCTAAGACGAGCCTAATCTCATCGAATGTGATCTCGGGCGGCAAGGCATTCTTGATCGGACGCAATCTCTCGCCCCCCACCGATGCGCACGCCGCTTCGATGGCCTCCACCTTCTCCCTGCCGACCCATTGCGACTGGAAACTCAGTTCGCCGCTTTCCACCATGTCGGCAACCAGTGCAACGACACTCCCAAGCTGGCGTCCCCGAATTTGTGCGATTTCCTGTAGCGTATGGCCTTGCGCAAGCAGCCGCCTTGTTTCCTCTGACGGTTTGGAGGCCTTTTTGGCCCCCGAACCATCACCGCTGGCACGCGCGCCGGCACGGAATTCCTGCGTGGCCTTCAAAATCTGCGTCCCGTACGACGCGATCTTACGCTCTCCCATTCCGGGAACGCGTTTTAGCTCGGCGAGATTCGTAGGTTGCATGCGGCATACTGCCTCGAGTGTGCTGTCGTGCATCACCACGAACGCAGCCATTCCAAGTTCGCGAGAAACCTTTCTTCGCCATTCTCGAAGGTATTCCTTGAGCTCATAATGGAGATCGGAGAGCGGCGGCTCAGGTGCGGGAAGCGATTGAGGTGAGCCGTTGCTGACAGCCGAGAAGGCCATAGCGCGCTTCCGTCTGTGCACTGGCTCCTGAGCGGGGACCGAAAGCCAGTCAGGCAGTGCGCCGCACACATCGCAGGCGCCGCACGTGGTCCACTTCGGCGTCTCCCCAAAATGGGAACATACTTGCAGATGTCGGCAGACGCTGCTTTCGACGAATCGTCTGACCTGATGATAGCGCTGCCAGGAGCGCTCTTTTTCAGCGGGATCGGTGATCTTCTCGATGAAGTACGTCAGCAGGCCGATATCGCGCTTTTGCCAAAGCAGCAGGCAATCCGCAGTTTCGCCATCGCGTCCCGCGCGCCCCGCTTCCTGGTAGTACTGCTCGATCGATTTCGGCAGTGACAGATGAATCACCGCGCGAACGGCGGCTTTATTGATGCCGAGTCCAAAAGCAATCGTTCCCACAATGACGCGCACTTCATCGGAGGTCCATCGTTCTTGATTCTTGCGGCGCGTGTCCCCATCCATTTGGCCGTGGTAGGCGATGGCCGGAATGCCGCGCGCCTCGAGGAAGTCCACCGTCTCTTCCACGCGCCTGATCGTGGGCGCATATACGATCACATTGCTGCCGTGATATTTGCCAAGTGCACGGAGAAGCAAGTCCGGCTGTGCCCAAGAGTCACATTCTTTGACTATGTAGCGCAAATTGCGTCGATGAAAGCTGGCAATGTACTTATCTGGATTGCGCAGCCGCAGCTGATGAATGATGTCGTGCCGCACCTGTCGGGTGGCACTTGCCGTGAATGCCGCGATCGGGCACTCGGGAAAATGCTGACGCAGCGCGCTGAGCTGCCGGTACTCTGGACGAAACTCGTGTCCCCATTCGGAGATGCAGTGCGCTTCGTCAATAGCAAAATACGAAAGCGGCACTTGCTTAAGCCAATCAATGGTATCTCGACGGGCAAGTCGCTCGGGTGAGAGATAGAGCAGACGAAACTCGCCGCGAACGGCCTTGATGGCGATTCCCGATTGATCTCCTGCACTCATCGAACTGTTGAGCACGCTCGCGGGAATGCCCATTTGCGTGAGTTGCGCAAGTTGATCCTGCATAAGGGCGATCAGCGGAGAGATCACGATGACGGTACGGCGTTCCAGCATCGCGGCAGGCAACTGATAGCAGAGTGACTTGCCTCCGCCCGTAGGCATCACAACGCAGGTATCGCGCCCGGCAAGCAGACTATTCACAATGTGCTCTTGCAGCGGGCGAAACGAATCATAGCCCCAATAACGTTTCAGCGCCGCAAGCGCATTCTGATCAGAATTCATGGGCCGAGGTGGCGTGACCGCAGGACAAGAACGGCCGCGAGTCGCAGCCTATTCTAAACGTAGGTGCAATAGTCGTAGGGCGCATTTATGAGCGATATAGTGCGGGGTCACGAGATCAGCACTATACCTGGACTGTCACCCTGAAGCGTATCTTTTGCGCGAAAGATCTCCCGGGATCTTTTAGTTGGAAATGCACGTATTGGGCTCTTCGGCCTGACCGGTCACAATTTATTGAAAGAAGAGCCACGCTGAGAGCAATGAAGTCCGAAATATCGCCGGAGATCCTTCGCGCAAAAGGTGCGCTTCACGATGACGGATCATTGAGAGCGTTTCCAGCCCCATCCTGCAATCCCACGTTGCTGTGCTCTCCAATCTTCTCTGGGCCACGTGCGACAATGTTTTCACAATGAGTCTCTCATCGGACGTAAATCTCTGGCCTTCCGCGGAGCATGCTCTCGAATATCTACGCCGGGCCGACACAATCCCGCATCGCGTGGAAGGTGAAGCTACTCTGCTGGAGCTTATTCCAGAGAAGGTCACCCGCATTCTCGATCTGGGAAGCGGCGGAGGACGACTCCTGGGTCTGGTCAAAGCAGCGAGGCCACAAGCGCAATTCGTGGCTCTCGATTTCTCCCCGACGATGCTGGACATGTTGCGCGAGCGCTTTCAATCAGCATCGGTGGACGTTGTTGCTCATGATCTCGACAAACGATTGCCCGAAATGGGAAGCTTTGAATGTGTGATCTCCAGCTTCGCCATCCATCATCTGGCTCACGAGCGGAAGCAAAGGCTCTATCGAGAGATATTCGAGATACTCACTCCCGCCGGAGTGTTCTGCAACCTGGAGCATGTAGCGTCGCCGACGGTAGCTCTGCATCATGAATTCCTCCAGTGCCTCGACACGCCGCCCGACCAGGAGGATCCGTCAAACAAACTGCTCGATGTCGAAACCCAAGTTCGGTGGTTGCGCGAAATCGGCTTCGTGGATGTGGATTGTCACTGGAAGTGGCGCGAGCTAGCGCTGCTGGCCGGCAGAAAACAGAACCCTCGCCGGTAGGCGAGGGCCTCAACGACCGCCGGTGTTGCGGTTGGTGGGGTGCTAAGCGATGGGCTGGAGATGGCCGGATGGCCGTCTCCGTGTGTAACGATGAACGGAAGGACTGAAGAAACGCAGGCGTGAAACATGCGGCTGTCCACCGGGTACCCTCTGCGGTTCCGTTAAAACCCTCTGGCCACCAATTCCTCCACCGTCCAGCGCCGCTTTTGCTCGACTTGCTTCTCCGCATAACGCGCCAGCACATCGACTTCAACATTTACTGGTTCCCCCGGCGAAAGTGCGTGCAGATTTGTTGCGGCGTGCGTATGTGGAATGATGGCAATTGTGACTCGCGTGCCGGAGATTTTTGCGACCGTCAGGCTAATGCCTTCAACCGCAATCGAGCCCTTCTCGACGACATACCGAGTAAGTGACTCAGGAATGTCAATCTCGAGCGAGCGATCTTCACTGCCGTCGCTAGCTGGGCGGAGTGACACGAGTTTGCCGGTGCCATCCACATGCCCTTGCACGATATGTCCGCCAAGCGGAGTCCCGGCTGGAGTAGGTAGTTCTAAATTGACCACGCGTCCGGATGCCAGACGCGAGAGGGAAGTGCGGGCGATCGTCTCCTGTGCGAGATCAGCTTCGAACGAATCGGCAGTTGGTCTGAGTGCGGTGAGACAGACGCCGCTTACGGCAACACTGTCACCTTCCTTCAGCTTGGAGGCGAGCCCGGGCGCCGAGACACGGACAAGCATTGTGCCGCTGGTGTTAGTCAACGACTCGATGGTTCCGGTTTGTTGAATCAGGCCAGTGAACATAGTTAATGAAATCAGTCAGTACGAAGACCCTGGACTGAGTGGCCGTAGTGGACGGAATGGACAGGAACAAGCAAAAGCTTACGTTCAGCTCAGCCCCACAAGATGTCTTGAGTCCACTAGGTCCACCAAGTCCACTCCGTCCGCCAGAACCGGCGCCGGCAGGGGCTGGGCAGCCGCATGTTTGCGGCTGCTCCTCACGAGACCGGCAGTATCGGACAGTTCGGAGTTGGCTACGTCGCCAACTCCGACCTAGCGCCTACCGCCGCCGGTTCTGTTCGCTTTCGTAGGGATCTTTAATGTAACCCTCGACTGCAAAATCCTCGCCAAACCGATGCAGTGAGATCGAATGCACGCGCGCTGCTTCGCTGATGCGTGGAAACCCTGGGCCGCTGGCAAACGGGACCGAGCCGGTGCCGGCGAGAATCTTCGGCGCGTAAAACAGAAAGACTTTATCGACGACATCCGCCGCCAGTGCAGTCCAGTTAACCAATGCGCCGCCTTCGATGATCAAGCTAGTGATTTCCATTTCCCCGAGTTTCTGAACGACTGCAGCGATGTCGGGCCGACCATCGAGCGCGCCCAGCTTCACCTGCTCAACCCGAATGCCGAGATCTTCAAGTTCACGCCTCTTCTTCTCCTCAGCAAAAGAGCAGAAGACGATCAAATCATCCTTTACTGTCTTAACCAGACGTGAATGTAAAGGCAGGCGCAGCTTCGAATCGCTTACGACGCGCAGCAGCGGACGCCTCCTTGGCCGTCCAGTGCGATCGGTCAGCAGCGGATTATCTGCGATGACAGTGTTCACCCCGACGAGAATTGCGTCGGCCCCGTGGCGAAGCTCCTGGACATGGGCGCGAGCCTCCGCACTGGTGATCCATCCGCCGGCGGCATCGCCCAGGCCCACTTCGTCGCTGGGTGGCGTGTACGGAGGAGCGATCTTGCCGTCCAGCGTCATGCCCGCCTTGAGAGTTACCAGCGGCGTTCTATGGACAATGTACTTGGCAAACGCTTCGTTCAGTCTGCGCGCTTCTGTTTCCAGCAACCCAACATGAACTTCGATTCCGGCAGCGCGCAGCCGCTCGAATCCTTTGCCCGAAACGGCAGGATTGGAATCCTGCATCGCGGCATAGACACGCGCTATGCCGGCTCGGACCACGGCGTCCGAGCATGGCCCGCTGCGTCCGGTATGAGAGCAGGGTTCGAGATTCAGATAGAGGGTTGCCCCGCGCGCACGCTCACCAGCTTGCTCGATGGCGAGCACCTCGGCGTGTTTCACGCCTTGGTAGGTGTGAAAACCCTCGCCAACGATGTCGCCGATCGGGCTGACGACCACCGCGCCAACATAAGGATTCGGCGAAGCCAGCGCGATGCCTTCTCGGGCAAGCTCCAGTGCCCGGCGCATGAACTGTTCGTGATCGTGCGCTGGCATGAGTTAGGCAAACAGAGAATCGACAAAGGACTGTGAATCGAAGGGCAGAAGATCACCGGCTTTTTCGCCTACGCCGACATATCGCACCGGCAATCCGAGTTCGCGCGAGATAGCAACCACCACTCCCCCTTTCGCCGTACCGTCGAGCTTCGTGAGCACGATTCCGGTCACTCCGGCTGATTGCGTGAACTGTCGCGCTTGCTGTAGGCCGTTCTGGCCGGTGGTCGCGTCCATCACCAGAAGGGTTTCGTGGGGAGCGTCGGGGATGACTTTCTTCGCTGTCCGGCGCATTTTCTCCAGCTCTGCCATCAGGTTTTGTTTCGTGTGCAGACGCCCAGCGGTGTCGATGATCACGTAGTCAGTGCCGCGAGCCTTGGCGGCACTCAATCCGTCGAATAGGACGGCAGAAGGATCGCCGCCTGGCTTTGTCTTGATGACCTCGACGCCGGTGCGAGATCCCCAAACTTCAAGCTGCTCGATGGCCGCAGCCCGAAACGTATCCGCCGCGCACATCAATACCGTCTTGCCCTGGCTACGAAACAGACTCCCAAGCTTGCCGATGGTTGTCGTCTTGCCCGTTCCGTTTACGCCGACGATCAATAAAACTTCCGGTCCATCAACTTGTTTCACCGGAATATTCGAGGAATGGTTCAGAATTCCAGCAATCTGTTCCTTCAATAAACGCTTTAACTCTTCCAGGTTCCCGATCTGTTTGTGCGTCGCCCGTTCGCGCAGCCCGTCTAGAATCTCGCTTGTGGTCGTCGTGCCCAGGTCGGCGGCAATCAGTGTAGCCTCGAGGTCGTCTAGAGTATTAGCATCGATCTCCTTATTAAAGGCGACGATCTCCTCGATGCGCTCGCTGAGGTTCTCGCGGGTGCGCGAGACCGCCTCCTTCATGCGATCAAGAAAGCCTGGCTTTTTGTTTTTTTCCTCGTCGAGGCTGCCGAAAAGAGTCTGGATCATTAAGAATACCGGAAAAATTTGATTATACGTAAGCGAGTCAGGAGTGAAGTTGTACTCGTCATCGCCTCTGATGGCCGATGTGCGAAATCGCTGCTTTTCTGTACTCAAAGAACACAGCATGAACGACGGATCAAAATACCGTGGTTCTACTGTTCGCAACTGACTGAATCTTCGTAGAACTTTCCACAGACTTTTTCTTTGACTCTGTCTCCAGATTCTGGTTCCATTACGGTACAGATGATGGGCAAAGAAAAGGAGAATTAAGCGCGGCTGAAGAAGTAAGCTGCTGCGGAGGTATGACCGAGAACCTCCAGATACCAGTCAGCAATGTTTGCCGGAACGGGGCAGCTGAGATCATGGCCGCATACCTCGATCGCGTTAGCGGCTCCATGCGGCGCCGCGAGCGCTGCGCAAAAGAGCGTAAAAAGTGCAAAAAACGATGATTGCTGAATATCAGTAATCCAAGATCTTGGTATTTCGAATTTTCGAAATACAACATCTTGGGTACAAAATTAGGAAATTCGACGACGAGCGAGGTTAACTCCTTTGAATGATGTGGTTTGCGAAGCAAGGGGGAGGGGGGAGGGGGGAGGGGGGAGGGGTACAGGTTGGATTCGGT
>Ga0070741_10011149_pt1 | contig 16678 bp, 13 predicted proteins | sample Coa_R1_4_FD_66440 | JGI IMG/M metagenome (GOLD analysis project Ga0070741, IMG submission 66440) | Surface soil microbial communities from Centralia Pennsylvania, which are recovering from an underground coalmine fire - Coalmine... | ecosystem: Environmental > Terrestrial > Soil > Unclassified ...
CCAAATCCAAACCAATTGTGGTAATCTTCATCATGGACGGCTCCCTTTGTCTGGTCGACTCAACACCGCCAGTCTGGCACATCGATGCCGTTCGGGGGCCGTCCACCCCATCATTGCGAGCGAAGCGAAGCGATCCAGGGTTTTCGCGATGGCCCTGGATTGCTTCGTCGCTTCGCTCCTCGCAATGACGGCCTAAATGGCCGTCACTTCTTCACCAGCGGGCAGCGCGACTGCTCGAGGGACTGGAACGCCTGGTCGCCGGGAACCGTCGCCAGCAGCTTGTAATCATCCCAGCGCCCCTTCGATTCCTGGGGCTTCTTCACCTCGAACAGATACATGTCATGCACCATGCGGCCGTCCTCGCGGATGCGGCCATTCTTGGCGAAGAAATCATTGATCGGGGTTTCCTTCATGATCTTCATCACCGCCGCGGAGTCGGTGGTGCCCGCCGCCTTCACGGCCTGGAGGTAGTGCGTCACGGAGGAATAGACGCCGGCCTGCGCCGATGTCGGCGGCCGCTTCACGCGCTCCATGAAGCGTTTTGAAAACGCGCGGGTATCGTCATTGAGGTCCCAGTAGAACGCTTCCGCAAGCAGCAGCCCCTGCGCGGTGTCGAGACCGATGGAGTCGATATCGGTGACGAAGGCGAGCAGCGGCGACAGCTTCTGGCCGCCCTTCATGATGCCGAACTCCGCCGCCTGCTTGATCGCATTGACGGTGTCGCCGCCGGCGTTGGCGAGCCCGATCACCTTGGCTTTGGACGACTGCGCCTGCAGGAGGAAGGAGGAGAAATCGGAGGTGTTGAGCGGATGCCGCACGCTGCCCAAAACCTTGCCGCCGCTCTTGAGCACCACGTTGGTGGTGTCCTTTTCGAGGTCCTGGCCGAAGGCATAGTCGGCGGTCAGAAAGAACCAGGTATCGAGGCCGCTTTTGACCGCGGCCAGCCCGGTCACGTTCGCCTGCGCAAAGGTGTCGAACACATAGTGCACGGTAAAGGGCCCGCAGGCCTCGTTGGAGAGCCGGATCGAGCCCGGGCCGTTGAAGATGACGATCTTGCCGCGCTGCTTGGCGATCTCGCCGGCGGCAAGCGCGGTGGCGGAGGCCGCAACGTCATAGATCATCTCGACGCCCTGGTTGTCGAGCATGTCGCGGGCGATATTGGCAGCGAGATCGGCCTTGTTGAGATGGTCGGCGGCGATCACCTCGATCTTGCGGCCAAGCACCTCTCCGCCAAAATCCTCTGCCGCCATCTTCGCGGCCTCGAGGCTCCCGGGACCGGTGATGTCGGCATAAAGGCTCGACATATCCAGGATGCCGCCGATCTTCAGCGGGGGCTTCTCCTGCGCCTGCGCAGCGCCGAGGCCGAGCGTCAGCGCGCAAGCAAAAATGGCCGATAGAATTCTTTTCATTGCATGAACCTCCCTGGACGGCCGCGATTGAGGCTTGCGGCCTTATCTCCGTTGCGCAATTGCGCGCGATCATGCCGCATGCGTCCGGCAGCGGCAAGCGATGCCGTTTTCCACTAAGCGGAATGGCTGAACTGTGCGAACATGCCGCGATGGTTTTGCCCGCTTTCATCGCTCGCCGTCAGCGCGTGCGCACAGGCGCGATAGCTTTTGCTGTCGTCGTCATGGCGGCGCCGTCGTGTGCTGCGTCATGCGCGCCGCCGGAGCTTGGCCAGGGCCATGTCGCCGAGATCATCGACGGCCGCAGCTTTCGCCTGACCGACGGACGCGAGATCCGGCTCGCGGGCATCGAGCCCGCCGGCGCGACCAGGGCGGATCGCATCAGCGCGCTGGCAACTGTGCTCGCCGATCGCGATGTGCTCTTGCGCGGCACGGACGATGCGCCCGACCGCTATGGACGGCAGAGCGCTTTCGTTTACGTTCCCCCTGCCGACACCCCGGTCCAGGTGCAACTGGTCTCAGCCGGCAGCGCCCTGGTCTCGCCCGATCTCGAGGGCTCCGATTGCGCCGCCGCCCTGAAGGCGGCGGAATCCGAGGCCAGACAGGCACAAAAGGGAACCTGGGCCGTTAACGCTGTCATAAAAAACGCGGAAAGTCCTGACGATATTTTGGCGGGGATAGGGCGTTTCACGGTGGTCGAGGGCAGGGTCTTGTCCGTCCACCAGTTCGGCGCGACGACTTACCTCAACTTCGGACGAAGCTGGACTCGGGACTTCGCTGTGACTATTCCAAGGCGCGCGCTCGCGGCCTTGGCGCAGGCTGGATTGGCGCCTAAGTCGCTCGAAAACAAGCGAGTTCGAGTGCGGGGGTGGGTTGAGGCGCGGCAAGGTCGGGCTCAGGGTCAAAATCAGGGTCCAATGGAAGGACCGAGGATCGACGTCGTTCGGGTGGGACAGATAGAGGTGCTGGGCGGGAACTAAAGCCCTGCAGGAACGAGGCGGATTTAGCTAGCGTGGATGGGTTTTTCGGACGGCGCGACCGGGGAGTGAGCCGCCAGCTTTGCGCTGTGCCGGGCGCGCTGTTCGCTGTGCTTGTCCTGACGCTGTCCTTGGCCGGCTGCGGCGATATGGCGCGGTTCCAGGTGGCGACACCGGCTGCACCGGCGCCCATCCCGCGGCCGAAGCCGGTGGTTGCCACCACGCCCGCGAGCGAGAAGGAGCATGAGCGGATTCTCGCGTCCTATGGCGGAGCCTACGACGACCCGCAGCTGGAAGCGCTGATCAGCAAGACCGTCGACCGCCTGGTCGCGGCGTCCGAACGTCCTGATCAAGGCTACAAGGTCACCATCCTCAATTCGGGCGCGGTCAACGCCTTCGCCCTGCCGACCGGCCAGCTCTATGTCACTCGCGGCCTGATCGCGCTGGCCAACGACACGTCGGAGCTCTCCTCCGTGCTCTCGCATGAGATGGCCCATGTGCTGGCCAAGCACGCCGCGATCCGCGAGGACGAGGCGCGCAAGGCTGCGATGGTCACGCGCGTCGTCACCGACATGAGCAGCGATCCCGATCTCACCGCGCTTGCGCTCGCCAAGACCAAGCTGACGCTGGCGAGCTTCTCACGCGCCCAGGAATTGGAGGCCGACGGCATTGGGGTCGCCATTTCCGCCCGCGCCCATTTCGACCCCTATGGCGCCGCGCGCTTTCTCACCTCGATGGAACGCAATGCCGAACTCAAGTCGGGCAAGCCTTCGTTCGATCCGCGCGCGCAGGATTTCCTCTCATCGCATCCGGCGACGCCCGAGCGGGTGCAGAACGCGCAGTCGATCGCGGCGCAATACACCGCGCCCGACAACAACGAGCGCGACCGCGAGGCCTATCTGTCGGCAATCGACAACATCGTGTATGGCGAGGACCCGAGCGAAGGCTTTGTGCGCGGGCGCCGCTTCCTGCATCCGAAGCTCGGCTTCACCTTCCAGGCGCCGGAGAATTTCACGCTTGATAACACCGCGCAGGCCGTGATCGGCGTCCGCGATGGCGGCTCGCAGGCGATGCGCTTCGACGTGGTGCGGGTGCCGGCGGAGCAGTCGCTCGGCGACTATCTGAACTCCGGCTGGATGGAGGGGGTCGACAAGAGCTCGACCGAGGACATCACCATCAACGGCTTCCCGGCGGCATCCGCCACCGCCCGCGGCGACCAGTGGCAGTTCAAGATCTACGCGCTGCGCTTCGGCTCGGACGTCTACCGCTTCATCTTTGCCTCAAGGCAGAGGACCACCGAGAGCGAGCGTAATGCGCGCGAGACGGTGAACTCATTCCGCCGCCTGACGCTCGAAGAAATCCAGGCCGCCCGCCCGCTCCGCATCAAGGTCATCACCGTGCAGCCCGGCGACACCGTCGAATCCCTCTCCCACCGCATGGACGACGTCGACCACCCCATGGAGCGCTTCCGCGTGCTGAACGGCCTCGACGCACACGCGCAGGTCAAGGTGCGGGATCGGGTGAAGATCGTGGTGGATTGAGCTTGCGGCCTTCCGTCGGGGCGGTTCGGTCGAAGGCTCAGCTCCTTCGTTATTTGGGGAGAAGCTGACGCAAACCGCCCGGACGACGGATGTCCCGCCTTCTATCAAGATATTCCCTCGTGGAGGCAACCCCCTCACCCGAGCGCACCTGTGTCCACCAGCATACATGCCCTCTCCCACAAGGGGCGAGGGCACCGCAATGTGCAGCCATGTGATTCCAATCGTCTCTAACATTCGCTCAGCCTTGCGAGAATGTCCTCCAACACCGCCAAGCGTCGCTGCAGCACGTCATTATTCCAATAGCGGGCGATCTTAAAGCCTTCGCGCACCAAGACTCCATCTCTCACCATGTCCGCTGGCGAGGACGCGTGCTGGCTCCCATCGATCTCCACCACAAGACGTTTGTCAAAGCAGACGAAGTCCAGGATGTAATTCTGGAACAGCACTTGACGACGAAATTTGAACGGAGCTAGGCGCCGATCGCGAAGGAGCCGCCACATCGCGGCCTCTGCTTCGGTAGGCTCGCGACGCATCTTCTTAGCGAAGCCGCGGATATACTTGGCGGTCGCACGATGGTGCGGTGCTTGCGACATCGAGCTCGGTGATCGCCTCGACTTGAAACGCAAAAAATCCGATCTCACGCAAAGATTTTCAACGGGGATCGGATTGATCGCGCTGCTGATTGTGGTGCCCTCGCCCCTTGTGGGAGAGGGCAGCTCCGCGGGAAGACGCAGACTCGCTTGGGTGAGGGGTCTCCCTCTACGAGCGAATAAGCTTCGAAGGGAAACCCGTTGTCCGGAGCTTCGCGCCACCTTCTCCCACAAGAAGAAAAGCCAAAGACGGGCCGCTTGGCGGAGCCACGTTGTTATTGCCCCACAAACAAAAAGCCCGGTCTTGCGACCGGGCTTTTGCATCCGTAACCAGACGACGCGCTTACGCGGCCTCGTCGGCGGCGACGGTGTCGTCGCCGTCGGTGTCATCGATATCGTCGACATCGCCCTCGGCATCCGCTTCGCCTTCACCGGCCTCGGCCTTGGCGGCGCCGCGGCGCGGGCTCTTGGCGAGCTGGCTCTCGATTTCCTTGACCGCTTCGGTCTCGGTCGAGTGCTGCACCACCGCAATCTCGCGCGACAGGCGGTCGAGCGCCGCTTCATAGAGCTGGCGTTCGCTGTAGGACTGCTCGGGCTGCGACTCCGAGCGATAGAGGTCGCGCACGACCTCGGCGATGGCGACGATGTCGCCCGAATTGATCTTGGCTTCGTACTCCTGGGCGCGGCGCGACCACATGGTGCGCTTGACGCGGGCACGGCCCTTCAGCGTCTCCAGCGCCTTCTTGACCAGCGCGGGGTCGGACAGCTTGCGCATGCCGACATTGGCGACCTTGGCGGTCGGAACGCGCAGCGTCATCTTGTCCTTGATGAAGTTGATGACGAACAGTTCGAGCTTGGCGCCCGCGATCTCCTGCTCCTCGATGGCCAGGATCTGGCCGACGCCGTGAGCGGGATAGACCACGAATTCATTGGCCTTGAAGCCCTGACGCTGGGTCACGACCTTCTTTTCTTCGACCTTGGGGGCGGCCACGGCGGGCTTCGTCGCGGCGGCGGCCGGCTTCACCGGCGCCTTCGGAGCAGCAGCGGGCTTGGCAACAGGAGCCTTGGAAATGGGCGCTTTGGAAACGGGCGCTTTGGGAGCAGTTTTCGCAGCAGGGGCCTTGGCGGCGGGTGCTTTCGCCGCTGATTTCGCAGTCTTATGTTGCATTTCGCTTCTTTTCTTGGAGGACTTTGCAGCCGATACCGTCTTGTGGGCGGCCCGGCTCTCCCTCGCGGGCGTCCGGACACGGCTCTTGGATGTGCTGCGACTTGACGCCGCCGCCTTCTTGGTCAGTTTGGAAGCACTCGTTTTACGCGTTTTCTGTGACACAGCCTGCGCGCGGAACTGCCACGCCCCTGTTCATTGGTTTTCATGGGAACCCAGAGGGGCCATAAGCGGGCTGACGGGGTTCGCGAGAATGTGCCCAATATAGCACATTTCCCGCAAAAATCAATGATTTAGAGCATTTGGGGGGCGCTTTTCGCCTTGTGCACCGCCATTAGGGTTAAATTAGGGCCGCGTTGCTTGCCTTGGGGGTCAGTCACCAGTCCCCGGCTTTGGAGAAAAATATTTCTCGAATTTGCCCTCGACGCCATCAAAATCCTTCGCGTCCGGCGGCGAGTCCTTCTTCTGGGTGATATTTGGCCAAGCCTTCGCGTATTCCGTGTTGAGCGACAGCCACTTCTCCAGGCCCGGCTCGGTGTCCGGCTTGATGGCGTCCGCCGGGCATTCCGGCTCGCACACCCCGCAGTCGATGCATTCGTCCGGATGAATCACCAGCATGTTCTCGCCCTCGTAGAAGCAGTCTACCGGGCAGACCTCGACGCAATCGGTGTATTTGCACTTGATGCAGGCTTCAGTGACGACGTAAGTCATCCAAGGCTCCGGAACGGTTCGTTTTCGTCGGCGAGTTGCGGGCTGTTTCTTGACAGTTTTGCGGGCTGGTTTTGCAGGCTTGCCTAGCGCAGGAACTGCAGCACTGCAAGACAAGCCGCGCCACGCGGGCCCGCGTTTTTGCGCAAGTCGTTGCTTGCGCAGATAGTCATTTCGGCCCGGCCTGCAAATCCTCGAACAGCACCCGGGCGGCCTGCGCGTCGCCGCGCCGCTCGGAAAAGCCGATCACCTTGAGCAGCCGCACCTCGCGGTCGAGCCCGATGGTGAGCACATCACCGCATTTGACGCTGTGGCCGGGCGCGGTCTCGCGCACACCATTGATGCGGACATGGCCCGCCTCGACCAGCGCGGCGGCACTGGTGCGCGCTTTCACCACCCGCGCATGCCACAGCCATTTATCGAGGCGCTGCCGGTCCGTGAGCCTATTCCTTCTGACGCGTTTTCTTCACGCGAACAGCTCCCACTTCGCTTGAAAACGCTACGTTAATCCTTCCTGTTCGCGGCGAGCTGCTCCTTCAGCGCAGCGAGCTTGGCGAAGGGCGAATTGGGATCGATGGCGCGTTCGCGCTCGCGCGGCGCGGAGGAGGCGTAGGGGCGGTGCGCGGGACCATGCTCGCGCTTGTCGCGGCCGCCCTTGTCGCGGTCGCGGCCGCTGCGATCGCGGTTGCCATGCTCGCGATCGCCGAACTTGCCCTTGTTGTCGCGCTTGTTGTCGCGATCGCGGTCCTTGCCAAAACGCTCGCGCGGACGATCGCGCTCCTGGTCGCGCGGTTGGCGCTGCTGATCGCCCTCGCGCGCGGGTGCGCCCTCGGCAGCAACCGGCGCCGGCGCCTGCTCGTCGCGCTTGCGGAAATCGCGCCGGCCGTGATGGCGATGGCGCTCGCGCTTGTCGCCTTCCGTGACCTCGCCTGCCGCGGCCGGCTCGCCCGCCTTGCGATCATGCGGACGCTGATGATGCCGATTGCGCGGCCTGCGGTCGTCCATGCGGCCGCCGGGTCGCCAGACCTCGATCAGCTGCGGCTCGGCCTCTGCCGCGGGAGCGGCCGCCTCAGCGGCGGGAGCGACGTCAGCGGGCGGCGCGTCGCTTGCCGTGGCGTCTGCCGCTGTGGCTTCTGCCGGCGCGGCCTCCGCGGGAACGGATTCAGCGGGCTGCGCCTCGCTGCTCGCGGCCTGTTCGGCCGGCTCGTCGGCGCGTGCGGCTTGCTCGGGCGCGGCTTCAACAGCCGCAGGCGCCTCGGCAGCCGCCGCTTCCGGCAGAGCCACATCCGCCTCGGCCGCGACCGGCTCCTCGCTAACAGCTGAAATCGGCGAGACCATCGGCAACAGGCCGGCCGACGGCGCGGGATCGCCGGACATCGCATGTTCGGATTTGGCATGCTCAGACTTGGCATCATCGGACATCGCATGCTCAGCCTCGGCATGCTCGAGGCTTGCTTCAGCCGGCGCAGCAGCTTCAGCCGCGGCTTCCGCGGCCGGCGTCTCGGACGGAGCCGGTTCACTCACCACCGCCGGTTTCGGCGCCGGCGGTGGACGGCGCTCCATGCGATAGCCGAGCGCGCGCAGGATGGAGGCGAAATCTTCGCCGGCGGAGCCCGTCAGCGAGGTCATGGCCTGCGTCACCACAAAGCCGCGGCCATCGAATGCACCGGCCGGCTTCTCGCCTTGCGAATTCTCGCGCCAGGCCAGCGCCGGGCGGATCAGGTCAGCCAGCCGCTCCAGAATGTCGACGCGCACCGCGCGCTCGCCGCATTGGCGATAGCCGAGCACGCGATAGGCATCGCGCGGCAGCGTCTTGTCGACCGGGAACGAGGTGCGGCCGGATGAGGCCATATGCTGCGCGCCGCCGACCGCAGCGAGGTCGACATTGTCATGCTTGAGCGCCCACAATAGCGAGGCGAGCGAGCGCGCGGCGGGCTTCAAGAGCCCGGGGAAATAGATGTGGTAGGCGCCGAAGCGCACGCCGTATTTGCGCAAAGCGGCGCGCGAGGGCTGGTCGAGATCCTTCATCTCGTTGGCGATCCTGGCGCGCTCCAGCACGCCGAGCGCCTCAACGAGCTGGAAGGCGATGCCGCGGCCGATGCCGGTGATGTCCTCGGCCTTGGAGAGCTCGAACAGCGGCCCGAGCAGCTTCTCGATATGCGTCTTCAGCCACAGCTCGAGCCGCGCCTGCACCTTGTCGCGCGAGGCGCCGGTCAGCCGTTCATCGGCGATGATGCGGATGCGCGGATGCAGCGCGTCGTCGGCCGCAACGAGCTTGGCGACCGCGTCACCCGTCCAGCGGATGGTGCCGTCGGAGGTCAGCACGAATTGATCGTCGGGCGCATTGCCGAGCTTCTCGGCACGCGCATCGATCTCGCGCGCCAGCACCTGCTGGGCAGCCGCCTGCAGCGCCTTGGCGTCGGAGCCGGCCTCGGCCGCGTCAGGCGCAAAGGTGAACCCGTCGAGCCGGCCGATCGCATGCCCCTCGACAATGACTTCGCCGGTCTTTCCGATTTCCGTATTCAAAACCACGTTCTCCCGCAGGCGGCGCATCAATACACTGGTACGGCGATCAACGAAACGCTCAGTAAGCCGTTCGTGCAGCGCGTCCGACAATTTATTTTCGACCTCGCGGGTGATCCCCTGCCAATGCTCGGGCTCGGCAAGCCAATCCGGACGGTTGGCGACGAAGGTCCAGGTGCGAATCTGGGCAATCCGGCCGGACAATGTGTCGATATCGCCATCGACCCGGTCGGCCTGGTCCACCTGGGCGGCGAACCAGCCGTCCGGGATGCGCCCCTGCTTCATCAGGTAAGCATACAAAGTGGTCACCAATTCGGCATGCGCCGCCGGCGACAGCTTTCGGTAATCAGGTATCTGGCAGGCGTCCCAGAGCCGCTCGACGGCAGATTTCCCATGCGCCATGTCGCGCACCTCGGCATCGCGGGCGGCGTGATCGAGCACGCGCAGATCCTCGGCAATCGGCGCCCGGGTCAGCGCCTCGTGCCCGGGCGAGAGCGCCAGCGACACCTGCAGCGCGCCGAGGGAGGAAAAATCCAGCTTCGAATTGCGCCATTGCAGAACTTTCACACTGTCGAAGGTGTGGTTCTGCAACGCATTCACGAGCTCCGGCTCGAACGGCGCGCAGCGGCCCGTGGTGCCGAAGGTGCCGTCGCGCGTGGCGCGCCCGGCTCGGCCCGCGATCTGCGCGAATTCGGCCGGGTTGAGCCGGCGGAACTGGTAGCCGTCATATTTGCGGTCCGAGGCGAAGGCGACGTGATCGACGTCGAGATTGAGGCCCATGCCGACGGCGTCGGTGGCGACGAGATAATCGACATCACCGTTCTGGAACATCGAGACCTGCGCATTGCGTGTGCGCGGCGACAGCGATCCCAGCACCACGGCCGCGCCGCCGTGCTGGCGGCGGATCAGCTCGGCGATGGCATAGACTTCGTCGGCCGAGAACGCGACGATCGCCGTGCGGCGCGGCTGCCGCGTGATCTTGCGATCGCCGGCAAAGCTCAGCTGCGACAGCCGCGGGCGCGTCACCATGGCCGCGCCAGGCAACAGCCGCTCGATCATCGGGCGCATGGTGGCCGCCCCCAAGAGCAGCGTTTCGTCGCGGCCGCGGCTGTTCAAGATGCGGTCGGTGAAGACATGGCCGCGCTCGAGATCGGCGGCGATCTGGATTTCATCGACGGCCATGAACGATACGTCCAGATCCCGCGGCATGGCTTCGACGGTCGAGACCCAGTAGCGCGGATTTTTCGGCTTGATCTTCTCCTCGCCCGTGATCAGTGCGACGGCTTCCGTGCCGGCACGGTCCGCGATCTTGTTGTAGACCTCGCGCGCCAAGAGCCGCAGCGGCAGGCCGATCATCCCGGAGGAATGCGCCAGCATCCGCTCGATCGCCAGATGCGTCTTGCCGGTATTGGTGGGACCGAGCACGGCCGTGACGCCGGAGCCCGGAGCGCGCTCCGCGTGGAACGAGGACGAAGGAGAGAAGGCCATAATTGCTGGTGTTTCTTCCGATGCTGGCTCAGAGACGATCCGTCATCCTGAGGTGCGCGCGACCATCGCGCCTCGAAGGATGAACGGCCCCCAGGAGCGAGAGCCGGCCGTCGCCCTTCGAGGCTCGCGTCCCGCGAGCACCTCTGGGTGACGGTGCAAGATGGGAGCCCGTATCGACCTAGCACGATCGTGCATCAAGCGCGTCATGGAGAGAAGATGGGGACTGGTGTCCGGAATTGCGAATGCGCGAAGTGATTGAATCTGTTTCACATTGTGACGCCTGGAACCATCTCATTTAAGCTCTGGAACGAGTCCGGAACGAATCGCGGCCGAATCGCAGACTCCCCCTGATTTCCCGATGCGTTCACCGCAACATGTCGGGAGGGAACGGGGACTCGGCACTAGATGAGGTTTGCGGAAGTTCCGCAAGCGGCGCCATTTCTTAAAATTTCGGGGCGGCCTGAGTCGAATCAGAAGCGAGCAAGAGTCAACAGGGATTCTGAATGCGTGTTGTCCTGCCCTCTCCGCTCGTCATGCCCGCCCCACACTCCCGTCATTCCGGGCGATGCGCAGCATCGAACCCGGAATCTCGAGGTTGTGGCGCGAGAAGGGCTGAACTTGCGGCTCGAGATTCCGGGTTCGCTCGCTCGCGCGAGCGCCCCGGAATGACGAGGCATACAACTGGCCGCGCCCGCGCCTACTGCGTCTTCGGCGAATGCGGGTTGGCCTGGGCGATGAACTGCGTTGCTTCCAGCATCGCGGTTCCGAGCGGCGTCGGCACCACCATGCGGAACGGCACCAGGAAGCGCGTGCCGGGGATCGGCACGAACGCGATCTCGATATTGCGCGCCGATTGCAGGTATTTGATCACGGGACGGTCGGGGATATAGCCCGCGATCGGCTTGAAGTAGATCGAGCAGACCACGGCCTGGCCGTAATAGCCCTTGTAGGCCTTCACCGTTTCCATGCGCTTGAAATCGAGCGAGAGGTCATAGCGCATGCGGCCATCGAACACGGCAGCGCCCGCGCGGCAGGCCTCGGGCGACAGCGGATCGCCATTGCCGGGCACGCGCAAGAGCGAGGCCGTCATCGGATCGAACACGCCTTTCTTGTGCGCGTCGGTGACGGGGATGCGGTCGGGATCGACCGGCGGGGTCGGGTCGATGCCGCTTTCCTTCACATTGCCGTTGGCGAGCGTGATGTGGATCGCCTCGGTCTTTTTCGACGTGGTGGTGGACGCCGAATAATTGTTCGCGATCAGCGCGCCATTGACGACGCGGCCCTGCGCCGCCCCGGTTCCGCTTCCGTTGGAGATCGCCTTGAACAGCCCGGTGGTGCCGCCGAAGGCGGAGGCCGAGTACTGATCGTCGCCGATCTCGATGGTCCAGGAGCCGCGCCCGACCGGAATGCCGGCGAGCGTTGCCTCATATTGCGCATCGAGGCGGGCCTGGGCAAGCGCGCCCCCCTGCGGCAGCACGGCGAAAAGCAAGGCTATCGAGAGACTTAACCGCCGCGCTGTGGCCGGTAAAGGCAAGATCCTGCTGGTTTTCGTCACTGAATGGCAGTCCTGTCGTCGGCGCGTTGTAAACGTCATCAATTGCGAAAACTGGGGTTACAATGGTCCGCCCGGCCCGTTCGGGCCCAAAAGGGGCTCTGCGCGAAAAAATCCCTTGCCGGGAACTTACTGCTTGAACGATCGGCGGCGAATGTGCCCTTTATATGATGCTTAAGCTTTGGAAATGCCTGCCAGATCGGGCTTTTCCCGCTGCATTTTCGCGCATGTCAAAACCTTGACGGAACGCGCTTGGCGCCCTATACGTCCGCCGCTCCCGGTAGGACGAGACGATTTTTGACCCCTGCGGCGGCCCTTTGATGGGGCTTCAGCCTTGGCGGGGATGGAAGAGGATTTTGACATGTCACGGCGCTGCGAACTCACGGCCAAGGGTCCCCTGGTGGGCCACAAGGTCAGCCACTCCAACATCAAGACCAAGCGGCGCTTCCTGCCGAACCTGTGCAACGTGACCTTCATCTCCGATGCACTCGGCCGCAACGTCCGCCTGCGCGTCTCCACCAACGCCATCAAGAGCGTCGACCACAATGGCGGCCTGGATGCCTTCCTCCGGAAGGCCAAGGCCAGCGACCTCTCCCCCCGCGCGCTCGAGCTGAAGCGCCAGATCGAGAAGAAGGCGGCAGCGAACGCGCCGGAGCAGAAGGCGAGCTGAGATTTTCTGGGCTGGGGCTAGGGGCGCGTAAGCGTCTGGTAGCGTAGGCTTAAAGCGTGCGGTTACGAGTGACGGTCGGATCGAGAGATCCGGCCGTTTTTGTTTATTCAAATAGAAATGTCGGAAATGCGCGTTGCCGAAATGTGCTAAGCTTCACCGTGGTGGGGATCGGTGGCCGGGTCATCTGGTACGAAGCGGACACCCTTGAAACTTTTGGATGGAAGGTGTGGTCCAAATCTCGTTCTCAAATTTCGTTCTTGGTGACGCAGCGCAATACAAATTTTCCGCGCCGGTGGAACTGAGAACATTGGTCGACGACGAGCTTTTCGTAGAGTTAATTCAAACTGAGGGATTTCAAAGGTTAAGCTCGGTACGCTTTTTAGGAGGTATCGACTATCTTCTGGTGCGCAGTCCAAATGGGTCTCCAGGCGCCGTTCGGTATACCCGACTTCAGCATAGCTTGGGCGTCGCGCGACTGGCTTTGATGTATAGCTCGAAGTTCGAGCTATCTACGTCGGAAAGACACCTTATCGTAGCCGCGGCCCTCCTGCACGACATCGGGCATGCCCCGCTTTCCCACTCAATTGAACCCGTCCTTCGCGAGCGATTTTCGATAGATCATCACGACGCGACGAGGGCGATCATATGTGGGCACGAGCAGATTGGCCGAGCCGTTTACAAAACTCTCCGCAAGCATTCGGTTGACGTCGACCGACTGGTACTATTGATAGGGGGCAAGGATCCCGCATTTCATAGCTTTTTCTCGGGTCCCATCAACTTCGACACAATAGAAGGCATCTTGCGCACCAGAGCCTTCGGTAAAGCGCCTCCGGCCTTCCCGCCGGACATAGTGGTCGATGCTGCGATCAATCGATCCTCCTCAATCGACCAAGAAATCGTTGACCAGTTCTGGTCGTACAAGGATCAAGCGTACCGACACGTTATAAATTCATCTTTTGGAATTCTAGCAGACCGCGTCTGCCAAGCATTCGCACGTCTCCACTTTGACAACCTGAGCGCGAGCGACTATTTTACGACAGAAGACATATTGTTTCGAAAATTGCCGGGCCTTCGCCAACTCTTGACCAGCCCCAACTTTATTTCCGAAGCAAAAAACTACCTTCCGGATACTATCGAATACACAGGACGAAGGTTCTTAGTCGATCGCACCGCGGACTTCACGTCTAGAAACGACTTCGCAAGATACATTCAGACTCGCGAGTCGATGACGCTGCCACTGCGAGAGCTAGGCAACGACTACGACCTTTAGAGAAGGCAATTGCTCTATGAAGGCGATTGAAGACGCGAAAAAATTCTCGGACGAAAAGCTCCATTTGATCCGGGAAGCGATCAAGCCCCTAGTTCCATCGGGTGAGATGGTATTCATCAACGGATCATTTGCACGCAGAGAGGCCTCTCCCAGCTCGGACGCTGACTTTTACATCGTAACGCGCGGCGCCGACTTAAAGCCGAATTGGGCACCACAGGTTCGATCCGAGATCGAGAAGATCGTACCAATTGCCCCCGCCCAAGATGGCGCTTTCGCGGACGTGGAGCAATTAGATACGCTGATTAGCAACATCGGTGGCGAGCACGATGATAACCACAACATCACTCGAAGAATGCTGCTTCTGCTGGAAGGGGAGTGGTTGTTTAACGATACTGGCCTGCGCGATATACGGAGAAGAATACTAGAACGCTATATCGCTGACGGCATCACGGATCATCAACTCGCGCTCTTCCTGCTTAACGACGTTGTGCGATACTATCGGACAATGGCGGTCGACTATGAATTCAAAACCGTCGAGAACAAGAAGGCAAAACCTTGGGCAATACGCTACATAAAATTGGTTTTTTCACGAAAATTACTCTACGCGAGCGGCCTCTTTAGCGTGGCAACGACGGCTGATCAGACTCGCAAACAAAAGCTCGACGGGCTCGAGAAACTCTTCGAACTTACAGTCATCGACAGGATGAAGTTGATTTGCGGGGCCGCTGCGCGGCCCATGCTCGATAGCTACAATCACTTCTTGACCAAGCTGGAAGATCGAGCGCTTCGCGATCACTTGAACTCGCTTAAAAAGGAAGATCGAAAAGACCCAACGTTTAGCGAATTAAAGAATGAAGGCCATCATTTCACGCGAGAGCTATTAAAGCTTTTCGAGAATACTTTCGACAGCACGCATCCAATTCACAGGGCCATAATCTTTTGATGCCGGCAGAAAAAGGACTTATGGCAAGTCCGGATCTGTTCAAATTTGGTACTCAGCCCTTAAGAGATTCCGTCTCAGTACGTGGAGAATTTTGACGGCTCTGACCTTGCCTCACCCCTCCTTCGCGAACCCCGCGATCGCCTTGATGATCGGAGAGCGCCAAGACGCGGCCGTGCTCAGCATCCAGCATTCGTACTGGAAATCCGCCTCCAGCATCACCTCAACCAACTCGCCGCGCTTCAATTCGTCTGCGAACACGAAGCGCGGGCGGCGGGCTACGAGCTACGTATCCAGCGCCATCCGCTTGATGAGGTCGTAGTCGTCGGAGAGGAAGGCCTCCAGATTCTGGTTGTGCTGGTCGCTCGCGGTGCCGAGCCAGGTCTTGATGTCGGGCGTGAGGCCGGCGCTGGCGAGTGGCTGGCGCATGAACGCGTCAGCCGACAGCGGCGCGGATTGCAGCGCGGGGTCGCCGGGGCGGGCGACGACGATGTAGCGGTCCTCGAAGACCTTGACCCGGATGAGATCGTCCTGCGAAGACGCGATCTCGCGGTGGCAGAACACAATGTCGAAGGTGCCGGCGCGCAACGCGCGCATCATCAGGTTCGGGCCGGCATAGCGGGCTGCGATCTGCATCCGCGGGAAGGCCTGCGCGGCGTTGCGGATCACCTTCGGCAGCGGATTGAGCCGCGTCGCGGGGCCGACGCCGATGCGCAGGCGTCCGGCTTCGCCGCGCGCCATCTGCTCGAGCTCATGGCTCAGGCTGGTGACATTGCCGAGCAGCGTGGCGGCATGGTCCGCGACGAACTGGCCGTAGACGGTGGGCCGCGCATAGGCGTTGGTGCGCTCGAGCAGCAGCACGCCGAGCTTGTTCTCCAGGCGGCTGATGCTCTTGCTCAGCGTCGGCTGCGCAATGCCCAGCGCCTTCGCTGCCGCTGAGAAGCTGCCGGCGCGGCAAATGGCAACGATCTGTTCGAGATGACGTAGCTCCATGTGTAGACCATAGCAGAGGCGGGCGCGGCGACAACGAGGGGACGCGGCTTCTGCCGTGGGTAGGATGTCTGGCGTGCGGTGCGCATTGTTGTGCCCTCGCCCCTTGTGGGAGAGGGCTGCTCGATGCCGGACACAGACGCGTTAGGGTGAGGGGTCTGCCTCCGCGCGTAGAGCTGATGGAGAGAGGCTCGCCCGTGGAGAGACACCCCTCACCCGGAACGCATCTTGCGATGCGTTCCGGCCTCTCCCACAAGGGGAGAGGCGAAGCGGAGCGCGCGGTGCGCGTTGCCGTGCCCTCGCCTGTTGTCGGAGCTGCAACGCGGAGGGTGGGGCACGATGCGACGAGCGCTCACGCGAGGTGATTCGCCCGTCGGGCGGGATCGTATTCGATACCGCTCCGTTGCTGCGCTGGAGTTTGCAAAATCTCTTGCGATCCATGCTGCGCGTGAAGTGAAATTTCTGGAGCGGAATCAAGTGCACTGGCTTGTTCAAGATCGGCCGGCAAAAATATCTCGCTTGCATGTTTCCGAAAATCAGCATTCCATCGCGCCATCCCGCCTCGCTTGCAGAGGGGCGTTTCGCGATCGTCACGAGATGTGGGGCGGGGATGCGGTGGACGTGGAGGGGCTGGACTTGACGAGCGGCCCCGATCGCGGACGGCGAAGTGGTGTGGTCCTGACGCCCCAAAGCTCTGGCGTCACGTTGGCGAGGATGCGTGAGCGCATCGCGCCGACAACGGTGGCAAACGAGAGGGTTCACCGAGGAGAGCGCCTATAAGCCGTAAACCATCGCGCAGGGAAGGCCGGTGTGATCACCGCCTGTACCTGTGGACTCGCGCTTGCGCAGTTTTTTTCT
>Ga0070741_10011150_pt1 | contig 16677 bp, 12 predicted proteins | sample Coa_R1_4_FD_66440 | JGI IMG/M metagenome (GOLD analysis project Ga0070741, IMG submission 66440) | Surface soil microbial communities from Centralia Pennsylvania, which are recovering from an underground coalmine fire - Coalmine... | ecosystem: Environmental > Terrestrial > Soil > Unclassified ...
GCCGCGACCTCCAGCCTGGCCATCGCCGAACACGTCGTCGACCGGCTCCTGGAACGCCAGTCCGGCTGCTAACCCTCCTGCGCCGGCTTACCCGGGATCAGGAAGAGGGACGCGGCGGCGGTGACCAGGTAGAGGCAGGCCGCGAAGAGCGCGACGGTGTGAAAACCCCCGGTGAATCCGGAGCCGCCGGGCTCACCGGCGATCGCCCCCGCCACCGCGATACCGATGGCGCCCGCCGCCTGCCGCGCCGTGTTGTTCACCGCTGAGGCCAGGCCTTCCCGCCGCTCGGGCACCGACCCGATCGCCGCGGCCACGACCGCCGAGGTCAGCACGCCGATCCCGATGCCCCACAACAGAAACGCGGGCAGCAGCACCAGGTATCCGGATCGCGCGTCGGCGGCGAGCAGCAGCGCCAGCCCGCCCGCCGCGATCACGAGGCCGCCGACGACCGGCACCCGCGGACCGATCCGGCTGGTCAGCCGCCCGGCGAGCGGAGCGAGCACGGCCAGCGGCGCGAACAGGGGCACCAGGCTGAGCCCGGCGTCGAGCGCGGAACGGTGCTGCACCGACTGAAGGAACAGCGTCAGCACGAACAGCGTGCCGAGCGTGCCGAGGTTCATCGCCCCCGCGGCGGCGTTCGCGGTGCTGAACCCCGGATGCCGGAACAGTCCGAGCGGAAGCATCGCCTGTTCCCCAAGCCGCCGCTCGACCAGCACGAAGGCGACCAGCAGCGCGACCGCGCACACGGCCGCGACGATGACCTCGGGCCGCGCGGCACCGAACCGCCCGCCCTCGATGAACGCGAACGTGAGCGCGCAGAGCAACAAGCCGCCGAGCGCCGCGCCCGGCGCATCCAGCCGCCGTGTTCCCGGCTGCGCCGACTCCTTCACGACGATCACGCAGGCAACGACCGCGAGCAGCACGATCGGCACGTTGATCATGAACACCGCGCGCCAGCCGAACGCCGCGATGAGCGCGCCGCCGAGCAGCGGCCCGGCCGGCAGCGCCAGGCTGCCCACTCCGGCCCACACCCCGATCGCCCGCGCCTGTGCGCGGCGCTCGGGGAAGGTCCGGCTGACGATGGCCAGCGTGCCGGGCAGCAACAACGCCGCGCCGACGCCCTGCACCGCGCGCCCGGCGACCAGCGCGGCGACGTTCGGTGCCAATGCGCAGCCGAGCGAGCCCAACCCGAAGACCACCAGGCCGATCAGCACGATTCGTTTGTGTCCACGCAGGTCACCGAGGGTGCCGCCGGCCAGCATGAGGGAGGCGAGCGCCAGCGCGTAAGCGTCCACCACCCACTGCAGCCCGCTGACTTGCGTGCGCAGGCCCGAGCCGATCTGCGGGAGCGCGACATTCACGATCGTCACGTCCAGCAGCACCAGGAAGTAGCCGACGCACATGGCGACCAGCACGGTCCGCTCCGAGCGCGTCCCGCGCGCCGCCGCTTGCGATGACGCGCTCGGAGCCGTCGCTGTCTGTTGTCTACCAGGCATTACGGCCGGTTACCCGGCATAGACGGACTAATAACCCCAGCCCCAACGCACCTGGGTCACACCCGACGCGTTGTTGTTCGATAGGCCGCTGCCGTTGTGATACTCCATCGAGTACGTGTCGCCTGTCTTCAGCCCGGCCCAGTACACGTTGCCCATGCCGTCGGCGCGGGACAGGTCGGTGACCGCGGCGAAGTAAGACTGCTCGACGGCGCCGTTGTGGTTCGCCAGATAGTTGACCCCGGTGGTCATCGGCGCGCCGAACTCGTCGATGATCGTGCGGCTCGTGTAACTGCCGATCCGGTTGTTGAGGTCCGACTCCCACTGCGATTCCTGGGTGTAGTTGTTCCAGGTGCCGTAGTAGTGCAGCGAGAGCAGCGTGCCGGTAAGCGCGGAGGAGGCGCCCACGCCGGTCACGTGGTCGTTGTAGCCGGTGCCGCTGATGATGACCCGGCCGCGCGGCACGCTGGAGAACTGCGAGAGCCACGAGGAGCAGATCGAGACCCACTGGCTCAGCGAGTAGCCGTAGGGCTCGTTCAGCGGCTCGAAGTAGACGTTGCCGTTGCCGCCGTACTGGCCGACCACGGTGCTCCACATGTTGGTCCACGCGGTCATGTCGGTGATCGTGCCGGTGCTCGTGCTCTGCGTCCAGGCGCTGATGATGACTTTCATGCCGTCCGCGAGGGCCGCGTCGATCGCGCCGCGGTACGCGCCCCACCAGGACTGGCTGACACTCGGCGGGTTTATCGGCAGGCGCACGGTGTTCGCCCCCAGATTCGCCTGGAACGCCTTGATGTAGCTGTCCGCGATCGAATACACCTGCGAGTAGCTGTCCGAGGCGGCCAGGCCGTCCGGGATGACCCAGCCGGAGTTGTAGTTGTCGCGGGTGTCGGCCCAGTTCACGCCCTTGAACTGGTTGGTCGCGGCCGAGGCCGGCTGCGCCTGGACGACGAAGAGGGCCGAGCCGGCCAGCGCGGTCGCGGCGCAGAGGCCTGAGACGAGCTTGCGCCGTGCGATGAACCTGAACATGTGCTGCTCCCTGTGAGTGAGGGTGCTGCGAATGTGGGTGGGTGGCAGGCGCGGCCGTGGTGCCGAGCTGTGCGCGCGGACCTCAGGCTCGAACGCGTGGACTCGCGGTGCTCTCGCGCACGATCAGCTGCGTGTGCACGGTGACCCTGCGGTTGTCCTCGTCGTCGAACCCGTAGTCGTCCACCTTGCGCAGCAGCTGCTGGATCGCCTGGCGGCCGACCTCGCCGAAGTCCTGCCGGATGGTGGTCAGCGGCGGCCAGAAGGAGTGCGCCTCCTCCAGGTCGTCGAAGCCGACCACGCTGATGTCGCCGGGAACGTCGCGGCCCAGTTCGTGCAGCGCCCGCATCGCGCCGAGCGCCATCTGGTCGTTGGCCGCGAAGATCGCCGTGACGTCGTCGCGCCGGCCCAGGGTCAGGCCGTGTCGGTGCCCTGATTCGGTCGACCAGTCGCCGTACAGGACCGGCGGCGGCTCGATTCCGGCGTTCTTCAGCGTGCGCCGCCACGATTCGGTGCGGTGCACGGCCGAGAACGAGGTTTCGGGCCCTGCGATATGCCACACCTGCCGGTGGCCGAGTCCGAGCAGATGCTCGGTGGCCTGGCGCGCGCCCTCCGCCTGATCGGTGTCGACCACGGTGTATTCGGCGCCGGCGTTCGAATCGATCACGACGACGGGAAGTCCGGGCGGCAGCGTGAACTCCGCGTTGTCGAGCAGGTGGGCCTCGAAGACGATGATCACGCCGTCCACGCCCTGCTCGCTCAGCCTGCTGTAGGCGCCGGAGACCTGCTCCAGGGTGGCGTCCACGACCGGGATCAGCATCACCGAGTAGTTCGCGTGCGCCGCCTCCGAGGCGATCGCGTCCAAGGTACGCATGTTGCCGAAGGTCCGCAGCGTGAACATGATCACGCCGACGGTGCGGAAGCGCCCGGAACGCAGCGCGCGGGCCGCCGAGTTCGGCCGGTATCCGAGCGCGCGCATCGACTCGATCACCCGGGCCCTGGTCGCCGCGTCCACGTTCGAGTGGCCGTTGGACACCCGCGAGACCGTCTGCGAGGAGACCCCGGCATGCCGTGCCACATCCCCCATGGACGGCCGCGCGGCCTTCCGTGCGGCGGGCGCTCCCTCGGTCGTGGCCATGGCTCCCCAGTGGTTCGGCTCGCTGCCGTTGCCGTCTCGTGATGCACCCGACGGTAGGCATGGTTACGTAAACATGGTAGCGTCCGCGACACCGATGTTTACGTAAACATTTAGCGCTCATGTCCGCCATGTTTACGTCAACATGCGGCAGCTGTCCAGAGCCCGGATCCGCGGATCACCCCGGACCGGCCCTGGCCAGCGGCGCAGTGCGGCCGCCCGAGGCGGCGCGTGAAAAAGCCGTGACGTGAACAGCAGTGATCCCGAAAGCAGTGACATGACCGCAACCTCCGTGACCGCAGCGTCCGCGACCCCGCGGCGGCGGCGCCGCAGGAACTGGACCGGCTGGGGCTTCCTGAGCCCGTTCCTGGCGGTCTTCCTGCTCGCGCTCGTCGCGCCCGTGCTCTACGCGCTGTACCTGAGCTTCTTCCAGGACAAGCTGATCGGCGGCAACCGCTTCGCCGGCCTGGCCAACTACAAGCAGGCGCTGGGCGACGCGCAGTTCTGGTCGGCCTTCGAGCGGGTCGCGCTGTTCCTGGCGGTGCAGGTGCCGGTCATGCTGATCCTGGCCCTGGCCATCGCGATGGCGCTGGACAGCGCGCGGCTGCACTGGACGCCGCTGTTCCGGCTCTCGATCTTCCTGCCGTACGCGGTGCCCGCCGTGGTCGCCTCGCTGATGTGGGGCTTCATGTACGGCACCCAGTTCGGCCTGATCGGCAACCTGGACCGGTGGCTGCACACCACCCTGCCCGACCCCTTCTCGAGCGGCCTGGTGCTGCCGGCCATCGGCAACATCGTCACCTGGGAGTACGTCGGCTACAACATGCTGATCTTCTACTCGGCGCTGCGGGTGATCCCCGCGGAGCTCTACGAGGCGGCCGAACTCGACCGGGTCGGGCCGTTCCGGGTGATCTGGCACATCAAGCTGCCCTCGGTGCGCGGCGCGATCCTGATCGCCACCATCTTCTCGATCATCGGCAGCTTCCAGCTGTTCAACGAGCCGAACATCCTCAAGCCGCTGTCCCCGGACACGATCAGCAGCTACTTCACCCCGAACATGTACGCCTACAACCTCTCCTTCGCAGGACAGGAATACAACTACTCGGCCACCATCGCGATCATCATGGGCGTGGCGACCATGGTCATCGCCTATCTGGTACAGCGCGCCGGCACGCGCAAGAGGGAGGCGTGACGATGGCTGTCACACAGCGGATGACGGCGACGGCGGCCACCCCGAGAGCCAAGCCCGCGCGGCTGGCCCGGCGCACCTCGGCCCGCAGCGGCAGCTCCCTGCGCAAGCGCAAATCGCCGATGCTCACCGCGGTGATGACGCTGGCGCTGATCTACGCGCTGCTGCCGCTGTTCTGGCTGCTGGTCAACGCCTCGAAGACGCAGGGCTCGCTGTTCACCACCTCAGGGCTCTGGTTCGGCGGCAAGTTCGCCCTGTTCGACAACATCAGCCAGACCTTCAGCTACGACCACGGCGTGTTCCTGAAGTGGTTCGGCAACACGCTGCTGTACGTCGCGGTCGGCGCGGGCGGGGCGACGATGCTGGCCACGCTCGGCGGGTACGCGTTGGCCAAGTTCGAGTTCCCCGGCAAGCGCGCGGCGCTCGCGGTCATCCTCGGCGCGGTCACGATCCCGGGCACGGCGCTCGCGGTGCCCTCGTTCCTGATGTTCAGCAAGCTCGGCCTGACCGACACGCCGTGGGCGATCATCATCCCGTCGCTGGTGAACCCGTTCGGCCTCTACCTGGTCTGGGTCTACGCCCAGGAGGCGGTGCCGAACGAACTGCTGGAGGCGGCCCGCGTCGACGGGATGCGCGAGTACCGCATCTTCTTCAGCATCGCGCTGTACCTGATGCGCCCGGCCATGGTCACGGTGCTGCTGTTCTCGGTCGTGGCGACCTGGAACAACTACTTCCTGCCGCTGATCATGCTGAGCAAACCCGACTGGTACCCGCTCACGGTCGGCCTCTTCGAATGGAGCGCGCAGTCGCGCACGGTCGGCGGGCAGGCGATCTACAACCTGGTCATCACCGGCTCGCTGCTGACCATCGTGCCCATCGTGATCGCGTTCCTGTTCATGCAGCGCTACTGGCAGTCCGGACTGAGCACCGGGAGCGTCAAGGGCTGACCGACTAACTCAGCACCCGCATTCACAACCCACCGGCGGCGGCCTACCGCCACTGGACGGCTCGATCCATGCCGAAACCGGCCACCACGTGTCCGCACCACCCTCACCAGAAAGAAGAACCATGACAGCCAACGTTCAACCCCGAGCCCTGTTGCGGCGCGCCGGCGTCGCCGCGACCGTCACCGCGCTCGCGGCCGTGGGCCTGGCCGCGTGCTCGAGCAGCAGCTCTGGCTCCTCCGCCGCGGGCTCGGGCGGTTCCGGCGCCTCCGGCCAGGCGGCCATCGCGGCCGCGCTGCAGAAGAAGTCCTCGATCACGGTCTGGGCCTGGGCGCCGCAGGTCAAGGACATCGTCGCGGCCTTCGAGAAGAAGTACCCGAACGTCACGGTCGACCTGGTCAACGCGGGCACCGCCACCACCGAGTACACCAAGCTGCAGAACGCGGTGAAGGCCGGCTCCGGCGCCCCGGACGTCGCGCAGATCGAGTACTACGCGCTGCCGCAGTTCGCCCTCTCCGGCGCGCTGGCCAACCTGCAGGACTACGGCCTCGGCAGCCTCAAGGGCGACTACTCCGCGGCCGTGTGGGACTCGGTGGACATCAACGGCCAGCTGGTCGGCCTGCCGCAGGACACCGGCCCGATGGCGCTGTTCTACAACAAGAAGGTCTTCGACAAGTACCAGCTGAAGGTCCCGGCCACCTGGGCCGACTACGTGGCCGACGCGCAGAAGCTGCACGCCGCGAACCCCAGCGAGTACATCACCAACGACACCGGCGACCCCGGCTTCGTCACCAGCATGATCTGGGACGCCGGCGGCAAGCCGTTCACGGTCAGCGGCACCACCAACGTCACGATCAACCTGCAGGACGACGGCTCGAAGAAGTTCGCCGGCACCTGGAACCAGCTGATCCAGGGCGGCCTGCTCTCCCCGATCTCCTCCTGGTCCAACCAGTGGTACACCGGCCTTGGCAACGGCACCATCGCCTCCCTGATCACCGGCGCCTGGATGCCCGGCAACCTGGAGTCCGGCGTGCCCACCGGCTCCGGCGACTGGCGGGTCGCGCCGATGCCGACCTGGACGGCCGGCGGGGCGGCGGCGACCGCGGAGAACGGCGGCTCCAGCGACGCGGTGCTCAAGCAGAGCAAGAACCCGCTGGTGGCCGCGGGCTTCCTGCAGTTCATGAACGACGGCGACGGCTCCACCATCTTCGCGAACGAGGGCGGCTTCCCGTCGCAGAACTCCATCCTGAGCTCCGCCTCGTTCCAGAACGCGGCGCCCGCCTACTTCGGCGGCCAGCAGATCAACCAGGTGCTCTCCGCGGCCGCGAACTCGGTGCTGCCCGGCTGGAGCTACCTGCCGTTCCAGGTCTACGCGAACAGCATCTTCCCGGACTCGGTCGGGCAGGCGTACGCGAAGAAGTCCGACCTGAACGCGGCGCTCAAGGCCTGGCAGGACAGCTCCGCGCAATACGGAACGCAGCAGGGCTTCACCGTCACCAGCAAGTGACGGCACACTGACCACGCGGCCGCACCCGCGTGTCGTGCCTCAATCGAGGCACCCGGCGTGTGGCCGACCGTTTGAACCCCGGCCGGCCACACGCCCTCCTATGCACACCGAGAGGACCCACCGCATGAGCACCGCGAACGCGCCGGCCGTCGACGCCGCCGCCCTGCCCCTGCCGGAACCCGCGTCGGATCAGCTCCCTGCGACGTCCCGATTCGAGATCGGCGAGCAGGACTTCCTGCTGGACGGCCGGCCGCTGCAAATCCTCTCCGGCGCGCTGCACTACTTCCGCATCCACCCCGACCACTGGTCCGACCGGATCGCCAAGGCCAGGCAGCTGGGCCTCAACACGATCGAGACCTACGTGGCCTGGAACGCGCACAGCCCGCACCCCGGCGAATTCCACACCGAGGGCGGGCTCGACCTGGGCCGGTTCCTGGACCTGATCGCGCGCGAGGGCATGCACGCGATCGTGCGTCCGGGTCCTTACATCTGCGCCGAGTGGACCAACGGCGGCCTGCCGGCCTGGCTGTTTCGCAACCCCGACACCGGAGTGCGGCGCAACGAGCCCGCCTTCATGTCGGCGATCTCAGACTTCTACCACAGCCTCGCGCCGATCATCGTGCCGCGCCAGATCGACCGCGGCGGCCCGATCATCCTGGTGCAGGTCGAGAACGAATACGGCGCCTACGGCGAGGACAAGGCCTACCTGCGCGCGCTGGCCGACCTGACCCGGCGCATCGGCGTCACCGTCCCGCTGACCACCGTGGACCAGCCGGTGGAGGACATGCTGGAGCGTGGCGGCCTGCCCGAGCTGCACAAGACCGGCTCCTTCGGCTCGCGCGTCGCCGAACGGCTGGACACGCTGCGCCGCCACCAGCCGACCGGGCCGCTGATGTGCTCGGAATTCTGGGACGGCTGGTTCGACAGCTGGGGACTGCACCACCACACCACGCCGATCGAGCACAGCGCCCAGGACCTCGACGAGCTGCTGGCGCGCGGTGCGTCGGTGAACATTTACATGCTGCACGGCGGCACCAATTTCGGCTTCACCAACGGCGCCAACGACAAGGGCGTCTACCAGCCGATCACCACCAGCTACGACTACGACGCCCCGCTCGACGAGGCCGGGAACCCGACGGCGAAGTACTGGGCGTTCCGCGAGGTGCTCGCGAAGTACACGCCGCTGGGTGATGACAAGCCGCAGCCCGCACGCCCCCGGCCGCAGTTCTCCGCCCCTCTCCTTCAGACGGTGCCGCTGTGGGACGTGGTCGACCTCCTCGGCTATTGGACCCGCCGCGAGCAGCCGCCGAGCGCGGACGAGCTCGGCCACTACGACGGATTCACCTTGTACCGCACCGAGATCGACCATGCCGGACCGTTGATGTTCGAGGTCGAAGAAGTCCGGGACCGCGCCCAGGTCTTCCTCAACCGGGCCGGGGTGGGCGTGTTGGCGCGCGACCATCACGACCGCGCGCTCGCGCTGCCGCCGGACGCACGCGGCACGCTGGCACTGCTCGTGGAGGACCAGGGCAGGGTGGACTACGGGCCGCGCATCGGCGAGCCCAAGGGCCTGATCGGCCCGGCGCGGCTGAACGCCGCTCCGGTCGAGGGCTGGTCCGTACTGCCGCTGAACCTCGCCGTGATCGAACCGGTCGCCGAGGCGCTGCGCGACCAGTCTTCCGCCGACCCGAGCGCCCTGATCGGACCGGCATTCGGCCGCGCGACTTTCGATCTGCCCGAGCCCGGCGATCTGTACCTCGACACCTCAGCGTGGGGCAAGGGCGTGGTGTGGATCAACGGGTTCTGCCTCGGCCGCTACTGGTCGCGCGGGCCGCAGCGCACGCTTTACGTTCCCGGCCCGGTGTTGCGCGCGCGTGACAACGAACTGATCGTGTTCGAGCAGCACGCCAGCGGCGCCGTGCGGGCCATGTTCGTCGCCGGGCCCGACCTCGGCCACACCGAGGAGTGATCAGGCCTCCGAGCGCTCGCGCGCAGTGTGTCCGCGTTCGCGGTCCAGCGTGGCCGCCAGCGAGCCGAGCAGCGCCAGGGCCTGGGCAGTCTCACTGCCGGGCTCGGCATGGAAGATGACCAGCTGCATGCCGTCGGTCCGCGCGATGTCCAGCTTCTCCTTGCGCAAGTACAGCTCGCCGACCTGCGGATGGCGCAGATGGCTGGTTCCGTCGGAGCGGTAGCCGACCTCGGCCCGCGCCCACAGCGTGCGGAACCGGTCGCTGCCCAGCGACAGCTCGCCGACCAGTTCGATCATCCGCGGATCGGTCGGATCGGCCCCGGCCCGCGCGCGCAGGCCGCCGACTACGCTCGCGGTCGTGCGGTCCCAGTCCAGGTACAGCTCGCGGGAGCTGGGATCGAGGAAGAGCTGCCGTAGCAGGTTCCGGCCGGGGGTGAAGTTCGAGGTCAAGGCGCCGGCCAGGGCATTCACTGCGAGCAGGTCCATGTATTTGTTGGTCACGAACGCGGGCAGCGGAAGCTGGCCGAGCAGCTGCGCGATCCCGGCCGGCACCCGCTCCGCCCGCGGACGCGCTCGGCGGCGCGGAGCGGGCCGGGCCAGCCGGTGCAGGTGGGCGGTCGCCTCGGCGTCCAGTTGCAGCGCCTCGGCGAGCGCGTCGAGGACCTGGGCCGAAGGATGCTGATCGCGCCCCTGCTCCAGCCGCAGGTAGTAGTCCGTGCTGATTCCGGCGAGCAGCGCGAGCTCCTCGCGGCGCAGCCCCGGTACCCGCCTGCGATCGCCCGCGACCAGGCCCACGTCCTCGGGACGAACCTGGTCCCGGCGGGCGCGCAGGTAGTCGCCCAGAGCGTTCGGCCTGTTCCCTTGGCTCTGCGCGGCGCCCAGCCTGTCCTTGTCCATGGTTCGAGCTTAAGCGCGGGGCACGCGACGTGACTGGTCCTGCCACTCCCAGGATGCGCGGGACATACCCAGCGCGCGCGAGTCCGCTCAAGACTTGAGAGTGGATACCGAACCGACACCGAAACCGGAGAGCCGGAACCGATGACTGAGAACACCCTCGGCGGCACCTTCAAGATCGCCGACGATTTTGCGATCCACCGGATGGGCTACGGCGCGATGCAGCTGGCCGGGCCGCACGTCTTCGGCCCGCCGAAGGACCGCGACGAGGCGATCGCGGTCCTGCGCGAGGCCGTGGACCGGGGCATCGACCACATCGACACCGCCGACTTCTACGGCCCCTTCGTCGTCAACGAGCTGATCAAGGAAGCGCTGTACCCCTACCCCGAGCACCTGCACATCGTGACGAAGGTCGGCGCCCGGCGCGGTGACGACGGATCGTGGATCTTCCGGCGCGAGCCGGAGGACCTCAAGCTCCAGGTGCACGAGAACCTGCGCCGCCTCGGCCTCGACCACCTCGACGTGGTCAACTTCCGGGTCGGAACCGCGGAGGGGACGGGCCACGAGCCGCGGTTCGCCGAGAAGTTCGGCGCGCTGGCCGAGCTGCGGCAGCAGGGCTTGATCCGGCACCTGGGCGTCAGCAGCGTCAGCGACGAGCAGCTCACCGAGGCGCAGGCGATCGCGCCGGTGGTCACGGTGCAGAACCTCTACAACGTGGCCCGCCGCGAGGACGACGCGTTGGTCGACCGGTGCGCGGCCGAGGGCATCGCCTACGCGGCCTTCTTTCCGCTCGGCGGCTTCACCCCGCTGCAGTCGAGCACCCTCGGCGAAGTCGCCGCCCGCCTCGGCACCACGCCGCACAACGTCGCCCTCGCCTGGCTGCTGCACCGTTCGCCGACCATGGTCCTCATCCCGGGCACCTCCTCCCGTAGCCACCTGCGCGAGAACATCGCCGCCGCCGACCTCGTGCTTCCGGACGACGCGCTGGCTGAATTGAACGCGATCGGCGCCTGAGCCCCGCGCTGTCCCGTCGAACGGGACAGACGCGTGTTGCCGCCGCAGGTTCGGGACCTGCGGCGGCAACATGTTTTGAACTATCGGATCGTGCCGGTCAGCCCAGCGCGGCGGGGGCCACGGTGATCTGGTCGATGTCCGGTGCGTAGGCGCTCGGATTGGCGAAGGTGATGCTGTTCGATCCGGCGTTGAGCTGGACCGTCACGTCGAGGGTCCAGAACTGGCTCCACGAGTAGGTGTTGCGGAAGTGCGCCGTCACGTTCGTGCCGGCCGAGGTGGTGATGACGGCGGCGCGGTCGATCAGGTTCTCGTTGTAGTTGCCTGAGTTGGTGCTGTCGTCGTTGGCGTAGGTGACGGCGACCCGGTAGCTGCCGGAGGTCGGCGCGTTGATCCCGTTGAACGTCAGCGTGTTGGCTGAGCCGTTGCCGATGTAGCCCACGTACTTACCGCCCGACGCGTAGGCGTTGCTCGTGACCACTGCTGTGCCGCCGAGCGTGTTGCCGGACGCTTCGGCCTGGTAGGTGACCGCGGAGGCCGCGTCGGCGGTGTCCGGGGTTACGTCGAGACGGTCGATCCTTGCGCTGGCCGCGCCGGTCGCGGTGTATGCGACATCGTTGATTCCCGCGTGCAGGAAGACCCGGTTCGAGGTCTGATTCCAGCAGACGCACGACGTCGGACTGGTCGCGACGTTCTCCAAGGTCGCGCCGTCGAGAGCGAGCTGGAAACCGTTCGAGGTCGCCGCGGCGCTGGTGGCGTAGCGCAGGCCGAGCGTGTAGTAGCCGTCCGCATCGGCCTCCACCGCGAAGGTGGTGGTCGAGGATGCGGGCGCGGTCACGTAGCCGGTGCCGGTGTAGCCGGTCTGCGCGGAGTCGGTGCTCGCGCCACCGGACAGGTCGGCGGTCTCGGCTTCGTAGCGCGTGGCCGAACCGGTGACTCCCGGGATCGCGTTCGGCGTGTAGGTCAGGTCGATGCGGTCGAGGGTGACCTGACCGGTCGCGGTGCCGAATGAGGGGTCTGAAACGCCGTACGTCAGCGTGTGCGTGCCGGCGGTCAGGGTGACGTACTGGTCGAGGTGCGAGCGGAACACCCAGTTGAGTGTGGCTGGGTAGTTCAGGTAGGACCAGGACCCCGAGTCGATGCGGAAGATTTCTTGTGCGGGCAGGGCTGTTTGGTTGCCGTAGAAGGTGCTGAGCAGATACCGGCCGGTGCTCGGCACGTTGACGGTGAACACCACGCGGCTGTCGGACTGGCTGATCGAGCCGACGTCCTGGCCGCCGGAGGTGGCGTGGCCGTAGTAGTTCGAGACGGAACCCTGGCTGTAGACCGTCGCGTCGGTGAGTGCGGCGTTTTCCGCCTCATAGCGGCCCGACCATGCGGTGTCGGTCGCGACCGTGCCGGATGCTGCTGTGGCCGGGGTCACGACGACCTGGTACGCGGCCATCGGATCGGTCGTGGCGACCGGGACGGTGACTGAGCCGCCGGAGACCGTGTAATCGCCCTCTGCGATGCTCTTCGGGGTGTAGGCGGCGCCGTCGTACCCGGTCCAGGTCGTGGATTGGATGGAGACGTGCACCTTGCTGCCGAACGTGCTCGACGGGACGTTGGTCAGCACCAGGTTCGAGGCCGCCGAGGTGCCGCCGAGCAGGATGCGCGCCTGCTTCTTGCCGGTGTCCAGGGCGGCGACGCCTTGCAGCGTGTCCACGGTGTTCGGGCTGGGCGGTGTGACGGCGACGGTGTTTCCGGTCAGCTGGCCGTACCAGTCGTACAGCCACCAGGAGCCGTCCGGCTTGTCGGCCTCCACCGCGTTGTCCGAGTAGTTCTCGGCGATGTCCCAGAACGCCTGGTCCGCGTCGACCTTGGCGTTCTCGAACATGGAGATCCACTGCACCAGCTGGCCCGGGTCGGAAAGGTCGCGCTGGTCGGCGTATTCGTCGATGTTCACCGGGATGTTGCCGAGGCCGAGCGAGGACTCGATGGAGTGCAGCGAGGCCAGGTTGTTCGGGAAGTTCGAGATCGACGACGGCGCGAGCTCGTGCCAGGTGATGACGTCGGGCAGCACGCCGTTCGCCTTGGCGTAGCCCAGGAAGCCGGAGAAGATGCTCGCGTCGTAGACCGCGGTGTTGGGTCCGGCGATGACCGCGCTCGGGTCGTCCGCCTTGATCCGGTGGTAGATCGTGGCCCAGTCGGACTCGAACTTGGACAGGTTGGAGCTGAGCGGGCTGTACCAGTTGCCGTCCGGTTCGTTGAAGGGCACGTACACGTAGTGGCTGTGGTACGGGCTCGCCTTCAGCGAGGCGGCGACTGTGTCGATCACGGATTCGTAGTCCGCGAGGCCATTGTTCTGATAGGGCCATTGCGAGTAGTAGTCCTGAACGTAGACCAGGATCTGCGATCCGCCGGCGGCGACGAACTCTCCGGCGACCTTGTCGGCGTCGCCGCCGGGATGCTGCGCTCCGTTCGGCGGCTTCTGCGCGATGGTGCGCACGTGCAGCGGCGCGAGCAGCGGAAGGCCGGGCACACCGTCCTGTGCCAGACCGTAGAGCGCGCCGGATGCACCGTGGTACACGGGTCCTGTGCTGGAGCCGAGGTTCACGGTGATCTGTTGCGTGGCGGCGTGCGCCGGGGCGGTGGTCGTGACGAGAGCGGTTCCTATCAGGGCCGCGCTCATGAGGGATCCGGTGGTTTTGCGCATGGGTAGGTGGAACATCGTTGTCCCTTCGGGGGCCTTACTTACTTGACTGCGCCGCTGGTGATGCCGGCGATGATGCGACGCTGCGCGATGACGAAGACCGCGACCATCGGCAGCGACATGAGGGCCACGTAGGCGAAGATCAGGTGCCAGTTGTTCAGGTAGAGCGCCGCGCTGGCGACCTGGTACAGGTTCAGCGGCAGGGTCGCGTCCGCGCCGCCGCCGAGCACGAAGAACGCGTAGAACACGTCCGACCAGGCGAACAGCATGACCATGATGGTCGCGGTGGCGATCACCGGGCGCAGCAGCGGCAGGACGATACGGGTGAACACCTTCCACGAGCCGGCGCCGTCGATGCGGGCCGCCTCTTCCAGTTCGTACGGCAGCGTTCTGATGAAGCCGGTCATGAAGAAGATCGCCGTGGACAGGTACATCCCGGTGTACACCGCGATCATCCCGGGCCTGGTGTTGGCCAGGCCGAGCTGCCGCAGCTCCATCACGATCGTGATGACCGCGGGCGGCAGCAGCAGACCACTGATGCTCAGCGCGTACGCCGCCGAGACCAGCCGGCCGGAGCGGCGGGCGAACACCCACGCCGCGCCCGCGCCGAGCAGCAGCACCAGGACCACGGACGGGACCACCACCAGCACGCTGTTGACGAAGCCGCGCAGCATCTGGCCCTGGTCGAAGGTGTCGCGGTAGTTGGTCGCGGGCTGCCAGTGCCGCGGCAGCGCGAGATTCGGCTTGATCGCCTCGCCCTGCGGCTTGGCCGAGGTGACCAGCACCAGCCACAGCGGCACGCCGATGAACACCAGCGCCATCGCCACGACGAGGGCCGGTCGCAGGGTTCGATAGCTCAGGGTTCGATAACTCAGCACTCTCACAGCAGCACCCGCTCCCTGCGCCGCATCCCGAGGATCACCGGGATCGCGATCACGACCACCACGGCGAAGAGCACCAGGCTCATCGCGGAGGCCTGCGCGTACAGCCCCTCGCCGAAGATGCGGAACATGTAGATGTTGAACACCTGCGTCGAGTCGGCCGGGCCGCCCTTCGTGGTGGCCTGCACGATGTCGAAGGTGTTCATCGACCCGATCAGGGCCGTGGTCACGTTGAAGGTCAGCGCCGGCGCCAGCATCGGGAACCGGATCGACCAGAACGCGCGCCACGCCCCGGCGCCGTCGAGCGCCGCCGCCTCGGTCACGTCGCCCGGAATCGACTTGAGCCCGGCCAGGTACACCAGCATCGCCAGGCCCATCCACTTCCAGCCGTGGATGACGGTCAGCAGCACCAGCGTCCACGTGGTCGAACCGAGCCAGGCGATGTCCACGTGCGTGCCGGTCAGGTCGGAAAGCAGGGCATTGACAGCTCCGTCCTGGTTGAGCAGCGCCTGGAACACGTAGCCGACCGCGAGCGCGGACAGCAGCACCGGCAGGAAGAACACCGCGCGGAAGAACCGGTTGAACCGGGTGTCCTTCTCCAGCAGCAGCGCCAGGATCAGCCCGAAGCCGTTCTGGAAGACCGCCACGCCCACCGCGTATTCCAGCGTGGTGCGCAGCGCGAGCTGCAGCGAGCCGTCGTGGGCGATGGTGCGGAAGTTCGACAGGCCCGCGAAGGAGATCGAGGAGTGGAACGCGGACCAGTTGGTGAACGGGTAGAAGAAGTTGAGCACGTTCGGGACGAGGAAGAAGGCTGCGAAGACGGCGAGCGCGGGCAGCGCGAACCACCACGGGTGCTGCACCCGCCGCTTCGCGCTGCCGCCGCGCGGTCCGGTGAACGGCCGCCCACCGCGTCGGCGCAGCCGGGACGCCCCAGTGGACGCCCCGGTTTCCCGCCCCGACGCCGCATTGCGCGCGGCGTCAAGTACGGACGTGTCGCGCATGTCAGAACCCAGCCACGCCGCGCGCCTTGAGCACCTGGGTGAACTGGTCCTCGCAGGCCTGCGCCACCTGCTGCGGGGTCTTGGTGCCGTAGATCATGTCGGCCAGGGCCAGGTGCATGTCCGGCGCCGTCAGGGCCTTGACCTGGAACACGCCGGTCGCCGTCGGCAGCGCCTGGGCCTGTGCGATCGCGGTCTGCGGCAGGCCGTCCGGGTTCGGCACCGAGGGCTCCACCGAGACGATCTTCTGCGCGTCGATGTAGTCCTTGTAGTCGGTGGTCAGCCAGAAGTCGATGAACTGCCTGGCCGCGTTCTCCTTCGCCGAGTCGCCGGTGTTGAACGCGACCACGCCGTTGGTCTGGTCGGGGGAGTACTCGGCCTGCGCGGCGGAGTTGGCCACCGGGAACCAGCCGATCGCCTGGTCCATCTGCGCGGTCGAGTAAGAGGCCTGGATCTCCGACTGGAGCGAGGTGACGTTCACCGCCATCGCCGCGGTGCCCTTCATGATCGCGGTTCCCTGGTCCACGAAGGTGCCGGTCTTGTAGTCGGCCTGGGCCAGTCCGCCGTCGAGGACCTGGGTCTTGTACTTCGTGATAGCGCTAACAATCGCGGGATCGGTCCAGGAGTCCTTGTTCGCGTTGAGCGCGCTCCAGAACGAGGCGGGCAGGTCCGTCATCTGCAGCTGGACCTGCCACTGCAGCGGCCACTTGTCCCCGCCGACCTCGAAGAACGGCGCGACGCCCGCGTCCTTCTGCTTGATCAGCTTCGCGTCGGCCAGCAGCTCGTCATAGCTCTTGGGCATGCTGGTGATGCCCGCCCGCGCGAAGTCGGCCTTGTTGTAGTACACGCCGAGCACCGCCGGCGAGGTGACGACCGCGGCGTAGCGGTGCCCGTCCACCTGGCCGAGGGACTGCTCGGTGGAGCCGAGCTGCTTGATC
>Ga0070741_10011151_pt1 | contig 16676 bp, 7 predicted proteins | sample Coa_R1_4_FD_66440 | JGI IMG/M metagenome (GOLD analysis project Ga0070741, IMG submission 66440) | Surface soil microbial communities from Centralia Pennsylvania, which are recovering from an underground coalmine fire - Coalmine... | ecosystem: Environmental > Terrestrial > Soil > Unclassified ...
ATAGTCATCGTTGGCTGTGGCTTTGGCGGATTATTCGCAGCCCGCGCGCTTGCCCGGGCAGACGCGGAGCTGCTGGTGATCGACCAGCACAACTACCATCTGTTTCAGCCGCTGCTCTATCAGGTCGCTTCGGCAGCGCTGGGGCCTGCGGACATCGCGCAACCCATCCGCCGCATCCTTCGCCCACAGCGCAATGTGCTGGTGATGCTGGCCGAAGTGTCACGGGTCGAGCTCGCGAGCCGGTGCGTTCACGCGGGCGATCATCCCGTTCCCTACGACTATCTGATCCTCGCTCCGGGAGCGGTCGACAACTATTTCGGCCACGAGCAGTGGCATCGTCTGGCCCCGGGAATGAAAGAGGTGGAGGACGCAACGCTGATCCGCTCCAGGATGCTGCGTTCGTTCGAGATCGCCGAGTTCGAGTCGGACCCGGCGAGGCAGGCCGCGCATCTGGCGTTCATCATCGTCGGCGGCGGCCCGACAGGGGTCGAGCTTGCGGGCGCCATCAAGGAGCTGGCCGTCGATGTTATCCCGCGCGACTTCCGCATCGCCGACACGCGCAAGGCACGGGTCATCCTGATCGAAGCGGGCCCGCGACTGCTGCCTTCCTTCCACCCTGACACCTCCGCTCGCGCGCTACGCCAGCTCGAGGGGCTGGGCGTGGAAGTGCGATTGGGACGACCCGTCACGGGGTTGCTCGAGGACGGCATTGAGATCGGAGACGAGCGTCTCCATAGCTATAACGTCATCTGGGCTGCGGGTGTGCGCGCCTCGCCGCTGGTTGCCACGCTCGGTGCCGAGCTTGGGCCCGGCGGCCGTGTCAGAGTGCTGCCCGACTGCTCGATTCCCGGAGCGCCCAACGTGTTTGTCATCGGCGACGCCGCCTATCTGGTCGATTCCCGCTCCGGCGCGCAGGTCCCCGGGGTTTCTCAGGCAGCGTTGCAGATGGGGCGGTACGTCGCGCGGGTCATCCGCGAGGACATGGCTGCGGGCACAGCAGCCGTCGGCGCGCCCACTGAGGCGGGGGCGACACTCGCACCAAGCCGACCTGCAGGCCGCAGGCTGCCGATACGCGAAGCCGGATTTCATTACGTGGACCTGGGCGCCATGGCCACCATCGGCAAGTCGCGCGCCGTGGTCGAGCGGGGTCGTTTGCGTTTCGGCGGTGTGCTCGCCTGGTTCGCCTGGCTGACTTTGCACGTGACCGTGCTGATCGGCTTCCGCAATCGGATCGCCGTGCTCCTGTCGTGGATCTACAGCTATATCTTCTTTCGGCGGGGCTCACGCCTGATCACGGGCGTGGATCCCGGTCAGAGCGTGCACGCGCGCTGGCCGCCCCGCTGAGATGCCGAGCAGGCCGCCCCATCCTGCGCTCGACAGGACCGCCGGCGAGGCGCGCAGCCTGCAAGGCTTCTTTGGAGTCTTCCGCTACAGTCGCCGCGCCATCGAGCTCGTCTGGAGCACAAACTTCGCTTTGACGCTGGCCCTTGCAGCGCTGACCCTTATCGCAGGTGTGCTGCCGGCTGCGGTCGCCTACATCGGCTCGTTGATCGTCGATGCCGTCGTGGCTGCAATGCGCGCCGAGGCAACGGGTGCGAGGCGTGTGATCGAGCTGGTCGTGCTCGAAGGTGTGCTGGTCGCTGGCGTCGCTGCCGCTCAGCGCGGCCTCTCCCTGTGCCAATCCCTGCTGCGCGCTCAGCTTGGCCAGCGGGTCAATGTCATGATTCTCGAGAAGGCGCTGACGCTGCAGTTGCATCACTTCGAGGACTCCGAGTTCTACGACAAGCTGACCCGTGCGCGCCGCGAAGCCTCCAGCCGACCGTTGAGTCTGGTGATGCGGACGTTCGGCCTGGTCCAGAACGCGATCTCCCTCATCAGCTACGGCACGCTGCTCGCGCGGTTCTCACCCTGGGCGGTTGCGGTGCTGCTGCTTGCCGGACTGCCCGCCTTCGTTGCCGAAACGAAATTCTCGGGCGATGCCTTCCGCCTGTTCCGGTGGCGCTCGCCCGAGACGCGCATGCAGACCTATCTGGAGACGGTGATCGCGCGCGAGGACTATGCCAAAGAGGTCAAGCTCTATGGCCTGGGTCCCCGGCTCCTGCAACGCTACCGCGACATCTTTGGGCGACTCTACGATGAGGATCGCGCCCTGACGATCCGGCGGGATGCCTGGGGATTCGGACTGGGACTGGTGGCGACGGTTGCGCTTTATGCAGCGTACGCCTGGATTGCGCTCAGCACGGTGCGCCGCGCGATCACGCTGGGGCAGATGACCATGTATCTGGCCCTGTTCCGGCAGGGGCAAGCGGCGGTCTCGGCCATGCTGTCGGCGGTCGGCGGCATGTACGAGGACAATCTGTATCTATCCACCCTGTATGAGTATCTGGAAACTCCAGTGCCATCGCCCGAGGCGGGACTCCCACAGGGCCCCGAGCCTGAGGATGGGGTCAGGTTCGAGGATGTCGGCTTCAGCTACCCGGGCGCCGAACAGCCGGCTCTGGAGCACATCGACCTGCACCTGCGCCCCGGAGAAAGCCTGGCGCTCGTCGGTGAGAACGGCTCGGGCAAAACGACGCTCATCAAGCTGCTGACCCGGCTGTATCCACCGACATCCGGCCGCATCCTGCTCGATGGGCTCGACCTTGCACGATGGGACGAGAGCGCCTTGCGGCAGCGGGTGGGCGTCATTTTCCAGGACTTCGCCCGCTATCAGATGCTCGTGGGCGAGAACGTCGGCGCGGGCGACGAGCAGTATTTCGAGGATGAGGAGCGCTGGCGCGAAGCGGCCAGCAAGGGCCAGGCGAGCGATTTCATCGAGACCTTGCCGGCCGGCTACCGTACCCAGCTCGGCAAATGGTTCAAGGAGGGGCGGGAGCTCTCCGGCGGGCAATGGCAGAAGATCGCCCTGTCACGCGCCTTCATGCGCACGCGCGCCGATGTGCTGGTGCTGGATGAGCCGACCGCCGCCATGGATGCCCGGGCCGAGGCGGACGTCTTCGAGCACTTCCGTCAGCTGGCCAGCGGTCGGATCACCATCCTGATCTCGCATCGCTTCTCCACCGTTCGCATGGCGGACCGGATCGCGGTGCTCGATTCCGGGCGCATCATCGAGTACGGCAGTCACGAGGAGCTGATGAGTCTGGGTGGGCACTACGCCAATCTGTTTGCACTGCAGGCTCGCGGCTATCGCTGAGGCTCAACCCCGCGGCAGCCGAGGCACTCGCGGCTGCGCAAACGGCGCGCGCCGAGCCTGCGGTGCAGGCTACTGATCCTTGTCCTTGTCCTGCTCGTCCGAGTTATGCGGCGGCACCGCTTTGTCCTCCTGGTGCCGGGCCCGCAAATCCTTCCGCAGCCGGGCATAGTCGATCGGTCGGATCTCCGAGATCTGACATCGCCAATGCCGCACCAATACACTGTCGAAGCGCGTGCTGACGGTGCTCGCCGTCGAGGTGAGGCCGATGTGCTGCACGAAAGGCAGATCGGTGCAGGGCGGTACCACGGTGATCAGATAGGCCTCATTCGGTGTCGTCCAGACCACCAGCTGCGTCTGACTGAGGGATTGCCAGCCGTAGTAGTGACCCAGCCAGGTGATGCGGTCTACCGGGGGGCCGGCATACTGAAGGTATTGCTCGAGCTGCTGCTGGTCGCGCTGCTGGCGCGGGACTGAGGAGCAGCCTGCCAGCAGCGCACCGCATACCGCGCTGACCAGGAGTGTCCAGAGCGCTCGAGGAGGGATGGGGCCATGTCTCATGGCAGCTCCTTGCTAGAGAGTGGATCCGGTACTTGCGCCACCGGGCTGTGACGGTGCGGCGGCGCTGAGCAAGGCCACGGGAAAGTTCGCCAGGGCGTGTGAGAGGCGAATGGCGCTTCGTGAGCCTGTCTGTTCGGTCGCAACCGGCGTGCCATCGAGGCAATTGCGCAGTGCGATCGATGTATCGAATTGTTTCGGCAGCTCGACCATCGTGTCACCCCAGACCGCCGGACCCACCGGCATCTCCTCGCGCTCGCCGAGCAGCCGCAGATACAGGCGGGGAACGATGGTGAGCGCCACGTTCCCGCGGTGCTGGCGCGCGAACGCACAAACATTCGCAGCGTGTTCCCCGATCACGCGCAACGGGATGTACTCGCCGTCGCGGAACAACTGGGCGTGCTCGCAGCGCAGCTGCAGGGCCTTCCAGCTCAGGAACAGCTTCGCCCGACCATCGGGCAGGCTCTCGAGCAGGGAACGCAGCAAAGTCGTCGGGTCGGCTGTTGCGTGGATGAGATTTTCGAGCATGCGCCGGCGCGCCTCGTAGTCCACTGGCCGGCGGTTGTCCGGGTCCACCAGCGAGAAGTCCCAGATCTCGTTTCCCTGATAGATGTCCGGAACCCCGGGCGCGGTCAACTTGCATAACACTTGTGACAGGGCATTCAGAAGGCCGAAGCGGGCTGCGCGTTTCTGGAAGGCCCCGAGGTCGGTCAGAAAAAGATTGCCGTCCCGGGGCTCCAGTGCGCCGCGAATGAACTGCAGCAACGCATCTTCGTACTCCGCGTTGACGTCAGCCCAGCTCGTGCGGCTCTTGGCTTCCCGGGCTGCCTTGATCATGTAGCCTTCGATGCGTTCCCGGTACGTGGTGAGCTCGGTTGGATCCGGCTCCTGCAGGGGCCAGCTTCCAACCAGAGTCTGATAGAACAGGTACTCGTCGTTCTCCGATGGCGCGGGGCGGCCTTCCACATCCCGTTTGCGCGAGCGGTTCATGCGGCTCCAGCGCTCGATCGTCTTGCGCCAGACCTGCGTCATCTCCGACAGAACATTGATTCTCGCGCGGACATCCTCGGAACGCTTGGTGTCGTGCGTCGAGGTGGCCAGCATCTCGTGCGGCCAGAACCGTGCGCGGTGCTGCGAGTCGGCGTGAAAGGCCCGCACACTCGATCCGTACGCATCGGGCTCACCCCCGACTTCGTTGAGTGAAGTCAGACGGTTGAAGCGATAGAGGGAGGTGTCTTCGACTCCTTTGGCTGTGACCGGTGCAGTGACCTGCTGGAACTTCATGGCGAAATCCCGGATGCGGCGCCGCATCGCATCCGAGGATGCGGTGAGCTCGAGCAGCAACGCCGCCCGCACGAAGTCGAACAGCGGCGCCTCCCCGACCGAGCGCCGGCGACGCGCGGAGGCGATCGCCCAGTCCACGTAGCGGCAGTCGCTCTCGGAAGCCCGGTCGGCCACATAGGTCCGGTATACCGGAAAGCAGGCGATGACCTCTGCCAGGACCTGCCGGATGTTGTTGAGGGTGAAATCGCGGGTCCTGCGCTCGGCCTGCGCGATCCGGGCAAGCTGGTTGGCGACGACATTCAGTTCCGAAGCCAGCGAGCGGCGCAGGATCATGTGCTGTGCTTCATAAGCGACGTTCGGCCATTCCAGGAACTGACCGATGAACGATTGATAGACGCGGTCCATGCGCGCCTTCGTGGCTGCATCCACCAGCAGGCGGTTGACCACGTTCGCGAAGTGATAGCCGGTTTCGCCGTGCACGGGCCAGGAGGCCGGGAGATGCTCGAAGGACGCCGTGATCTTCTCGACCACCAGATAGATCGGCAGCGGCCGATCCTGACCGGCCTCACCGAAGTCAGGTACCGCTACATCACCGCGCAGCGCAGCGATGCGCTCCTGCAGGCGCTGAAAGTACTGCGCCGGATTGCGCAGGCCGTCGGGATGGTCCACCCGCAGCCCGTCGAGGTGGCCGGTCCGGACGAGCTCGAGCACGAGGCGATGGGTCTCATCGAATACGGCCTCATTCTCCACTCGCAGGCCGGCCAGATCATTCACATCGAAGAATCGCCGGTAGTTGATCTCATCCGATGCCACTCGCCAGGAGGCGAGCCGGTAAGCCTGCGCCTCGAGTAGCGCATGCAGGGCATCGAAGCTGGCAGGCTCGCCGGGGGTCCCGGCGAAGCTGCCGACGGCCGTGCCGAGGGCGCTGGCGAGCGCGGGATTGCCGGCGCTCAGCTCCAACAGCCGCCGTTTCAACTTCTCCTTGGCGTGGTGGCGCTCGAGCACCTCGCCCTCGGTCGGGTCCTGGCGCTGCGGCAGCGCGAGGAAATCTTGCCGGAGCCGCTCGAGCTCACCATTGGGGTGCCCAGAGAGTGCACGCTCGAGCACCCGCGGGTAGGTCCCTGGATCGAGCGGCAGGCGGTGCTCGTGATAGAACACGGCGAAGGAGCCGTACTCGGCCTCGAATCGCAGCTCGAGCTCGCCTCGCTCGAGCACGAGGCCGTACACATCACCGAGCACCGGTACCAGGACCTTGCCGCGCAGGGCGGCGTTGCCCGGATTCCATTCGATGTCGAAATAATCGGCGTACTTCGATCCCTGCCCGTTCTCGAGCACATCGAGCCACCACGCATTGTCAGCGCCCATGATGCCGACGTGGTTGGGCACGATGTCGAGGATGTGCCCCATGCCATGCGCCCGCAGTGTCGCGACCAGTCGCTCGAAGTCCTCGCGATCGCCGATTTCGGGGTTGAAGGAGTTATGGTCAACGACGTCATAGCCGTGCGTACTGCCCGCGCGCGCGCGAAAGTAAGGAGAGCAATACAGGTGACTGATGCCCAACCGGGCCAGGTAGGGCACGATGGCAGTCGCGTCGCGAAAAGTGAACGACTTGTTGAGCTGGACACGATAGGTTGCCCGCGGGATGCGGGCGCGCGGCACGCTCTGGGTGGTGCCCGGCGAGCGCTGCCCGGCAGAGACCGGCGCGCTCGGAACGGGCCTGCTTTCAGTTTCCGGCACGACCGTGCTCCAGCAACCAGGTGACGCTCCAGGGCTCGAGCTCGTTCCGGGAGAGGGCGGCGCGAATGTTGGGATGGGTTGCGAAGATCATGCGGCCGTGGGCACGGCCGACGAGCCGAAGCGGTTGATCGCTCAGGTTCGCCAGCAGATGCAGCAGCGAGCCGTCGGCGAGCCTCCAGTCCACGGCGAAGGCGCCGTCGGACTCGAGCTCGATGCAACTCGAGGAGCGGATCTCCGGGATGAGCGGCACGATGTCACGCTGACGCACGACCAGCAGACGGCGATAGTGATCCAGCCATTGTGCGTGAGCGCCGCTCGAGAGCCGGCTCCAGCGCAGGCGGGCGGCCTCGAATGTCGCGGCACTGGTGGGATCGGGCAGCCGCTCTGTGTCCGCTGGGCTGGCGAACCGCTCGAATTTCGCGAACTCGCGCTTGCGGCCCTCCCGCACCCGGGCGGCGAGCTCCGGCTCGAAGTCGCAGAAGTAGGGGAAGGGCTCGGGGGCCGCCCATTCCTCCCCCATGAACAACATCGGCGGCGAGGGTGCGAGCAGCACAACGGCAGTGGCCGCGCGTAAGGCTTCCGGGCTCTGCACGATGTGCGAGAGCCGCTCGCCCAGGGCCCGGTTGCCGATCTGATCGTGATTCTGCAGGAAGAGTACGAACGCCGTGGGTGGCAGATGGGTGCTCGGCTCGCCCCGCGCGGCGCCCTCGTGGGGCGAGAACTGGCCCTGATAGACAAATCCCTGCGCCAGGCTGCGGCAGAGCTTGGCGTGGGGATGATCGACGTAGTCAGCGTAGTAGCCGTCGCACTCCCCCGTCAGAATCGTATGCAGGCAGTGGTGCACATCATCGTCCCATTGCGCATCGAATGTGCGTGCGCCTGCCGGGGGACCGAGAAGCCACGCTTCATTGGCGGCGTTCTCTAGCACCAGGTGAACATGACGTCCTGAGCCCACCCGGGCGCGAATCGTCTCGGCGATCTCGGTGAGGATGTGTTGGGGACTGTCATCGATGATTGCGTGCACGGCATCGAAACGAAGCCCATCGAAGTGATATTCCTCGAGCCAGTACAGCGCGTTGTGGATGAAGAAATCGCGCACTGCGCGGCTGCCTTCACCATCGAAGTTGATGGCCGCGCCCCACGGGGTGTGATGGCGCTCGGTGAAGAACTGCGGTGCGTACTGCCCGAGATAGTTGCCTTCCGGACCGAAATGGTTGTAAACGACATCGAGCATGACGCACAGGCCCCGGCGATGAGCGGCGTCGATCAGGGATTTCAGCTCCTGCGGCGTACCGTAGGCCGACTCGGGCGCATAGAGCAGGACGCCGTCATACCCCCAGCCGCGTTGGCCGGGAAAATCGGCAAGCGGCATCAGCTCGATCACAGTGACGCCCAGCTGTTCCAGATGATCGAGATGGGCTTCGACGCCTGCAAAGGTCCCCGCGGCGCTGAACGTCCCCACGTGCAGCTCATAGATCACCGCGTCCTGCCACGGACGGCCGCGCCAGTCCTCATCCTGCCACTCGAAGGCGAGCGGATCGACCACCTCGCTCGGGCCATGCACATCGCCGGGATTGCTGCGCGAGGCGGGGTCGGGAAACTCATGCCGCCCGTCGGTGCGAAACCTGTACAGCGAGCCCACCTGCGCAGTGTTGGTCAGGAGCTCGAACCAGCCGCTGGCCGCGGCGCTCATCTCGAGCGCTCGAGCCTCCTCGCCCAGCAGCAGCTCCACGCGTTGTGCCGCCGGAGCCCAGAGCCGGAAACGGACACGGCCGTCAGCCTCGATCTGCGCCCCGAAGGGCATGCTGTGACGTCGATGACTCACCGGTAGGCGGTCTCTCGCAGCAGCGCGAGCGAGCGACCCTGCAGCGGGTAGTGCGCTCCGGCCTCATGGCGGCGCTGCTCGAAGGGACTGCTTGCGGAGGAGGTGTCCAGCACGGTCCACCAGGCCTTGGCCGACAGGGACTGAGGCAGGACGAAGGGGATCTCCTCGTGGTGTGCGTTGAAGAGCAGCATGAAGTTGTTGTCGGTGACCGCCTTGCCGCGGCGGTCGCGCCGCTCGATCGCCGCGCCCGCGAGATAGATTCCCAGGCAGCGGGCGAAGTGCTGGTTCCACTCCGTTTCGGTCATCTCGGTGCCTTCCGGAGTGAGCCAGACGATCTCCTTCAGGCCTTCGGCGTTGATGGCCGCGTCCTGCAGGAAGCGGCGCCGGCTGAACACCGGATGGCGGCGGCGCAGCTCGATCATGCGGGCAACGAACTCCACGAAGTCCGATTGCTCGGGGTCCAGATCCCAGGAAAGCCACGAGATGGCATTGTCCTGGCAGTACGCGTTGTTGTTGCCGCCATGGGTGTGTCCGAGCTCATCGCCGCCCAGCAGCATGGGCACGCCCTGCGACAGCAGCAGGGTGGCTAACAGGTTGCGGCGCTGGTGCAGCCGCAGGCTGCGCACGCTGGGCTCCTCGCTCGGCCCCTCGACGCCGCAGTTCCAGGAGCGATTGTCATTGGAGCCGTCGCGCCCCTCTTCCCCGTTCGCATCGTTGTGCTTCTCGTTGTAGCTCACGAGGTCGAGCAGAGTGAACCCATCGTGCGCGGTGACGAAGTTGATGCTGGCGTGCGGCTTGCGCCCGCTCGCCTCGTAGAGGTCCGAGGAGCCGGTGAAGCGGCGGGCGAAATCGCCGATCAGCCCGCCATCGCCCTTCCAGTAGGCGCGCATCGTGTCGCGGTACTTGTCGTTCCACTCGTTCCAGCCCGGCGGGAAGTTGCCCACCTGGTAGCCGCCGCTGCCGATATCCCACGGCTCTGCGATCAGCTTCACCTGCGAGAGGGCGGGGTCCTGGCCGATCGTGTCGAAGAATGAGCCGAGGCGGTCCACATCGAACAGCTCGCGGGCCAGGGCGGAAGCGAGGTCGAACCGGAAGCCATCGACGTGCATCTCCAGTACCCAGTAGCGCAAGCTGTCCATGAGCAGCTGCAGCACTCGTGGGTGCTGCAGATTGAGCGTGTTGCCCGTGCCGGTGAAATCCATGTAGTAGCGCGGATTGTCCGGCACCAGACGGTAATAGGCGGCGTTGTCGATGCCACGGAAGGAGAGGGTGGGCCCGAGCTGATTCCCCTCCGCCGTATGGTTGTAGACCACATCGAGGATCACCTCGATGCCTGCCGAGTGCAGAGTCTTGACCATCGTCTTGAATTCGCTGATGCGGCCGCTGGCGGCGTAGCGCAGCTCGGGCGCGAAGAATCCGATCGTGTTGTAGCCCCAGTAATTGCGCAGGCCTTTTTCCAACAGGTGCCGATCGTCCACGAACGCATGCACCGGCATCAGCTCCAGAGTCGTGATCCCGAGCCGCAGAAGATGATCGACGACAGGCGCAGTCGCGATGCCGGCATACGTGCCCCGCAGCTGCGGCGGAACCTCCGGGTGGCGCATCGTCAATCCGCGCACGTGCGCTTCGTAGATCACGGTGTCGTGCCAGGGCACGCGCGGCGGACGGTCGTCCGCCCACGAGAAGGCCGGATCGACCACCCGGCATTTGGGCGTACCGGCCGCGCTGTCGCGCCGGTCGAACGACAGATCGGCCTTCGCGCCCCCCACCCGATAGCCGAAGTGCGAATCACTCCAGTTCAAGGGGCCCTGCAGATGCTTGGCGTACGGCTCGATCAGGAGTTTGTGAGGGTTGAAGCGCTGGCCTTTGGCAGGATCGTACGGGCCGTGCACCCTGTAGCCGTAGAGCTGCCCAGGGCGAGCCTCCGGAAGATAGCAATGCCAGATCTCATCGGTGCGCTCGCGCAGTGCGATCCGCTGCACCTCGTGCCGTCCGGTAGGGTCGAACAGGCACAATTCCACTTTCTCCGCGTTGCCGGAGAAGATCGAGAAATTGACCCCCTCGCCATCCCATGTCGCGCCGCGCGGGTAGGGTTGCCCCGGCCACACCGCGCGAATCGGGCGCAGCTCATGCTGCGCTGAGGCTCTGGCCGTAGTGGTCTGCTGGTCCATGGAATGGAATTGGTCTCAGCCGGTGAATGCGAGGAGGCTGCGAAGAGGAATGCTCGCCCAATCGGGCCGGTTCCCGAGCTCATAGCGCGCCTCGTAGAGCGCTTTCTCCAGCTCGAACAACTCGAGGAGCGGCCGGACCTCCGGGAGTGAGCGGTACAGGCCGGCTGCGCTCGCGATAGCGTCATAAGTGGTAAGAAAGACCCGCCGCGTCTCGCTCTCCCACTTCTCCAGCATCGGCTCCCACCTGCCAACATCGTCGGGGGTGTGGAGCATGCCGCGCAGCACCGCTGCATGCCGTGCATACGAGAACGAACGCAGCATTCCGGCCACATCGCGCAACGGGGACTGTTTCAGGCGGCGCTCGGCCAGGGAGCGGCCCGGCTCGCCCTCGAAATCGACGATGATGAAGTCGTTGCGCTTCACCAGAACCTGACCCAGATGATAATCGCCATGGGGGCGGATCTTCAGGCCTTGCGGGGCCACTGAGCCGAGTGAGTCGATGCGCTTCAACAGCGCCGCGCGCCGCGCCAGTACCGCTTCCACATCGGGCAGCAGAGTCTGTGGGATCGGCAAGGGGGGCTTCGCGAGCTGCTCGAGAGTTGCCTCGGCTTCCCTGCGGGCATTCAGGCGCCAGGTCGCAATATCCTCCGCTCGGAGGGGCTCGGGCGCGAACGCAGGATCGGAAGTGGGCGCAGCGAGGGCGCGATGCAGCTCGGCGGTGCGCGTGGCGAGGGTCTTCATCAATTCCAGGTACACGCCATGCACGTCCTCGCGCAGCGCCACTTCCGTGCGCCGCTCTTCGAGGAAGCGTGAGAGGTAGTTGACGGTATAGTCCCACCCGTCACCCTGGTTGGTCACGAAGGCCTGCAGCAATGCGAGCGTCACCGTGTTGCCATCCGCATTGCGGTACTCGGCCGCGCCGGCGACCGGCACGATGCTGGGAAAGCGTACGACCTCGGTCAGATAGCGGCCGATTTCGAGCTCGGGGTTGATGCCCGCCTGCAGCCGGCGATAGATCTTCAGAAAGAACTGATCGCCCACTCTCACGGTGGTGTTGCTGCTCTGCCCGGCTGTGGGAGTCACGCTCAGCGGCGCGGACTGATCCCCGGCCAGCTGCGAATAGACTGCCGTGGCGGACAGATGCACCTCGCCCCGCTCGGTGCGAATCCTGGCGCCCTGGCCGATGGCCTCGACCACTGCCCGGCAGAAATTCTCATCCGTCGTGGCATCGGCGAGGACCCCGACCGTCGCCTGGCGCCGTACCCGCGCGATGGCTCCGGGCTGCAGCTTCTGCCAGCGGCTCTCTTCGGTATCCTCATAAGCGATGGCGAAGGGCAGGAAGTACAGCGCTTTGCCGGCGCTGCTCTCCACTTCGAACACCCCGGCAAGCCACCGGCCAAGCGGAGTGTCCCATTCCCCGTTGTCGCCCAGGCGCGCGCGCACGATCGGTGCGCCCTTGCCTGCATACCAGCGCTGCGAGGCGATGTATTTCGGCGCCACGCGGGTCTCGAGCTGCTCGCGCAGCTTGGTCGCAAGTCCCGAGCGCCAGTTGGCGACACGCTCGGGAAAGAAGCTCGTCCAGCCATCAAACAGCACCAACACCGGCAGATCCTCGCGAGGCAGGCGTTCGTCGTGCCAGGAGGGGGGCTGCTGGTCGCGGCTGAGCTGGAACCAGTAGAACCCGTATCCGGGCAGTGTCAGCAGGTAGGGGAGATCGCCCACGGGTGGAAAAGGTGTGCGCCCGATCAGCTCGATCGGCACGGTGCCCTTGAAGTCCGCCAGATCCACCTCGACGGGCTGAGCGGAGCGTGCCAGGTTGACCACGCACAGGATCGAATCCGGCCCGTATTCGCGCAGGTAAACGAGCACTTTACGATTGCCGGGACGGATGAAGCGCAGCGTGCCGCGACCGAAAGCCTGCGAGGTCTTGCGCACCTGCAGCATGCGCTTCATCCAGTTGAGCAGCGAGGAGCGGTCGCGCGTCTGCGCCTCGACGTTCACCGCCTCGTAACCATAGATCGGATCCATGATGGGCGGCAGATAGAGCTGCTGCGGATCGGCCCTGGAGAAGCCCGCATTGCGATCGGGACTCCACTGCATGGGAGTGCGCACCCCGTTGCGATCGCCGAGGAAGAAGTTATCTCCCATGCCGATCTCATCACCGTAGTAGATGATGGGCGCCCCCGGCATGGACAGCAGCAGGCTGTTCATCAGCTTGATGCGCTCGGGGTCGTTTTCCATCAGCGGCGCCAGACGGCGGCGGATGCCGAGATTCAAACGTGCGCGGGGATCGGCTGCATACATGCGGTACATGTAGTCGCGCTCGCGGCTCGTCACCATCTCCAGTGTCAGCTCGTCGTGGTTGCGCAGAAAGATCGCCCACTGACACGTGTCGGGGATGTCCGGGGTCTGCTCCATGATCTCGACGATCGGGTGACGGTCCTCCTGGGCGATGGCCATGTACATGCGGGGCATCAGGGGGAAGTGGTAGGCCATATGGCACTCGTCACCGTCCCCGAAGTAGTCCCGGACGTCCTCGGGCCACTGGTTCGCCTCAGCGAGCAGCATGCGATCGGCATAGTGCTCGTTGATGACTGCGCGGATGCGCTTGATGAGCTCGTGCGTCTCGCGCAGGTTCTCGTTGCTCGTGCCCTCACGCTCGACGAGGTAGGGAATCGCATCCAGCCGCAGCCCGTCCACGCCCTGGTCGAGCCAGTACTCCATGATGTGAATGACGGCCCGGACAACGTGCGGATTGTCGAAATTCAGATCGGGCTGGTGGCTGAAGAAACGATGCCAGTAGTAGGTCTTGGCCAGCGGATCGAGCGCCCAGTTGGACGTCTCGGTGTCTCGAAAGATGACACGCGTGCCTGCGTAACGATCCGGTGAGTCGCTCCAGACGTAGTAGTCGCGCTTGGGCGAGCCGGCCGGCGCGCGGCGCGCGGCCTGGAACCAGGGGTGTGCGTCCGAGGTGTGATTGATGACCAGCTCGGTGATCACGCGCAGCCCGCGGCGGTGCGCCTCCTGGACAAACATCCGGAAGTCCCCGCGCGTGCCGTAATGGGCGTGGATGTTGTGGTAATCGGAGATGTCGTAGCCGTCGTCCTTGCCCGGGGAGGGATAGAACGGCAGCAGCCAGATCGTATTGACGCCGAGATCCTGGATGTAGTCGAGCTTCCGCGTCAGGCCGCCAAAGTCGCCCACACCATCATCGTTGCTGTCGAAGAACGCGCGGACGTGCACCTCATAGATGACGGCGTCCTTGTACCAGAGGGGATCCCCGGCCGGCTGCGGCAGTTCGGGCTGTGCACTCATCAGCTTGAAAGCCTACATGAAATAGTCGAAATCTTTTTCCGACCTCACTCGTCGGCGGATGCGGAACACGTGCGCCGGGGCGCGCCCGGGATCGAGTGAGACGAAGTTCCGCGCACCCTGCCACAGAAAGCGGGCGCCGGAGAGCAGATCATGCACCTGGTAGGAGCCGCTCGCCGGCAGGCCGAATGTGGGCAGATCGAGCTGCAGCCAGCCGCTCTGGGGGTTGTGCGGATCGAGGTTCACCACCACCAGCACCGAGTCCGCGCCGCTCTCGCCCGTCTTGCTGTAGGCGATCAGCATGTCGCTGTCGGTGGCGTGGAACTTCAGTCCGCGATCGCTCTGCAGGGGCGGGTTCTCCCGGCGAATGCGATTCACCCGCGCGATGAGCTCCCGCAGGCTGGCCGGATCATCGCGGTTCCAGTGCCGGATCTCGTATTTTTCCGAGTCGAGGTATTCCTCGCTGCCCGGCTCGCGCGGGCGCGCTTCCATCAGCTCGAACGCCGGGCCGTAGATGCCATAGCTCGCTCCCAGGGTCGCCGCCAGCACCAGGCGCACCATGAACGCGCCGCGTCCGCCGAACTGCAGATACTCGGTGAGGATGTCCGGGGTGTTGGGCCAGAGGTTGGCCCTGAAGAAGTCGCTCACCGGCGCCGTGCCGAGCTCGGTGAAATACTCGATGAGCTCGCGCTTGGTGTTGCGCCACGGAAAGTAGTTATAGGACTGGGTGAAGCCGAGCTTGGCCAGGCGATACATGACCTTGGGGCGCGTGAATGCCTCGGCCAGGAAGATGACCTCCGGTCGCAGCTGGTGGACCTCCCCGATCAGCTTCTCCCAGAAAGGGAACGGCTTGGTATGCGGGTTGTCGACCCGGAAGATGAGGATGCCCTGGGCGATCCAGTAATCGATCACGCTGCGCAGCTCCGCCGCGAGCGCCTCGGCGGCATCCGATTCAAAGTGAAACGGATAGATGTCCTGATACTTCTTGGGCGGATTCTCGGCGTACTGGATGCTGCCGTCGGGGCGCTTGAGAAACCACTCGGGATGCTCGCGCACGTAGGGATGATCCGGCGTGGCCTGGAAGGCGATGTCCAGAGCGAGCTCGATGCCGTGCTTGCCGGCCTCGGCAATCAGGTGCTTGAAGTCCTCGAGCGTGCCCAGCTCGGGGTGAATGGCCTTGTGACCGCCCTCCGCTGCACCGATCGCCCAGGGGCTGCCCGGCTCCTCCGGGCGCGCCTCGGGCACATTGTTGCGGCCCTTGCGCTCGCTCCGGCCGATCGGATGGATGGGCGGCAGATACAGCACGTCGAATCCCATCGAGGCGACGTACGGCAGCAGGCGCTCCATATCGGCAAAGGTGCCGTGCTTTCCCGCTGTGGTGGCCGTCGAGCGGGGGAACATCTCGTACCACGTGGAGAAGCGCGCCCGCTCGCGATCCACCTGGACTCGCAGCGACTCCTCGGAGCGCAGCACGATCGCCGGATCGGGATAGCGTTGCTGCAGCTCCTGGATCGCCTGACTCTGCGCCAGCGTCACCCGGTCCTCTCGATCCCGTGTCACATCCGTGATGCTGTGAATCCAGTCCTGCAGCAGCTGAGCATCGGAGGCCGGTGCCCGCGCGGCGATCTGCGCGGCGAGCACGGCGCCCTGGCGCAAGTCGAGCTCGATGTCCTGGCCGGCCTCGTACTTTTTCAGCAGCCCGTGTCGCCAGGTGTCGAAGTGGTCCACCCAGGCCGAGATCGTGTAGTGATATTCCCCGAGCGAGGGGACGCGGAAGCTGCCCTGCCAGCGGTCGTTACCGATCGATCGCATCAGCGAGCGGTGCCACTGCTCGGAGGCCGCGTGCCGATACATGAGCATCACGGTCACCGCGTCATGCCCGTCGGTGAAGGCATCCGCTTCGACCAGGACCTTTTCCCCCACCGTGCGCTTGATGGGAAAGCGGCCGCAGTCCACTCGCGGCGTGATGTTCTCGACGACGACGCGGACCTTGCTCACGTCACTCACGTTGCGCACCGGCGAGCGGCGCGGCTACTCGGGAGTCAACACCAGCGCCCCGAGCGGCGGCAGGCGCAGGCTGAGAGAATGGAAGTGTCCATGCGAGGGCAGGGGCGCGGCCTCGATGGCGCCGAAGTTGCCGATGCCGCTGCCCCAATATTCGCGCGCATCGCTGTTGAGGCGCTCGCGCCAGAGGCCGCCGCGCGGCACGCCGATCTGGTAGTTCTCGCGCGGCACGGGCGTGAAGTTGAGCGCCACCAGTGTGAAGTCGCCCGGGCTCCTGCCCTTGCGCAGATACACCAGCACGCTCGCGTCCGCATTGTTGCAGTCGATCCACTGGAAGCCATCGGGCGAGAAGTCCAGCTCGTACAGGGAGGGCCTGTGGCGATAGAAATGGTTCAGGTCACGCAACCAGTGTTGCACACCTGCATGGTTCGCGTACTGCAGCACGTGCCACTCGAGGCTGCAGTCATGCGTCCATTCGCGGACCTGGCCGAACTCGCCGCCCATGAACAACAGCTTCTTGCCCGGGTGGGTCCACATGTAACCGAGCAGCAGCCGCAGGTTCGCATACTTCTGCCACTCATCGCCGCTCATTTTG
>Ga0070741_10011152_pt1 | contig 16675 bp, 10 predicted proteins | sample Coa_R1_4_FD_66440 | JGI IMG/M metagenome (GOLD analysis project Ga0070741, IMG submission 66440) | Surface soil microbial communities from Centralia Pennsylvania, which are recovering from an underground coalmine fire - Coalmine... | ecosystem: Environmental > Terrestrial > Soil > Unclassified ...
TCGCCCCTGTGCTCATGGCGCGTTGTGTACCCAAATGGCGGGCTTTGCCCCCGATCGCGCTCACCCTCACCGCAGCCGCCCTGATCTTCTACGACCTCATCCCCGCGGCAGCCGCCGGAAAGCTCCTGGCGTTTCGCGCGGCCGAGTGGCAACTCCCATCGGGCGCAGCCGATTTCATCCAGGCGCACGGAATCAAAGATCGCATGCTGAACAGCTACGAAAGCGGCGGCTATCTGGTCTGGCGACTCTGGCCGCTGCAACGCGATTTTCTCGATCCGCGCGGCTTGAGTGAGGAAGCGTACGCGGACTATAAGCGACTCCTGGTGAGCACCGATCGCGCCGACGCCGAAAAGCTTCTGCGAAAGTACGGGATCGACATGATGGTGCTCGACGGCTTCGACTACCTTGGCGGCCAGCCGTACCCGTTGGTGGTGGAGACCGCGCGGAAAGGACGGCCTGACTGGCAACTGGTCCAGGCGGACGCGCACGGGGTGGTCTTCATGCGCCATCCGCCCCCCGGCGTTCAGCCACTCGATGGAGTCCCAGCTCTTTTGCCGAGCTTGGAGCAGCAGTGCCAGGAGCACATCCACCACGATCCGCTCCGTTCGCGCTGCGCCCGCGGCTTGGCCGAATTGTACGCTTTCGAAGGAAACGCGGCTCGTGCCGAGGATTGGATGCACGAGTATCTCGGCCGGCTGGAACAGCCGGACGCGGAGGCCGAAAAGATCTACCAGTCGATGCGGGTCGCCTCCCTGAACAACGCCGCTCTGGCATTGCAGGAGAAAGGGAAATCGGGCGCTGCCGAACCCCTGTTCCGGGAAGCCTTGTCGCTGGCGGAAAGATCCCTCGGACCGGACCACCCGGATACGGCCGGGACGCTGAATAATCTGGCTCGCCTGCTCGAAACCGAGGGGAACCTGGAAGCCGCGGAGCCGTTATATCGGCGCGCCCTCGCCATCTCCGAAAAGTCGCTGGCTCCCGGCGACCCGCGCCTGGCCGTCGCCCTCGAAAACGTCGCCGCCCTGTGCGACGCAAAGGGCGATTACGCCCAAGCCGAGCCACTATACCGGCGCGCGCTGGCCATCGCCGAGAAATCCGTCGGACCGGGGGACCAAATCACGCGTGACATCCAATCCGAGTTGACTGCGATGCTTAAAAAGGCGAAACGCTGATTTTTCAACAATCGAACGGTTCCGGTAACCGTTCGCGCCTTGAGTTCGCGTCCCCAATCGAGGACCCTGGACGTAGCTCAGAGGAAAAATGCGGAAACTCGTCGTGTCGATTGCAATCGGTTCGGCCCTGCTGTTGGCTGCCGATCCGTTCACAAAGCGGCAGCGCGAATTCTGGTCGCTCCAGCCCGTGAAAGACCACATCCCGCCGGTGGTGAAAAATTCCGATTGGGTGCGGAATCCAATCGATCAGTTCGTGCTGGCGAAGCAGGAAGCGAAAGCTATCCAACCTGGTCCGGCAGCCGACAAAGTCACGTTGCTGCGGCGCGCCAGCCTGGATTTGATCGGCCTGCCGCCGACACCCGCGGAAGTGGATGCCTTTGTGGCCGATAAATCCCCGCAAGCTTTTGAAAAGGTGGTGGATCGCCTGCTCGCGTCGCCACAATACGGCGAGCGGTGGGGCCGGCATTGGCTGGATTTGGCACGATTTGCGGAAAGCGAAGGGTTCAAGAGCGACGAAACGCGTCCGAACGCGTGGCGCTATCGCGACTACGTGATCAAATCCTTCAACGAAGACAAACCTTACGACCGTTTTGTACAGGAACAGATCGCAGGCGATGAGCTTTGGCCCGACAGCGCGGAAGCCCGTGTCGCCACGGCTTTTAACCGGCACTATCCGGATGAAAGCAACGCCCGGAACCTGATGCAGCGGCGGCAGGAAATTCTCGATGACATAACCGACGTGGTCGGATCGACTTTCCTGGGGCTGACCTACGGCTGCGCGCGCTGCCATAATCACAAATTCGATCCCATCCTGCAAGCCGATTACTACCGGCTCCAGGCCTTCTTCGCAAACACCGCTGCGGACGACCATATCGCAATGATTTCGCCTCAAAAAGCCGGCGAATGGAAAGCGAAAATGGCCGTCTGGGAGAGCAAAACGGAGCCCATTCGGAACGAAATCGCAACGTTCCTGGCGCCGTACAAGAAGAAAATCCTGAAGGAGTTTTTCGACAAGTATCCGCCGGAAATCCAAGCCGCGATTCTGAAGCCTGCCGCCGATCGCAACCCGTACGAGTGGCAGATGTACGCCAAGGCGAAGCCGTACCTGGAGATTTCGGACGAAGATGCCGTAAAGACGCTGAAGGGTGAGCAGCGCTCCAGGTACGACTCGCTGAAAAAGCAGCTCGATCAGTTCAAGGATCTATACCCGGGCGATTTTCCGGAAGGAATCGGCATGGCGGATCTCAGCCGCCAGGCGCCGGCCACGCACATACTGTCGGTTGGGATGTACGACGCGCCGAAGGAGGAAGTGCAGCCCGGATTTCTGAGTATCCTCGATCCGGAGCCGGCCAAGATCGTGCCGCCGGCAAACCTGAACTCGACCGGGCGTCGCACTGCACTGGCGAAATGGCTGACCGATCCCGGGAATCCACTGCCGGCACGGGTGATGGTGAACCGAATCTGGCACTACCATTTCGGCCAGGGAATTGTCGGCACGCCGAGCGATTTCGGCGTCATGGGCGAACGGCCTTCGCATCCGGAACTGCTCGACTGGCTGACCCAGGAGTTCGTGCGCAGCGGCTGGAGCATGAAGCACATGCACCGGCTGATCATGCTATCGGCGACTTACCAACAGTCGGCGGCTTTCCGCAAGGATACGGCGGCGATCGATCCGGCGAACCGGCTGCTGTGGGCGTTTCCGCGGCAGCGGCTCGAGGGCGAAGAGATTCGCGATTCCGGCCTGCTGGTTTCCGGGCTGCTGAACCCCAAGGTGGGCGGCCCGAGCGTCTTCCCGGATCTGCCTGCCGGGATGGCGGCTCCGCGCGGCGGATGGAAATTTTCCAAGGGCGACGATCAGTTTCGACGCAGCATTTACGTTTTCGTGCGGCGGAATGCGCGCTATCCGATGCTGGAAGCGTTCGACATGCCCGATACCCACGAGTCGTGCTCGCGCAGAATGGTCACCACCACGGCGCCGCAGGCTTTGACGATGCTGAACGACAAGGTCGTGTTGCAGTGGGCGCAGGCTTTTGCCGCCCGCGCGTTGAAGACGCAGGATCCCGTCGACAGCGCATATAAACTGGCTTACTCGCGTGTCCCTGACGCCTGGGAGAAAGACGCCATTTCGACGTTCTTCTTCAAGCAGAAGTCCGTGATCGCGGAGAGGCTGGCGCACGGTGAAAAGATCGCCTTACCGACGGATGTGCCGCAGAACGTCGAGCCAGCCTACGCGGCGGCGTTCGTGGATTTCTGCCAGATGCTGCTGAACTCGAACGAATTTGTTTATCGGAACTAAACCATGAAACCCGAGCATTACTCGCCGGTGCGCAGCCGGCGCGAATTTCTCATGCGGTCCTGCGGGGGGCTGGGCGCACTCGCCCTGTCCTCCATATTGCAGGCTTCCGCGCCTGTAGACCCGCTTGCTCCCAAGAAACCTCATCACGAGCCGAAAGCCAAATCGGTGATCTGGCTCTTCATGGAAGGCGGCCCGAGCCATGTCGATCTCTTCGATCCCAAACCGGAGCTCGAGAAGCTGGCCGGCCAGCCCATGCCCGCTTCTTTCGGCAAAGTCATCACGGCGATGGGCACTTCGAACAATTCGCTCATGCCGTCGCAGCGCAAGTGGAAGCAATACGGCCAGAGCGGGATGTGGGTTTCCGATTGGTACGAGAACATCGCCCAGCACGCAGACGACATTACGGTGATCCGCTCCTGCTGGGCTGACGGGCTTAACCATGTCGGCTCCGTCTGTCAGATGAATACCGGCTCGATTCTCGCCGGCCGGCCGTCGATGGGCGCCTGGGTCACGTATGGCTTGGGCACTGCGAACGAGAACCTGCCGACGTTTGTCATTCTCACGGACGATAAAGAGGTTGTCGGCGGTCCGAAGAACTGGAGTTCGGGATTTCTTCCGGCCAGCTTTCAGGGAACTCTGTTCCGGCGCGAGGGTGCACCCATTTTGGATCTGGCACCGCCGGAGACGATCGGCGATAAGCAACAGCGCGGACGACTCGATCTTCTCAAGGCCCTGAACCGGCACTACGGCGACAGCCGGCCGGAAGATACGGAGATCGAGGCGCGGCTGAATTCTTATGAGCTTGCGTACCGGATGCAGTCGGCTGCACCCGAAGCGGTAGATCTGGGTAAAGAGTCGGAAGCCACGCGCAAGCTGTATGGGATGGACGATGAGGTGACGGCAAAGTTTGGGACGAACTGCCTGCTGGCGCGGCGCCTGGTGGAGCGCGGAGTGCGGTTTATCGAGCTCTATTCGGGCAGCGGCAGTGGGTGGGACGCGCACACCGACCTGGAAGGCAATCATTCGGCGCGGTGCCGCGAAACGGATAAGCCGATCGCCGGACTATTGACCGACCTTAAGGCGCGCGGACTGCTGGACAGCACCCTCGTGGTCTGGGGCGGCGAATTCGGACGCACGCCGTTCAACGAGAAGGGCAAAGGACGCGATCACAATCCGTGGGGCTTCACCATGTGGATGGCCGGCGGCGGCATCAAGCCGGGACAGGTGATCGGACGGACGGACGATATCGGGCTGCGAGCGATTGAACGGAAAGCCCACGTCCACGACCTGCACGCTACGATTCTGTGGTGTCTGGGGCTCGACCACGTCCGCGTAACCTATTTACATAATGGACGGTCCGAGCGGCCGACGATCGTGAGCGGCGAGGTAATCCGCGAAGCTTTAGCCTGACAGGCGGCGGCTTTAGCAGTGGACGCAGAAAACCGGGAACAGACGGATGTGTCCACGCGGCACAGAAATGATGCGGCTCGCGACAGATTCGCCAAGGCCCCGGTTCTTCGTTCACGGCTTTTGCCTCGCGGCTGATATAAACTAGGAAGCGCTCATCCTGGCCCAGGGCGGCAGGGTGTGATTACGCTTCATGCCTCAGAACCTCACGGACAGGCCGGTTTCGGCGGATGAGGCGCGCGCGGAACTCGACCGCGTGCTGCACGGCGCCGTCTTCCAACGGGCCGAGCGGCTGCAAAAATTCCTGCAGTTCGTGTGTGAGCTTACGCTCAAGGGAGAGGCTGCGCGCATCAATGAATACCTGATCGGCAGCGAGGTTTTTCAGCGCGGTCCGGACTATTCCCCGAACGAGGATTCCATCGTGCGCCGGCAGGCGCACACCTTGCGGCGTAAACTGCAGGAGCATTACGAGGGCGAAGGCCGCGAGAGCGCAGTCCGCATAGAACTCCCGACCGGCGGCTATATTCCTTCTTTTCGGCGGCGCGATGAATTTGGGGCCGGTGGTGCAGCGCCTGCAATCGAGCCTGCGGCCATTCCGGTTCCACGTCCGCGGCCGTACAGGATCGCAGGACTTGCGGGCGCGGGAGTCGTGCTGTTGCTGGCGGGTTGGCTCACCGGACGCACGGGCAGGTCCGATCCGCTGGCGCGGCTCGATCCAGCCGTACGGCAGATCTGGGGAGAGTGGCTGCAGGACCCCGCCGGCGCCGTCATCTGTTTCAGCAACCCGCTCACGGCGGTATTGAAATACTTCTCCGTGCCCCTGCCGCCGGGGAGCGTACCCAGGCGGCTGCCGCTCACGCGCGAACAGGAGGAATTCGTCCGCACCGAATTCAATCTCCAGCCGGGCGGCTACATGTATTTTGCTCCGGCGGTGTCGCAGGCGAAGATGGGCGAAGCGATCGGTGCTGTTTCGCTGGCGGCGCTATTCGCCGGGAGCGGCGCTCCGGTCCGCAGTACACAGAGCCGCTTCGTCAACTGGGAAGACCTTCCCAAAGAGAACTTCATTATTATGGGCCACGACGAGGCGAACCGGTGGATCGATCCGCTGCTGGAGCATTCGCCTTTCCGGCTATCCCCAACCGTCGGCGGCAAGCAGCGAGCTATCGTGAACACGGCGCCGCAGCCGGGTGAAGCGGCCGAGTACGAGATCAAATACTCGCCGCAAGACCAGAGCGATCCGGTGCAGGAATACGTGCTGATTTCGATGCTGGCCGGAGTCGACGGCCATCACAAGCTGCTTCTCATCAGCGGACTCAACACCCAGGCCACGCTCGGAGCGGCCGAGTTTCTGACACAGCCCGAGCGGCTGAAGGAACTTCTCGCCGAGCTCGGCAAGCGCGCTCCCGGCCACCGCGGATCCTGGCGCTTTCAGGCCGTGCTGAACACGGAAGTGCACGATAAGGTGCCGATCAAGGCGTCTCTGGTAGCGCTGCGGGTCCTGCCTTGAGGCTCGGCATCGGCCTTCGCAGGCTGGCAGCCCGTCGCAAAAAACCCGGGACAGACGGAATAATCCACCGTTCGGAAACGTATCTCGCTGATTGCAGGACGGTGGTCACAGTTTCGTCCGTCCCTCGATGTTTGCGAGGGCTGACAGCGGCCTTCGTCACTGCCAGCCTCCACCCAACGACTTATAGAGCTGAACCACGCTCAGCAGTTCTGAGTAGCGGATCTGCGCCAGCGTCAACTCGGCCTGAAACAGGTCGCGATCCGCATCCAGCGCATTCAATTGTGTATCGACGCCGCCCTGGTAACGCACGTAAGCGAGGCGCTTCCGATCCGCGAGTGCGCTGACGAGCTTTTCCTGTTCGAGACGGCTCTCATGGGTGCGTTGGTGAGCGATGAGCGCATCGGAAACCTCGCGGAAGGCCGTCTGGATCGATCTTTCATACGCCACTTCAGCCTGGTTGCGCTCGGCTTCGGCGAGCTTCACACCCGACTTGATCCGCCCGCCGGCAAAGATCGGTTGCGTAACCTGAGGGACGAAGCTCCATGCGCCATTCGGGCCCGAGAAGAGATTTGCCAGCCGCGAACTTTGGCCGCCGATCACTCCGGTCAGGCTGATCTGCGGAAAGTACGCTGCTTTGGCCACGCCGATATTTGCGTTGGCCGCGACCAGCGCCTGCTCGGCGGCACGGATATCCGGCCGGCGCTCCAGCAGTGACGACGGCATTCCCGCGGGCAGATCCGGCGGTAGCTCCTGTTCCAGGAAACGTCGCCCGCGAACTACATTGCCGGGGTTACGGCCGAGTAAGAGCGAAATCTGGTTCTCGGTCTGTTCGATCTGCTGCTGGAGTTGCGGAATGCTTTCGGCCGCGCTGCTGACCAGTTGTTCGGCCTGGCGCAGATCGAGCAAGGTCGCGACACCACCACCCTTCCGGTTCTCAACAAGCCGGAGCGACTCACGGCGGGTCTCGAGCGTCCGCTGCGAGATCTCCAGTTCGTAATCCAGCTGCAGGAGCTGGAAGTAATCGGCCGCGACTTCGCCGACCAGCGTACTAACCACGGCCTGGCGGTTCTCTTCGGCCGCAAGCAGGTTCGCGCGAGCCGCCTCGGTCGCACGCCGCAGGCGTCCCCAGATATCCACCTCGTAGGACAGCAGGTTGAGCGTGGCCTCTCCCCAGTTACGGTTCTGGTTGGCGACAAACGACGTCGGCAGCGGAAAAGATCCGTCGCGCGACAACCGCGTGACCTGGAGATCCGCGGAGGCGCCCACCTGTGGGAGCTGATTGGAGCGAGTGATCCCAAGGTTGGCGCGCGCCTGCTCGACTCGCGTGACGGCATCGCGCAGGTCGTAATTCTGCGTCAGCGCTACCCGGATTAACTCCTGGAGCTTGTCGTCGTGGAAGACCTCGAACCACTTGAGGTCTGCCAGGGAAGCGGCCTGTGCTTCGGGCAACGGCTCCGGCGCGCGAAAATTCGCCGGAACCGCTACCTGCGGACGCCTGTAGTTTGGACCGACGGCGCACCCTGTCAACAGAGCCGCCAACAAAGCAATGGAAATGTAGGATGAACGCATATCAGTCTCCCTGCGCCGGTGAGGGCGTTAAGCCGGAGGCGGCCGCGCGCGCGGCGGACAGCTTCTCGACTACATAGAAGATGGCGGGAACGAGGAATCGGCCGATAAACGTTTCGACCACCATGCCCCCAATCACGGCCGTGCCCATCACCTGCCGGGCAATCGCGCCCGCGCCGGATGCCGTCCAAAGCGGTACGCAACCGAGGATGAACGCGAACGACGTCATCAGCAGGGGACGCAGGCGAAGTCGCGCCGCGTCCAGTGCGGCATCCACCAGCGGCTTGCCCTTTTCGTACTCGGCCTTGGCAAACGCGACGATCAGGATCGAGTTCTTGGCGGCCAGGCCGATCAACATCACCAGCCCGATCTGGGAATACACGTCGCTTTCGATTTGGACGCGGTAGGCAGGCAGGTAAAGTCCTGTGAGCCATCGCCGCAGCCACAATGCCGCAAACGCACCGAAAACCGCCATCGGCGTGCTCAGCAGGACACTGAACGGCAGGGTCCAACTCTCGTACAGGGCCGCCAGAATCAGGAACACGAACACGAGCGAAGCGGTAAAGATAGCCCAGGAGGGAATGCCTTGCATGGATCTCTGCTCCTGATACGACATGCCCATATAGTCGTAGCCCATCTCGCGCGGCATGGTGCGATCGAAGGTCTCCTCGAGCGCCTTCATAGCTTGCGCCGAGCTGTATCCCGGCGCGGCGGATCCGATGATCTGTGCCGACCGGTACAGGTTATACCGCATCGTGAACTCCGGGCCGTATCGCGTTTCGAAATTCGCCAGTGATGACAGCGGCACCATCCCGCCGCGGTTGTTGCGTACATAGAACTGATCGATGTGGTCCAGATTGGAGCGGTAGTCGCCTTCGGCTTCGACATAAACCTGCCACTGCCGGCCGAAGCGGTTGAAATAGTTTACGAAGAGTCCGCCCATATAGGCCTGAACCGTGCGGTAGACATCGTTCAGGGCGACGCCCTGCTTGAGCACTTTCTCGCGATCGACGTTGAGAAACTTTTGCGGAACGCCGGGCAAAAAGGTGCTGACCAGGCCAGGAGCGATCTCCGGCCGCTTCGATGCGGCGCCGATGAACTTCTGCAGGTTCTGCGCAAGAAATGCGACGTCGCGCCCGCCGCGGTCTTCGAGCACGAATGTGAATCCGCCCGAAGTTCCCACACCTGGAATCGCGGGAGGCGGGAAGCTGAGTGCGAATCCGTCAGGCAGCTTCGAGAGCTCCTGGTTCACGTGATGGACGATTTCCTGGTATTGCGTGGCCCGGCTGCCCCGATTTTTCCAGTCGTCGAGAGTCACGAAAAAGAAGCCGGTGTAACTCGTATTGACGAAGCTCAAGAGGCTGAACCCGACGGCGCTCGTCGTATATTTGACGCCCGGAGTGTGCATCAGCACCTGCTCCACTTTCTCCGCCGCCGCTTCTGTTCTTTCGAGCGATGCGGCGTTCGGGAGTTGCAGGTGGATGAACATGTAGCCCTGGTCTTCGACAGGCAGAAAGCTGGATGGCAGATGGGAGCTGAAGACCGCGGCTCCTATGCCGGCCGCGGCCAGTATCAAAAAGACGACTGCGCTCTTGTTGATCAGGATGCGGGACCAGCGCAGATATCCCTCGGTGGAGCGATCGAAGTAGCGATTGAACGCATCGAAGAACCGGCGCAGCAGACCGCGCGTGTGGGTCCGCGGCTTCAGCAGCAAAGCGGCGAGCGCGGGGCTGAGCGTCAACGCATTGAAGGCCGAGAGCATCACCGAAATCGCGATGGTGGCGGCGAATTGTTGATAGAGGCGGCCGGTGATTCCGGGGATAAAGATAGTCGGTATGAATACCGTCGCCAGCACCAGGGCGATTCCCACCAGCGGGCCCGAAATCTCCTGCATCGCCTTCAAAGAGGCGCTTTTCGGATCGAGGCCCTCCTCGATGTGGCGCTCCACCGCCTCAACCACGACAATAGCGTCATCGACGACCAATCCGATGGCGAGCACGATCCCGAACAGGGAAAGCGTATTTATGGAAAATCCGAACAGCGGGAAAAAGATAAAGGTGCCGATCAGCGACACGGGGACCGCAAGCAGCGGAATCAGCGTGGCGCGCCAGCTCTGGAGAAAGAGATAGACTACGATCGCAACCAGAGCGATGGCGATACCGATTGTGGTGACGATCTCGCGCATGCCCTCCGTAACAGAATCCGTCGTATCGAGCGACACTACATAGTCGACATCCTGAGGAAATCGTTTTTTGGCCTCTTCCATAACTTTGCGGACACCACGCGCGGCATCCACAGCGTTGGTCCCCGGAAGCTGATAGACCGCGATGATCGCGCCTGGTTTTCCGTTGAGCCGGCCCGAGATCGAGTAATCCTGCGATCCCAGATCCATTCGCGCGACATCGCGCAGGTGCACGATCCCGCCATCAGGCGACTCGCGCACGATGATGTCGCCGAATTCTTCGGGCGATGTCAGGCGCCCCTGCGCCCGCACCGAGTACGTATATTCCTGGCCTTTCGGCGCAGGAGCCCCGCCCACCTGGCCCGCGGGGTTCACCGCGTTCTGGGCCTGGATGGCGGAAACGATCTCCGGTATCGTAATGCCCAGTTTCGAGAGTTGATCCGGCTTCACCCAAAGGCGCATCGCATATTGGCCGGCGCCGAACACCTGCACATTGCCGATGCCGGGGACGCGCGTCAACTGATCGTTGAGGTTTATGTACGAGTAGTTGGCCAGGAACTTCGCATCGTAGGTTCCCTTGGGCGAATAGAGCCCCATCACCATCAGTGGCGCCGTGACGGACTTCTGCACGGTCACGCCGAAGTTGGTGACATCCTGCGGCAGTTGCGAAGCAGCCTGAGTCTGGCGCATCTGTGTCAGCATCAGGTCGGTATTGGGATCGCTCTTGACGTCGAAATTCACGATCATGGTCATCTGTCCGCTGCCGCCGGCGTTGAGCGAGTACATGTAATTGAGGTTGTCCACACCGCTCATCTGCTGCTCGATGGGGGTTGCGACCGATTGCTCGATGGTCTGCGAGTCCGCGCCTACATAGGTGGCCCTGATCTGCACCTCCGGCGGAGCAATCTGGGGAAACTGCGCAACGGGCAGTTCTGCGACGATCACGGCGCCGATAATCACCGTCAGGATAGAGATGACCATCGCGACAATAGGCCGGTTGATAAAGAATTTCGACATTACTTACCTCCTTTGGGGTTGACCACCGCACCCGGGCGAATCTGAAAGAGGCCGTCGGTGACAACGCGCTCCCCTGGCTTCAACCCCTCCTGGATAATCCAGTTCGGACCGACGCGATCGCCCACCTTGACATTCGCGAACCGGACAGTGTTGTTCGGGTCGACCACCGGCACGGTATAAGTGCCTTGCGTGTCGATTACCGCTCGCTGCGGGACCAGCAAAGCTCCGGGGCGGATGCCTATGGCGGCCCGAACCTTCGCGTACTGCCCCGGACGCAGAGTATTACCGGGATTTGGGAAGAGTCCGGTCAACTGGATCGCGCCGGTGGCCGGATCCACCTGGCGATCGGCAAAAGAAAACCGTCCCGGCTGCGGATGCAAGGTCCCGTCGGCCAGGAGCAGCTTGAGTTGTAACTTATGCAAGGCGTCGGCGCGCGCCATGCTGAGATACTCCTGCTCGCTGACGGTGAAGTTGGCTTTGATGGGATCGACCGTCGAGACCGTAGTGACTGCGCTGCCGGCCGGGCCGACCAGATTGCCGACTTGAGTCGTCGCGGCGCCCGCGATGCCGTCGATGGGCGCGGTCAGCCGCGTGAAGCCGAGGTTCACCTTCGCCGTCTCGAGCGCGGCTTCCGCTGCTTTAATGCCGGCGCGCGCGGCTTCGATCTGTGCCTTCGCGGTCTCCACCTGCGCCTGCGCGGCTGCCAACTGCGCTTTCATTGCCTGATTCGTCTGGCGCGCATTATCCATATCCTGCTGCGTGATGGCCTGCTGCTGAACCAGCGGCACGTAGCGATCTTCATCCAGTTGCGCCTTACGCTGATTGGCTTCGGCGCTGGCCACCTGGGATTGTGCCTGCACGAGTCCCGCCTGGGCCTGGGCCAGTTGCGCGTGCGCCTGAGCCAGTTGTCCGGCGGCCTGGTCGACGGCAGCCTGGAACGGCCGGGGGTCGATCTCGAAAAGCAATTGCCCTTTGCGGACAAACGAACCTTCGATATACTCCTGCCGCAGTAAATATCCGGTCACCTCGGCTTTGATGGATGCGTTGACCATGCCGTCCAGTGTTCCAACCCACTCGCGCTCGATCGGCAGGTCTTTCTGCTGTACGGCCGCTACCATGACGTCGGGTGGCGGGGGTGTCGTTGCCGCTGTCGTGCTTCGGGCATTGTTGACTCCGATCAACGCTCCTATAACGATCACCACGACCGCGGCACTTGCGGCGATGCGATAACTCCGTTTGCTCTTCACTTTTTTTCTCCCTCTGGTGTTGCTTCCCGTTCGCAGCGGGCGCAAAGATCTTCCAGTCTGCGCCGCAGCGGACGGCTCTCCCCATCTTTTAGAGACTCGACCAAATGCTTGTTTGCGACTCCGCCGGCGACAATTTCGGCGCCCGACCTCTCGATTTCTGCCAGCAGTCGTTCGCCGCCCTCGTCGATGAACGTGACCTGTCGCAGATCCACGAGCGCACGCGCCACCGGCGCCCGTTCGCGCGCCTGCTGCCAGGACGAACGCAATTCGTCAACCCACGGGCCAGCCAGGCGGCCGCAGAGGCTCCAGCGCTGGCCCTCGGCAGTGTCGAAGTGAGAAATCCGAAGCATTGGCGTCTACCTCTTTGCCAACTGGGAAGGCATGCACGCATCCAAATCGGACGCGCTCATATAGCAGTGGTTACGGCGCAGCGAGGTCGTTAGTTCCGCCGCACATTCGGTACTTGCCAGGATTTCGGCATCGGCACGAAAGCGGAGCCTCGCGATGCTATTCGATTTCCTGCTGAGCGCGTCGGATTGCTCGCTCCCAGGCCTCAGCCCCGCCCAAGAGGGGACGCACTCTGGTGACTCCTTGCGATCTCAACAGCAGCGCCGCACGGGCGCTGGAAGCTTCGTTGGGTCAACTGCAAAAGAGAATGATTTCACGATCTCGCGGAATCTCCTGTCCGCGGCTCGTCAGTTCCTCCGGTGAGATCCGAACGGCTCCCGATATGAGAGCCGGTTCCTCGGCGGGACCGCTGCGAAGATCCACGATAAAAGGCTCCTCGCCCGCGGCTAATCGCTGCTGCAGTTCCTCAGGTGTGATGCGGGCAACGTCCAACTCCTTCAAGAACCGGCGGCGCTGCAAAAACTTCCAGCCGATCCAGGCCGCGAACAACGCCATGACGAGCAGCAACAGATTCGATCCCATCCGTGCGGCATAGGCGACTACCGTCTCCAACTGATCGCGGAACAGGTATCCCACGGCAAAATAGGCGCCGCTCCATAGCAAAGCGCCGGCCACGTCATATAGCGCGAAACGGCCATACGAGGCCCGGGAATTACCAGCTAATGGAGCAGCCACACCATTCAGGCCCGGAATGAACTTGGAAACCAGCAGCGACCGCAATCCGTACCGGTGGAATGCGTTCTCAGTCTGCCGCACGCAGGAATCAGGTTCAAGCGAGAGACGGCATACCAGGCGAAGTACCTGCCGCCCGCGATGTCTGCCGAGTTCAAACCATATGGTGTCGGCTACCAGAGCGGCAAGCATACAGGACAAAACTGCCGGCACAATATGCAGGCGCCCGGCATGGATGAGCGCTCCGGATGCGAGCAGCAGCGGTGCCGACGGCACCGGAATCGCGCTTTGCTCGGCGAATACCCAGAGGAATAGCAGGGCGTACCCATGCCGCTCCACGAATTCGAGCGTGCGCAGAATTTCAATATGATCAGGTACAGTCACCGCCAACCCTTTTCCATTTTCCGACAATGCCCGGATAGGGAATCTCAACCGGCTGAGGCAGGTTATTGAAAAAGGGTTTAGAGCCGTGAAGAACCGAAGTTCCGCACGCGCAGGCGAAAGCCCTGCCCCAGCCGTGAATCAAGCTCTGCTGCGGGAGATGCGAATACCAAGCTTCTGCATCCGCGACTGCAATGTCGATCGTTTCAAACCGAGGCGCGCCGCCGCGCCGTCGGGACCCGCAACGATCCAGTTGCTCCTTTCCAGGGCAACGAGGATCTGCTGGCGCTCCGCTTCTTCCAGCGTCTCGCGCATGTTGCCCGCGGAACTCCCGTTCGTGCCATTGCCGGGCGTCAGAGGTGGAGTCGCGGGGAACGCCGCGGGCGCCGGGTTGGGACCGCGCAGGTCTTCGTCGCGCACCGCCAGAACGGGTCCGGACGTAAGAATCACCGCTCGTTCGATGACGTTTTGCAGTTCACGGATGTTCCCGGGCCACGGGTACCGTGTCAGCGCATTCATCGTGTCAGCCGGGATGGCGTCGATCGTCTTACCCAGCTGACGGCTGTACTGCTGAACGAAATGTCGCACCAGCAGCGGAATATCCTCCGGACGCTCGCGCAGTGCGGGAACACGAACAGGGAATACGTTCAGGCGATAGTAGAGATCGGAACGGAACTTTTGCTCGGCGACCAATGTTTCCAGGTCGCGATTCGTGGCGGCGATGAGCCGTGCATCTGTGCGAAGCGTGCGCGTCGAGCCAAGCCGCTCGAACTCCCGCTCCTGCAAAACCCGGAGGAGCTTTGGCTGCAGTTCCAGCGGAACCTCCCCGATTTCATCGAGGAACATGGTGCCGCGATTCGCCAGCTCGAACCGGCCGATGCGCTGGGTAATCGCCCCGGTAAAAGCTCCTTTTTCGTGGCCGAATAATTCGCTCTCCAGAAGACCCGTGGGAATGGCCGCGCAGTTGAGCTTGACGAATGCGCCTGACTTGCGCGAGCTGAGGTTGTGGACCGCGCGCGCAATTAACTCCTTGCCGGAGCCCGTCTCTCCGTAAATGAGAACGGTGGAATCGGTGGGTGCAACCGTCTCGATTTGCTCCAGCACACGCCGCAACGCTTCGCTGCGGCCGACGATCTCCTCAAACTTCAGCTCGCTGCGAAGTTCGTCCTCCAGGTACAGCTTTTCCAGGGCAAGCTGATTCTTCTGATCCGAAACTTCTGAAAACGTGCGCGCGTTTTCAATCGCAATCGCGACCTGGTGCGCAACCTTGGTGAGGAAAGGAAGGTCGTCCTGCGCAAAAGCGCCTTCCCGAAACGTACCCAACGAGACGACGCCGACGATGCCGCTCCTGCCTGTCATCGGGACGTGGACCACCGACTGAAAGCCGATTTTGCGAGTGAGTTCGTCCTGGATGTCTTCGCCCGATAGAATAATTGCCTCTCCTGTCAGGAAGGCATCTACGGCTTCGGTCTTTGCGTCAGCAGGCGTCTCATAGCCTTGCTCCAGGGACGGAATTGTGCCCGCGACATCCAACGCATAAATTCGAAGTTTGCCGTCCTCGGGACTCGGGAGATCGATACCGACACCATCGCAATGCATAACGCGGCGTACCTGGGCTGAGATTTCACGCAGAACGTCGCGCAGGTCGAGGTTCGACACCACCCGATTGGTCAGGTCGAGCAACAGTTCCAGACGTTCTTGCGCCTTCTGGGAAGCCTGAAAATTGATGGCGTCATCTGTTGCCAGGGCAATCTGGTCGGCCACGAGCGAGCAAAATCGCACTTGGTCGGTCGAATACGCGTTCGGCCAGGTGCTACCGATAATCAGGCTGCCGAGGCGGCGGTGTGCCGTCGTGAGCGGAAATGCACATACGGATCGAAGCCCGCAGCTCCGTATCTTTCGGGCGAAGGCGGGAAATCGGTTCTCGTCCGCCAAAGTGTCCATGACCACAGTTTCCTGTGTACGGTAAACCAGCCGGGGGAGAGTTTCGCCGCTCTCCTCTTCCTCTTCCTGCGGACATGTATCGCGAGGCTGGCAGGCAAGACCTAAATGCCAATAGACCTTGTTCGCCGAGTCGTCAAATTGCGCGATCGCATCGAATGGGATGACTGACCCGAGTTCCCGAACCAGGATCTCGAACAACTCCTCAGGTTCCTTACTAGCGCGGATCGAGTTCGAGATCCGAATGAGCGCTTCGTACCGCGCCGCAGACGGGTCTACTTCCGCAGCCACAGCGACTCCCATTAAATCCCCCTGAATTCCGGTTCCCAAATTTTAGTAGATGCGGCGCACGATGGTCAGGATTCAATGCCGGCCCGTTTTGGGCTGTGTTCGAAGGCAGGTGGCGTTAGCCTCGCCTTTTTTCTGTCTCCGTATTTCGTCTGCCCCCGGTTTTTCGTAAGATACAAGGATGGGTTGCGGAAGCGGTGGCGGTCCCATTCGACCGCCGGAGGAGACCGGGCGTACGGTGTTCTGCGTGAAGTTTCAGCGCGAGATGCCGGGCCTCAAGGAAGTGCCGTTCGAAGGCCATCCGCTCGGGCAGAAAATCTACGAGAACGTCTCGCAGGAAGCCTGGAAAATGTGGGTGGAGCACATGAAGATGCTCATGAACGAATATCGGCTGAACCTCGGGACGCCGGAGGCCCAGAACTTCCTCATCGAGCAGATGGAGCAATACTTCTTCGGCGAAGGCGCGGCACTGCCTCCTGACTTCGTGCCTATGAAGACGAAGGGCTGAGCGTTTCGAGCGCGGTGGCGATGCGGAACTCCAGCCGCGAATGCGCCTGGCGCAGCGTGCGCTCAACTTCGGCAGCAGTGTCA